>Ga0209607_1000547_pt1 | contig 33456 bp, 39 predicted proteins | sample AD_UKC117_MetaG_FD_184413 | JGI IMG/M metagenome (GOLD analysis project Ga0209607, IMG submission 184413) | Active sludge microbial communities of municipal wastewater-treating anaerobic digesters from Hong Kong - AD_UKC117_MetaG (SPAdes)... | ecosystem: Engineered > Bioreactor > Anaerobic >... | reverse complement strand
GCTGCACAGGTCTGCATCCGCCCATCGTGCGTGATGAAGGCGGGATCCGCACCCGCAGGCCACCATTCGGAATTTCGTGCGCTTCTGGGTGCGCCGGGCGCGACCCTCGACTTGCGGTGTGGAGTGCATAGCGGTTGTCGATCAAGGAAGGCTTCTTCTGTCCTGGGGGTCCGTGTGATATTAATTGGATTACTAAAAGCCGCATTATTCCTGATTTGGCCCATTATCAGGACTCAATTTAGGTCACGCATTTCATCATAAGTAAGATGATTACGTGTTACGTTTGGTTTTCTTAATTATATGAATGATGATATAAAAATCGAACTTGCCCAACCCCCTCAATAGCCTCCAGTGGTCGGTCGGGCATCCGCGAAGTGTCGCCCGACCGCGAGAAGCCTTGCGAGTACTTTTGGCGATTGAACTTGTGAAAGGCTTTCAGCAGCGTGGTCTTACCGAACTCGTTTCTTCCGGCAAAGGTCGTCACTGGCTCAAGAGAAATCCAACCGCTGTCGTTAATGTTGCGAAAATTCTGCACACGAAACCGAAGCGCCTTCATCATTAATGCGCTCCTTAGCTATCTAGCGTTTTGTAAATGCAAGCGATTATGTCGTATTCATCAAACACCGCTTCGGCAACTGCATAGGGCGGACCCTGGTACCAACTCGGGTCTTCAGGGTGCTCAAGCGCAATGGCTATCACCGTGCGCGTACCCACATCGGTGCAGCGCCACCGCTGCCCGCCACATTCAAACTCAAGTCCGATTTCAAAATCCGTGTATTGCATCCCGTCACTCAAGCGGTTCTGTGCTCATGCTCCTCACCACCTATCAGTTGATTCCAAAAGACGGTGGCCGCGCATTTTGTAGGGGCAACCCCCCGTGGTTGCCCTGTTTTTAGGGCAGGCACAGGGGCCTGCCCCTACAAATAGATTCAACGATTTTATGAACTGATAGGTGGTGAGGCCCACTAGCACATTCACCATGTTTACTAAGCGGCCATGAAAACCACTAGCGGGTACCTGCGGAGAAAACATCCCACTCCCTCATTATCCAGCAAGCGTAGGACCTCACTCCCCTCTCATCCTTGTCCACAAAACCTGTGGATAACTTTACCTTGAATAGAGAAAATGCCAAACTGCCACAATAGGTTAAGCAGTCTCCCACGGGAGGCTGTCATTTAACCATCCAACACCGGCACGGTTCCCGCCGCCTCAATCCACCCCCTGCAACCGCCCTGCATAAGCCGGGCAGGTCTCGACCTCCGCATACAAGGTTGCCGGCAGCTTCAGCACCGACGCATAGCGCCGATGGGGGAGATCCTCCTCAATGACGTACACGTTCCACACCGGCCGCGCGCCATTCGGCAAGAGCAACCCGTGCGCCGCCAGGCGCTGATAGAGCGCCGGACGCGGCCGCCATTCGGCCCGGTCGCGCACCTCGGGTTGGGCGTGCAGGCGCTCGGCGAAGGGCTTGGCCGCCACCCAGAACACCCCCTCATGATACCAGCCCGCGCCGTCCCGGCGATTGAACGTCTCACTCCGCACCAGTCCCCGCAGCACATCACGCACCGCGTCGCGCAAGATCAGGCGTTCCTCGTCCTCGGCGGATGCGACCGGGTCCGGCATCTTCTCCGGCGGCGCGGCCGCCCGCTGTTGCGCCGCCACCGTGGCCCAAAACGCGGGCGCCTCCGTCCACGGGAGGTCATGCGCGAGCGCCCGCCACACTTGACGTTGCCCGGCCGCCGGCAGCCAGACCCCCGCGATCAGACTGCCCAGGCCCGTCCCGTCCAGCGCCGCCCATTCCGCCCGTTTCAGCCGCGGCTGGAGCGTGGGGGTGGGGAAAGGCTCCCAGGTCAACGGACAGTGGTGGGGTTGGCCCGAGCGCAAGGCCGTCGTATAGGCGGCGTCCAGGGCATCGCCCAGCACCCGGGTAAAGATCAGATAGCGCCCGGACAGGCCCGCCACCGGCGGCCAACCGGCCGGCGGTGGGGGCTGCTCGGCCAGGCGCGCCACCGCCGCCGCCAGCCAGTCCGTCAACGCCACCGCCGGCGCGGCCGTGGCGTCCAGCGGTTGCGGACCGGCGCGCGCCAGCGCCGCCAGGGTGGCCTGGGCCAGCGCGTGCTGTTCGGGTTCGGCGGCAAACCAGGCGGCCAGGACTTCGCCACCGGACGCGAGCGCGTCCGGCGCGTCCCGATCACCGGTCGGTGCACCGCGTCCGCGTCCGGTGGCCGCCGTGGCGCGCGCCCGCCAGCGGCGTGCAAAGGCCTGTATTCGGTTTCGGTTTGACATCGGCGCCTTGATTCACCATACTCATTTTACTCAAAAAGGTGCCCGGAACCTTGCCAAAAATCCGGGGCAGAGCGCCCAGTCTGTGGAATCGGTGGGCCACGCGGGGGGGCTGATCCCGTGTCAAACATCAGCCATTGCAGTACCCGCAGGAATCGCTCGCCCTGTCCAAAAAGCGAGGCCGCCCGCTCAGCGGCGCGCGTGAGCGCCATCGTGGTCCTCCGCCACACCAAATAACGGAAACTCCGGGGTCACGTGGGGGAAACCCGGCCCATCCTCCCCACGGACCGCCTGGCGGCGTCTGGAGCGCCGTGTGTGTTCGCACGCACGGGCAGACGCCGGGGAACGGTCATTTCCAGGCCCGTTGGTCTGGACGCCCTTTGTTTGGCTTCATCCGGGACGGGGAATCCCGGGTCCCGGATGAAAGGCGTCATCCTCATTGACGCTGCGCCCACCAGGGAAGCCGGTCCGCCCCGCGGTCGCGTGATGCGATCCGGCGCGCAGGCCTTCCCGCTTTTCCACCCCCCGGGGATCTTCCATCCCCGGTTGGGGTGTGGCGTGTCCCCTTTTTTCATTCAAGGGAGACCCCACGATGCATGTCCTCCTCTTTTTCGCTGGCTGCGTCCTCGGATGCATCCAACGGCATCCCCGCCAATCCATCGCCGCCCTCGGCGTTGGCCTGGGACGCGCGGTGGTGACCCTGTTGAGGCTCGCCCGGCAGGTCCTTGTCCTGCTTGGACAAACCTGGCGCGCTATCGACGGCCCATGGGTCCGTCAATTCGGGCCGGTGGTGGGCGGGGTCGTGCTGGCCCCGTGCCTGGCCGACCCCGCGTTGGCCAACTGGCTGACGCTGTTTATTTTCGGCGCGTCCCGGGGCGTGTTCTCGGACGCGCTGCGTGCGGAGCGCGCCACCCGGCGGCGGCGCTCGGCATCCGCCGCGGCGAACCCGACGCCGTTCGATGCGGCCGGCTACGCCGCGACGCGGGCGCCGTTCTCCGACGCGGAGCGGCGGCGCCAGGCGCACGCGATCACCCACGCCCTGCGCGCGGGCGACTCCGCTCTCACCGAGGAAGATCGCCACGTCCGCATGCAACAGCGGCGGGTGATCGACCCAACCCTGGACGAGCGCCGGGCGGCCCGTGGTCAATCAGCGGGTCGTCCATAGCCGTTTAAGCACCCGCCTGATCCCGCTCAGCACCGCCCGAGGCGGTGGGGCGGGACGCGGCGAATGCTCGTCGTCGGGCCATGCCAAAACCCATTGCATCGCGGCGAGCGGTCGCGCACGGCGCTCCGCCCGCGAGCGCCGCGGAAAACCGTACAACGGATACGTGATGAACTGCAAGTCATCGATCCGTTGCACACCGGCGCGATCGGCCGGTTGTTCAGGCGTCAAGGTGTTGTACTCAAAAACAATCACCTTGGCGATCGCGTCTTCGATCGCTTCGCTCGTGCGCAGATCGTTTAAATCGATCCCGCGCCGGGCGAAGCGCGGCCCCAATTCCTCTCGCGCTTTCCGCGTCCAGCGAAACGGCTCCGGACCATCCGGCGGGAAGAGCAAGTCATGGGGCGGCAATGTCATGTCTTCTTCCATCAGAGGATCTCCTGGCCGCAAGCATGGCGACGATCCTCGCATGGATCGAGGACTTGGCAAGGCCGGTTCGGCCTTCATGTCCGCCCTCCGGTGAAGCCATGGGAGCAGGCGCGCAGGAATGCCTGTTTTTGCAACCCCCCTGGGGATACCTCCATTCCCAGCGGGGGCGGGGTGTGTCTCCTTTTTTTGCTATTCATCAAAGGAGAAAGAAGGCCATGCCGCAACTTTCTAATGCATATCTAAAAATGTTTTTTTCATTTATAGATATTTCACAGCCCGATGTACTTCGGGAGAGACAAAGGCGATTCAAAGAATGACTTGAGGTCACGGAAGACCATGAATCGCAGCAAACCCTACGCTGGTTGATGAGAAGAATCGAGGAGGAAATTCTCACGCGCCTTCTCTGAGGAGCGTCTCGACCGGTGATCGTTCAAGCCCGCCGCCGAAAGTCCAAGCGCATTTTGGAAGTCTTCCAGGGTGTGAATGGCTTCCACGCGGATACCGAAACGGGCAAACCGTTTGCGGTATTGTTCGACGCCTCTCTCGGTCAAGGCGAAATGACCGCTTTTATCCCGATGGTAAAGCGGTTCGCGTTCCTCGTCATCGAGGATTGAGTTTTCTTGATCGGCATTCATGTCGGCTCTCCGGTGAAGCCATGGGATCAGCTGCGCATGAATACCTGTTTTGCAACCCCCTGGGGATACCTCCATCCCCAAGGGGGCGGGGTGTGTCCCTTTTTTGTTCGTCTTATAAGGAGACACACGATGCAACTCTCCAAAGTCAAGTCGTTCTGCCGGTCAGCGAGCCGAGAGCGGCTGATTGAAACCCGCAAGATGCTCAGCGACGGGCTATTGTCCGGCGCCTTGGCCGGCACCAATGGCATCAAATGCCTGGAGTGCGTCGAGCGCGAAATCGCCAAACGCCAACTTAAGGCGTTGTTTGAGGAGGTTCCTCCTCAAAAAGAGGCGCCAGGATAGCGCCGAGCTTTGGATCAGCGGCGGCATACGCCGCTAGTTGATCCAACGAATGCTCGAACGAGCGATCCAGCGCCGCGCGCGCCTGCGTTCGCGTGCGGATCTGGCGAATGTCGATCCCGGCTCGGGCCAGGTCGGCCGCCAACGCCTGATGACCCACGGCGGTAAAGCGGATGCGGTCGGAATTCGTGTCCGCGATAAACCACCGGCGTTTGTCGTCGTTTGGATGCATGTCGGTCCTCCGGTGAGAAATAAGACCAGGCTGACATGAATTGCCGTTTTTGCAACCCCCTGGGGATACACCGATCCCCAGCGGGGGTGGGGTGTGTCCCCGTTTTTTTTGCTTGAGGACACGCCCCATGCAACACCTTCTTCATCCCATCCCGTCGCCGTCCTTTCGGGCGGTGGCGGAAATCGCCCAACACGCGGGTCGCGGCATGACCGTGGCCCGCTTCGAGACCGTGCCCTTCCCCACGGGGAAAATGCAGGTCTGGGAACTGACGCCGCACGCGCCGACGTCCGCTGACCACGCGGCGTTGGTCGTCGCGGTCTTCCTGAAAGGCCGCGGCATCGACCGCTGGAAAGCGATGCCGGCAGGCTTTGAAGCCGCCGTCGCGCATTACCAGCGCTTGGCGGCCGAGGCCGTGACCCGGCGGCCCGCCGCTGTTGCCGCGTGAGGAGGACAACCATGCGACTGTCCCCCACGTCGGTTTTGAAGTACGAGACCTGCCCGCAGCAATATTATTTGGAAGAGGTGCTGCGGGTCCGCCCGGTGCATACCGCCGCCAACCTGATTTTTGGCCGGGTGGTGCATCAGGTCGTGGAGCAGGCGCTCCGCCACGCCTTCGCCGGCCAGCCGTTCGACGCCCGCGCGGCGTTTGCGACCGACTGGCAGGCGGCGCGCGCCAAAGGCGGCATCGCCTACTCGGCGACGCAATCGCCGGAATCGCTGACCGCCACCGGCGAGGCGCTGGCCACCCAGTTCATGGCGCGCTGGCCGACGTTTGGCTGGCTGCCGGCGCTGGATCACCAGAATCAGCCCCTGCTGGAGCTGAAGCTGGAGGTCAAGGTCACGGCAGGCCTCACCTACGTCGGGCGGTTCGACCTGGTGGCGCAGCAGGCCACCGGGGCCTTGGCCGCGCTGGACGTGAAAACGCCCAGTAGCGCCACCGACCCGGACTGGTTGGCCGTCGCCGATCAGCTCACCGGCTACCAGTGGCTGCTGGACGCCCACGCTAACCGACTGGGGATTCCCCCGATCGACCGGCTGGGCCTGGTCGAGCTCATCAAACGCAAGGTGAGCAAGACCGGGAAAGGGCCGGAGGTGGGGACGCCGATCACCGCGCCGCGCCGCCCGGCGTCGGTCCTCAACGCCTACCAGCAGAAAGTGCTGTGGGTGGCCGAGGACATCGACCGGGGCCGCTTTCCGCAACGCGGATTGATGGCCCACAACTCGCCGTGCGCCATGTGTGCCGTCAAGGGCCTCTGCCAGCAGGACGATCCGGACGGATTGATCCTGCCGGAGACGCCCAAGGCGGTGGCGGCGTAGCGCGTTCGCCGCCGTTCAGCCCCGCGGGGGCTCCCCCTCACCGCGAGGGGCGTCAAAAAGCGGGGTCGGGGTCAGGCCCAGCTCGGCCAGCCGGTGTTCAAACGCCTGCGCCCGCCGTTCGCGTCGCGCCTTTAGCGGCGCGAGCGGCAGGCCCTTGACGCCCTCCACGATGAAGTCGAGATCGTGGAGGGCATCCACCCTCTCGGCATCGTCCTGCTCGCCGGCGGGGAGGCGCTGATACTCGTGGTGCGTGACTTGGGCGATGGCGGTTTCGACATCGTCCAGGGTGCGCAACCGCGCCCAATCCACGCCAGACCGGGCAAAACGCGCCGCCAGCGCCTTTTGACCCGTTCGCGTGAACCGGATCCGCCGCGTGTGCGGGTCAAGCAGCAGGTCGTGGTCAAGATCGAGCCGGATCGGATCACGCTCTGCCTCTGCAATGAAATCATCGTGCATGGCCGTCTCCTGAAAGAACACAGAGATCCGCCTAGCACGGGTCTTTTTCCAAGCAACCCCTGCGGGGACGCCCACGTCCCCGCAGGGGCGTGGCGCGTCCCCGGTTCGCCTGAGGAGGACGCCATGCAATTGAGCTTTCTGGAGGAGCCGCCGGTCGTCACGCCGACGCCGGCGCGCCCGCCGGTTCGCCCCAAGACCTCGATCGACCCGCCCGCCCAATACCGGGGATGGCGGGCGGATCGGGCCTGGCTGGAAACCCACACGGAGGAGCTGCACGTGTGGCTGCTCTTCCGCCACCTCCGCCTGCTCGCCGATCCGCTGGTCGGCGCGGACGAGCAAGCGGACCTGCTCGAATGGTTGTTGGCGGACCCCACGCCGCCGCAACCCTTCAGTTTCATCGCCTGCGCGCGGGCCTATGACCCGCGCATCGATCCGGCGACCTTGCGCGCGTTGTTCCTGGCGCAATGGCGCCGCCGGGGATTAACGCGGCCGCTTCAGCCGGCCGCCTAACACATTTCACCCCTTCGGGGACGATCGGACCACGATCTGCCCCCCCGGGGGGCGGCGTGCGTCCGATCGTCCTCTTCCCCTTCCTTTTTGCATTCAGGAGAATGACGATGAAGTTCGATCTTGATTATTCGATTGCCAAAACCTTCGGCATCGCCGCCCCGGATCACCTGTGCGTGCCGGGCGCGGCGCAACCCGGGCCCCTGACCCCACCGTCCCGGCCCGACTACCGGTTCCGGCCGGCGCTGTTGTCGGACCTGTTGGCCTGGCACCAAGGGATCGCCCAAGGCCAGCATCACGATGGCCTGTGGCTGACCGGACCCATGGGCGCCGGCAAATCCAGCCTGGTGGGGGAAACCGCCGCCCGGCTGAACCTGAACCTGGTGCAGGCCAACGGCCAGCGGCGGCTGGAACTGGCCGACCTGGTGGGCCACCTGACCGTCCTCGGCGGTGACGTCCTGTTCCAGGACGGCCCGCTGACCCTGGCGGCCCGCCACGGCTGGTGGTTCATGTTGAACGAGGCCGACCTTGTGGAGCCCGGCGAACTCGCCGGACTCAACACCCTGCTGGACGGCGGGCCGTTGGTGCTCGCCGAGAACGGCGGGGAGGTCGTCCATCCCGCGCCGGGCTTTGGCCTGATCGCCACGGCCAACACCGTCGGGTTGGGGGACGCGACCGGTTTGTATGCCGGCACGCAGCGCCTCAACGCCGCCCTGCTGGACCGATTTTGGGTGGTCAACGTCGACTACCCGGAACCGGCCGAGGAAGCGGCGGTCGTCAGGGCGGCGGCGCCGGGCCTGCCCATCGCGATCATCGAGAAGATGGTCGAGGTGGCCGGCGAAGTGCGCCGGCTGTTCCTCAGCGACGAGGGCGGGGTGGACCTCACCTTTTCCACCCGCACCCTGGTGCGCTGGGCGTATTTGGCCCAGCAGTTCCGGGGCGCGCCCCAGCCGCTGGAGCACGCCCTGCGCCGGGCGTTGACGAATCGCGCCGAGCCGGAAACGGCCGCCGCGATTCATGGCATCGTCCAGCGCCGGTTCGGCGGGGAGGCGGTCCATGCCGATTAAGATCAAGCTGTTCCGCTTGACCCACCCGGACGGTTCGGCGAAGGACTGGGGCTATCCGGTGGAGACCTGCTCGGCATCCCCGGCGTTCACGGTTTTCTATGGCCGCGCCGGTGCGGCGCTGCGCCAGGCGGAGACGCCGGCGGCTCAGTGCCACGACCACAACCCGGCGCGGGAAGCCGAACGGCGCGAAAGCGAGAAGTGCGCCAAGGGCTACCACGCCCTGGGCGAATTCTGGCTGGCCGATAACCGGCGCGAACTGACCCGGGTCACCCCCTCGGGGGTCGTACCGACGTCTGCCGCGCCGCCGGTCCCGCCGGATCCACCGGCGCTGCCCCATCTGTACTGGCGGTGGCGGCCGGAGTCCGGGATGGACGCGGCGGCCGAGCAGACGCGGCTGGAAGCCGCGCTTCGCCAGGTGGCGACGTCGTTGGCGCGGGTGGGCTGGTCAGTCCTCGACGTCGAACCGGACCCGGACAGGGTCGCCTCTCAGTTCGGACCGGCGGTGATCGCGCAAGCGGCCGGCTCGCTCGCGCTCACGGCCGACCTCCGGCCGCTGATCGCCTTCTGGCTGCTGCTCGCGCGCGCCTGTCCGTCGGTGCGACTGGCCGATGAACAGGGGCAACCGGTCACCGCCTGGCCACGGCATTTGCCGGTGGACCCGGCGATCCTGGAGGCTTTGGGATTGAAGCCCCAAGACCTGAGCCAGCTCCTCGCCGTCACCGGTGGCGACGACTGGTTCTTCTGAAATCCACCCCCCGGGCGGACGCCACTGTTCGCCCCTGGGGCGCGCGTGGCGTTCGCCTTTTTTTAAAGGAGAACTGCCATGCAACCGCAAGCCTTGGATTGGCTGACCGATCAACTGGTGTTTGTCAACCTGGACATCACCTGTTGGTCGGGCAAAAAGCGGCTGACCCCGGAAGATTTGGGGTTGGACCGCGCCCAACTCCCCCCGGAGACCCTGGTCTCCCTGGGGGAGAAGCAATTGATCGATCCGGAGGCGTTGAAAGCCTTCGGCTCGATCCGCAGCGCCGCCCGCCGCCGATGCCTGGCGGTGGGAACGCGCTTCCTGAGCGGCTATGCCGTGCCGGTGGCGAAAGCGCCGGCGCTGCTGGCCGAACTGGACGCGCTCGGCCAACGCTACCAGGACGCCCGCGCGGCGTTCCTGGCCGGGTACCACGGCCAACTGGCCGCCTGGACCCAGCAGCAACCCCCGGTATGGCAAAAGCTCATCCAGGATGCGCTGGTCCCGGCGGAGTATGTCGGCGGTCGGCTGAGTTTTGCCGTCCAGGCCGTGCGCTTCGCCGCGCCCGACCCGGCGGTGGTTGACCATGGGGGGCTGCCCCAGGCGCTGTCCGGCCTGAGCGGGCAGGTCCTTCACGAGATCGCCGGCGTGGCGCGCGAAACCCTGGAACGCTCGTTTCAGGGTAAGCATGAAGTCACCCGACGGGCGCTCAGTCCGCTGGCGTCCATCCGCGACAAGCTCGATGGGCTGTCGTTCCTGGACGGCCGCTTTCGCGCGATCGTCGGCGAGATCGACCGGCTGATGGCCCAGGTCCCCAAACAGGGACCGATCGCCAACGGCGTGCTGGCCGGGCTGACCCAGTTCCTCAGCCTCGCCGTTCAACCGGACGGGCTGCAAACCTGGGCGGAGAACGCCTCGGTGTGGGAAACGCCCCAAGAGGCGCTGGGGCTGCTCGACACCCCAGTCGCCCCGCCGACACCCGGCGTGGACCGGGCGGCATTGACCCTGGACACGGAGGCATTGCTCCCGGAGTTGACCCAGGAAGGCGCACCCGTCCCGGCTTCCGAACCGGCGGCGGCATCCCCGCTGGACGCGGAAACGTCCGGGTCCAGCGAGGACGACGAACCGATCGCTCCGGTCGTTATTGAAGCTGAAGCTGAAGTTGAAGCTGAAGTTGAAGTTGAAGCCGAACCGGCCGCATCCACCGCGGACGCGGGCTGGTTTTTCTAGTCATTTTTCTTCCCCCACGGGGACGCCCACGTCCCCTCGGGGGCGCGGTGCGTCCTTTTACTGCATCAGGAGGCATCATGAAGAAGAACCCCTTGCTGGGCGCGTTACCGATCCTCGCCAAGATGCTGGGCCGCCGGCTCGGCGTCCGGGTGGTGATCGGCGCCGAAAACGCCCACACCGATGGCGCCACGATCTTCCTGCCGGCGTTGCCGGCGGACGATGCGGCCCTGGCGGCGCTGGCCAACGGCTATATCGACCATGAAGCGGCCCATATCCGCTACACGGATTTCACGGCCCCGAAGCCGGCCGGCTTGACCGGGGAATTGGCCAATCTGCTGGAGGACATTCGCATCGAGCGGGCGCTCGGTGCGGACTATCCGGGCAGTCGGGACAACCTGGCGGCGCTGGTCGCCGCCCTGGAGGCCCAGCAACCGCTCACGCCCCCGGCGGAGGCGCGCATCGACGAACAGGTCTTTGCCGGCCTGCTCACGCTGCTGCGGGCGCGTCTCCTGGGACAAACCGCCCTGGCCCCGGCCGCGGCCACCTTGGAAGCCCGCCTGGTGGAACGGCTCCCCGAAGGGGTGATGACCAAGCTGGTGGGGCTGGCCTTCACGGTCCGGCAGACCACTTCGACCGCCGAGGTCATCGCCTTGGCAAAGCGCATCGTGGCGATGCTGGAGGAGGAAGCGGCGCCCGCATCGCCGCCCTCGGCGTCCGCCGGGGACGGCGGCGGCGCTTCCCCGCCCGGATCGTCTTCGGCGTCCACGGGGGACGGCGCCAGAACCGATGGCGCCCGCCACGCCGCCTTGCAGGCGTTGCTCGCTGCCGCCGGTGGTTCGGCGCCCGATCTGGGAGACCAGGTGCGCGCCTACCTCAACGCGCAGGCGGAGAAAACGCCCGCATCGGCGGCCATCGAGATGGCCGAAAACGATCCCGTGCCCCCCTTGGGGTGCGCGGGTGACGCGCTTCGCGCCGACGCCCGTCGCGCGACCGCCGCCTTGCGCCGGCGCCTGGGCGTGCTGATCCAGGCCCAACAGCAGGAAGCGTCCTGGCATTCACGCCGGGGACGGCGTCTGGCCACGGCACGTCTGTATCAAACGGCCCTGCCGAATCCGGCGCTGTTTGCCCGGCGCGAGAACCGGGAAACGCCGGACACGGCGATCACCCTGCTGCTGGATCGCAGCGGCTCCATGCAGGGCCGAATCGCCCTCGCCTGCCAGGCCGTGCTGGCCACCAGCCTGGCGCTGGACACCTTGCCGGGCGTGGTCAACCGGGTGGTCGCCTTTCCCGGGAGCAACGACGATCGGGTCATCCCGCTCAAGGACTTTACCGAGCGGGCGCACCGGGTCGCCGGGCGTTTTTGTCGGGGCGTGGACGGTGGCACGCCGCTGGCCCCGGCGCTCTGGCGCGCGGCCTACGACCTGCTCCAGCGGCCGGAAGCGCGCCGCCTGGCGATCGTGATGACCGATGGCGCGCCCTGCCATCCGCACACGGTGCGCGACCTGATCGCGCGCTGTCGCGCGGGCGGTATCGAGGTGATCGGTCTGGGCATCGCCACGGAACCGGATCTCATTGACGGTCTGTTCGGCCCGCGCGAGGGCATCACGATCGGCCGGATCGAGGACCTGGCCCCGGCCCTGTTCCGCCTTCTGGAACAACGCCTGGCCCTGGCCGCGTAACGCGGCGCGCACCGTGTTCGGCCGCTGCCGGGTGCGGTTTCTTCCCCGGTTCGGGATGGGCCTCGCGCACCCCGACCGGGGACGGCGTGGCGCTCACTGACCGGGGTTGCCAACCCTTACTTCAATGGGAGAATGCCTGATGGCTTCTGTAATCGAGCTTTACACGAACGACGGCGAGTTGGTGCAGTACCGGCCCTTGTCGGCCCGCATCCGGGATTTTCTGGGCCAGTACGGCCCGGAGCAGGGCTATGCGGTGACCACCGAGATGGTGGACACCCTGACCCTCAAGCCGGGATTGATGCGGCTCTATGAGACCGCCCTCCAGGCCGGACGCAAGCCCGAGGAACTGGGCTTGCCGGCGCTGGGCCTGGCCGGCCAGACCGGCGTCTGCCGCGCGGTGCTGACCGACGCCCACGGGCGGGTGGTCGCCACCGCGACGGCGGCCAAGTTGATCCAGGCCTACAAAGACCTGGAAATCTTGGAGACCGCCGCCCGGCAGCGGCTGCTGGCCGCCCTGGGCTATGGGGGCGACGTCCTGGACGAGGATGAACACCAGGATCAGCGGGGCCAGGGATTCACCCCGCCGTCCGCGCCCGACCGGGCGCTGGAGCGCGCGACGGTCGGCGACGCGGCCGACCCCACCGCACCGGCGTCCGCCGCCTCCGTGGGAGACGCGGTGGCGTCCTTGGACGACGCGGACGGGGCGACCCCCGCGTCGGGGGCCACGGCGACCCCGGCCCGGACGCCCCACGCGGGCGCTCGGCCGCGGAACGCACCGGTTTCGCCCGGCGCGTCCGGGGACGACGCGGCCCTGGCGATGCTCAATCGCCAGATTCAGCACCAGGCCGGTTTGCGCGGCGCGACCGTCGCGCCGGCCGCGTCCGTGGCCGAAGGCCGGGCGACGCTCAAGGCGCTGTTGGAGAAGGAGGCCTAGCCCCCTCATGGCTTATACGGCCCGAGAATCGCTCGGGCGCGGGACCGGCGCCCCGTGGTGCGCCCTCGATCACCCCGCCGGGCCCCGCCCCTTCGGGCGCGGGCCGGGCGTGGATTTCCACCCGTTAACGCAAAAGGAATACCGCATGTTACGCGATCGTCGCGCGCGCCGCGCCGGACCGATAGCGATTCTGGTCACGCTGCTGATGGGGCCGGCCGCCGCCGAACCGATCAGCGATCCGGGGGTGCGCTACCATACGTGGCAACTAATCGGCCACACCATCCGCGCCCTGCCCCAGTGTATTAAATACTGTCTGTTGGGCATCGAAATTCGGATTCGGTATAACGGCTACAGCGTCGAAGTCTATTTTGTCCCGCGCGTCGAGCATCATATGCCCGCCCTGCATGTCATGGAATCCGACCGCTTTCCCAAGGAAGCGTATATTGAATGGGCGGCGCTGGTGGGCCGCATCCAGGAAGAACTGCTGGATAAAATGGCGGAGGTCGTGCCCCCGGCGCTGGGCCTGCCGAGCGTGTTCGAAAGCAGCGGCGGCCGCACCCGCCAAGGCCAATACGGTCGCCACCAAAGCACGAATTTCAAGGAAGCCGAACTCATGGGCCATCCGGTCGCCGTGTTGCCCGCGCTCGTTGATAAAAATGGCGATAGGACCGAAGACACCTCTACGAGCGGCCAAACCGGCGCCCTGAATTCGTATGGGTACGGGGGTCGCGGCCAGGGCGGCTCCAACGACGTGGGCGGTTTCATCACGGCCTGGACGCAATGGGCCAGCGGCTGTTTTCTTGAACCGAATCAATGCAGCGGCGGACCGCTCTTTCCAGTCGACATCATCAGCCGCTATTTTCAAATTCAGGATTACATCAATCAGATCTACGCAATGGCCAACGCCGTTTTGAATTTCAAGGAATTGGTCAAACAGTTGCGGTCCATCTCGACCAAAATCGCCGATAACGCCGGCGGGGGCGGCGGCGTGAAAATCGACCGGCTGCTCTGCCCGAATGACGTGCGCTATTTCTATCCCTACTACCTGTCCGGACCGGATGCGCTGTTTTGGCGCTCGGGCTGGCCCGTTACCGATGCGCAGCACACCGTCACGATGCTCAACCCGTTGTCGACCGATCGGATCGGCAAGGATGCGGAAACCTGGGGGCATCTCTATCCGCGCCACGGTTTCATCAATAACGATCATCCGGGCCGCGTCGCGGTCGTCGCCGCCGCGCGCGGCGCGCATCTGGTCGCAACCGGGCCGGCGCCGCTCCGGCCGATGCTGGCGTCCGTCTATGCCCACGGCGACTGGCAAAATCTTTCCCCGGAGCCCACGGCCTATTGCGCCGCCAACATCGCCGAACTGCCCACGCCCATCGACGCGGAAGGCGGCCATGCGCACAACATCTGGCCGCGCTTCGAGTGCCCGCTCAGCGAAATCGGTATTTTTGTGGCCTTCATTCCGTTCCGCTATTGCTTCACATTCTGAGCGGCGCTCATGCGTTGGATCGTGAGTTTCAGCACCATCAAGAGCCCCTGATCCGACAGCCAGGGCGTACCCTGGCGTAAGGCGCGCAGCGCCAGGGCCGCCAGGTCATAGCTATCCGCCGGGCCGACCGGAACCGCCAACACGCCGCGCTCTTTTTGAAACAGCCGCACGAACAGGTGGCTGCCCTGATGCTCGATTTCCAGGCCCTTGTTCTGGTCGGGGCCATGATTCTTGTACAGGCAGCGCGGGAGCAAGCCCAGCACGGTCGCCGCCACCACCGGCAACTCCTCGCGCGTCAACTGGAGCGTCAGCTTGCTCGGCCAATCATAGGCGCGCGGGCCGGTGGCCGGCGCGGCTTCCAGGCGCAGAGTCGGTTCGTCCTGGCGAGTCACGTCGGTTTCGATACACAACGCCGCCTTGCTGCCGTACACCCGGCATTGGACGCGATCACGGGAGACTGGCGTCGTTCCTGAACGTGGCGCGGCGGAACGCGCCGGAGCCGCCGCCGGAACCGGATTGGCGTTTGGCGTCGCCGCTGGATGCGGAGCGGTCGGGGTTTGAGGCGTCGCCCCTGAGCGCGGCGCAGCGGGACGGGTCGGCGGCGGCGCGGCGGCGGGTCGATGGGATAAGTGTCGCAGCAAGAACTGCCGCGCCCCATTCTGGCCGCGCTCGGCTTGCCCCAGAGCATGGGTGAGGCGCTCCAGCGTGACGTCTTCGGGCAGCGCGCCGGGATCGACCACGACCGGCAATTGACAAGCCGCCAAACGGGTATTCAAGGTATTGAGGTCCAACATGCCAAAGCTCCTGATTCGATAAGAATAAAGATAACTCCAGCATCGCATCGCCGCCCCGGTTGGCAAGCGCCGCCGAACCGGCGAAGCGCGATGCAGGCTCTAAGCCCACGGCAAGCCATCCAACGCCACGGGTCGCGCAAACGGAATGTCGTCATCGAATCCGCCCCCCGCGCCCACCGTGGCATCGCTCCCGGCCGCCGCCGGCCGGGCCGCATCGGGCGTCGGGCGTGAATGCGGCGCGGCGCGCGGCATCCCCGGCCCGGCTTCGGCTTTCTTATCCAGCATTTTCAGCTCATTGACGACGACTTCGGTCGTGTACCGCTCCACGCCTTGCGCATCCTGCCACTTGCGTGTTTGCAGCTTGCCTTCGACATAAATCTGCGACCCCTTCCGTAAATACTGGCCGGCGATTTCCGCCACGCGCCGAAAAAACACCAGGCGATGCCATTCCGTCTTTTCCTGGCGTTCGCCGGTGGTTTTGTCCTTCCACGCCTCGGTCGTGGCGACATTGACCGTGGCGACCGAGGCGCCATCGGCCAAGAACCGCACGTCCGGGTCCGCGCCCAGGTGCCCAATCAGAGTAACGCGATTTAAAGAAGCCATGGCAAATCTCCTATACTGATGATTTCAGTATCTTTATACCCCAAAAAAGCCGCTTAACCAGCGCCAACGCAAAACAGTTCGGTTTGTGCCGAAATGCCCAATGCTTGCTCAATCGCCATGCGATGCCGGTGAAAATGCCGCGCCAGACCCTTGGGCATTCCGCCCGTCACGCCATTATTGGTATCGTAGGTGGGCCACTCCTCGTCCTTCCGCCACTGCGGATCGCCCACCCGCCGCCCGCAGTGGCGCGTGCAGCGGCCGTAACATTCCGTCTGATAAACATCCAACACCCATTCGTGCTGGCCCAAGAGGATGGGCGGCGTGGTGTAATAGATCGTTTCTTGAAACATAATAATTTCCTCGTCCACACTTTTTTTAAACGGTTTTAAACGGCGGTTCCCATTGTTTTCTCACGACGTGCCGGGTGTATTTTTCCAACAGTCCGCGCAACGTGTCGCCCGCTTCCCGGTTGTCGCCGTCGTAAAACCACGCGAACAGGGCGTGATCGAAGATCTGACAATCTTTGTGATCGCCGTAAATGTTGGCAAGGACTTCGGTAATCACCGTATCGTCCAGTAATCCCCGCTGCTTCCAAGCATTAAAATACGCCTCAAAATCGGCATCGCGCCGCTGCTGTTGCCGCTGTTGTTCTTCTATTTTATCTCGCGCAATAGCAAACAGATTTTGGATCAATAAAGGGTTGCTGTGTTGATAATAACCGGTTGAGGCCATGCGCTGATCCTCCAGTTCATTCAATGATTATTTTGACCTTATCACGGGTTTTAATTGAAGAAAGGCGCGCGTTTTTCTATACCCCGCACCTTGAATACTGTGGCGTCGTTGCGGCGCCGGGGCCGAGCGGGTCCTCCAACCGGAACGTCACCGCCCACCGATGGCGCGCGATGGGATCGTCTGGCAGGATGGCCACCCCCGCCAGCCAAAACCCGCCCACACCTGGGGATCAATGCGCAACGGCTGGACGCTGAGCGTGCGGACATCCATGAGTGCGCCGTGCATCGCCACGCGCCCCTCGCGGAACAGCATCCACAATAGACTTTGCGCGACATCGGCCACCAGCCGGTTGATCGGCAACCATTGGCGGGTCAGCGCCTCCGCCGCCGAACAGGACGGTTCGCGTTGCGCCCGGTCATCGACGGCGACCAATTCGGGATACAGTTGAAACACGTTGGGAATCCAGGCCGTCAGTTCGGAACTGCGCCAATGCCCTAAAATCACCTGGGCTTGGGTCGCGGAATTCCCGGTGTCCAACCACAAAATGGGTGGGCGTCCCGGATCAGCGCCGGGGGACGCCGCCTGGCCGATCCGGGCGCGGACGGATGCCTGATCCACCGCCGTCACAATGAGATCGTAGGCGGCGAGTTCGGCGTACCGGATTGGGAACCGTTGGGGAACCGCCCTCCAATCGAGGCCCATGATCAGATTGGCGCGTTGCACCAGGGTCTCGGCTTTGTTCTGCCCCACGTCCTGCGGCCAGAAAGCTTGTCGTCCAATGTTGTGCGCCGTGACGCGATCCGGGTCGTACACGGTCACCTGCAACCCGCCGGGATGACCCAGGGCGCGCACGGCATGATCCAGCGCCAGCAGCGCGCTAAACAGATGCGAGCCGGTGCCGCCCGCGCCGATCAGCACGGTGCGCACCGGTCGCTCCATCCAAACTTCGGGAAGAAATAAAGCTGTTGACATCGGCAGGCGGCTCCGAGGTAGCTTGCGACAAAATCAGCTTCCCACGGAACCGCGTTTTAGCCAGCGCGGGGGGGTGCGTATGAACGGACGGACTCACATCAGCCGCCTCATCGGGGCAACCCCACGATCAAGCCAACCGTTCCTCAAGCCATCCCCGCAGCGTGCGGCGCATCGGCGCGAGCGCGTGCGCCGGAAAGCGTTTCTGGCCGTCCAGGGCTTGCCAGAATTGAAAATGTCGTTCGCTGCTGATCGCCGGTTCGCCCTTGATCTGGAGCGTCTGCGCGTGACTAACGTGGCTGAAATTGGTCGCGTACACCGCCGACTCCCAATCGGCGCAGCGTTCCAGAGCGTGATCGGTGGGAATTTCCGCCGTGCCCAGGCACACCCGGCCCTGGGCGTCGATATTCATCAGCGGGGCGTGACAGAGCGCGGTGTCCGGTTCCGGGCGGGTGGACCTGGCCAGCGCGGCGCAACTCAACGTCTGCCGGTAGGCCACGAACACCAGCGACGGCCACGAGACGCGAAAACCGAAGCGTTGACCGTTGAAGGCAAACCACAGCGGGCGGATCGCGCCGGGCCGCCACCAGACCAGAAAATCCTCGCCGTGCGCCAGCAGGTGCGCGGGCAACCATTGCAGCGTCGCGGTCGGACGCTGACCGGCGCACACGGTCAGCAGGTCTTGCACGTCGCGCTGCGTAAATGGACGACCCGCGCCGAGAACCGCTTGACCCCGGCGGGTGGCGGTCAGCGGATGCAGCGTGCCGATAATGCGCTGTTCTACTTGATAGAGCAGCAGGGCGGTGAGCGGCTGGACCTCGCCGGGCGACGACGAAGGGCGGGTCATTGGAGCGATAATCGTCATAAGCCATTCTCCGGTTGAAAAAAAGTGGTTTCGTCGGCTTGCGCCGCGCCGATCAGCAAGCCCTGACCGATGGCGAACGCGGTCAACCCGTCGCGCAGGTTTTCCCAATCCGCCACCCTGCAAGGCCAGCGTCGAGCGAAACCCTCCGCGTGTCCGAGAAATTGATCGTAATCGTCCAAGAAATCCGCCTCCCACGGTTCCCCAAACGCCAGCGGTTGCGTGTACGCCAGTGGGTCATCGTCACTGTCCTCGTCGCCGCGCCACCGGCCGGACCCCGCTTTCGACCCGCGCCGCGCGCTGCGGCACAGGGTCAGCACGGCCCGGCGCAGCCAGCGAAACCAGGGATCACGCCGCAGGGCCGGGTCACGCCGCCCGCGCCACAGCCGCCGCAGCAATCGCCGCCGTCGCGTCGCGGGGGTTTGCCAACGCCCGCGCTGCGCCAACCAGCGCCGTATCCACGGTAATTCGGGATCGCAGAAGGACGCCAGCGACCGCCACCATTGGGCAAAATTTTCCAAGTCGGCCCACCCGAACCATTGATCGAACGACGTATGATCCTGAACATGCGCCCACAAGGCGTCCATGTCCGTCAGGCCCGTCGCCCGCAGTTCCTCAAAGACGCCGAGGGCTTCGTCGCGCCATAATTCGGCCAGATCGCGCAGCAGGCAACAATCCGTTAGATCGGCCTCGATCCATTCGAGGGTGTGGGCGATGGCCACCGCCAGGCCGGGCGGCAACCGATCCAGGTGAAAGCGGTGCAACCAACAGCCGCGCGCGGTCAGTTGCAACCCGCACGCTTCGCCGTAGTATTCGATCAAGTCGATTTCGACCCAGGCGTTCCAATCCGGCCAGACGGCTTCGGCCAAGGCGTGTCGACAAGCGAGGGCTTCGATCACGTCCGGCAAGGCGTCCAGCGTGGCGCAAAACAGCTCATACAACCGTTCGTGGGGGTGCGGGCGGTCCAGCGCGGCATGAACGTCCGCGTCGTCGAGGACGCCCTGATCCAGCCCCCACAGCAACAGCGCGGCGACCGCCGACCGGCGCGCATCGAGCCAGGTCGCGAACGCCTGCTCGCGTAGCGGCGCAAGGCTGTGCCGGACGAGCGCCGACGCCCGGCGGGGCCAGCGCAGCGGATTCACGCCGGGGGCAACAGGCGTGGCGGCACGGCCAGTGGGCGACCGAGCGCCCGTTGGGCGCGGTCGGGACGGCGCAGAATAAGAGGTAGCGTATCGAGGCATACCGAATGCTCCAAAATCACCGGGCGATCCAGGGGGTCGGCGAGCGGGGCGGCGGCGGTGGGGGCCGCCGCCCAGGCGCGCAACCGGTCGGCGGCGCGTTCAGCCATTGGTTTTTACGGGGGGTTTTTCAATGGGATACACCCACACCTCGCCGCGCCGTTCGGGCACGCCGAGCAGGCCGTGGGCCAGATGCGGGAAGTTGACCGCCAATAACTTCACGGCCTCTTCCGGCGATAAATGCGGGGCCGGATCGGGCAGTTCCAGGCTGCCCATCGTAAAGAGGCGGGTCGGTTGCGTAATTTCGAGGTCAGTCATGGGAAACTCCTTAAAACAGCGAATCGGGATTGTCCGTGGGAGCCGGGGTTGGCGCGGGTGCGGACCCGGGCGCGGCGGCGGATGATTTCGGCGGCGGTGCGGTGGACGCTTTCTGGCGCTTCGCCTGAACCGTCTGTCGCGCTTGCTGAATCGCCGTGTCCAGCACCGAAAGTTCGGTCGCCGCCGCGCGCAGGGCGCGGCGCTGTTCGGCATACCGCTGGAGCGTCGCCGATCCCTCCGCGTCCAGTTGCTCCGGCGTTCCGCGCAAACACAGTGGATGGGCCAGGGCGGCGCGGAGTCGTTGGGCGTCCGCATCCTGCGCGGTAGACGCGGCGAGGAGCAGCGGTTGCGCCAAGAGGGTGAGAACGCCCGCATCCTCGTTTTCGACGTGCAATTCGAGGCGCAAGCGTTCGCCCACACCCAGGCAGGCGGCTAAATCGCTCAGCAAGCTCATGGCCGTTTCTCCACGGATCGACCGCGCACGACCATCGCCCGTAAAGCGGTCTCGGGCGGCAATTGGCGCAATCCGTGTTGATACGCGGCAAACCACCGTTGCGCCCGACATTCAAAGCGCAGCGGGCCGCGTGAAGTCGCCAAACAGACGACGAATGTTGATTGCGATGCAGCAGGCATGGGGACTCTCCAAGTGGTTGATACATGACTAGGTTCGCATGGAGAGGGGGGTTGGCAAGACGCGCCGGGCGGGAGAAAGACCAGTCAGGCGGGCGGGAGAAAGGCGGGCCGGGTGGCCCACCGGTGGCAAGACCGTTAGCGGGAAAAACGTTGCGCGATGCTTGCGGGCAACCACGCGGAAAAATCGAACGACGTGGTCTCCAGGGCGACGAGCAATTCGGCGGTTTTGCCGTTCATCAATCGCTCGAACGCTTTGGCGTCGGTGGCCGATTCCCGATGTTCGCGGGCATACCAATCGGCAAACGTCTCGCCCTGCGGATTTCGGGCTTCGCGCAACAGGCTTTCGATCCCGGCTTTGGTGTGCGCCTGCCAGAACGTCGCGTCCGGGATGAACGCGGCGACCGGATCAAGGCCAGCCACCGTGATCGACGCCTGCGCGGCCGCCACCGTTTCCTCCAGCGCCGGCCGGTCGGTGTCCAGCGAACGCTCCTGAATCTGATAGCGAACCAGGGCGATCAGCAGGTTTTGTTTCTGTTGCGCGCTGAGCGCCGCCAGTGCGGGAATCAGGGCGGTGCGCGAGCGCGTGACGTGGGCGTCCAGCCCGTGCGCCGTGAGCACCGCCTCCGGTTGGCCGGCGTCGCGGTACAGCGCCGCCAGCAACCATGCCCGCAGCAAATCAGGATGGTCGTTGACCGCCTGGGCCGCCTGCTGGCGCAGCCACCGGTGAATCCATGCCGCGACTTTTTTGGGTGCGGCCTCGGTTTGGGGTAGGGGACGGGCGGGGGCCGCTGACGCATCACTACCACCGGCCGGCCGGGTGGCGGTCGCCGTTGAGGTCGAAACGCCCGGCGACGCCGGCGGATGCGCGGCGGCGACTTTTTCCCGGTGACAGGCAAGATTGACGCACAACGGCGCTTGGACAAGACCTTCCCGGCCCGGCTGGCTGGACAGCATTGCGGAAAAATGTCGGCAACTCTGACAAGCGGCGAACTGCGCATTGCCCACCCCTTGAGGCCCCGTGGGCGTCAGCGAAGTGTAGGTCTCGGCCGGGCGTTCCGTATCCAGGAACGCGGTGGGGTAGTCCTGGGCCAGTGCGTCGCGTCGCGCCTGGAGCGCCGCTTGGGTTTTTTGATGAAAACACGCCCGGTTCTGGCAGCGTCCGTCCTCGACCGCCTCGCCAAACAACGCGCCCTGCACCGAGGAGTTATGGGGGCAGGTCGTGCAATCGGTCTTGTCGAACACAGCGGTCGATAATTCCAACGCAAAACCCTTGATCCGCGCCTTGAGGTCGGCCACCGCAATGCGGTCGCTGAGGATTTTGGCCAGCGTGCCGTCCTGGGTGGCCGCCGGCAGCCCGGCCAGCAATTCGGCGTGGCCGGTTTTGATTTGTCGTTGGATCAGGGCGTCCAGCACGGCGGGCGTCGCGTGCAGCAGTAGCAACCGGGCGTCCAACTTACTTCGCGTCCAGCCGAGCAAGCGGGCCGCTTCCTCGCGGTCGCCGTCGCATTCAGCGACAAAACGTTGCGCAAAGCGCGCTTCTTCGGCGACCGATAGCCCGATCCGCAAGGCCGGGTTGTTTTCCAGGTCGGCCAACGCCAGCGCCTGACGCTGATCGACGTGGCGGATCAGGGCGGGGAGCGTGGTCAAACCCGCCGCGCGGGCCGCCCGCCAACGCCGTTCCCCGGCGATCAGCCAAAAGCGCGGCGCGTCCGGGTCGCAATCGGCCTGGGGTCGCACCCACACGGCTTGCAAAACGCCTTGCCGCCGCACCGACTCGACCAGGGCGGCAAACTCGGTATCCTCAAAAAAACGGCGCGGATTGAAGCCGTCCTGCACCGCAATGCAATCCAGCGGCAACCGCGCCAACGCGCCATCGCCCAAGGTCGAAATTCGCGGCACATTCTCAATCAAAACAGGGGCATTCATGGGAAACCTCCGAGAGTGAAACAACACGCTCAGTTTCCCATGCCCGGCGGGTTTGGCGAGTTCCGCGACGAATCCGACCGGCGTTAGGTCGGCGCGAAAGACGCGCTCTGGTCGTCTGACAGGCCATCATTACTGTAAATTACATTAGTTACTTTAGTTATGTCATTTAATGATCTCAAATAAGTAATTTGACTTCTTTGAGATCATTAAGTCTTGACGGATGAACGGAAACCCGGCCCATCCTTCCTCCGGACCGCCTGGCGGCGTCTGGAGCGCCGCGCGTGTTCGCACCTGCTGGCAGACGCCGGGGAACGGTCAATTTTTTCAGTCCTGACGGTGACCATCAGATCGCCGTCAAAAGAATGCGATTTTCACGACCGTTGCCATGAAAGCAGCGGTCGGTCGCCTTGCCGTCTTCTCAGGACGGCCAACCCCGTCGGGTGCGATCGCCCCGGCGCCGGGTGTTTTGCGTCCGCTTCAAGGACGTTCCCCGATTCTCTCGTCCCCGCTGCGCCCCGCAGGCGTTGGGGGGCGTTTTGCGCCAACGGCGGCGTTTTGCCACCGTCCCGGCGCTTCTCTTCAGACGCCCGCTATGGGCGATTGGATTTTTATTTATTGTTTGTAAAAGGTTATGGGTAGCGACGATTATTTTTTAATGGACTTGCATAAGCAAGTTAATTCATATAACTTAATTAAGTTCATTAAATTCATTAGAAGGAACCGACGTGATTGTGCTGATTGGCGGCGAAAAAGGCGGGAGCGGAAAGAGCTGTTTGGCGCAAAATCTCGCCGTCTATCTGGTGGCGTATCCGAAGATGGACGTGCTGCTACTGGATGCGGATCCGCAAGAGACGACCACGGACTGGGTCCACCAGCGCAATAAAAATCCGGCGCTGGTGAAAATCCATAGCGTCGAAGCCTCCGGGAACATCCGCGATACCCTGCAAGACTTGGAAACTCGCTATGACGCCGTGGTCGTGGATGCGGGCGGACAAGACTCCGAGGCCCTGCGATCGGCCATGACCGTCGCCCGGTTGATGCTCATCCCCTTTCGGCCCAAGCGCCGCGACCTAAAAACCTTACCGCACATGGACAGCCTGTTGAAACTGGCGAAGGCGATTAACCCCGACTTGATCGCAAGAGCGGTGATCACCCAATGCCCGGCCTTGCCCTCCCAGGCGCAACGAATTCTCGATGCCAAGGAAGCATGCCGTTCTTTTGGGATCGCGCCGCTCGTGTCGATTATTTACGCGCGCAACATTTACGACGATGCGGATGAGGGCGGCTTGTCGGTGCTCGATAACGAGCACGACCCGAAAGCCCAAGCGGAAATGACCGCCATGGCTGAAGAGTTGTTGGGGACCGTTCAATGTCGGGTTTAGGCCGGGGATTAAAAAGAGACGAAGGGGACCGCCAACGGGACGCCCAAGCTGAAGATTTCATCCATGGCGCGCGGCAACGGGTCAACCTGAAACCCCCCAAAAGACGGGTGTACAAAACCTACACCTTTTCGCTGACCGAAGCAGTCAGCGCGGACATTGATCGGTTATCCTGCGCGCCGAGCGATTTTCGTTCGAGTCGTTCCGATGTGGTCAAGGCCGCCATCCACCGTCTGCTTGAGCTCCCCAAGGACCAGTTGGTTGATTTGCTGAGGCAAGTCAAATAACTTATTTAAGTTATTTAATTTAAATAACTGACATGATTTAAGTGGGTCACGGCGCGGCGGGCGGCGCGATCCGGCGTTTCTTCCGGTAGGTGACCTTGGGCATGGATTTCGCCTGATCCGGCGGAGGGGTCAAGGGCCAATCCCTCCTGGACGGCGACGCTGGCGGTCTGGAGTCCGCAGGCCGCTCGGCGGGCGGGCGCGGCCTTTGCGCTTGGGTTCATCCTAACAAAGGTACATAAGGCGACATAAGGCTGTTTCTTGTAAAGAAATGGGTGTACGGAATTACAAGCATATCCGATAGTCAGTTAAACTAAATTTTGAACAGGGGTTTGCCCCCGGTCCAAAAACGCTCCTTCTAGGACATCCTGCACATCAGGAATCATGTCTAATTCCTATGTCGCCTCATGTACCTTTGTTGGGATGAACCCCACATGGGCGCGAGCCACTCGACGTGCGGTCCTCTTTCCTTTGCGGATCACGTCATAGAGGTATCGCTGCTCTTCGTCGGTGAGGTCAACCAGGTATTTGTGAGCCATGGGGTTTCCTCCTGTTGATCCCACTATAGGGCATCACCCCAACCTATCAAAACTTCTGCGTCAGCCCACTAGTGGGTCAAACGGTTTGCTTATCGCCATTACTGCTTTCATCCTTTTAGTTAATGATATTGATAATATTGGATTTTCATGCTAGCCAATGACGATGAACAAACCATTTGACCCACTAGTGGGTCAAGTGCCTTGCTCATGGCCATTAATAGTAGCCTCTAGATGTGGAATAGGCTGGGCAGAGACCGCTCCTGAACCACTCAGACTATAGCGTCGTTCCCGTGCCCGTTGGCGGCGGAGTGCCCGCTTACCGCCCCAAATGAAGGGGGTTGGATGCGCATTCCAGCTCCGAGCGACGGCTTCCAACCCTTCGATCAGTTGTGCCGGACTCTCCGGGTGCTGCCCCGCCAAGGCGCGACTCACCCGAATCCGCTGGATGGACTCGGCCATGTTCAACCCACTCCCGCTGATCGGGGTGTACAGCGGCATGATGCCGTGCGCCATGAGCCAGCACACGAAAGTGGCGCTCTTATGGCCGGCCAGATTATCCAGAATCAGCAGCAACCGTAGCGGCGGTAACGCCTCTAGCAAGGTGAAACGAACGGACAGCCCGTCCTGCCAACGCCCCCAAGCCGCGCGATTCGTGGCGGCATCGGGAATCTCATCCAGGGGCGGCAAGGCGGCGATGATCGCCCTTAATTCCTGCTGTAACCAAGGATGTAACACGCAGTTGGGGGTGTGCGTGACGCCTTTGACCCGTAATTGACCCGTCGCAGGATGAAACAAAGTCAACAGTTTTGCCGTACCTCCTCGGACCTATTCATGCGGGTAATGGACCGGTTTACCGGTCGGTTGCCAGCTGGCGCCGGGTTGTGGAATGGCTTGATAGGGGCCGGCTTCATCGGCACACCAAACCGCTAATCCATACTGGCCACCTTCGCGGTAAGCCTCTTCGAGGAGTTTTTTTTCGCCTCGGTATCGGGATCCGTTACCGTCACTACGACGATCTTTCCCTCTTTCTTTTGGGGTCGTTGAGCCGTACCGGTGTCGCACCAGGATCGATGTTTTTGCCAACTCAGGCCCGCATCGACTAACACTCGCCGGATGGTATAGGTACTGATGTGCGGTAAGCCATTGCGGCGTAGTGCGCGCTGCAAGGTCGATAGCGACCATGTCGCAGTCCCTTCCTGCTCGCGATCCGGTAACCGCCGCGCTTCCGTTAAAATCCGTTCCCGCTCTACCGGTGAGTAATGTTGTGGATGTCCGCCACCATGGCGCGGGACGACCGCCGCCAGCCCTTCGACATTGAAACGCGCCACCAAGGCGGCGACCGCATCGCCGGATCGCCGCCCTGCCTCTCGCGCCGCATCGGTATAGCTGCGGCCATCCGCGACCGCCAGAACGGCTTTGGCTCGGGCCACTGGGCTGGCCGCAAGGGCTCGGCCTCGACTCCAATCCATCAATTGCTCACGCTCTTCTTCCACAAGCGGGCGCAGCGGGTTCTTGGGACTGCGGGACATGAGTACCTCCTGATTCTTTCAACCAGAGTGTACTCGCTTCTCCTCAAATGGCCATGAGCAAGGCACTTGACCCACTAGATTGCCGCCTTAAACCGTCATGCTCGCTGTGGCGGCGAGCACCCCCGGTCATGAAAATGAGGAGCCCTTTTCACGGTAAAGGGCTGGTAGTAAGTAGAGAGAGGGGGACTGAACGGTTACGTTTTGAAATTAGGTAGCATAACCCCTCTCAATCTCTGCTTCTTCAATAATCTGTAGTACTTGATCCAGATAGCGTTTGCTTTCCTCAGAACAAGTTGCTTGTCTGAGATACAATGGAAGCGACTCAAGAAACTCGGTCCTAGTAACGGGCATAAATTCGAGCAAAGCCTCCAGCATTGCCAGACGTAGAAGACGCTGGTTCTCAGGGGTCTTTGGACACTGGGGTCTAATGATTTCGCGGTCAAACCTGAGTAGCTTCTCGCGCAGGCTGCCCCCCCCTGAAAGGCTGGCATCAAGCAGCTGCTCCTGTCGTATTTTCCTCTCGACAATGTCGTGGACTTCGGCCGTTTCGTCCGACGGAGGTGCTTGCTTGGAAGCCTCCATTCTTAGCGAGTTCAACTCGCGAATGATTGGCTCGATCTCACCTTTTGGATTACGGTACCAGTCCGTAGACCAAATCCTTCTTATCTTCCAGCCGAGGTGTTCCAGCACGGCTTGGCGGAGCCGGTCTCGATCCCGAACCGACTTGGCTGAATGGTAGCTCGCCCCATCACATTCGATGCCCATGAGATAGCGACCGGGATTTTCGGGATCGCGAACGGCCAGGTCAATAAAGAATCCAGCGACGCCAATCTGGGGATCGACCTGAAAGCCTGCCTGGGCGAGTGCAGACCCCACGGCCACCTCAAAGTCACTATCCGGCACCCTGCCCGTTGCGATGTTGCGATGCAGATGTCCTGTCTCGGCAAAAGCGAGAAAATCCCGGAATGCTACGACGCCCCGCTTCGACGTTCCCGAAACCAGGATATCTTCCGATCTCAAAGAACTAAAAACGTGCATCCGTTTCTTGGAACGGGTGAAGAGGACATTTAGCCGACGCCAGCCCATGTCGGAGTTAATGGGGCCGAACCTCTGAAATACCTTGCCGGCGATTTCTTCGGGACCATAGGTACACGAAATAAAGATGACATCGCGTTCATCACCCTGAACGTTCTCTAAGTTCTTAATGAATAACGGCTCATCGGCCGGTTGATTCTGCTCCAAGGCGGCCTGAAACAAGGGGTCTTCCTTGCCTAACGCTTCGACGGCCCGTTCGATCTGATCACGCTGATCCGCACTCATCGCAACAACGCCGAGAGACTCTTGGGGGCGATGCAGAAAGTGGGCTTGCACGGCCAAGGCGATCACCCGCGCCTCCTCAGTGTTGCGCCGATTAATGAAACGCCCCCGGGGAACGCGAACAAGTTTCACGCCAAATTCTTCGGACACACTGTGCGGCGTCGGGAACACCACAAGCCGACCGTCGTAAAAGTTTTGGTTGGAAAATGCGATGAGATGTTCGTGCTGGGACCGGTAGTGCCAACGCAAGGTCCTAGTGTCGAATATCAACCCAGCCATATCGAGGATGCTTTCGGACTCCTGGATGGCGGTAGATTCCTCCTCGTCATCATCAATCATGCGGTCGAAGAAACTGGTGGGAGGCAATTGGTTTGGGTCTCCAACGATGACGACCTGGTTCCCTCTGGCAATCGCCCCTAAGGCATCTTCAGGCTTCATCTGGGAGGCCTCGTCCATGACGATAAGATCAAAGTTGATCTCTCCGCGCGCCAAATATTGGGCAACTGACATCGGCCCCATCATAAAGCAGGGCTTGATAGCAGCCAGCGCATTACCTGCCCGACGCACTAGTTGGCGTAGCGGAATATGCTTCTTCTTTTTTTCACACTCGCGTTGCAGCAACGCGAGATCTGTGTAGTCCGCAGCTCTTGCACCCACATAGCCTTTGGGAATGGGATTCTGGGCGATCCGCCAAGCAATCCGTTCGCGTTGCAACCTCTTCAACTTCTCATCGTACTCACGGAACTGCTTTTGCACGGCAAGGTGGGTATTACCCGAGAAGCGGGCCAGACCAGGAGTTTCCTTAAAGATCTGTCGAGCTAATAAATCATTAACCGCCAGTTTGTACCCGGCGTCAATATCCTTAAGTTTGATTCCACCTTGCTCAAGCGTCTTCGCCAGAGAGGCAAAGCCCAATGACTCGACCCGGTAACGCACGCGAACATAATCAAGCCAGTTCGACAGCCAATCCGGGGCTTGCAGTGCTGTAAGATTTCGGGCACGTAAGCCATCAAGCTTACCCGCGATCCGTTCCTGCCACGCATCCAGATCCAACTCCGTCAAGGTGCTGAACTGTTGACGGTGCTCCAGATGCTTATCCCAAGCTCGCGTCAATTGTTCGCTTAATTCGCGCAGCGCAGCAAACATCGGAATTGTCGGATTACGGCGGATGGCGTTGCGGAGCAGGTCGTTTTTAATCCCACCTTCGACAGCGCCGGCCAATGCCAAGGTATTCTCGGCGGCGGCTACCGTCTTGTCATCCAGACGCTCCGGGTCCACCAGGAGGTTGATATAACCTCCGAACCAATAACTTGGTATCCCGGTTTGACCCCACATTTCCCGCAAGGATCGCAGTTCATGCAGTTGGTCGCAGACGGACATCACATCCGCAATCGACGCCTCAGTGTTGATCAATTGGTGCTGACAAATCGGCAAAACGCGAGTCAGTGTATTGTGCAGTTTCAACAGCACCCCATCATCGCCAATCAAGGGAGCGCCAATAGACTGCAATGATGCGTGACCTCTAAAGATTGACTTGAGCTCGCCAAGATGACTAAGAAGCTCATCGATCACGACCAAAATTTGCTGCTGCTCTAAAGATTGGATACCCTTTGCTACGTTACTCTGCACTGCAAGCAAGGTGTCCCCGAAGGCAACTCGAGGTCCGAAACCGATGCCGTAGCGTTGCCGGATGGACTGGTACCATTGGCGAAGCTCGAGCAAGTCGGTAACGGCCGTTTTTATGCTCTGGAAATGGATACCCAATGCGGCTTTGTAGCGGGCATCGGTGTCCAGGTCTTCCTTGTCTTGGGCATAGGTCAAGAGCCTGGAAAGTCGGCTGGTCAGCTCTTTAACGCTCGACCCGGGGTTTGCCGCCAGGCTCATCAGGGTTCGTCGCGAAGCCCGCCACTTGCCATCCATCCACCGGAATAGGTCTCTTCTTGTTAGCTGAACTCGCATCAGCTCCAGTTCCTGGAGTGCGGGTAACCTGTCTAGGGTGAAGTATTCCCCCAGCTCGACGTGGGATGCTCGGAGCGCATCCACTTGCGTCTTGAGAACGGGAAGAATGTCATCCAACGCATCGTCGTCGAGCCATTCTCCTCGAAGCTTGAGCAGACTGAGTTTGATTCCGCTGACCAATTCGACCACGGCGCGAAACTCGGCCAAGCCGTCCGGAGTGAGCTTGATGGTGTTAGCGAAGGGAGGACCAAGCGCATTTGCAGCTGCGGCCATTGGTTTTTCGAGTAACTGAACCCTCGCTTGAAGTTGCTCAAGTCGTTTGACCAAAACCGCCAGGCGGGTGAGAGTGGTTACCCCGGCCACGCCTAACTGTTTCAGTTCACCGCATGCCGCTCGCAGTTGTTCGTGCGATGCCGGATTATCCAGGTGATCGGTAGCCAAGCTCTGGGCCAAGACCAGTCTTTTCTTGCAGATCTCTCGGTAAAGGGTCAGATGGCTTTGGGTTGTGGTCAGGTTGTTGCCATGCAGGTGGGCCAACGCTGAAAGCACTTCGTTGCCACGAAGAACCGGAATCGCATCAAGGTCACCTACCAAGGATTCGATGGTGTTGAGGTCACCCAGCTCAGCCTTGACCTCGTTACCCAAGCTGCTTTCCATCGCACCCAGAGCCACTGAGATAGCATCGAGCGCTTCCTGCCAAAGCTGTAAACTGGCGCATACCCGATCCTTATCGAAGAGCTGTAAATCCCGATTACAGACTCCGTACCAAGGATGGCTGCCGATATCGTCCCTGGTCCCGAGTTGTTGGGCTATCAAGCCATAAACCTCGGCGAAGAGTCGCACCGTATCCAAGGTCTGCCGCTGGATGGTGGGGGTTAGTAAGTCCCCGTTATAATCTTTGGGGTGGAGATGGTTGGGGTCGATCCCCAACGCTTCCCGGTATCGGCTTGCCGCCATGAGGATTTGATGGATGGTGAGCTCTGTCTGTTTCCACTTGCAGTTGATCAACTCGGCGTAGCGTCTCAACTCGTCCTTGAGCTCCTCATAACGCGAAATATCAATATCAATTTGCTCAGGTTTTCTGTATTTCGTTTGGTTGCTTAGTCGGGTCGTGATGTCGTCCAACACCTTACGCTTCTGGGTTTTATGACTGTGCAGCTCAAGGCAAAAGTCCCCCAGGCCGGCAAGGTCCAAACGGCGCTTGACAACTTCCAAGGCTGCCAACTTCTCGGCCACGAACAGCACCCGTTTACCCTGCGCCAGGCAGGCGGCAACGAGATTCGTGATGGTTTGTGACTTACCGGTACCGGGGGGACCCACGATAACCAGGTTTTTTCCGGATACCACATCGATCAAGGCACTGTGTTGGGAGCTATCCGCATCATCCACCAAGGGATACTGGTCATGCACTTGGGCGATATCGTCGATTCGATGTTCATTCGCAACGCTATTGCCAGTTTTTTCTTCTGCCTTGGCGGTAAAGAAACGACTAACAATGGGGTGATTGGTGATTTGTTTACCATTCGGCCAGCGCTCAGGGTCGAGATCGAGGTACATCAACAACTTGCTGAAATTGAACAACGCGACAGTTGCCCAACCTCGAACTCTCCACTGCGGCTGATGCCGATTGGCTAAGTCCTCGAGAGCCTTGAAGTACTCTTCAGGTTTACAGTCGTCAATCTCAGGTAAGGCCAGACCAAAGTCGATACGCAGCTTCTCGCGTAAAGATAGGTTTGGCAGGATATCCTCGCCGGTGTAGGTAATGGTGTAATTGTAAGTGCCAGTCGCTGAATTTAGTTTTCCCTTCGCAATTCGGACGGGTACCAAAACGAGCGGTGCGTGCCGCGGCTTGTCGCTGTCGGGACTTTCAAACCACTCCAGGAAGCCAAAGGCCACATAGCAAATATTTGACCCTGTTTCTTCAATAGCCGTCTCTGCCTTGGCTCGTAATCCACGAAGCCTTGCTTCCATCTCAGAGGGAAACATGAGAGTCTGTATTGCCTTATCCGTTTGTTTGCTCCGAATATCATCAGCCGTTATCTGCTCCAACAGGTCGTAGTTCGTGTTAAAGCCAAGCACTGTTCCCCACTCCACGGAGGTGGGGTCTTTTTTGATACGGCGATCTAGTCCTGTTTGCGGATCGATTTCAATGTAACCGGCATCGATAAGTTCTTTCTGACTCGGATCAGGAATCGCTTTAAATCTGAGCTCTTCCTCAGATAGAAGAAGTCGATGAATTTCATCCGGGATTTCATCAATAATGCGAATACAACCATGACGCCCATGAGTAAAATTAAGTAAGCGATTGCGAGCGGATAAATCCAGTAAACGGTACCTCAGCTTATCAATAGATTCCTGAGCAAAGTTATCGTGAGGGTTTTGATTGGCTTTCATTTTTACACTCTGGTTCAAGCTTGAGATCGATGATATTTTTTCTATTCGTTCTTAAATAGTTAGCAGCTCACCACCTATCAGTTTGTTCCAAATCATAGAAGGTTCAGAGCATTTCAGCTTTCCAATAACCGCAAATCAAACAATTAATATCGCCTTCTGACGAGTGATCCCGGCGACTTTCAAAACTGATAGGCTCTTCGAGGATTCTTGTGAAGGCAGTCGATTCAGGGGCGGTTCGCAGCTCCAACCCATTGGTCTTGAAATAGGCAGCGCTGTCTTGGCGTACTGATCTTGGCCCAGAAGCCCACATTCCACAAAAACCCTCGAAGAACCAACTGAAAGGTGGTGATGGATAACGGCTTAGGAATTCACCATCATAAAATTTCTGTGGGCCAGGGCGATAAGGACAGCAACGAGGCATGGGAAAGCCCTCCGGTTTCGTTGGCGACCATACCTCACTGGGTCCGCAGCAGGTTTCCGAGCCTTCCAAAAGGAAGGCTCACAGAGGAAAGTATAGTTGCCGCGACTAAACCGGCAATCTATCCAGCGCGGCGGGCGGCGCAAACGGAATATCGTCATCGAATCCGCCCCCCGCGCCCACCATGGCATCGCTCCCGGTTGCCGTCGGTCGGGCCGCATCGGGCGTGGGGCGGGTTGACGGCGCGGCGCGCGGCAACGGGTCAACCTGAACCCCCCCAAAAGACGGGTGTACAAAACCTACACCTTTTCGCTGACCGAAGCAGTCAGCGCGGACATTGATCGGTTATCCTGCGCGCCGAGCGATTTTCGTTCGAGTCGTTCCGATGTGGTCAAGGCCGCCATCCACCGTCTGCTTGAGCTCCCCAAGGACCAGTTGGTTGATTTGCTGAGGCAAGTCAAATAACTTATTTAAGTTATTTAATTAAATAACTGACATGATTTAAGTAGGTCACGGCGCGTCGGGCGGCGCGATCCGGCGTTTCTTCCGGTAGGTGACCTTGGGCATGGATTTCGCCTGATCCGGCGGAGGGGTCAAGGGCCAATCCCTCCTGGACGGCGACACTGTCGGTCTGGAGTCCGCGGGCCGCTCGGCGGGCGGGCGCGGCCTCTGCGTTTTCCTGGTGGCGCGTTCGGCCGCTTCACGGGCCAGGCGTCGTTTCCGCTCGGAACGCGATTCTGGCGTGATCCCTTGCGCGATCAACGCGGCCTTGCGCGCGGCGCTTTCCTGCTGCCGGCGCTCGTGTTCCGCCTTGCGCGCGGCTTTCGCTTCCCGGTGGCGACGCTCAATCTCCCGTTGCTGGCGACGTTTTTCCTCGCGGGCTTTCTCGTCCCGGCGGCGCTGGGCTTGGGCCTGCTGGCGCTGCTGGGATGCTTCCAAACGTCGTTGCGCATCGGCGCGCTCTTCCGGGGTGACCGTCCCGACCGGGCGGCCGTCCAGGTCGTAGCGGCGATCCCCCCGGCCGTGGATCAACGCCAGCAGGTAGCCATCGCGCTGGG
>Ga0209607_1000544_pt1 | contig 33523 bp, 21 predicted proteins | sample AD_UKC117_MetaG_FD_184413 | JGI IMG/M metagenome (GOLD analysis project Ga0209607, IMG submission 184413) | Active sludge microbial communities of municipal wastewater-treating anaerobic digesters from Hong Kong - AD_UKC117_MetaG (SPAdes)... | ecosystem: Engineered > Bioreactor > Anaerobic >... | reverse complement strand
ATGCCCGTGGGGCCGATCACCACCGCGTAGGCGGCGTCCTTGTCGATCCCCACCAGGTAGGTCTCGGCGGGTCCGCCGGCGATGCCGAAGAGCTGGCCGGTCGCGTCGCAGGCCAGGTCGATCAGCGGCATGCCCAGGCCCGTCGAGCCAAGGTCCTCCAACGGGGCGCCGGTGCCGAGCCAGCGGTAGAGGTGGTCCATGCCCGGGCCGGCGTCGGCCTGCGCCAGGTAGACCGTGCCGGTGGTGGGGTCCACGGCCAGGCCGCTCATGGCCGGGGCGATGCCGGTCAGGTCGGGGGGCGACAGGGTGCCCGTGAACGGGTCGATGCGGTGGAGGTCGCCGCCGCAGCCGAGGCCGTAGAGGACCTCGTCGGCCGCCGCCATGGCGGTCACGCAGAGGTAGGTGGGGATCTCCACCAGGGTGCCGGTGACCTCGTCCACCTGCCAGTAGCTGTTGTTGGCGCCGCCGGCCAGCAGCACGCTGCCGCCGTAGACGGCCAGGCCCGGCACGGGGTAGCCCGTCCAGCCCACGACCGTGCCGGCGCCGGTGGCCAGGTCGATCTCCACCCACTGCGCCCCGCCGCCCGAGCCCTGGGTGGCGTAGCCCGTGCCCGGCTGGGCGAGGCCCACGCTGCCGGTGATGGTGAACGTGACCGGGATGGTCAGCTGGGGCGAGGCCATGTCGTTGGAGTACACGAACAGGCTGCCGGTGTGGGTGCCCGGCCAGAAGCCGAAGGGGCCGAAGTTCAGGTCCACGGACCGCACCTCGCCGGCGGGCACCACGCCGGGCGCGGCGCTGAGGCCGCAGTCCGAAGCGAAGGAGTACTCCAACGGCGCGCAGCCGTCCGCGTTGGAGATCTGGATCCATTGCAGCAGCAGCACGTTGCCGCCCAGGCTCACCGCTGCGGAAATGGAGGCCGGGCTGACCTGGATGTCCGGCGTGATGCAGACGCCCACGTCGAACACCACATTGTTGTTGGGGACCCCGATCAACTGGTACATCTCGGGACTGACGGCGTCGGTCGCCACGAAGCAGGTGACCGGGTCGCTCCACCCCACATAGGGCGTCGGGTTGTCTCTGGCGTAGGTTCCGATGAACACCGTGCTGCCGGTGTGGGCGATCATCTCCTGGGTCATGAGGATCTCCTGCGGGACCTCGACGCCGGGCAGCAGGTTGGCGGCCTCGTACTTGATGAGGGTCGCCGGCGGCAGACCTCCGGGTCCGAAGGTGATCGTGTGGTCGATGCTGACATCGAGGGTGGTGATCAGATTCGTCGGATAGCCTAGGCCGTTCCAGCCGGTGGCATCGAAGATCCGGATCCTGTGGGTGGAGGTCAGGAGCGTCCCGCCCGAGTGGTAGATCGTGTAGCCGAGCTCCCGCAGATGCCCTCCCTGCGTGAGCTGGATGCGGTCGCCGCAGACCAGGTGGGAGTCGACCCCGTATCCGAAGCCGGTGAAGACGTCGCCGGGGCGGGAGAAGTTGTCGTAGACGGTGTACGCGGTGGTCTCCTGCGCGTCCTTGTCCGTCTCCTCCAGCCCGGAGACGTCCGCCGGAACGTAGGTCACGGCCTGCGTCTGCATGTCCACGCGGTAGGTGCCGCCGCGCGTCAACGCGATCTCGACCGGGGTCATGTGCGGGGGCCGGATCTCCTGGACCGGGGCGGCCGCCGCGGCGGTTCCGGCCAGGAGCATGGCGAGGGCGATCCCACGCAGGATGTTCGCGGTCCGTTGCCGTCGTGTCGTGGTGGGGCTCGTCATGATAGGCTCCCGAGGTTGGAGGAAATGGTGGTCTCACTCGGCGAGGCCATCAAACAGGAGGAATCCTATCATATTTCGACGGGGCCTGTCAGGGCCGGCATGACCATCTCGTCGCCCGCCGCTGAAAACCGTCGATCGAGACGGCATGCAACCATTCCGTCCGCTCGCGCGTCGGTCTCGAGGCCCGCGAGAAGCCCGGCCCGTCATCCACCATGCGAAAGGCTCCGATGCGCACCCGAAACCGATCGACCCGCATCGGGTCGACCTCCCCCGTGATGTCGAGATCTCGGATGCCGAAGCCGGGAACGATCGGACGCACCGCACGGCCCATGGCCTGCCTGGTCACGCTCTGCTCCCTCCTGCTCGTCTCGGCCTGCACGAGCAGTCCTCCCGGCACGATCCGGCTCTCGCCGACCCACCCCGACTCCCTCTCCGCGCTGGACGTCGCGATCACCTTCGCCGTTCCCGACAGCGGCCGCGTCCGGATCGCGTTCCCGGAGCGCTGGGGCCCGGAGGAGAACCTGGGCCGGCTCGTGCATGGGCTGACCGTCTACGATGCGCGGTCCGGCGCCCCCGTCGCCACCGAGTCCGACGGCCGCGTGATGATCCTCCGCAGCCGCCCCGGTCGAGCGGTCACGTTGCGGTACACCCTCCGGCAGGACACCGCCGGCGAACCCCGCTGGGGCGTGCAGCGCGTCCCCGGCATGCGCCCGGTCATGCAGCCGGACTACGCGACGCTCATCGGCCACACCGTCCTGCCCGAGATCCCCGGCATGGCGTTCGAGATGGTCTTCCAGGACTTCCCCGCCGGCGCCGTCACCGCCTTCAGCCGGCCCGTCGACGACGCGCACCGCACAGCCCCGGCGCCGCTCGGGAGGATCCGCGACGGCATCGTGACCCTGGGCGCCTTCCGTTACGCCGAATCGGCGCGCGACGGGCTGCGGGTGCGCACCTCGATCCGCGGCGACTGGGCGCTGGACGACGGCGAGATCGCCCGCACGGTCCGCAGCGTGCTGGCCGCCGCGTCGACCATGTTCCGCGACGCGCCGTTCGATCAGTACTTCGTGGCCCTCAACGCCATGCCCCCGCTTCCTCAGGGGTCGTCGGTCATCGGCACGGGGCTCGACGAATCGTTCTTCATCCTCGCCACCCCCGACGCGAGCGCGGAGCGTCTCACCCACACCATCGTGCACGAGCTCCTCCACGAGTGGATCACCCGCCGCATGGGTACCACCGACGAGGCGACCGACCCGTCGCGCATGTGGTTCACGGAGGGGTTCACGGAGTACTTCACGCAGCTCGTCCTGCTGAAATCAGGCCTCGTGAGCATCGACGGCTTCCTCGACGGCATGAACGACCTGCTGGCGGCCTATCAGGAGTCGCCGGTGCGGACCATGCCGGCCGGCGAGCTGGTGGACCGCGTGTGGGAGTCGCGGCAGACCGAGCGGCTCCCCTACCAGCGCGGCGCCCTGCTCGCCTTCCACTGGGACACCATCGCCCGCGCCGAGGCGGGACGGCCGCTGGCCGACGCCATCGCCGACCTGATCCACGCCGCGGCCGCGGGCAGGGACACCGGCACGGGGACGATGCTCACCGACGCGGCGATCCGGGATGCGGTCGCCGCGGTCGTCGGCCCGGCGTTCGAGCGGGACTACGAGCGCTGCATCGCCGGCGGCGCGGTCATCGACCTGGAGCGATACCGGACTCCGGAAGGCCTCGCGGTCGTGGAGGGGGACGATGGGGCTTATGCCTTCGGGGTGGAGGATGGGGCCGATCCGGATGTGTGCGCCGAAGCGATCAAGTGAGGGCTCCCCCGTGCGCCTCCCCCGAGTTCGGGTACACGTGTACCCGGAGACCTGACTGCTGAAGGGCGACTGGCTGCGCGACAGGGAGAAGAGCGGCGGGACGCTTGTGGGCGGCGCCATCGGGATGATATCCTCCCTCCATCACGGACCCGCCGACATCCCGATCCGGAAGGTCGACTCCATCATGACCCTCGCCGACAAGATCATCTCCATCATCGTCGTCAACTTCGCCATCGCCGTGATCATCCGCCTGGGGCTGTCTTTCCTGCCCCAGCTCCAGCGCAGGGATCTGCACGGCGTCTACGCCATCCTCCTGCCGCTGGGCTTCGCGCTGTTCGGCTGGGACATCCCCTACTGGATGACCACGGCCTTCGTGGTGCTGGGGCTGGTGGAGCTGGCGTACAATCTCCGCAAGACCCTCCGCACCCTTTCCCAAGGCGCCGCGTGAACCACCGCCTCCCCCGCATCCGCGCCACCCTGGCCCGCACCCCGGCCACCCTGGCCGCCCTGCTCCAGGGCTGCCCGCCGGACCTGCTCCACGCCGATGAGGGACCCGATACCTGGAGTCCCTACCGGGTCCTGGGCCATCTCTGCCACGGCGAGCGCACGGACTGGATCCCGCGGGCGCGGCTGATCCTGGAGCGCGGACCGGAGACGACGTTCCCGCCCTTCGACCGCTTCGCCCAGCTGCGCGAGCCGGCGGACCGGCCGGTGGAGGCGCTGCTGGCGGAGTTCGCGGACCTGCGCGCCAACAGCCTCACGGAGCTGGACGGAATGGCGCTGACCGACGACGACCTGGCGCGCCGCGGCCGGCATCCCGAGCTGGGCGAGGTCACCTTGTCGGAGCTGCTGAGCACGTGGGCGGCGCACGATCTGGGGCACGTCGCGCAGATCGTGCGGGTGATGGCCAAGGTGCACGGCAAGGGCGTGGGGCCGTGGCGGGCGTATCTGCCGGTGTTGACGTCGCGCCGGATCGACGACTAAGATCCTCTTCTTCTTGCTTCTTGCTCCCATGATCCCTGCCTGGAGACATCGTCATGAGATCCCGCATTCCCATCGCCGCCATCATCTTCCTGCTTCTCGGCTCTTCTGCGGGACTGCTGCCGGGGTGCGCCACCGAGGATCCCGTGGAACCTGCGGTCACCGGATCGATCAGCATCGACGCGACTCCGGACGCTCTCCTGGCCCCCTGGACACTCGAAGGACCCGGCGGCGACCGACGTACGGGCAGCGGCGACCAGGAGCTCGCGGACATGCCGACCGGCGTCTATGCCATCAGCTGGGGCGACGTATCGGATTACCGGACCCCGAACGACGCCTCCGCGACCCTTCAGGCCGACCGGACTGTGACATTCTCCGGCCTCTACGTTCTCGAAGCCGCCGCCGGGACCATCGGCATCGACACGTCTCCCGACGACCCCCTTGTCCCTTGGTCGCTGGCAGGGCCCGACGGCTATGAGACCTCCGGCAACGGCGACACCACGCTCTCCGGGCTCGCAACCGGTCCGTACACCATCACCTGGCAGACCATCGCGGGCTGGATCGAACCGGCCCCCGAGACCGCGGTCATGCCCACGGAATCCGGCCTGGTCTTCACCGGCACGTACGTGGCCGCTCCCAGCGCCTGGTCGTTGACGATCTCGCCCGAGCCCGAGGGGATCCACGCTCCATGGTCCCTCGCCGGACCCGGCGGGTTCTTCGAGTCGGGAGTCGGGGCCAGGACCGTGATCGTAGGCACGCGTGGCCTCTACACGGCGACCTGGGAGAACGTGCCGGGCTGGCTGACCCCCGAGCCCCTCGCCGTCGACCTGGGCATCGATGCCGACGTGACCCTCTCGTCCGCCTACACGGAGCAGCCGAGCGCGAGCACCGTGGTGGTCAACCCCGTTCCCGGCACGCTCATGGCCCCCTGGCGGGTGGACGGCCCCGGCGGTCTCGTGCGGACCGGCAACGGGTACGCCCGCCTCACGGACATGCCCATCGGGCTCTACTCCGTATCGTGGGAAGCGGTGTACGGCTGGAATGAGCCCGCCGGCTCCACCCAGACCCTCGCCGTGAACGGCACCATCACCTTCGACGGGATCTACGAGGTGCAGGAGACCGGCACGGTGGTCATCGATCCGGACCCCGACACCCTGAACGCGGGCTGGACGTTGACCGGCCCGGACAGCAGCTACAGCGGCACCGGCAACGGCGACACCACGCTCCAGGACATGGCGCTGGGGACGTACCGCGTCGACTGGGAGGTGATCCCGGACCTGGTCACGCCTCCGTCGACGGAGCTGGTGCTGGCGGCCGATCAGACCATCACGTTCCACGGCGAGTACGTCACCGGAACGGTGATGATCGACGTGGACATCACGCCGGACAACGGTTCAGCCGCCTGGACGCTCCGCGGCCCCGGCGGGTTCGAAGCGACCGGCTCCTCCGACCGGACGTTCGCCCCCATGCCCCCCGGCGAGTACTCGGTGGAGTGGGCCGACCTGCTGTTCTGGACGACTCCCACGACGCCGCCCATGACCCTGACCCCGAACGGCACGATCACGTTCACCGGGCGCTATATCGGCGGGACGCTGAACGTGGACACCGAACCCGACGCGCTCTCCGGGATGTGGACCGTGGTCGGCAGCCATGAGACCCGGACGGGGTCGGGCGATGCGACCCTCCTCGACCTGCCTCCCACCGACTACACGGTGACCTGGGACTCGATCCCGGGCTGGTTCACGCCTCTCCCGGAGCACGTCGATTTCTGGGATTTCCCGGTCGCATCCGTGCAGGGCGTCTACGCCAAGGGGGCCATCCTGATCGATCCGGAGCCGGACGCGTTGAACGCATCCTGGAGTCTCGCCGGCCCGGACGGATTCACCGCCGACGGCAGCGGCGACGAACTCGTCGCCGATCTCGCGCCCGGAGTCTATTCGGTCACTTGGGGCGTGGTCGCAGGTTGGATCGCGCCGTCAGCCCAGACCCTGTACTACACCGACTCCCCGGACACCCTCCACGTCGTCGGCACCTACGTGGAGAACTAGGGGGCCGCGCGGAGGGGATTGAGCCGAAGGACGTCAGGGGGTATGGTCGTCGACGGATCCGTAGCGTTCCTCAACCGATCCGGAGTCCCCATGGAGTTCTCCCACCCCGACCACCGCAAGCACCTCCGCGCCATCGCCCGCCAGGTCATGCTGGAGCGCGGGCTCTGGACCGACTTCTCCCCCGCCGTGCAGAACGAGCTGGAGGACGCGCCGCTGCGCGCCGCCGAGCCGCGCGGGGACCGGCGGGATCTGCGGGACCTGCTCTGGTCGTCCATCGACAACGACGACTCCATGGACCTGGACCAGCTCACGGTGGCGGAGGCCAAAGCCGACGGCGTGATCCGCATCGGCGTGGCCGTGGCCGACGTGGACGCGGTGGTGAACAAGGGCGGCGCCGTGGACAAGCATGCGCGGCACAACACCACCGCCGTGTACACCGCGGCGGAGATCTTCACCATGCTGCCGGAGCCGCTCTGCTACGACCTCACGTCGCTGAACGAGGGCGCCGAGCGCGCCGCGCTGACCGTGATGATGGACGTGGACGCCGCCGGGCAGGTGAGCGCGCCGGACATCCGGCTGGCCCTGGTGCGCAACCACGCCAAGCTGGCCTACGACGGCGTGGCGGCGTGGCTGGAGGGCGTGGGACCCAGGCCGGAGCGCATCGGCGAGGTGCCGGGGCTGGAGGAGAATCTGCGGCTGCAGGACGAGGCCGCGCAGCGCCTGCGGCGGCGGCGCTTCGGGCACGGGGCGCTGGCCCTGCAGACCCTGCGCGCGCGGCCGCTCTTCGACCACGATACGGTGAGCGAGCTCCACGCCGACGAGCGCAACCGCGCCCGCGACCTTATCGAGGACTTCATGGTGGCTGCCAACGGAGTGACGGCGCGGTTCCTGGAGCAGCGCAAGCGCGACTCGCTGCGGCGCATCGTGCGCGTGCCCAAACGCTGGGAGCGCATCGTGGACGTGGCGGCGGCGCTGGACCACGCGCTGCCGCCGTCGCCGGACCCCAGGGCGCTGTCCGCGTTCCTGGACTCGCGGCGCGAGGCGGACCCCGTCTCGTTCCCGGACCTGTCCCTGACCATCGTCAAGCTTCTGGGACGCGGCGAGTACGTGGTGAGCGAGCCCGGCGAGGAGCCGCCCGGCCACTTCGGCCTGGCGGTGCGGCACTACGCCCACTCCACCGCGCCCAACCGGCGCTATCCGGATCTGCTGACGCTGCGGCTGGTGAAGTCTGCCCTGCAGGGCGGCAAGGCGCCGTACACCACGCAGGAGCTGCGCGACCTGGCCGAGCGCTGCACCCGCATGGAGGACGAGGCCGACAAGGTGGAGCGGCAGGTGGCCAAGTCGGCGGCGGCCATGCTGCTGGAGTCGCGGGTGGGCGAGCGGTTCGACGGCATCGTGACGGGTGCTTCCATGAAGGGCACCTGGGTGCGCGTGTTCGACCCGCCGGTGGAAGGCAAGGTGACCGGTGGCGAGATGGACGTGGACGTGGGCGATCACGTTCGCGTGGAGCTGACTGGGGTGAACGTGGAGCGGGGGTTCATCGATTTCGAGCTGGTGCGGCGAAGCTGAGGCGGGCCCACGCGGACCCATCCCCCGAACGTCCCCCGAAAGCAGACCCCATGCCCCACACCGCCCTCCGCTTCCGGAACGTGACCTTCGCCCACGCCCATGCCGCGGCGCCGCTGCTGCAGGACCTCACCCTGCACCTGGACTGCGGCTGGACCGGCGTGGTGGGTCCCAACGGCGTGGGCAAGACCACCCTGCTGCGGCTGGCGGTGGGCGAGCTGGAGCCCGCATCGGGCCAGGTGCTGCGGCCCGAACCCGCCCTCTGCTGCCCTCAGCGCACGGACGATCCACCCCACGGCCTGGCCGACCTGCTCGCCGCCCTGGACGGCGACGCCTTCCGCCTGCGCGACCGTCTGGACGTGGAGGACGACTGGCTCGACCGCTGGCCCACCCTCAGCCACGGCGAACGCAAGCGCGCCCAGGTGGCCGTGGCCCTGTGGCGCGAGCCCCTGGTGCTGGCCCTTGACGAGCCCACCAACCACCTGGACCGCGGCGCCCGCGCCATGCTGCGCGACGCCCTGACCGCCTACCGCGGCGTGGGCCTGCTGGTCAGCCACGACCGCGAGCTGCTGGACGACCTCTGCGCCCGCTGCCTCTTCCTGGACGAAGGGGGCGCCGTGCTGCGCCCCGGCGGCTACGGCGAAGGCGCGGTCCAGGCGGCCCAGGACGCGGAGACCGCCGTGCAGCAGCGCACCAAGGCCAAGCGCGAGCTGGCGGACCTGACGCGGGAGGCGGGACGGCGGCGCGACGAGGCCCAGCAGGCCGACGGCAAGCGATCCAAGCGCGGGCTGGCGCGCAAGGACAGCGACGGTCGGGCCGCCATCGACGCCGCGCGCGTGTCCGGCAAGGACGGCGCCGCCGGCCGTCGGCTGGACCAGCTCTCGGGGCGGCTGGCCCAGGCGCAGCAGCGTCTGGACCAGGCGCGGGTGACCAAGACCTACGCCACGGGGATCTGGATGGCGGGCGCGGTGTCGTCGCGCAACACGCTGCTGGACGTGGCGGCCGCGGACCTGGACCTGGGCGGCCGCACCCTGCACGTGCCGCCGCTGACGCTACGTCCCACCGACCGCGTGGCCCTGACCGGCCCCAACGGCGGCGGCAAGAGCACGCTGCTGGCGCGGCTGCGCCCCGCGGTCGCGCTGCCGCCGGAGCGCGTGGTGTGGGTGCCGCAGGAGATCCCGCTGGCGGAGTCGCGCACCGTGCTGGCGCGCGCCCGCGCCCTGCCGCACGACGAGCTGGGGCGCGTGCTCACCGTGGTCAGCCGCCTGGGCTCGCGGCCGGAGCGGTTGCTGGAGACCGACGCGCCCAGCCCCGGCGAGGTCCGCAAGATCCTGCTGGCGTTGGGCATCGCGGCGGAGCCGCACCTGATCGTGATGGACGAGCCCACCAACCACCTGGACCTGGTCTCCATCGAGTGCCTGGAGGCGGCCCTGGCCGACTGCCCCTGCGCCCTGCTGCTGGTCAGCCATGACCGGCGGTTCCTGGAGGCGCTGACCACCACGGCCTGGCGCATCGAGCCGGACGGCGGCGGCATGAGGCTGTCCGTGGAGTCCTGATCCCCAGGGGCCGGTCACCGGCGCCGTCGCTCCCGGCGCCGTTGAAATATTCCTGTCGGGACGGCTTGACGGCGCGACCGGTCGGAACGATCTATGTCCGCGCGCGAAACCCGACCCTTCCTGGGCACGGGGCGCCCCCTCCCTACCCAACGACAAAAGCCGGCGACCCGAGCCGCCGGCGATGCCGCTGAGCAGCGGACACGACCTCCGTCCGTCCCGGAATGATCCGTGGACGGGCTCCGGAGTCGTACGCTCGGACCTCTTGGAGGATCGATATGAAGACGAAGATCCTGTCGGCGTCCCTGCTGGTTGGCCTGACGGCCGTGGTCGTGGGCTGCTCCAAGCTGCCCGCGGAGGCCGTGCCGGCGGTGGAGACCGCCCTGAGCACCGCCGAGACCGCCGAGGCCGCCACCTATGCTCCCGAAGCCCTGAACCGCGCGCGCGAGACCCTGGCCCAGGCCCAGGCTGAGATCGCCGCGCAGAACGACAAGTTCGCCCTGACCCGCAAGTACGGCACCGCGGAGGCCCTGCTGGAGCAGGCGGCCGCCGAGGCCCGCCAGGCCCAGGACGAGGCCGCGGCCGCCAAGACGCAGGCCCGCGCCGACGCCATGGCCGCCGCCGATGCGGGGCGCGCCGCCCTGGAGTCGGCCGAGGCCCTGCTGGCCCAGGCTCCGAGCGGCAAGAACACCAAGGCCGAGCTGGAGGCCATGCAGCAGGAGCTGACGGCCCTGCGCGCCACGCTGGACCAGGCCGCGGCCGCGGTCGCGGAGGAGAGCTTCCTGGACGCTAAGGTGAAGGCCGACGTGGTGACGTCGCAGGCCACGGCGATCGCCGCGGACATCCGCAGCGCGATCGAGAAGGTGAACGCCAAGCGATGACCTGCACGATGCAGGCGCGGTGGTCCCATGCGTGAGGGCGGACGTCGGACGGCCGTGAAGGCCGCGGCGATCGCCCTCGCGGCGACCCTCGCGGGCGGAGCCGGATTCACGGGCTATCGGATGCTGCGGCCGCTGCCGCTGCCCGAGGCCGAGGTCCGCGCCGCCCGCGACGCCCTGTCGCTGGCGCACGACGTGACCGCGCACGACCCGCGCGGGACCCAGGCGGCGGACAGCCTGGGAGCGCTGCTGGAAACCGCCTACGCGCGCGAGCGGTCGCGCCTGGTGCGCTGGCGGTCCGCCGCGGAGCTCGAGGCCCTGGCCGCGGCCACCCACACGGCGGCGCAGGCGGCCGTCCGGGAGGCGCAGGCCCGGCGCGACGCGGAGCTGGACGGCGGACGCCGCCGCTTCGACCGCCTGGCCGCACGGCTGCGCACCGTGGCCGTGGGCGTGGAGACGCTGCCGGGCGAGCGGCGTCTGCAGCGGGCCTACCGCGACGCCGAGCTGGCGCTGGCCCAGGCCTCGCGCCTGCTCCAGATGAACCGGCCCGGACCGCTGGCCGCGGCCCTGGACAGCGCCGAGTCGGCCCTCTCCCTGGCCGAGGCCCGCGTGGACGACCACCACGCCCGGCTCCGCGATCCCGGCCTGCGCAAGGGCTGGCAGGCCCTGGTGGACGCCACCGTGGCCGAGACCTCCGGCGGCCGCCAGGCGGTGGTGGTGGAGAAGCTCAACCGCCGCTGCGTGCTGATCAAGGATCGACGCGCGGTGGCCGCCTGGCCCGCGGAGTTCGGACGCAAGGGCATGCAGGACAAGCTGTACGCGGGCGACGGCGCCACGCCCGAGGGCCGCTATCGCGTGCGCGCCAAGAACGCCGCCAGCCGCTACAGCCTGGCCCTGCTCATCGACTACCCCAACGCCGAGGACCGCGCGCGGCACGCCCGGGCGCAGCGGGACGGACGGGTGCCGGCGGGGCGCGGCCCCGGCGGCGTGATCGAGATCCACGGGCACGGCGGGCGCGGCAACGACTGGACCGACGGCTGCATCGCGCTGCGGGATGATGAGATCCGGGAGCTGTACGCCCGGGTGGACGTGGGGACGCCGGTGACCATCGTGGGCGCCGCGCGGCTGCCGGGGGACTGAGGGATGCCCGCGACGACGTGGAGCGCGCCCCGCCACATCCTGCCGGCGCTCGCGTTGGCGGCGGCGGTCCTCGCCTTGGGCGCCCTCGGCGCGCAGCGCGAGCTCCCGGCCGCGCGCATGGCCCCCGCCGCGGGCGCGTCGGCTCCCGGTCCGCACGAGGCGGTCGAGCTGGCGCGGAAGCTGGACCGCCTCGCCCCGCGCGGCGTGTACGTGACCATCGACGCGGTGGAGAACCGCCTGCAGGTGCGGCGCGGCGCGACGGTGCTGCGCGAAGCCGTCTGCTCCTCCGGCACGGGCTCGGTGCTGGAGGACCCGCGCTCCGGCCGCCGCTGGGTCTTCGACACGCCCCGCGGCGCGCGCACGGTGCTCGAGAAGCGCCGGGACCCGGTCTGGACCCGGCCCGAGTGGTCCTACGTGGAATCGGGCGAGCCCCTGCCCGCCCGCTGGTCCGACCGCATCGACGACGCGAGCCTGGGCGATTTCGCCCTCTACCTGGGCGACGGCTACATGATCCACGGCACCCTCTACCAGCGCTACCTGGGCCGCAACGTGACCCACGGCTGCGTGCGGCTGGGCGACGACGACCTCGCCTACGTGTACCGGACGGTGCCCGTGGGCGCCACGGTGCTGATCTACTGAAGGAGCGGCGCGTGCGGTGCCTGACGAACGTTCTCGGGATCGCGGCGTGGCTGGCCTGCGCGTGTGCGGCAGATGCCGCCGCTCCCGTCCGGGACGAGGTGGCGCCGGCGGAGTCCAAGGAGATCTACCTGGTCTTCGCGCCGGCCGCGGGCGAGCTCCAGCTGCGCCTGCAGGGCGTGACGCTCAGGACCTTCCCGGCCGTGGCCACGGCGATCGCCCCGCGCTCCGGCCGTGCGGCCTGGCCCGCCGTGACGTTCTCGCTGCGCGACGGGGTTCCGACCTACGAACGCCCCGTGATCACGGCGCCCGCCCCCGGCGCAGGGGGGGCCGACGTCGGCGTGACTCCCGAGGATCTGGTCAGCGGACGCGACCAGGCGCTGGCCGCCATGCCCGACCGCTACCGCCTGCGCTTCGAGCCTTCCCTGGACGTGCTGGTGGACGGCTCCGGTGCGGACTCCGGCGGGCCCGGCTCGTGGATGCAGGCGGTCGGCCGCGGGCTCGGCCGGCTCGTCGGGCACGGACCGCGCACCACCCTCGCGCTGCGCATGTCCGCGGCGGACGCGCGTCGTCTGGCCCTCGCCCTGAAGCCGGGCATGATCCTGCTGATCCTCCCCGAGGATGAGCCACGTTCGCCGTGAGCTCCTTCCGTTCCATCTGACGTTCGCGTCCGAGGCCCTGGATCCCGTATCTTTCAGGGGCGTTTCCGTCCCCGATTTCGATCGTCGATCCTCAAGGAGGATGCCATGGGCCTCCGGACCTCCGTGCTCCTGTTCGTCTTCTTGCTCGTGATGTACGAGGCGCCCGCCCGGGCCCTCGAACCGCCTCCCGAGGTTCGGGTCGCCGCCGTGCGCGATCTGCCTGAGCTGCTCGCCGCGATCCCGCGGTCATCCCTGGACCGATTCGGATTCGATTCGGTGGAGCAGACGTTCCGCTGCGAACCGGACGCCTTCCTTCCCTTGCTCATGCTGCCTCCCGCCGCCGTGGACGCTGCCGCCGCGGGCTCTCCGCCCGTCTACGACGACCCGCGGATCTGGCTCGCCGTGATCATGGCCGACGAAGCTCCGCGCGGCGTGCTCACCGTGGCCTGGCACCGCGACGCCTGGCGGGCCGTGGATCTGGGCGCCCATGGCCTGGCCGTGGCGCTCCACGCGGCCCTGGCCACGTCGCCCAGCCCCGATCCCGCCGTGGTTCAGGTGCTCCAGGCCGGAGCCGCCTTCCTCCTGCCCGACCGCGCCGACGCCGCGCGCCTGGCGCCGTTGGCCGGCACCGGCGCGCTGGTGGACCGCACGGACGGAATTCCCGTGGACGATTGCGCCGGCATGATGCGGCTCCTGCGGCCCCTGGTGGCCGCCAACCTGGAATCCTTCGCCGCGCCGGACGAGCGCTAGGAGGCCGACATGACATCGCGCTCGATCCTGTCCGCCCTTTTCGCCGTCATCGTGATCGCCGGCGCCGCCGATGCCGCGGTCTGCGAACTCGACGTCCCCGTCTGCGGCCAGGAGAACAGCGAGTGGTGCTGGGCCGGCTGTTCCCAGGCCATCCTGGCCTTCTACGGGTTCGACGTGACCCAGGAGCAGATCGCCGCCTACGGCACCCTGGGCGTCAACACGTGGAACTGGCTCTACGGATCCGACGAGTCGCCGCGCCGTTACGGCATCGACGCCATCCTGGACCACTTCGCCGGCATCCCCACCTCCCCCTGGCCCGTGCCCATGCCGTTCTCCACCTGCCTGTCCGAGATGTGCGCCCAGTCGCCGTACGTGATCCGCTGGGGATGGACCACCGGCGGCGGGCATTTCCTGGTGGGTTGGGGCGCCTCGGATGCGGGCGGCCAGATCATCTCCTACATGAACCCCCTGCCGGTGGGTGTGGGCGGCCATCACGTGGCCTCCTGGGACTGGATGCTGCAGGACGCCAACCACACCTGGACCCACTCCCTGACCACGGACCCCGTGGCCGGAAGCGTGGAGATCACGGTGCTGCCGGAGGGTCTGCAAGCGCCCTGGGAGCTGGACGGTCCGGACGGCTTCCAGGCCGTGGGCGTGGGCGATTCGGTGCTGACCGCGGTGCCCGCCGGCGACTACGCCGTGACCTGGCAGACCGCGGCCGACGTCTTCCTGCCCGTCGAGCCCACGGCCGCGGGCACCCACGCCGGCGTGGGCCGGCTCTCCTTCCAGGGCGCCTACCGCGCCCCGTTCACGGCCCTGCCCGGCGCGGACGGCCCCTCCCGAGGCGTGGCCATCGGCGATCTGGACCGCGACGGCGATCCGGACGTGGCGGTGTCGCGCCACGGCGCCGCCAACCTGATCCTGCGCAACGACGGCGGTTTGCTCACGGACATCGCCGCCGGCCCGGCCGCGGACCCCGGCCCCGCCGCCGGCATCGTCCTGGGCGACTACGACGACGACGGCGTGCTGGACCTCTTCCTGGCCCGCCCGGGCGCCGCGGACCTGCTCCTGCACGGCGCCGGAGACGGCGGCTTCGACGCGTCGCAGCCCGTGATCGGCCTGGGCGACACCGGCGAGGCCCGCGGCGCCGCCTGGTGCGATTTCGACGGCGATGGACGCATCGACCTCTCCGTGGCCCGTGACGGCGCGGACGATCTCCTCTACCGCAACATCGGCGACATCGGCGGCGCCCACCTCTTCGCACCCCAGTCCGGACCCGCCGCCCAACCCGGCGCCGGCAGGGCCCATGCCTGGGGCGACGCGGACGGCGATGGCGACGCCGACCTCTACGTGATCAAGGACGGCGAGCCCAACGCGCTGCTCGTCTCCGATCCGTTCACCGGCTTCCAGATCTCCTCCGACCCCGTGCTGGCCAACGGCGGCCCCGGCAGCGCCGCCGCCTGGTGCGACGCCGACAACGACGGAGACCTCGACCTCTACCTGGCCAACGCCCCCGGTCTGGACCGGCTGCTGCGCAACGGCGGCGGCGCGTTCAGCGTGGTGGCCGACGCCGCGCCCGCCGCCGCCGGATCCACCCGCGGCGTGGTCTGGGCCGATCTGGACAACGACGGCGATGCGGACCTCTACCTGGCCCGCGACGGCGAACCCGACCTCCTGCTGCGCAACGAAGGCGCCATGGCCTTCACCGCCTTGCCCATCCCCGACAGCGACGACGGCGCCGTGAGCGCCGCCGCCGCCGACCTGGACGGCGACGGCGATCTGGACGTGTACGTGGCCGTGGACGGCGCACCGGACCGCGTGATGCGCAACGACCACGACCCCGGCCGGCACTGGCTCCACCTGGACCTGCGCGCCGCCGACGCCAACCGCGACGCCGTGGGCGCCCGGGTCCGTCTGCACGCCGGCGCGGCGGTGCAGACCCGTGAGATCGCCTTCGGCTCGGGAGGGTGGGGGATGGATTCGCCCACGGTGGAGTTCGGCCTGGGCGCGTTGACGACCGTGGACTCCGTGACGGTCCGCTGGCCGGACGGCGAGCATGAGACCTGGCGCCTGGTTCCCGTGAACCATCGGCTCGACCTGGTGCAGGGGTCCGCCACGGCCGTGGAATCCGCTTCCGCGGCTGCAGGCCTGCGCCTGGATCCCCCTGCGCCGAACCCCGCCAACCCCCGCACCGTGATCGCGTTCAGCCTCACCCGCGACGGCCCCGTGCGTCTGGTCGTGCACGACCTGCGCGGCCGCGAGGTGGCCGTCCTCGCAGACGGACCGCTGGCGGCCGGCCCCCACCGCCTGATGTGGGACGGCGCCGACAGCCGCGGCCGTGCGGCGGCCAGCGGCGCCTACCTGGTGATCCTGAGGGCGGAGGGCGTGGAGGTGGACCGCAAAGTGACCCTGGTGCGATAGGAACCTCCTTCCGCGGCCACTCCCGGACGCACGACGGCCGGCCCCATCGCCGGGCCGGCCGTCCATGCTTGGGCGAGTGCCCGCGGGCTACTCGATGGTCAGGTCCGCGCGGATGCCGTCGTCGTCCTCGCCCTGGGTGGTGGACCGGTTGGGCCCGAACTTCAGGCGGAAGGCGTTCACGATGTCCGCCGGGCCCTGGAACGTGGCGGGATCCTGGGACCACACGATGGCGTCGCTCAGATCGAAGGACAGCGTCCACACGCTGCCCGTGTCCGTGATCTGGCCGTAGGTCACCGGCAGCTCCTCGTGGAAGTTGGCGGTGACGGGGATGTAGTCCGGGTTGCCCTTGCCGTCCGGGCTGTAGTAGCCGGTGACGGTGGCGTCCTGCATCAGGCCGTCGGCCACGTCGGCGCGGCTGGTGCTCAGGCCGTTCTGGTTGGCCCACTGGAAGCGCGTCTCGCCCGGCAGCTTGATGAGCTTGTCGCCCTTCTGCATGGCCTCGGCGGCGTCATCGGCCCGGAAGCTGGTGCAGTAGACGGTGCGCACCACGTAGGTCTGCGCGGGCTCGCCCAGCTGGAACTCGGCGTCCACGTAATTGAAGTTGAGCTCCGCGCGCACGATCTTGTGCTGCGAGGGCATCTCGGACTCGGACTCCGGCACCACGATGTGGCCGCCGATGTTCTCCGGCTGCGCCAGGCTGAAGTGCACCGCGGACATGACGCCGCTCTCGGGGCCGTCGGGGAACGTGCTCTCGGGAGCCAGCCAGGTCATGGAGAACATGCCCGGCCCCAGCTCGCCCAGGCTCAGGATGGCGTAGCAGAGGTCGCCGGAGAGGTTGGTCGGCGTGGAGCGGTGGCCGCCCGACTTGTCCAGCGCCGCGGAGGCGCGCTGAGGCGTTTCGGCCAGCTCCAGACGGCCGGTGTTGGCGATGACCTTGCCGCCGCCGTCGGGGTCGCCCACGCCGCAGCCGGCGGCGAGGATCGCGATCAGGAGCAGGCTGGGCAGGATGATGGTGCGGGTGCGCTTCACGACATATTCCTTCCGATGGGTCCGGGGCGATACCGCGTCACGCGCAGCGGCGGCGCGTCACCCGGACTGAATCGGCGGCGTCATTTCTGGATTGAGCATAAAATCCCACCACGGCGGTTCCGGCGGCGCCTGGGGGGCTGGACGCACGAAGGGGGCCTTCCGGCCCCCTCCGCATGCTCGATGAGGATCCCCCTACTTCACCATCACCATCGTCCGCGAGAGCACCTGCTCCCCCGTCCGCAGGCGGTACAGGTACGAGCCCGACGCCACGCGCCGGCCGCTCGCGTCGGTGCCGTCCCAGAGCACGTCGTGGGCGCCGGCGGTGCGGACCTCGTCCACCAGCGTGCGCACCAGGCGGCCGTCCATGTCGTACACCTTCAGGCTCACGGCGCCGGGGGCGTCCAGGCTGAAGGCGATCTTGGTCTGGGGGTTGAAGGGGTTGGGGTGGTTCTGGCTGAGGGCCAGGCGGGTGGACGGGGTCTCGTCCGCGCCCGGGTCCTCGTTGGCCACGGTGCCGGACATGTGCAGGATGAGGCCCAGCTCGATGACGCCGCGGTCGCGGGGCTCCTCGCGAACGTCCTCGTCCAGACCGGCCTCGGGGTCGGCCACGGCGGCCACGGGGTCCGCGCCGGCCAGCAGGGCGCCGGGCACGTCCACGTCGGCGGTGAAGACCACGTTGAAGGCGCCGTTCTCCGCGCGGTCCGACACGGCCAGGGCGGCGATGCCGGTGAAGTCGGTCACCATGGAGTCCACGTCGAACTCGCCGTCGCCGTCCACGTCCACGGGCATGCCCTCCATGAGCATGATGGCGCCGTTGACGATCAGGACCTCCACGTTGCCGGCCACGCTGTTCACGTCCCAGATGACGGCCCAATCGCCGCCCTCGCCCAGGTAGCCGCTCTCGATGGAGCCGCTCAGGACCATGCCGTCCACCATATCGCCCTCGCGCAGCACGATCATGCCGTCCACCATCACGAACTCGTCCACGGCGGTGGCGGCGTTGGTGTCGCCGGTGATCATCCAGTGGCCGTCCTCGGTCACGCCCATGTAGTCCCAGTTGGCCCAGAGCTCGCCGGGCAGGCCGCCCACGGACGCGGGCACGGCGCCGCCCTCGCTCAGGGGCAGGCCGCCGGCCATGACCACGTTGCCGTCCATGACCAGGTGGTTGTCGGTGGTGGAGCTGCCGGTGTCCGTCTGGATTACGGCGATGGAATGGGTGCCGTAGGCGGAGATCCGGAAGTCGAAGTCCACGTTGTTGGTGCCGATGGTCACGGGATCCGGCAGGCCGCCGATCATCATGCCGCCGATGATCAGGGGCGCCGCGTCATGGCCGTAGAACAGGCCGCGCTCCTGGGTGCTGCCGCCCTTGATGTCGGTGATGCCGCCCACGAAGTAGGGCACGCCGTCGCGGGTCACGCCGGGGCGGCTGCCGAAGCTCCAGAACCAGTCGGCGCGGTGCGGGTAGTCCTCCTCCTCGATGGCCACGACCACGTCGCCGTTCCACACGGCGTCCAGTCCGGTGGCGCCGTCGGATTCGCGCACGCAGGTGGGGCTGTAGCACACGTCCGTGTCGGACATGCCGAAGAACGACTCCCAGGCCGTCTGGGTGTACACGCCGTTGCCGCCCTCGGTGCGCAGCAGGGCCGGCGCGGCGCCCAGCAGGGTGCCGTAGGCCAGCGAGACGGTCTCGCCGCCGAAGGTGGTGTTGGCGGTGAAGACCCAGCCGTCGGGGCCGTTCACGTCGGGGGTGTTGAGGCCGGTCACCAGGTAGTCGGGCGCGCCGGGGACCGGGCTGCCTTCGGCGATGACGGCGGTGGGGATCTGGGCGAGGGCCGCGCCGGCGGCGAGGGCCGTCGCGGCGACGATGATCAGCATGCGCATGGTTTTCATGGATCGGTCCTCCAGAGGTGTTGCGGGTTGGTCGGACTCCTTTGGGAGGGGCGAGAATCGGCAGCGTATCACACGGGGCCGACGGCACGGCCGCGTCGAGACCGAGAATCATGTTCGTGCGGCGACATTCGACCGGTTCTTGCCTCAGGTGAAATCGTCAGACGCCTCCGTGGAAGCGGAGCGCCACGTGCAGCATCAGGTCCTCCGCATCAGCATGGGATTCCTGGCTGCAGAGGGTGCTCGCATCGGCCGTCATGCGGAATGAGATGCTGTAGGTTCCCGGCTGCAGAGGAACCCGGACGCCGCTGACCTGGCTCGCTTCGTCCGCGGGGTCGGCGGAGTTCTGCCAGACCGTCCGGGACGACTCCCAGTGATGGATCGACAGCGCGCCATCGCCCGTCATGTCCACCACGAGGTCCGCGGCCTGCTCCACCGTGAGGCTGAGCTGGTACGCGGCGCGCACCGAGCTTCCGGCTGTGCCGGAGTGATAGGTGGCGCCTTCGTCGAAGACGCAGCTGCCGTCGGCGGCGGCGGCGGCCGACACGTTCACCGCGAGCTGCTGCAGATAGGTGGAGGTCGCGTCGTAGGTCGGCGTGAAGTCCGCGGCCGTCGCGGCGGAGGCCGTGGCCCAGCCGCGGCCGGCGGTGGCGGAGACGGAGCACTCGTGCTGGTCGAGGACCGGACCGGAGAGATCCAGCGCCACGGCCTCCTGCCGCGCGCAGTCGTCCTGGTCCGCCACGCCGTCCGGCGCCGGATCGTAGTCCAGCGCCAGCGCGCCGGCGCTCAGGTAGCTCTGGCCGTTGTTGAAGAGCTGGAGTCCGTCCACCACCACGTACGCCGTGGCCAGGGATACGGTCGCGGTCGCGGTCACGTCCGCCAGGCCCTCCAGGCTCGCCGTGCAGAACACGGTGACGGACTGGGCGGTCTCGGTCGGGGTGGCCTCCGTGTCGAAGGCGCCGTCGGCGTCGGTGAGTCCGCCGCCCGAAGCCAGGCTGCCGCCGGAGACCTGCAGGGCCACCGTGATGCCTCCCGTGTAGGCCACCGGCCCCTCCCCGTCGCGCACGCCGGCGCGCACCAGGATGGGGAACGCCTCGCCGGGATCGGCCTGCTCCGGCACGGTGAGCTCCACCACCAGGGTCTGCACGGCCTGCGGCTTCCAGAAGCGGTCCTCGCCCTCCACCAGTCCGAACGGATCGCCCGGCACCGTGCGCAGCACGCCGCCGGCGGCGTCGAAGACCACGGCCTGCGCCTTGTAGCCGGCCGACGGCGCGGGCGCGGGGAGCGTGAACACCGCGCGGTCCGCGGTGCTCAGATCGCGCGTCTGGACCAGGGCGTCGCTGCCGGCGTCGCGGATGGTGACGCGCACGCGGGCGGCGTCGGGCGCGGCGAGCAGGTCCGCGGGGTCCACGGCGAGGTCGCCGGAGTCGATGAGGCCGGGCAGGTCGGCGGCCGCGTAGTGCGGGTCGTCGAAGAGGCGCTGCAGGAGCTGCAGGTCCGTCACCTCGGCGTCCACGTCGCCGGGAACGTGGCGCGCGGCGGTGCGCGAGATCACGCCGTCGCCGTTGAAGTCGGCGCGGGGGGCCAGGTTCTCGTCGGCGGCGGCGCCCACGTCCTGGTCGCGGTTGAGGTCCTTCTTGGGGTGCGCGGCGTCGCCGTCCAGGCCGCCCGTTCCCTCGAGCTGCAGCACCGCGTCGCGCCAGCAGCGGAAGTCGCTCATGTCGACGCGGCCGTCGCCCTCGCCGCCGTCGCCGTCCAGGTCGCGGTCCTCCACCGCGTCGCCGGTCTCGGGGTCGCGGCGCAGGTTGCCGTCCGGGCTGCCGTCGTCCAGATCCAGCAGCATGGCCAGCACGGGGGACCCGTCGCGCAGGCGGTCGATGTCCAGGGCGCTGGCGAAGGCGTCCACGCAGTCGGCGGCGCCGCCGCCGGCCGGTTCGGCGTTGTCGGCCAGCAGCTCGCGCAGCTCGGCGTTGGTCAACGATGGCTCCAAGGCGCAGAGGAAGGTGGCCAGGCCCGCCACCACGGGCGAGGCCATGGAGGTGCCGGTCATGATGTCGTATCCGCCGGGCACGGTGCTGAGGATGTCGGTGCCCGGCGCCGACACGTGGCCGCCGTCGCAGGAGGAGATCTCCCGCGCGGTGGGCACGGTGCCGGCGTCCCGCCCGACGTTCTCCACCACCAGGATCTGCGCGGCGCCGTGCACCAGGGCCGCGTTGGTCATGGGGCTGGAGAACTCGGCGGGATCCACGCCGGACGCGTCGGACTCGTTGCCCGCCGCCACCACGATCAGCGCCGGCACGGCGTCTTCGCGCGCAGCGAGCATGAGCGCGAGCATGGCGCCGTGGGCGTCGGCGATGGTGCGCGCCGCCAGGTTCTGCAGCGGCTCGATCCCCAACAGGTACCAGTTGTAGCCCAGGCTCATGTTGATCACGCGCACGTCCGCGGCGTTGCTGTCCATGAGACCCGAGAGCAGCGAGGTGTAGGTCTGGATCCACGACACCCGCGACGCCGCGCCCGGCAGGGTGACGGTGTTGTGCGACGTGACCACCACCAGCCAGCCGGCCCCGAGCGGATTGATGCCGTCCACGCCCACGCCGTTGTCGAAACGGGCGGCCATGATGCCGGCCACGTGGGTGCCGTGCTTCACGTTCGCCGTCGGACCGCCGAACAGCAGATCCGGATGGCTCGCCGTCCCCACGTCGATCACCGCCGCGAAGGGCCGCGGCCCGCGCCGGGCCGCGTGGTCGCGCAGGTTCCACAGCTGCGGCGCGCGGACCTGCTCCAGCCACCAGTTGCCGCCGGCGGGCTGGTTCTCCCAAGCCCAGTCCGCGGGATCGCCGCCGTTGTCCCGCGGCAGGACGGCGCCGCCGCCCAGCATGTCCGGCGCGGCGTGAGCCACGCGAGGGTCGGCGCGCAGCAGCGCCAGGGCATCGTTCATGGCCGCGTGTGTGGTGGTGGGCAGCCGCAGCACCGCCACGGGGCGGGCGCCCCCCACGATCACGGCGTCCACCGCGGCGATCACGGCGTCCGCCTGGGCCACGGTCGTGCCCGGCGCGAAGGCGATCCAGATCAGGTTCACGGACACGCCCGCGTCGCCCAGCTCCGGGTGACCGGCCGCGTAGTCCTCGGGGCGCGGCTCCACCGGCAGGTCCGGCACGGAGTCGCCGGCGTCGTCGTCCGGGGCCCCCGGCAGGCCGGTCAGGAGCACGCGCAGAATGCGGCCGGTCCCGGAAGCACCGGCGGCCGTCGCGGTCAGGGTCACCGGGCCGCCGAAGGGACCGGCGAGCACGGCCTGCACGGCGCCCACCCCCGCGGACAGCGTCACGACGGCCGGCGTCAGCACGGCCCCTTCGGCCCGGAGCTCCACCGCACCCTCGAACCCGGCGAACGGATCCGCGCCGCCGTCGCCCACGGCGCGCACCGTCAGGGCGAAGGGCTCGCCGACGGTCACCTCCGCGGGGATCTCCAGCACGAAGGACGCCAACGCCTCGTTCTGGTCCTGGGGCGCCTGGTCGGAGCCGCAGCCCGCGAGGACCAGGATCAGCAGGGCGACGACCGGCAGGAACGCAGGACGGTTTCGGATCATGATGCGGCTCCGCTGGCCCCGTCTGGAACGCGGGGCCGGATCGGTGTACTCTGGGGGGATCGAGGACGGATCCACCCTTCCTTGCCCTACGCGCAGGATCGGCCCGTCTCCCGACACGGTTTTTTCCAAGGACCGGACCATGAGCGGCGACCCCCGACCCAACGCCGAGGACCTCTTCGACCACGCGGCCGACCTGCCGCCCGCGGAGCGCGCCGCGTACCTGGACGCGGCCTACGCCGGCGACGACGCCCTCCGGCGTGAGGTGGACGAGCTCCTGGCCGCCGACGCCCGCGCCGGCGGCTTCCTGCGCGGCGAGGCCGACCTGTCCGATCTGGCCGCCGCCCTGGACGCCCGCAGCGGCCCCGCACCCTCCCCCGGCGACCGCGTGGGCGCCTGGCGCCTCCTGCGCGAGCTGGGCGCCGGCGGCATGGGCACCGTGCACCTGGCCGAGCGCGAGGAGGGCGGCTTCACCCAGCGCGTGGCCGTGAAGCTGGTGCGCGCGGGCATGGACAACGCCGAGATGCTGGAGCGCTTCCGCCGCGAGCGGCAGCTGCTGGCCGGGCTGGAGCACCCCCACATCGCGCGCCTGATCGACGGCGGACGCACCGCGGACGGCCGCCCCTTCCTGGTCATGGAGCACGTGGACGGCGCGCCCATCGACCGCCACTGCGCGGACCGCGGGCTCGACGTGCCGGCGCGCCTGCGCCTCTTCCTGGACGTGTGCGCCGCGGTGGCCCACGCCCACCGGCACCTGGTGGTGCACCGCGACCTCAAACCGTCCAACGTGCTGGTCACCGCCGACGGAGGCGTGAAGCTGCTGGACTTCGGCATCGCCAAGGTGCTGGACGCCGACGCCGCCGACGCCACCCTCACCGGCCGCCGCGTCCTCTCCCCCCGCTATGCCAGTCCGGAGCAGGTGGAGGGCCGTCCCGTCACCACCGCCGCCGACGTGTACTCCCTGGGCGTGATCCTCTACGAGCTGATCACCGGGCGCTCGCCGTATCCGGATCCCGGCGACTCGCTGGTCGCCATGGAGCGCCACGTGCGGGAGCATCGGCCGTCGCCGCCCAGCACCACGTCGCACGCGCGCGGGCGTGGCGCGGTGGCGGTGCGGGGCATGAAGGCCGACTCGGACCTGGACGCCATCGTGCTCAAGACGCTGCGCAAGGAACCCGAGCGCCGCTACGCAGGCGTGGACGCCCTGGCCGACGATCTGCGCCGCTTCCTGGACGGCCGTCCCGTGCTGGCGCGGCCCGACTTCCTGGGCTACCGCCTGGGCAAGTTCGCCCGGCGCAACCGCACCGCCGTGCTGGTGACCGCAGCGGCGTTGATGGTGACGGCGGCGGCAGGCGCGGCGGGTCTGCGGCAGGCGCGGCGCGCGGAGCAGGAGCAGCGGGCGGCGGCGGAGATCGGCGCGTTCCTGGAGGACATGCTGGCGTCGCTGGATCCGGAGGTGGCGCAGGGCCAGGACACGGCGCTGCTGCGCGGGCTGCTGGACCGGGCGGCCGCCACCCTGGACCACGGCGATGTGCCGTCCGCGGCCGCCGCCCGCCTGCACGGCGTGGTGGGTCGCACGCTGGTGGCCATCGGCGAGGGCGAGGCCGCGCTCCCCCACCTGCGGCGCGCGGCGGATCTCGGCACGACGCCCGCCGAACGCCGCGCCGCCCTCTCCGACCTGGGCTGGGGACTGTTCGACGCCGGCCGCTACGAGGAGGCCGCCGACCGCCTGCGCGAATCCCGCGCCGTGCCCGCCGCCACGCCTGCGGACGCCGTGCTGGACTTCCGCCTGGGCAAGACGCTGGAGGCCCGCGGCGACATGGACGAGGCCGAGTCCCTCCTGCGCCTGGCCGCGGACGACGGCGATCCTTCCCATCTGCGCGGCCTGGCCGCCTTCCTCATGTACAACCGCCAGGCCTATGCGGAGACGGACTCGCTCCTGACCGCCGCCCTGGACGCGTGCGGCGCCGGCGCCACGGCCGGCGTGCTGGAACCGCCCACCATCCTGCTCACGCGCTCCACCCTGCGTCGCTACCAGGGCGACCAGACCGCCGCGGAGGCCGCCGCCCGCGAAGCCCTGGCCGGCTTCCGCGCCGTGCTCCCGCCGGACCATCCCACCCTGGCCAACGCCAAGGACCAGCTCGCGAGCATCCTGGAGAAGCAGGAGCGCTGGGACGAGGCCGAGGCCCTCTTCCGCGAGGCGTACCTGGCCCTGCGCGCGAGCCTGGGGCCGGACCACCGCGACCTGGGCACCACCGCCAACAACCTGGCGGGCTGCCTGCGCCAGAGCGGCAAGCCCGACGACGCGGCGCCGTTCTACGCCGAGGCGCTGCGCATCTATCGGGCGTCGCTGGGCGGGGATCACAGCTGGGTGGGCATCGTGCTGGGCAGCGTGGCGGCCAACGAGCTGGCCCGCGGCCGTCCCGCCGCCGCCCTGGAGGCCGCGGACGCGGCGCTGGTCCTGCGCCGCCGCGACTTCGGTCCCGACCACTGGCGCACGGCGATGGTGGAGAGCATGCGCGGCGAGGCGCTGGGGAGGTTGGGTCGGCGGGAGGAAGCGGAACCGGAGCTGCGCCGCGGCCACCAGGCGCTGCTGACGACGCTCGGCCCGGAGCACCCCATCACCCGCGAGGCCGCCGCGCGCCTCGACGCGTTCTACGACGCGTCCCCGTCCGCCAGCCTCCGGTAGAGCCAGGCCCGCGCGAACCGCCAGCGCCGTTCCACCGTGCGCTCGGTCACCCCGAGCACCGCGGCCGCCTCCGCCGCCGTGGCGCCGCCGAAGAACCGCAGCTCGATGACCTGGGCGTGCTCCGGCTTCTCCTCCGCCAGCGCCGCCAGGGCCGCGTCCAGGTCCAGCAGGTCCAGGTCCGCGGCCGGTTGGTCCGGCAGATCGGCCACCGTCAAGGACAGCCGCTGCGCGCCGCCGCCGCGCTTGTCCGCCAGCCGGCGCCGCGCATGGTCCACCAGCACGCGGCGGATGGTGGTGGCGGCCAGGGCCAGGAAGTGGGCGCGGTCGCGCCAGTCCTGGTCGTGCTGGTCCACCAGGCGCAGGTAGGCCTCGTGCACCAGGGCGGTGGCCTGCAGGGTGTGGTCGACGCGCTCGCGCGCGAGGCGGGCGGCGGCCAGCCGGCGCAGCTCGTCGTAGACCAGCGGCAGCAGGCGGTCCACGGCCGCGGCGTCGCCGTCGCGGGCGGCGTGGAGCCAGCGGGTGACCTGGTCCGGAGCTTCGTCGTTCATAGCCGCACCATACCACGACGGCAAGCGCTGCGGGAACCCGGTCCCCTTGCGCCGATCGGCACCCGGCCCCTAGATTCATCCGCCGCCGATCACACCCCACCTCGTCCGCGGCAGATATCTCAGCAGATCGCAGCCCCATCCGCTTTTGGAATCTGAACCTCCCCACGAGGTCAACGTGCCCCATCACTGCCGTTCCATGCAGATCGGGATCGTCCTGCTGTCGGCTCTCGTCGGCTGCGGCGGCTCCACATCCGAGCCCCCTCCTCCCCTCGGTCCGGATGCGGGCTGGACCCTCATCGCCCCCATGTCCAGCACCACGACCTATCTCTTCGACTCGAATGGCGAGTGCGTCCACGAATGGCAGGCCGACCTGCCGCCCGGAACCGCCGCCTACCTCCTGGACGACGGCACGCTCCTCCGCGCGGCCGACAGCGGCTCCCCCAACCTGGCAGGCACAGGCGCGGGCGGTCTGGTGGAGGCCTATGCCTGGGACGGGTCCCTGCTCTGGTCCGTGACGTACGATGATGAGACCCACCGCAGCCACCACGATCTCGAGCCCCTACCCAACGGCAACGTCCTGCTGACCGCATGGGAGCTGATCCCCGCCCAGCAGGCCCTGGCCGCCGGACGCGATCCGCTGCTGCTGGACTCGGGCGAGCTCTGGCCCGACGAGATCGTGGAGGTGACGCCCGGGGGCGACGTCGTCTGGCGGTGGCGCGTCTGGGATCACATCGTGCAGGATCGCGACCCGGAAGCTCCGCACCATGGATCGCCTGCGGACGCACCCGGCCGCATCGATCTGAACCATGTCCTGGAGCTCCCCTTGAAGTCGGAGCAGGCCGACCTGCTGGGCGCGGCCTCCTGGACGCACGTCAATTCCCTGGACTACGATGCGCGCCGCGACCTGATCCTTCTGAGCTCGCGGGGTTTCCAGGAGATCTGGATCATCGATCACGGCCTCTCCACGCAAGCGGCCGCCGGGCCGGCAGGCGATCTGCTGTTCCGCTGGGGCAACCCCGCGGCCTACGGGCGCGGGACGTTCCAGGACCAGCAGCTCTTCGTCCAGCATGACGCTCAATGGGTGGATGCCGGCTGCCCCGGCGCCGGCAACATCCTGGTCTTCAACAACGGGACCAACCGGGGCGGCGGATCGTATTCCAGCGTGATCGAGATCGATGGGCCGAGGCTGCCCAACGGCGATTATCCCCTGTCTTCCGGAACGTTCGCGCCACCCGGCCCCATCTGGACCTACACCGCGGACCCTCCGTCGTCCATGTACGCGGCCTTCCTCTCGGGAGCGCAGAGGCTGGCGAACGGAAACACGCTGATCTGCAACGGGGTGTTCGGAGAGCTGAGAGAGGTGACGCCGCTCGGCGGGACCGTGTGGACGTTCACCAATCCCATGCCGTCGCCGTCCACCAACCGGGTCTTCAAGGTGCAGAGGATCCGGGAGGATCATCCCGTGGTGCAGGGCCTCCTGTCGAAGACGCCTCCCGCCGAGCGCGGAGACGGCGAGGGCGGGATCGTCAAGGCGCGCTCATGACCCCGATCCGGCCAACGACGCCCCCACCACCACCCGCAGCGCCCGCGGCAGCACCTCCACGGTCAGCGGCGTGTCGCCGATCACCTCGCCGTCCACCTGCACGGGCAGCGGCGGCTCGGCCTCGACGGCGATGCGCCGCGCCTGCACCCGCTGCACGCGCCGGCCCTCCAGGGCGCGGCTGCGCAGCAGCACCGCCAGCGCCAGCCGGAACCAGTCCAGCGCGGAGCGGGTGTGGAGCATCATGACGTCCAGCAGGCCGTCGTCCCACGCGCCCTTGCCGGCCGCCAGATCCAGCGGCGGATCCTGCAGGCGCGTGATGTTGGCCACGATGAGCCCGTTGGCGCGGCCGCGCAGATGGTCCGGTCCCGCCTCCACCCCCACGTGGGCCACGCCGGGCTTGAGCATGGCGCGCAGCCCGGCCAGCACGTAGGCGAAGAAGCCCAGCTTGTTCTTGAGGTCGCGCGTGGCGCCGGACACCAGCCGCGAGGGATCGCCGATGGTGGCCATGAGCAGGAAATGGCGGCCCTGCTCCGGGATCAGCCCGACGTCCAGGGAGCGGATGCGGTTCTTCACGACGGACTCCGCCAGCTCCTTCATGTCCGTGCCGATGCCGAAGGCGCGGGCGATGGCGTTGGTGGTGCCGGCGGGCAGATGGGCCAGGGCGGTGCGGCCTTCCGACTTGAGGATCTCGCAGAGAACCTCCTGCACGGTGCCGTCGCCACCGGCGGCCACCACCAGGTCATGGCCGGCCTCCACCGCGGCGGCGGCGAACCGCTCGGCGTCGCCGTCGCCTCGGGTCTTCTTGATCTCCACGCTCCAGCCGGCCTTCTCCAGGCGCGCGGCGAGGTCGGCGGCGAGCTTCTCGCCGCGGCCGGAGCCGGAGACGGGGTTGACGACGATGGTGGCGGCGTGGTCGGCCATGGAGTCCTCAGGGTGGGCGTGGAAGCGATCGGGCCGATCCAATGTACTCCCCCCGCGCCCTCCTGGCGACGACGACTCCCGCCTCCTCTCCTCAGCGCACCACCCGCACCCGCGACACCAGCGTGCGCGCGCCGTCGCGGAACCGCAGCAGGTACGCGCCCGCGCCCACGGCGGCGCCCCGCGCGTCGCGCCCGTCCCAGGGCGCCGCCACGTCGCCGGCGTCCACCGCGAGGCTGCGCACGCGCCGGCCCTGCAGGTCGTACACGTCCACACGGCCGTCGCGGGGCAGCGGCGCCGCGAAGCGCAGCGTGGTGCCGCCGCCGGTGACCGCAGGAGCCGCGCGCATTCCCGACGCGGCGCCGGCCGACGGCGCGGCGCTGGCCGCGTCCTCCGGGCGAAGATCCGCCGTCAGCTCCAGGGTGAACAGGGGCTGGTCCGGTTCGATGGCCGCCGTGGGCTCCAGGGCGAAGCGCAGCAGCAGATCCTCCCCGGCCAGGGTGGCGCCGCCGCCCACGATGGTCTCCACGCCCGTCAGGCGCAGGGGCTGACCTGCGCCCGGCGTCAACGCGAGGGTCTGGTGCGTGGTGGCGACCACGGCCCCGGCGGCGTCGAGGATGCGCAGCGGCACCAGCACCTGCGCGCCCGTGGCGTCGGTGCGAAGCACGGCGTCGCCCGCAGGCTCCACCAGAGATGCCAAGCCTTCCTGCGACCAGTCCAGGGCCAGATCCAGGGTCGCGCCGGTGAACTCCTGAGCCGACTCCCAGCGCGCGGTCAGCCCGCCCACGCGGCCCGGCCCGGCGGGATCCCCGCCCGAGGCCGACGCCTGCAGCCGCACGGCTCCGTCCGGCAACCCGGCCGCGGCCGCCGCGCGCACGTCCAGCGCCAGCACCTCGGCCGCGGGGTCGCCCAGCGGATCCACGTACGTGAAGCGCACGGGCGGCGACGGTGTGGGCGGGAACAGCAGCTCCTCCCAGATCACCTTGAACTCCAGGCCGTCGGCGTAGGCGCGCCCGGTGCGCACGTCGGCGATGCGGTACTCGCCGTCGGCATAGGAGCGGAACTCGAAGCTGAACTCGGTGATCGCGGTGAAGTCCACGCCCGCGAACTCGTCGAACGGCGCCAGGTAGGTGCCCGGCCCGGTCAGCTCGATCTGGTGGGTGATCAGGAAGGGCACCCCGGGCGACCTGGCCCGCAGATTCAGGTAGCCGAACGAGGCGAAGGCCGGCACCACCACCTCGATGCGGTCGTGCCCCAGGCCGTTGGTGAAGTCCTGGGGCAGGTCCAGCGTGTAGGTGAAGATGGTGTAGCAGTTGGAGTCCGTGGTGCCGCTCATGGCGGCGTCTTCATCCACCTCGCCGCCGAAGGCGCAGTCGAAGGCGAACACCGCATCCACCTTGCCGGCCCCCAGCAGGACGGCGCGCGAGAGCACCATGCAGTGCGACGCCGAAGTGGGCGTGGTGAACTGGTAGCTCTGCGGCGACGCGATGCTCACGGCGTAGGGACCGCTCTGGAAATCGTCGATGATCAGAGCCGCGGCCTCCCGCGGCCCCGCGAAGAATGCGGCGGCGCACGCCAGCCCCAGGACGAGGCTGCGGATCCTGCTCGGGTACATGGTGGGTCTCCCTCCTCCGCCCGCCGTGACGGCGGGCCCCCTCGGGCGATGTCCGGCCCATGATCAGGCCTGGATCGGTCCGGTTTCAAGGGTGGGATTGGCGGCGGGGTCCGTGTCTTACGGGCGCAGCGGGCGGACCGACCGGAATGCGGAACCGCCCATCCGGCGCGGGCCGGACGGGCGGTCGAGGTTGGTCCGCGGTGCGGATCAGAAGGTCAGCGTCACGCCCAGCTGGTAGCGCAGCATGTCCGTGGCGCTCTCGTTCACCGCGAAGACCGGGTCGTCGTTCACGATCTCGATGTCGCCCTCGGTCAGGTACTCGGCCACGCCGCCCCAGGTCTGCATCACCTTCACGTCCAGCAGCACGCCGGGCTTGCCCTCCTGCTTGTTGCCCTCGCTGAGGCGGAACATCACGCCGCCGCCGGCGCCCAGGAAGGTGGTGAGGTCGTCGTGGTTGGTCTGCTCGGCGATCTCCTCGTCGAACCAGTCGTCGTCGTCCAGGCTGCTCGCGGTCCAGAGGTAGGTCAGGCCGGCGCGGCCCTCCACGTAGGGCTGCACGGCGCCGTCCAGCGGCCGCCACTGGGCGTAGAGGAAGAGGTCGGCCAGGTTGTTGTCCGTCTCCACCTCGAAGTCGTCGACCAGCGGCAGTTCGTACTCGCGCTCCTCGCTGCCGTAGAGCATGACGTCGGCCCCCACGCCCAGCACGAACCTGGGCGCGGCCTTGATGCCGTAGGTCAGCTCGATGCCGAAGGCCTCGTTGTCCACGATGTCGCCGAACTCGCCGGTGGGGCTGCCCAGCAGGAGGCGGATGCCGCCTTCCTGCTCGGTCGCCGCGGCGGCGGAGGCGAGCAGAAGGGCCAGGAGGATCAGGGTCAGGCGCTTGGCGTTCATGGGAGGCTCCAGTCTTTTTGGCGTTCCGGCCGCCGGCGGCCGGCGGGGTGTTGGCGATCACGTACGTGGGGGGCGATTGCTCGTTTCGTGCCATCTGTGGCGATTCGGCACGGAATGGTGTTTCTGATTTGATGGCAATTAGTTACGGAGACCGAAAGAGATCGCGGTAGCCCGGCGGCAGGTGTGCCATCCCACCACACCCGTGCCTACGAGCCGTGAAGGATGACCCTTGTGCCACGGAAATTGTGCCCGAGTCCTTTGAGGCCGCTTTCCGGAACATCGGCTGTTGATAACATTGAAGTTACGAGGTCGTAACGGGCTCAATCGGGCCCAGGCACAATTTCAGCGGCACAACTCAAGACAACGCCGGGGGTGGGGGCCCCCGGCGTTTCTTTCCGCCGTCGAAAGCTGCGAGGCATCGACGACGCGGAACTGGATCAGCCATCAGAATACCCCCCCTCCATCGCCGCGGATATGGGTCATGTGGCGTATTCTGCCCCGTCGCACCAGCGCCGCCGCCCCCCTATCACCGACCTCCCATCTGTGGTATCATCGAGGCTCCCCCCGCCGCCATCACCAGGACATCAGCCGTCGGGAGTCTCCAATGACCCGCTGCGCCCTCGTGCTGCTCACGCTCGCCCTTCTCGCCCCCGTGACCGGCTTCGCCGCACAGGACACCCTCGTCCTGCGCGACGACGCCGCCGCCGCGGGCCTGCGCCTGCTCCAGGACGGGAAGGACCGCGTCACCGTGGTCTGCGAGATCCCCAAGCTGGGCCGCGAGAGCATGGAGGTGGACGGCCGCACCTACACCGCCCTGACCATCCCCGGCGGTGCGCTGCTGGGCGACGAGGGACGACCCGGACTGCCCACCCTGGGCGGCCTGCTGGAGCTGCCGCACGGACGCGGCGTGCGGGTGGAGGTGATCGCGCGCGAGGAAACGGTGCTGGAGGGCGTGACTCCGCTGCCGGTACAGCCCGAGGACGGCGCCGGCTTCGCGCTGGCCGCCGACTACTTCACGACGCCGGCCGCACCGGAGCTGGTGAGCCTGGGCGCGCCCGCCCTGCTGCACGGCCGCCGCGTGGCGCCCTTCCACATCGCGCCCGTGCGTTGGGATCCCGATGCCGACGCCGTGATCGTGACCACGCGCCTGGAGCTGGCGTTCACGTTCGACGGCGTGGACACCCGCAACGATCCCGCGCCCGACGGCCGTCCCCTCCCGGCGTCCTTCGCCCGCACCGTGGCGGACCACGTGCTCAACCCGAGCATGGACAAGGCCGGCGGCGAGACCCTGCTGGGCGCCTACCTGGTGATCTGCCCCGATGACGCCGCGGTGGTCGCCGCGCTCCAGCCCCTGCTGGACTGGCGCCGCCGCCAGGGCTACACGGTCATGCAGGCCACCACGGCCGAGACCGGCGGCTCCGCGTCGTCCATCAAGAGCTTCATCAAGACCACCTACGACGCGGTGCCGGTGCCCCTGGAGTTCGTGACGCTGGTGGGCGACAACGTGGGCGCGGTGGTCCTGCCCACCTGGACCGAGACCCTGAGCGGCTACAACGGCGGCGGCGACCACTATTACACCACCCTGGCGGGCGACGACGTGCTGCCCGACATCTACCTGGGCCGCCTTTCCTGCCGCAGCGTTTCCGAACTGGTCGGCATCGTGACCAAGATCGTGACCTACGAGACGGCGCCGCCCACGGCGGACTCCGGCTGGTTCCGCCGCGCGTCGCTGACCGCGGACCCCAGCTCGTCGGGCACCTCCACCATCCACGTGAGCCAGTGGCTCAAGGCCCAGCTCCAGGGCATCGGCTTCGCCCAGGTGGACACGTTCTGGTCCGGCAGCTACGCCACGCAGATGTTCAACTCCCTCAACCAGGGCGTGAGCATCTTCTCGTACCGCGGCTACCTGGGCATGAGCGGCTTCACGTCCAGCTACATCGACAACACCACCAACGGCGGCAAGCTGCCGTTCGCCATCTTCCCCACCTGCGACAGCGGGTCCTGGGCCAGCACCGTCCACGCGCGCAACGAGGCCTTCCTGCGCAACGCCAACGGCGGCGGCATCGGCGCCATCGGCCTGGCCACCATCGGCACGCACACGCGCTACAACAACTGCCTCTACAATGGCATCGGCGAGACCGTGATCAACGGCGACGACCATCGCCTGGGCGTGGCCCAGGCCGGCGGCAAGCTGGAGATGTACCGCAACTACCAGGCCTTCGAGCCGGACCGCGTGGAGATCTGGTCCGTGTGGTCCAGCCTCATCGGCGATCCCGCCACGGACGTGTGGCTGGACGAGCCCAAGGCGCTGACCGTGGACCATCCCGCCGCGCTGCCGGTGGGCGCCGCGTCCATCCCGGTGACCGTCACCTCCGGCGGCACGCCGCTGGCCGGCGTGCTGGTGGCCGCGGTCAAGGACGGCGAGATCTCCGCCCACGCGCGCACCGGCGACGACGGCCGCGCGCTGCTGCCCCTGGCCGCCCACACCGCCGGCTCCCTGCTGGTGACCGCCTGGGGCCACGACCTGCTGCCCTACCGGGGCGCCGCCACCCTGGGCAGCGTGGACCGCTTCCTGGAGCCCACGGCCGTGACGGTGGACGACGCCGCCGGCGGCGACGGCGACGGCCTGCTGGAGCCCGGCGAG
>Ga0209607_1000542_pt1 | contig 33576 bp, 34 predicted proteins | sample AD_UKC117_MetaG_FD_184413 | JGI IMG/M metagenome (GOLD analysis project Ga0209607, IMG submission 184413) | Active sludge microbial communities of municipal wastewater-treating anaerobic digesters from Hong Kong - AD_UKC117_MetaG (SPAdes)... | ecosystem: Engineered > Bioreactor > Anaerobic >... | reverse complement strand
CGACTTTTATCAGCCGCAAGATGTCGGCATCCACTGGCTTCTGGTAAAAGTCGTAAGCTCCCATCGCCACCGCCTGTACGGCGTTCTGGCGCTCGTCATTGCCGGTTACGACGATGATCTTGGTTTCCGGCGCTAGCGTTCGGATTTGTTCTAGGGTTTGGAGTCCCTCCGAAGCGTTGGCTGAGTCGGGGGGCAAGCCCAAATCTAGCAGCACGATGGCCGGTGCGTGCTTCTGTAACTGTCTTAAAGCCGTCTGGCGATCTTCGGCTTCCAAGACCTCATAACCGTCGAAACACCAGCGCAACTGATCGCGCAGTCCCGGATCATCCTCAACGATCAGCAGCTTCTCACCGGTTTCTTGCATTCGCTTGGCCCTAATTCGAACTTACTGTGACCGGATGACCAATGAGCGGCAGTTTTAAGAAGAATGTCGTGCCTTTTCTGGGCGAACTTTCGACAGCCAACTCGCCGCCTGCTCCGCGAGCAAACTCGCGGCTCTCGTAAACTCCGATGCCCATCCCTGCGTTGCCTTTGGTCGTGGTAAACGGCCGAAACAGCCGCTCGTGGATGAATTGCTCGTTCATGCCGCAACCGTCGTCCCGGATCTCGACCACCGCCATCTCGCCTTCGGTGCGAACTTGCGCTTCAATCTGGCCGTTCGGGCCGGTCGCCTCCTGAGCGTTTTGGATCAGGTGTTCCAAGACGGCGATCAGCCGCTCCTGATCGACTCGCACCCACGGATCGTCGTCTGGCTCCAGTCGCAGCACCGGTTCTGGCGGTAGATGGGTGCGGGTTGCAATTGCCTGCCGAGCCGCGTCGGCCAAGGCCAGCGATCGAATTCGACCTGATGGCCGCTCGGTGCGTAACTGCGTCAGCAGCCGGTTCATTCGTCGGGTGGCATTGGCGACCGTGCCAAACGCATCTTCGATAAATGCAGGATTGGATTTATGCCGGTCCGCGTTGCCCACTACTAACGTCAGTTGCGCGGCGATATTCTTGAGATCGTGTACCACGTAGGCCGACAAGCGGTGGAATGCTTCGAACTGTCGAGCTTCCGATAGCGCCTCGCTAGAATCCAGTAATGCCACGTAACCTGCCACTTGACGGCCGGCGGTTTTAAGTAGGTCGCGGTCTTCCCAATTGAGCTCTCGACGGACTGTGGTTTCGGTAAGAACTAGGAAACCATTCAACGCCTCGCCCTGTATCAGCGGTATGACCAGCCAGGCCCGCTGCAATTCGCCTAGCCAGTCCGGTAGCGTCAGACCAGCGTAGCTTGCCGGATCCCGAGCATATTCATCGAGGTCAATGATCCATTGGCACCGTTCTAGAAACGAGATCAGCGATCCATCGGCGGATTCCCGCCGCACGCTGGGCCTGCCAGCATTCCAGCTTGCCCGGAACGCAAAGAATTCCCGCTCGTACCGGGTCCATAGCAACCCACTGGTACCGCACACGATTTCGGCGATGGCGCGGATGGCACGGGTATAAGGTGATTCGTGTGGTTCGCCGACTGACAAGGTTCGCGTAAAGCGCAACCATTCCTCGCGATAATCGTATTTGGAGTGGTAGAAGTGCTTGCCGAAAAAAACCTTCACCTTGGCCCGCATCTGTCCAGAAGACAACAACACGGCCAATAGGACGCCAGCGCCAAACAGGAATGTCACTTGCAGGGTAGTGCCCCAGCGTCCACCAAACTCGCGGATGTAATAGCCGGTGCCTGCCATTACCAGAAGATAGAGCCCGGCTCCGAGGATCGTTACTGAGTATCGCGCCATCTGGCGCGAAACAAACATGTCCACCGACCATTCTGGATTGCGGGCGGCAGCTACGGCAAGCAATGGGACTACCATCACGTTAACCAAACCGCGCGCTTCCCAGATGGTGAGGTCAGTCTGTTTGAACAGCAGAGTATCGGAATACAAGAAGAAATCGTAGGCGAACATCGATCCCAGCCCCAAGTACAAGAATTTGGTAGCCCAGCGCCGTTGGGGGTGGGTATTGCGGAGCAAATGCTCGATGAGTGCCAAACCCGCAATAGCCAGACCAACATGACCCAAAATGGCCACATCGAGTGGCAACTCAGTCGAGAGGCCCAGTGACGCGCTGAATTTGATTACCAGCAACGCCATTCCAAAACCGAGCAGTGCGATCCAGCGCCAGTTCCACCGACGGTCAGATTGCGTTTCTTTTGTCAGCGGTTCAAACAGGTCGGCCAAAAATATCAACCAGGCCACGCTACGGGCGACTTCCAGCACTTGATACCACCAATCGGAATCAGCCGTTCCGTCGCTGGCGTCATAGGCTGCTCGCAATGCCCACGATAAACTAATCAGCACGGCGACAACCAGTAGCCCTCCCCGCAACCGACCGCGCCAACTGGTTAACAGCAACAGGAATAGCACCAGCCAACCGACAGCCGCCATTCCATAACTGAGAACCCCGAGTTCGCTCATCGATGTCCCCACTGCATGAAAAATTCCTCTCTCATGGGAAAAGAAGAATTAGGGGTGAAGGCCGTTTTTCAACCGCTTGGACCATGGGCAGTCTCGTATACTGCCAGCTGTGGCGAGTCGCCTCCTACAATGTGTTTAGTCGCGATTTGGCGTCGCTTGCTTCCGGAAAATCTGGATTTAACCGCAGTGCTTCTTGCAGGGATTGCTTGGCGGGTTCTTTCTGGCCAGCCTTTAAATAAGCGAGTCCGAGGTGATAGTGGTAGCTTGGATTCTGGGGGTTCTTCACGATGCTGCGCCGGAATTCTCGAATGGCAAGCGGCGCATTGTCCTGCTTGTAGTAAATCCAGCCGAGTGTGTCACCGATATCCGGCTGTTCTGGTGAAATCTTTTGTGCTTGCTCTGCATATTGGAGAGCGGTAGACAAATCCTGCCCGCTTTCTGCTAGCAACCAAGCCAGATTGTTGGCTGCTACAGCGGCATGTGGATTTGCCCGTAATGCTTTCTCGTACCACTGTCGTGCGTCGGTGTCCTTCTTTTGTGTTTGCAAAATTGTGCCGACCATGGTGTAAGCGCCCGCGTTCGAAGGTTGCCTCTGGGCCAGTTGTTCGAACTCTTGTCGGGCTTGATCGAGTTTGCCCTGCTTTAGATACAACTGTGCCAACAGGCTAAATGCTTCGAGCCGATCCGGGGCAACTTCCATCACTTTCCGAAGGGTCAGTTCGGACTTTGAGAAATCGCTCGTCGCTGCGTGGATTCGAGCTACCAACAGTAATAGATTTGGGTCATCCGGCGCGGTTTGGAGTTTCTTCTCGACGCGTGCCAACGCGACTTGTGGCTTCTTTTCGGCCACGTCCAGCGCCGCCAGTCCGGTTAGGGCCTCATACAGATTCGGCTCCAGTTCCAAAGCCCGCTCGAACGCGCGACGGGCGCCGGCAATATCCTTTTTTTGAAGTCGCAGGCTTCCCAACTGCGTTTGCGCTACCGCTGCGCTCGGGAATTTCTGGATCAGTTCATTAAGCGCAACCTCCGCCTTGCCGAGTTCGTCTTGAGCGATCAGCGTTTTGACTAGGAGCAGTTGCGCTCCCAGATTCCCAGGTTGATTTTTCGCGGCTTCCTCGGCATAGCGCGATGCGGTCTTCGTATCGCCGGTAACCAGACTCAGTTGTGCGAGTTGCATCTGAGCTCCAGTAGCGCGAGGGTTAATCTGCAACACCCGCATAAAGGACGCTATCGCTTGGTCGGTTTGATTGCGTGATGCGTAGAGTGTGCCCAGCACATAATGTCCGGGAGCAAATTCCGGATTCGCGCTGGTCGCAGCCTGTATCTTTGCCAAGGCCTCGTCGGTTTTGTTGTCAGCGAGCAGGAAACGCCCCTTTAAAAGTAGCGCTTCTGGATTCTTCGGTTCACGGGTCAGCACTTCATCGATCAGGCGATGTCCCGATTCCCGTTGGCCCGCCGCGAAATCCAGCGTGGCCAAGCGGCGCTTTGCGGCGGCAAAGCCTTTCGGTTCCCCAGCCAAGCCGTCTAGCAGCAGACGGGCATCCTGTTCCCGTTTAGTAAGGATGTAGTAATCAGCCAAGGCGATCCGGGGCGCGATCTCGGTCTTGGCGGTCTCTGCGATAGTCTTGAGCGGTTGCTCTGCGTCGGCGGTGCGTCCGGACGCAAGATAAAAGGTAGCCAGCGCTCGATTGGCCTTCACGTTGCTGGGCTCGGCGGCGATCGCTTGCTTTAAAGATTTCTCTGCCTCTTTCGACTGTTTTGTTGCCAAGAGGTAGTTCGCCAGTGCTAGGTGGGCATCGACTGACTGAGGATTCAACGCGACTGCTTTCTCGAACGCTGCTCGGGCGTCTTCCTGGTTGCCGTGCGCCATTTGCAACGTGCCCAGCATGCCGTGTATCCGGCTCTCATCCGGATCCAGTTGGATAGCTCCTTCGATCTCCTTGATGGCGCCATCGAGATCCTTCAGGCCAGCTAGCGCGTTGGCTTTGAGGATTTGGGCGTTGATGTCTTTCGGGTCGTTAGCCAACGCTTGTTCGGCACGCGCCTTGGCATCGTTGAACCTTTGAGCTAGCAACAACAGCGTGCCGGCCTTGAGCTGGGCATCATTGTTTTTTGGCAACAAATTGGCTGCGCGGACATACTCGAACAGGGCGTTCTTGGTATCCCGGGTTTGAACGTAAGCCTCCGCCAGCTTTAACCGCGCTTCGCCATATTGCGGATCTTGCTGCACTGCATTGCGGTATTCGATAATGGCTTCCGGATATTTTTTTTGTTCAAAATATTGATTGCCTTTTTCGAAATATTCTTTTTTGGCCATCGCCGGATCTTTCGAGCAAGCCGAGGCAAACAAGCCCAGCATGAGGATCAGTATTACCGATATTTTGGTTACCATTGCAATCATGTTCCTTACGGGTTGATTGACTCTAAATAACGCGAGTTCCTAATTGGATGAGGGACGGTTTCCCATTCTCGTCAGGTCACATGGAGTCTGCGGACGGCAAATACCCAACGAGCACCGGTAGCAGTGCTTGGGCAAATTCGGTGGCCGCTCGCTCGCTGACCTGTTCGGTGTCGGGACTCGAAACAGGGGAGATGATCCGGACGAGCGCGGCATCGGTGCGGTTGTAGCGAATGGCATCGAGTACCGTGTAAATCTTGCCCCAATATTCGCTAGCAACAATCCGGTTATGGCTCTGGTACCAGTAAAGAACGACCTGCCGTTCCAGACCCTTTTGGATGGTAAGGCGATTGATCTCGACCATTTTGATGGGCGGCTCGCCAGCATCTCCTGGCATCGATAATCGAATCCGGTCGCGGTGAATAGGCTCCCATCCCGCACCGGGGAGACAGTTCAAGGGCGAATGGATCGTGTCGCCTTGGCGCTGCGATTGGTAATAGCCGACATAAAGCGAAACCGGCGGCAGCGCATCGTTTTGATAATAGCGATTGACGTATTCGTCGACCCCTAGGACTGCCTCCACTTTCGGATCAAAATTCGGTAGGTTTTCGCCGCGCCAAACGCCGATCCGCAAGGGTAGCGTTGCCATCGATTCCCGCAGCGGGATTTGCTCAAAGCGGTCGTTGCGTGCTAGATAGAGCGCGCCAAGCAACATCAGGATAATCGTGATCCAGGCGCGCGCTAGCATTCCGAGGCACTCCTCTGCGGTTTCGCAGCCCTGTTTGATATTGGCGCGACGACCCGAATCAGCCATTGAATCAGCAGTACCATGCCGAAAGCGAATCCGAAGATCAGCCATCCTGAAAAGGTATGGAAAAACCCTTCGGCCACTTCGGCCCCCCAATAATGAGCGAGGATCCCAGTGCCGGCGACCCGCAGGCCGTTAGCGAGAATCGCGGTGGGGATTGTCACCAGCCCGAGTACCCATCGGACCCATGATCGGGATTCGGTGAAATAACCAAGCAAAATACCGAGGGTGACGAGAGACATCAGTGACCGGATGCCGCTACACGCTTCAGCGACTTCGAGGATGGTGTGCGCCAGCATGATAACGTTGCCCTCGCGCAGCACTGGAATTCCCCATAACGATAGGACTTCTGCCGCGAATCGGGACGCCGACAGTTGGAGCGGAAAGGTTATTTGATTGAAGATGATGGCGGGAATCGGGATCATCAGCAGGAGCAGCGCTAGCGGAAACGCGAGCAATCGCAGGTGTACCCAGCCGAATATGTACAGAATGCCGCCAGTGAGCACGGCCAGCAGGGCGATGCGGGTGACGAACAACTCAGCCCCCAGGACGCCGGCGACCAGCAGGACGATGCCGCCGACCAGCACGATTAGACCGAGCGAACTGGGTGCCAAGGGTGCGCGGAGCAATCGGTCGCGGCGTTCCCAAGCCAAGTACAGCGAGATCGGAACAATCAGGAAGCCATGCGAGTAGTTATCGTCGGTCGCCCAGTCTTGGACAAGTTTGGCTATTACCTCGTGAAATAGCATACAAAATGCGACAATGCAACAAAATAAAGTCAAAAATCTCAGATTATGTCTCAATATGTAACAAACCCATGCAAGTTGTAGTATTTTTATGTCAATCTATATAGTTAAAACAACTCTATGATTATGCGATCCGACGTCGATTTGTATTTTTGTCTTTACTCCTCGATCTGAAATCTATTAACTCTGAACAGGATAGAAAATCGTTTGGCGAAGTTGCAAAACTGTTTAGAGCCGATAGCAATCAAAAAAACAGCTGAGCAAAAACGTTATCCTTAGTGTTTCATACGGACGATGCATAACCAGAGTATACTTAAAGTATTTTATACTTGTTTTATCGCCCTTAGCTCCGAAATATCTGAAATAATCGAACAAGTTGCCGATTGGATGACAAATTTCAATTGAAGCTACGCTGGAACCTTTGAGTGTTGTCGTTGTGAGCGGCGAAGGAGCGGCCCGTCCGCTGTTCAGCCTGGACCGCGTTACGGTTTCCGCCGGAGTTTCTAGACGGCCTGCTCGGCGATAAGCAGCGCAAAACGAACGGGCAGGATACGTGCCGAGGCAGCGGTAACAAGCGATGATTAGGGCGTGGACGCTAGAGTACAACGGTATAAAAATACTTTGACAAACATTCAGTTATCCTTTGTCGTTACGCCAACCATATCTTCACGTCCCGGCAGCCGGTCCTTGACCCTTTCCCCATTGCCCGTTACGCAGCGCATAATCTCTTTTTGCCATTCGTAAGCTCCTCTCTTCGTTTATGAACATGGAATCACAACCAAATTTCTTCGTCCTGGTTGAAGTGAGAGAAGGCCCGGAGGTAAAGATCAAGGTGAAATGGTATTGTCGCGAGCGCGAGTTTTACGAAGCCACCTTCACGCTCGACATAAGCGCAACCGCCTGTCGTACTAGCGCCGTAACAGCCTCCCAGTCCCCTGCTGCCAGCGCAGCCTTAGGCGTCAGCCAGGATCCGCCGACGCAAGCGACATTGGGCAGCGCCAGATAATCCGGTGCGGTCTCCGCCGTAATGCCGCCGGTCGGGCAGAAAGTGACATCTGGGAACGGCCCGGTCAACGCCTGCAACATGCCGATGCCGCCCGCCTGCTGCGCCGGGAACAGCTTCATCTCCCGAAAGCCGGCCAGCCGGGCGGCGATCACCTCGGACGGCGTCATTACGCCCGGCAGTAGCGGCAGGCCGCTTTCTCGGGCGGCTTCGATCAACACTGGCGTCAGGCCGGGACTGACTCCAAAACAAGCCCCGGCATCCCGCGCCTCGGTAAACTCCTCTGGCCGGGTGAGGGTACCGACACCCACGATAGCCTCCGGCACCTTGCGAGCGATGACCCAGATCGCGGCCAGCGCCACCGGGGTACGCAAAGTCACCTCCAGCACCCGCACGCCACCGGCAATCAAGGCTCTAGCCAAGGGTACCGCCTGGGCTAGATCGTCGATGACGATGACTGGAATGACTGGACCAACGCGCATGATTTCCAGGACATTCATGGCACATCTCCCTCAGTGAAGACGAAGCGGTCGTGGACCGGCACAGCGTGGGACGCCGGAGTCGCTGCCGTGGTCTCTGGGATCGCGAAGGAGATCGCGCCCTGCTCCGCTCCGCTGGCCTTGGCGCGAAACCCGGCGAACAGCTCGCGTCCCAAGCCGTGTTGGTTGGCGCTCAAATCGACTGGCTCCGGCCGGCGCGCGGCCCACTCCGCCGCCGGGACCTTCGCTTCGAGAACGCCGCGCTCGCCGTCGAGCAAGACGACATCCCCATCCCGTACCTTAGCCAGCGGCCCACCGGCGAGGCATTCTGGTGTGACGTGGATGGCTGCTGGCACCTTGCCGGACGCCCCCGACATACGCCCATCGGTGACCAGCGCCACCTTGAAACCCGCGTCCTGCAATACACCAAGCGGTGGCGTCAGCTTGTGCAACTCCGGCATCCCGTTGGCGCGTGGTCCCTGATAGCGCACCACGGCGACGAAATTGCGCTGTAGCTCGCCCCGGTCGAACGCGGCCATCAGCGCGTCCTGATCGTCGAACACCAGAGCGGGCGCTTCCACCACCCGATGTTCGGGCTTCACCGCCGAGGTCTTGATCACCGCCCGGCCGAGGTTGCCGCGCAACAATTTCAGTCCGCCGTCGGGAGCGAATGGCCGCGCGGCGGGACGCAACACGCTTTCATCACCGCTCTGGTTCGGCGCTGGACGCCAACTCAGCACGCCTTGATCCAGGTACGGTTCTTCGCGGTAACGAGCCAGACCCGCGCCAGCGACGGTGAGTACATCGTTGTGCAATAAGCCAGCGTCGAGCAATTCGCCGATCAGAAACCCCATGCCGCCGGCAGCGTGGAAATGATTCACGTCGGCCTTGCCGTTGGGATAGATCTGGGTAAGCAGCGGCACTATGGCCGACAAGTCGCTGAAGTCGTCCCAGTTGATCGATATGCCGGCGGCATGGGCGATCGCAACCAAGTGCAGGGTGTGGTTGGTCGAGCCGCCGGTCGCCAGCAGGCCGACGATCCCATTGACCACTGTCCGCTCGTCGACGATCCGTCCGACCGGCAGGTATTCGTCGCCGAGCGCGGTGATCCGGGCCGCGCGCTGCGCCGCTGTCTGGGTCAGCGCATCACGCAAGGGGGTGTTGGGAGGGACGAAGGCCGCGCCGGGCAGATGCAGGCCCATCACCTCCATCAGCATTTGATTCGAATTGGCGGTACCGTAAAACGTGCAGGTGCCCGGTGCGTGATACGCCTTCGACTCCGCCTCCAGCAGCGCCTCGCGCCCAACTTTTCCTTCGGCGTAAAGCTGGCGGATTTTCGCCTTCTCGGCGTTGGGCAAGCCCGAGGGCATCGGACCACTGGGGACGAAGATCGCCGGTAGGTGGCCGAAGTGCAGGGCACCGATCAGCAGTCCCGGCACGATCTTGTCGCAGACGCCGAGGCACAGCACCGCGTCGAACGCGTTATGGGCTAGCGCTACGGCGGTTGCCATCGCGATCACGTCACGCGAGAACAACGACAGTTCCATGCCCGGCTGGCCTTGGGTCACCCCGTCGCACATGGCCGGTACCCCGCCAGCGAACTGTGCCACCGCACCGGCCTCGCGCGCTGCCTGCTTGATCAGGGCGGGGAATCGCTCCAGCGGTTGATGCGCGGACAGCATATCGTTGTAGGACGAGACGATGGCAATGTTCGGCCAGCGCGCCTCGCGCAGGACCGCCTTGTCGTTCGAGTCGGAGGCGGCGAAGGTGTGTGCCAGATTGGTACACGACAGGCTCTTGCGGACCGGGCCGTTGGCGCGGGCGCGCTCGATCCGCTCCAGGTAGGCGGAACGGGTCGGCGCGCTGCGCTGGCGGATGCGGTCGGTCACCGCCGCCACGGTGGGATGCAGGGTCATGATCATACCTCCTGACTCATGGGGGGCGACGCGACGCCTCCGGTCGGTTCAGTGACGGACAGTTCCCGCTGGAAGGCGGCGATGGCGCGATACTCCGGTTCCAGCTTGGTCGGGATGCCGAGATAGATCGGTAGCAGCCGACTTGTAGCCAGCCAAATAGGGATGAAACAGCAGCCCTTCGGCGCCGGGCGCGACCCGATCGGCGATGCGGGTGAGCACTTTGTAGGGATCAATGGCCAGCCGCTTGGCCATCTCGCATGCGCTCGGAGTTCCCACACGAGCTTCCGCCAATCCTGATAAGTCGCTGTCTGCCATTTAGTGGCCCGAGCGAATCCAGTACGTTCGCAAATCTCGTCATGCGCTCTTGACCAGGAGTTAGCAACGGTCCGTTTTTCCACGATAATCGTTTACAATCCCCACCGCGACCGAGGATGTGACTAAGCCAGTTTTTGGCTTAACACTCTATATTAAAAAATGAAATTTCCGACTATTGTCGAGGCGGCGCATGGCGCGAATCAAGCTGGACCTGCCGGAGCATTTTCCCTTCAGCACCGAACTACGGGTGCGAATCACCGATGTCAACTATGGCGGGCACATGGGCAACGACTCCCTGTTGGGTCTGTTGCACGAGGCGCGGGTTCGATTCCTAGAACATTGTGGGTTCAGTGAACTGAACATTTGCGGCCTCGGCCTGATCATGGCCGACAGCGTCATTGTCTACAAATCCGAGGCGTTTTCCGGCGAGAGACTGGAAATCGCGGTGACCGCGACCGATTTCAACCAATACGGCTGCGATTTTGTTTATCGGGTGACCGAGAAAGTGAGCGGCCGGGAGGTGGCGCGGGCCAAGACAGGCATCGTGTTTTTCGACTACGAGCAACGTGCGATCCAACACGTACCACCCACCTTCAGCAAACTGTTCACCACCGATGCCGTCCTCGCCTAAATTGTCGCTGTCGCCCGCCGCCCGGGGTTGGCTGCCGGTCCGCTTGCTACTGGTGGTCGGGGCGAGCATTGGCGTGGCCGTGCTGCTGGTATTGGTGTTGTACATCACTGATCTGGGTCTGTCGGTGTGGGAGCGCCTGCAACGAGCGCCGACCACCTTCTGGGTCATCTATCTACTGATTCTCGGTGTGCTGGGCGCGGGCGGCACTTACGGTGTCTGGCGGGTGTTAAACTGGGGTCGTCCTCCTGGCAGATCCAGGATGGCTGTACCGGCGAAGCCGCCCGACGAGACGACTCTGCGCGAGCGGCTGGAGCAGAGCGAAAAATCTGGCGTCCAAGTCGATGCGATCCGCCGTGAGCTGGAAGAGTTGCAGCGGCGGCGGGCGGCGGGCGAGATCATTGTCTCGTTGTTTGGCGAGATCAGTGTCGGCAAGTCCTCGCTGATTCGCGCGCTGCTGCCGGGGACCGACGTTGCCGTCGATGTGCGTGGTGGTACCACCCGCGCGGTGACGTATTACACTTGGACCAGTCCGGCGGGTGACCGCTTGATCCTGGCCGATCTGCCCGGGCTAAACGAAGCGGATGGCTCGCTCGACCGGCAAGCTCGGGACGAGGCGCTGCGCGCCCATGTGGTTATCTATGTCTGCGAAGGCGATTTGACCCGTGATCAGTACCAGGCGCTAGGAACCCTGGTGGAACTGGGCAGTCCGCTGATCGTGGCCCTGAACAAGGTCGACCGCTTCACCCAGCGCGAATTGGAATTGGTGCGCGGGCGGTTGATCGAGCGGGTCGGCGAGGGGATTGAGGTGGCGCCAGTGCAGTGCGGCGGCATGGAGGAGGTGACCCGCATCTACCACGATGGTCGCGAGGAAACCACGCTGCGCGAGCGTAACCCACAAGTGGAAGATCTGCGCCGCGCCTTGCAGGGCTATCTTGACACCGACCCCCAAGTCCTGGATTCGTTGCGTGACACGGCAGTCTTTGTGCTGGCCCAGCAAAAGCTAGATGCGGCGGTCGCCCAGCACCGTCGAGAGAAAGCCGAGGCTATCGTGCAGGGCTATTCGCGCAAGGCGGTGTTCGGGGCGCTGGCAGCGGTCAGCCCGGGAACTGACATCCTTATTCAGGGTTATCTAGGCATCAACCTGCTCAAAGAGTTGTGCGCGCTGTACGAAGTGCCCGTGCGGGAAATGGATATGCAGCGATTTTTGGATCTGGCGGGTAATCAGATCAAGCGCAACCTCAATTTGTTGCTAGCCCTAGTTGGCAATATTTTTAAGGCGTTCCCCGGCATGGGCACAGTGGTGGGCGGCATGATGCACGCCGTGGTGTACGGTCTGATATTCGAAAGCTTGGGCAAAGCGGTGGCCCGCTCTCTGGAGAGCCGTGGCGAGCTGGTCAGCGGTCCCACCCTGCGGATGTTCGAGGATAACCTGAGTGAAGATTTGGAAGCGCGTGCGAAACGCTTGGCCCAACTGGTTTGGGCGCGACAGCGAGATGGTGAAGGTGTCGGAGCCGCGACTGGTTAGCGGCGACGCGCATTTAGCCTTGGCTCGCGACAGTTTGCGCGAGCTGTTGGACGATAAACGGGTACCGCCGCCGATCCGGGCGGCGCTGGCTGAGGATTACCAGCAGTTGCAGCAATTGCTGGAAAAAATCGAACACGGCCATATTCATATCGCTGTGTTCGGGCGGGTCAGTGTCGGTAAGTCAGCGGTATTAAACGCTTTACTGGGCGAAATCCGCTTCTCGACCAGCCCCCTGCACGGCGAGACCACGCGCGCCGATCGCGCCCGCTGGCAGGAGTACGCCACCGGCGGTGTGTTCCTGATCGATACGCCCGGCATCAATGAAGTGGCCGGCGAGGAGCGGGAACGGTTGGCCCACGATGTGGCCAGCCGCTGCGATCTCGTACTGTTCGTGGTGGACGGAGATATCACTGATACCGAACTCAGGGCGTTGCGCCAAGTGAAGAGCGCGGCGCAACGGTTGCTGCTGGTGCTGAACAAGATCGACCGCTACACTCAGGCCGACCGTCAACTGCTCCTGGAAACCCTGCGACAGCGTACCGAGGGACTGATTCACCCGCACGATATTCTCACCGCCGCGGCGCAGCCGGCCGAACGCGTCGTCATCTTGGTGGATGCCGATGGCAACGAAACCGAAACCCATCGTCGGCCGGCGGCAGATGTGACGGCATTGCGCGAGCGGATCTGGGACATTCTCAAAGCCGAAGGCAAAACCATGGCGGCGCTGAACGCCGGATTGTTCGCTGGGCGTTTTTCCGATCGCCTGAGCCGCGAGATCGTCGCCGTTCGCCGCGATTTAGCTGAGAAAGTGGTGCGCAAGTATTGCTTGGCCAAGGGCGTGGCAGTAGCGCTAAATCCAATCCCAGTCGCCGACATCCTGGCGGCGGTCGCCACCGACGCGGCGATGATCATACATCTCAGCCGGGTGTATGGCTTGCCGATCAGTCGCGGCGAGGCCGGTTCGCTGCTCAAGACCATCTTTACTCAACTGGTGTTTCTGATGGGTACGGTATGGACCATGAATCTGGTCGCAGCGGCGCTCAAGGGAATCAGTCTGGGTCTTTCGACGGTAGTGACTGCTGGAGCGCAGGGCGTGGTGGCCTGGTACGGCACCTACGTGGTCGGTAAGGCTGCCGAGCAATATTTTGCGCAAGGCAAATCCTGGGGGGAGGGAGGACCCAAACGAGTGGTACAGGACATTCTCGACAGCTTGGACCGGGAATCACTGCTAGTGCAGGCTCGGGAGGACATCCTCTCTCGGCTGAAACCGCTATTATAAGCCGATGAGTTTTTCCTTTCTGATCGGGTTTTTGCTGCTGTCGGGCATTGGCCTGTGGTTTTGGCGGGATAGCCTTGGCGCCCGTGAGCAGGCCCGCGCTGCCAGTTCTCGCGCCTGCCGACAGAGCAACGTGCAGCTTTTGGACGATACCGTGGCGCTGGAACGGCTTTGGTTGCGCCGTGACCGCGATGGGCGGCTGAAACTGGAGCGGCTGTATGTATTCGAATTCACCGACACCGGCTTGATCCGCCGAGTGGGTAGCGTGCTACTAGTCGGCTGGCGGGTGGAAGTGCTGCACATGGAAGGCGGTGATTTACTGGTGCCGTGAGGAATGGTTCTCGATCGGCCTCCTGGAGTTTTTTCGCGTCGCACGTTTGCTGACGGATGGTCAACCACGTCGATAGCGCGATCAGTAATGCCAACAATACAAAAATGAGCTGAAGATACGTTTCCGGCTTTTTATCACTTCCGACGATCCCGAGGTAGGCCTGATGTCCGACTCAAACTGTCGAGATAATCTTCTTTCTGTAATCAACAGCTTGGTGTTTTTAACCGGTGTGTTGGGATACCTGATCATCATGTCGCCAGCAATGGCTGAACCTGGAGTTAACAATGGCACTATCCGCATCGGAAGCACTCAACCTCTGAAAAGCGATATCCAGTTTATTGCAGAAGGTATGAAAAACGGCATGGAGGCGGCATTGAAAAATCAGAAGGTGAAAGGGCAGTCCATCGAATTGGTGGTGCTTAACGATTTTTATGAGCCATCAACTACTGTCAAAGCGGCTAAAGAGTTGATTGAAGGCGGTATATTTCTGATGCTGGGGAGTACGGGGTCGTCAACCGCAAAGGCTGTTTTACCTGTGCTTGCTGAAAGTAAAGTACCAGCGGTCGGCTTCTACAACGGAGCTGGATTCACGGAACCAGGGGATATCCTAAATTTTCGTGCGCCTTATTCCCATGAGGTAGAGACTATTGTTGAGGCCGTGTTGGCTGCGGGTGTTAAGCCGGCCGAGATTTGTGCTTACGTGCAGAATGATGCCTTTGGCATGACGGGTTTGAAAGGCGTCAGGGTTGCATTGGAGAAGCAACCGGAAACGTCGGCACTGGTGGCAACCCTCGATCAGATCATAGCGATGGGGGGAGATAATCCGAAACGGAACAATATGGGGCCGGTTGGCGTTCACCAGCGTGAAACGCTTTCCGTCAATGAAGGTTATCTATCACTCAAGGCTTGGGAGAAAAAATCAGGCACGCCCTGCCGGTTCGTGGTTACAGTGCTTACCGCTCAACCCGCAATCCAGTTCATAAGCTATGCCGCTGCGCTTAAAAGAGAGAAGTGGATATTCAGCATCGCATCGCCTGCTGCTGATCAAACCTTCATTGAGGGGTTCAACCAACAAAACGTAAAGAATAAGGTTATTGCGACGTCGGTAATACCTTTGGCGGATAGTGGATTACCCATCGTCAAGGAGGCCCAAAAAGCCCTCGGGCCCAATTTCAATCTTGTTTCATTGGAAGGCTATATGGTTGGCAAGATGTTCCTGACGATCGCGAATAATATCCAAGGCGAATTGACGCGGGCAAACTTTCTTGCGGCGGCGCGGGCTCATCCTTATGATCTTGGTGGGATGATGATCGATTATACTAAAGACAATCAAGGCTCTGATTTTGTTCAGCTGATGTCTCTTCAAGACGGCGAATTCAAGGCGGTCGGTGCCAGTGAGTTGAGCAAGCTGCTTCAATGACTTGATGATTCAATGAGGTAAACCCCCGGCTCTGCCGGGGGACTCATTGAGGGTTCGGTTGATGCCACTGACCAAAACAAGTTGCGCGTTCAAAGCCTAAGAGCCATCCGCCTCGTTCAGCAACGTCCGCATCACACCCACCACCTTCGCCGTCGTCGCATCCGCCGGCGTTTCCCGCCCGACCATGTAGCTCATCAACAGCGGATCTTGCAATTCTAGCAATTCTGCGAAGGCTTGTTGTTCCTCCGCCGGGGCGGTCGGGTAATGCCGATCCAGATAAGCCAGCGTCAGTAGATCCAGCTCTTTCATGCCGCGCCGGCAGCGCCAACGCAATTTACCGATTTGTTCATCCACGATCCGCGTCTCCTGCAAACAAAACCCCTCGCCCGCAAGCGGGAGAGGGGTTGGGGGTGAGGGGGCAGGTAACGACTTACCGCCGTTCCACCATCATCTTCTTGATTTCCGCGATGGCTTTCGCGGGATTCAAGCTCTTTGGACAGGTCTTGGTGCAATTCATGATGGTATGGCAGCGATACAGCCGGAACGGGTCTTCCAGATTATCCAACCGTTCGCCGGTGAACTCGTCGCGGCTGTCCACGATCCAGCGATAGGCTTGCAACAGGATCGAAGGACCGAGATAGCGTTCGCCGTTCCACCAATAGCTCGGGCAACTGGTGGAGCAGCAGGCGCACAGGATGCATTCATACAGCCCGTCCAGCTTGGCGCGGTCTTCCTTGGATTGCAAGCGCTCACGTTCCGGCGGCGGTGTGGTCGTTTGCAGCCACGGCTTGATCGAGGCGTACTGGGCGTAGAAATGGGTTAGGTCGGGGACTAGATCCTTGACCACCGACATGTGCGGCAACGGGTAGATCTTAACTTCGCCCTTAACATCGTCGATGGCGTAGGTACACGCCAGGGTATTGATCCCATCAATGTTCATCGCGCAGGAACCACAGACACCCTCGCGGCAGGAGCGACGGAAGGTGAGAGTGGGATCCATCTCGTTCTTGATCTTGAGTAGCGCGTCCAACACCATCGGACCGCAGGCTGCCAGATCGACTTCGTAGGTGTCCATACGCGGGTTCTCGCCGCTGTCCGGGTCCCAACGATAGATTTGGAAGCGCTTGACGTTCTTGGCACCCGTGCCGGCATAGTAGGTTTTGCCCTTGCCGATGACGGAATTGGCCGGTAGTTTGAATTGAGCCATGGCATCGTCCCCTTAGTACGTGCGCTTCTTGGGCGGAATGTACTCCACCTCATTGGTCAGGGTATAGGTGTGAACCGGACGGTAATCGATGGTCACGTCGCCCTTGGGGCTCAACCACGCCAAGGTATGTTTCATCCAATTCTCGTCGTCGCGATCCGGGTAATCCTCGCGGGCATGCGCGCCACGACTCTCGGGCCGGTTGATCGCCGACTTGATGGACACCATCGCGCATTCCAGCAGATTGTCCAGCTCCAAGGTTTCGACCAGGTCGGAATTCCAAACCATGCCCCGGTCGCTGACGCCGACATGCTCGAAACCGGCATAGACGTCTTCCAGCAGCTTGATGCCCTCGGCCATCGACTCGCCGGTGCGGAATACCGCCGCGTGGTTCTGCATGGTCCGCTGCATCCGCATCCGCAGGCTGGCGGTGGGATTTTCCCCCTTGGCATTACGCAAGCCGTCGAAACGGGCGATGATCTTGTCCACCGAGGCTTGCGGCAACACACCGTGCGAGCTGTTGGGCTGGATCAGCTCGGCGCAGCGAATGGCAGCGGCGCGGCCGAACACCACGATGTCGAGCAGCGAGTTGGAACCGAGGCGGTTGGCGCCGTGCACCGATACACAGGCTGCTTCGCCGATAGCCATCAAGCCGGGAATGATATGATCGGGGTTGCCGTCCTTGAGGATGACCACCTCACCGCGATAGTTGGTCGGGATACCGCCCATGTTGTAATGCACGGTCGGCAATACCGGCGCGGGCTCCTTGGTTACGTCGACGCCAGCGAAGATGCGGGCGGTCTCGGCAATGCCGGGTAGCCGTTCGTTGATAACATTCGCACCCAGGTGTTCCAGGTGCAGGTAGATATGATCCTTGTGCTCACCGACGCCGCGCCCTTCGCGGATTTCGATGGTCATCGAACGGCTGACCACATCGCGGGAAGCCAAGTCCTTGGCGTTGGGCGCGTAACGCTCCATAAAGCGCTCGCCGTTGGAATTGGTCAGATAGCCACCTTCGCCACGACAGCCTTCGGTCATCAGACAGCCGGAGCCGTAGATGCCGGTCGGGTGGAATTGAGTAAACTCCATGTCCTGCAGCGGCAGACCGGCGCGCAACACCATGCCATTGCCGTCGCCGGTGCAGGTGTGAGCGGAGGTCGCCGAGAAATAGGCGCGGCCGTAGCCACCGGTAGCCAGCACGGTCTGATGCGCACGGAAGACGTGCAGCGTGCCGTCGGCCAGATCCCAGGCTACCACGCCGCGACAAACGCCGTCGTCGTCCATGATCAAATCCAGCGCGAAATATTCGATGAAGAATTCGGCGTCGTGCTTGAGTGCCTGCTGATACAGGGTATGCAAAATCGCGTGGCCGGTACGGTCGGCGGCAGCGCAGGTGCGTTGGGCGATGCCCTCACCGTAGTTGGTGGTCATGCCACCAAACGGCCGCTGGTAAATCTTGCCTTCCTCGGTGCGGGAGAACGGGACGCCGTAGTGCTCCAACTCGATGACCGCCGGAACCGCCTCGCGACACATGTACTCGATGGCATCCTGGTCACCCAGCCAGTCGGAACCCTTCACGGTGTCGTACATGTGCCATTGCCACATGTCCTGGCCCATGTTGGCCAGCGCCGCCGACATGCCGCCCTGGGCTGCCACGGTATGGCTGCGGGTCGGGAAAACCTTGGTCAAACAGGCCGTTTTCAAACCTTTCTGCGCCATGCCAAAAGTGGCGCGTAACCCTGCGCCGCCAGCGCCAACCACGACCACGTCATAATTATGATGAATGAGTTTGTATGCGTTGGACATGAAACCTCAGCCTCCAGTGGTGGGCGTCAGGCCAGTGCGATCTTAAGCACGGCGACGATGGCGATGGCGCCCAGCAAGAACAGCGCAAACTGTGTTACGAGCAGAGCGGTATACATGGCGCATTCGGGCCGGACGTAATCCTCGTAGATGACCTGCATACCCAGCTTGGCGTGATAAAACATCGTGAACAAAAACGTCACCATCAACCCGGCGTTGATCGGATTGCTCAGCCAGTGCTGGAATGTCGCGTAGTCCGTGTGGGAATGCGCCAGCATGGAAATGACGAACCACAACACCAGCGGTACCAAGGCGATGGACGTCACGCGCTGCATCCACCAGTGGTGAGTCCCATCTTTAGCGGTGCCCAGACCGCGAACGCGAGCGAGGGGGGTGCGAATACTCATGAGCTTGCTCCTCAAGGCGCGGCGATTAGCCAGCACAGGAAAGTCAGAATGATGGAGGACCACACCACCCACCAGCCGGATTTGGCGGCATCTTTCAGCTCAAAACCCCAACCAGCGTCCCAAAATAGATGACGGATACCGTTGGCCATGTGATAGAACAACGCCCAAGTCCACAGGAATAGCAGGAGTTGTCCGAGCATCGAACCCAGTACCGCCTGGGCGTGCTCGTAGGCTTCGGGACCGAGCGCGGCGGCGGCCAGCCAATACACCAGCAGCAACGTGCCTACCACCAAGCCGGCTCCAGTGGCACGATGGGTGATGGATAGCACCGAGGTCATCTGCGGTCTGTAATAAGGTCCGATCATGAACGGCGACAACGGCCGTTTGTTGGCTGACATAGGTTTCTCCTCAGTTAAAGTGACGAAGAAAGTGCTCTTTAGTTTTGTGCGACGCAAAAAATCATCGAGAATGCTACTCCCCTTCGGGAGTTGCTCCAACGAAAATGATAGGATCGAGCAAGGATAAGGATGCGATGCCCGTCGCACGCGACGGAGATACGCTTAGAAATCGATGCAGCGACCGGCTTTCTCCCAATCGCCGTAACGGGTAGGCTCGGGTCCTTTGGGACCGCCAAATTCCAGAGGTTTCTTGGGTTGCGCGGTTTGGGGGGGGTGTTCGGCAGCTGGGGCCGGCTGCGATGGCAGCGTTGTCTGAGTATCGTTCTTGTTCATGACAACTCACGCAAAAAAGCAGGTTGAAGGTAGCGGTGGTCAACCATCCCTGTTCCATCCGCCGATGGTGCTTCCGGGAGAATCGCAGGCATTGTACCCTACTTACATAGTCGGGTATTTCAGCCTATATTCTTATGGGTATTATGCCGTTCGCAGCCCTCGAACGCAATGAACGGGTGGGAACGGCTTGGTGACCGCCTCCCTCTTAGAGGCTGGAAAGACAACGGGATTTTACGACATGAACGCAGAGTGGCGATCATTTCTCGAACGGGCGGGTGCGGTTCTGACGTCCGATCGCGTACTGCATTTTGGTCAGGCGGAAACGGAGTTACACGCAGCGTTATCCGGTGAGATTTGCTGCGATTTGTCCCACTTTGGCGTGATTGCCGCGCGTGGACCGGACGGCGAAACCTTTTTGCAGGGACAACTGACCTGCGACGTGCGGCAAGTTGTCCCGGAACATAGCATGATCGGTGCGTATTGCAGCCCTAAGGGCCGAGCGTTGGCCAGTTTCCGATTGTTCCGGTGCGGGGATGATTACAACCTGGAATTGCCGCGCTCGATGGTGGAACCGACACTGACCCGATTGCGCAAGTATATATTGCGAGCCAGGATTGCCTTGGATGATGTGAGCGACACGCTCGCGCGAATTGGAGTGGCCGGTTCCAATGCCACACAGCTACTCGCCGCGCAAGTGTCGAGTTCCGCAACGGAGCTGGCGGTGGGTGACGTGCTGCATGTGAACGGTATCACCGCGATTCGCTTACCCGGTGCAACGCCGCGATACGAACTGCACGGTCCCGTGTCGGAGATTCAAGCGATGTGGAACGCGCTGGCGCCCCACCTCATGCCGGTCGGTGCCGAAGCGTGGCAGTTGCTGGATGTGTTAGCCGGTGTCCCGACAGTTTACCCGGAGACCGTGGAAGCGTTCGTGCCACAGATGATGAATCTGGAGTTGCTGGACGGCATCAGCTTCAAGAAAGGCTGTTACACCGGGCAGGAGGTTGTGGCGCGCACCCATTATCTAGGCAAGCTGAAGCGGCGGATGTATCTCGCCCGGGTCGAAATGGCCACTTTGCCTCGTCCCGGCGATCCCTTGTTTTCGCCACAGGCCGATGCCAGCCAAGGGGCGGGTCGGTTAGTTGATGCTTGCCAGCATCCCGACGGCGATTGCGCCGTGCTGGCGGTCGCGTTGATCGAGTGCGCGGAGCGGGGAACCTTGCATTTGAACGATGCTGGCGGTCCGGTACTGCGGTTGGAACCGTTGCCGTATGCTTTCGAGGCGACGGGTTAGTCGTCCACCGGCACCCAACCGCCCATCTCTTGCCAGTGGTTGACGATCTGGCAAAACAGCTCGGCCGTGCGCTCGGCGTCGTAAATCGCTGAATGGGCCTCGCGCTCGTCCCAGCGGATGCTCGCCGCTTGTAACGCCCGCGCCAGCACCGTCTGGCCGTAGGCCAAGCCCGCCAATGATACGGTGTCGAAACTGCTGAAGGGATGAAAGGGATTGCGCTTAACTTTAGTACGAGTTGCCGCCGCGTTCAGAAACGCCAAATCGAAAAAGGCGTTATGGCCGACCAGGATGGCACGGGTGCAGCCGGCCTCCCGGACTTCCCGGCGCACCTCACGGAAGATGGCTTCCAGCGCCTCTCGTTCCGACACCGCAAAGCGGAACGGATGGTCGGGATCGATATGGTTCACAGCCATCGAAGCGGGATCCAGCCGTGCGCCAGGAAACGGTTGAACGTGATGGGCCAACGTGCCGGCGGGATGGAGATATCCTTGCCAGTCCATGCGGATGAGCACGGCGGCGATTTCCAGCAAGGCGTCGGTCTGGGCGTTGATGCCGCCGGTTTCGACATCCACGATGACCGGGAGAAAGCCCCGGAAGCGGCGGGCGATGAGGGGGTTGGGGGCGGGTTCGTTCATTCCGGCAGCATAGCGGATAGCCCGCCGGAACGCACCAGCGAAACTAAGCGTTCAGCCCTGCGTGTTGTGCGCTACCCAGCGTGAGCCGGTAGCGGTCGCCTCGCACTTCCAAAACGGCGCCTTCGACTTCAATTCCTCGATGATGAACCGGCATGCGGCGAATGCCGCCGCCCGGTGCGCCGACCAGACTGCCACCAGTACGATGGAATCGTTCGGCTGTAATTCACCGATCCGATGAATTACGAGGGCGTCCAGCAACGGCCATTCCTGGCCAGCGGTTTCGACGATCCGCCGCAAATGCCGCTCGGTCATGCCGGGATAATGCTCCAGCGTCATTCGGCTGACCGATTGATTTTCATTGTAATCGCGCATTGTGCCAATGAAGATGGCCGTCGCGCCGTACTGACCTTGCAGTGCGCTCGACTCGGTTGGATAAGATCTCAATTCCGCCAGTGGATCGAAGGCTGAATCTCGCAATTCGACTTTCACGGCTAGCCTCCCGTCACCGGCGGAAAAAACGCCACCTCGTCGCCATCACGCACGATCTGCTCCAGGTTGGCGTATTCCATGTTCACCGCCGCCAGCGTATTCGGAGGCAACGGCGTTTCCGGCCACAGGGCCGCCCAAACCGCTGCGACAGTCAGCTCGCCCGGCGTGTCGAGCCGATCCTCGGGGCGGCCCATCCGGTCACGCAGGCTAGCGAAATACTTGACTTGAACCACCATCGGTTTTGCTCCTGGTCCCCTAACGTTCAACCGCTTTGCCAGAAGGCGAGGGGAGTCACCTATTTGACCCGCGCCAGGCTCAACAATAACGCCCCACTTCCTAACAGCGCCATCATGGCGTATTCGAAACCGTGCGTGCCCATGCTGCTGCCTTTGAGGAATATATCGCGGATTACGACCAGGTAATACCGCAGCGGGTTCAACCAAGTGAGCAGCTGCACTCCCTGAGGCATGTTGTCGATGGGAAACGTGAAACCTGACAAAACCACCATTGGCATAATGATGAAGAACGCTAGCAGCATCGCCTGCTGCTGGGTTTCCGAGTAGCTGGAAATCAGCAGTCCGATGCCCAGCGAACTCATCAGAAACAGCACGCTGCCGACCAGCAAGCCGATGATGCTACCCCGAAACGGCACATCGAACCACACGACCGCAATAATACTGATCAGCGTCACATCGAATAGGCCGACGGCGGCTACAGCCACCATTTTGCCGACCAGAAATTCCAACCGGGCGACCGGCGTCACCAGCAAGCGTTCCAGCGTGCCGAATTCTCGTTCGCGAACCACGGTCATCGCGGTCAGAATCACGGTGGTGATCAGTACGATGGTGGCGATGATGCCGGGCACGAAGTACGGCCGGTCGTCCAGATTCTCGTTGAACCAGGCGCGCTCCTCGACTTGCACCGACGGTTCGACGCCGGCGCTCGACTGGGCACTCCGTTGCAACGCTTGACTCAGTTGGCCGGTGATCATCTGCGCGCTGTTGGAATCGGAGCCATCCGATACGATTTGCGCAACGGGTTGCCGCTCAAAATCGGGAGCGAACCGCAAGATCGCACGGATTTCGCCTTGATTCATCGCCGCCGTCGCCGTGCCTATATCCGGGAGGTAATGCAGGGTGAACCGGCCGGTCGCGGCCACGGCCGCCAATCGTTCACGGGTCGTCGGCGTTCGTGCCTGATCCACCACCGCGATTTCGGCGTGACGGACATCGAAGCTGGCCGCGTAGCCGAACACCATCAACTGAAACAGCGGCGGGATCAGCATGAAGAACCGTAGCCGGGGATCGCGCAGCAGTTGCAAAAACTCCTTACCCAGCAGGGCGCGCAGCCGGATCAGGCTGGAGATTACCGGATTCACGGCAACAGCCCCAGCTTGCGGGAGCGAACCAGTGTCAGCTGTGCCAGCACTAATAGAATCACCAGCAGGGCGGCGATCTGCGTCCACAGCAGCAGCGGCGTGATCCCTTTGAGGAAAATGGCGCGAGACAACATAACGTAATAGCGTGCCGGTACGGCCAGCGTCAGGTATTGCAGCACGGTTGGCATGTTCTCGATGGCGAAGATAAAGCCGGACAGTAGGAACGCCGGCAAGAAGGTGCTCACCAGGGAAATCTGGCTGGCGAGCAACTGATTCCCCGCGTTGATGGAAATCAGTGCCCCTTGCAGCATGACCACCAGCAGGAACAGCGCCGACAGCAGCGACAGGACAGGCAACGAACCGCGCAATGGCATCTCGAATACGAGTACCGCCACGGCCACGGCCACGGCCAGATCGAGCAGGCCAATGAACAGATAGGGCAGTAGCTTGCCGCACAGAAATTCGCGGCGGGTCAGCGGGGTGGTCCGCAACATCACCAGGTTGCCTTGCTCCATTTCCTTAGCGATGGTTAGTGAGGTCATCAACGCCCCGATCACTGCCATCACCAACGCGATCACGCCGGGGATGATCGCCAGCCGGCTTTCCTTGGTTTCGTTGAACCAGGTACGATCCTCAATGCGAATCGGTGGTTGGCCGCCCTGATTCAGCAGATAGTCGTTCACTAGCACCAGCGTGTAATTGCGCAACAGCCGGGCGGTGTTGGCGTCCACACCATCCAGCAGCAACTGAATCCGCGCTTCGCCGCGATTCAGTTGCCGGGCGTAATCGGCGGGAAAAATGACTACCGCCCAGACCTGACCGTTTTGCAATGCTATTGTGGCGTCGCGACGGTCGTTGGAGCGCAGCACGACCCGGAAAGCCCGGCTGGCGGCGAAATGGGCGGCCAGTTCCTCGGTGGCGGCGTCACGGGACTCCTGAATGATGGCGATCGGAGCATTTTGCAAATCCAGTCGGATCGCATAACCAAATAAAAACAGCAGCATACTGGGCATAATCAGGATCAGCGCCAAGCTGCGCGGATCTCGTAGTAGGTGCCACCATTCCTTGCGGGCCATCGCCCGGACATGCTGGAGGTTCACGCTTCGTTCTCCTCCAGCACGGCCACAAACACATCTTCCAGCTCCGGCGCGGCGAGGCGCAGGGTACCGACGCTCAGCCCATGATCTGCCGCTGCCGCATGAATTTTCTCCATCATCGCGCCCGCATCGATCCCCGCGTGAAGGCGAATTCGCAGTTGTCCGGCGTGCGGAATGATTTCATGTACGTCCGGCCAGGTTTCCGCTAACTGTTCGAACCGAACGGCATCGGGGCTGTTCAGTTCCAAAATCGGTGTTGGTAAGGGACGGCGTAATAACTCGTCAGGTGTGCCCTCAGTCACGATGCGGCCGGCTTGCATCAACGCCAACCGGTCACAGAACAGCGCCTCGTCCATATAGTGGGTCGTAACCAGAATGCCGATTCCGCCATCGGCCAGTTCGTAGATCAGTTCCCAGAATTGTTGGCGGGCCATCGGATCCACGCCGGAGGTCGGTTCGTCCAGAAACAGCGCACGGGGTTCGTGGAGCAGCGCGGCGGCCAGGGCTAAGCGCCGCTTGTAGCCAAGCGGCAGGGCTTCGGCCTTGGCGTCCGCGCGGCCGGTCAGTTCCAGATGCGCTAGTGCCCACGCCAGCCGCTCCCGCTGGCGCGCGCCGGCCAGGCCGTACAGGCCGGCTTGCAGCTTGAGGTTTTCCGATACGGTTAAATCACCGTACAACGAAAACCGTTGAGCGACGTAGCCAATCTGGCCACGAGCACGCCGGGCGTGTCGTACCATGTCGACGTCCGCTACCTGAATCCGGCCAGCAGTCGGTGGCAGCATACCGCACAGCATCCGAATCGCGGTGGTTTTGCCGGCGCCATTGGCGCCCAGCAGGCCGAACACTTCGCCGGCTTGCACCGTGATGCCAATGTGATTGACCGCGACGAAATCACCAAAACGGCGGGTCAAGTCTTGGGCGAGAATAACCGGAGTAGCGTCCACGTCCGGCTTTAGCGCGCTCATGCGGTGATCTTCATCGGGCTTGTTGGAAGCAAAAGGCTAGGCTATATCAGAATTGGGTGAAACAGGAGATATAAGATGATGGTGAAAAATCTGGTCGAGTATCAACTGGCCGATGGCGGCACGGTGGTCGTCGAAGTGGAAGCGCCGATGGGCGAAGGCACGCAGCGTGTCAGCCGGCCGGGCGAAAGCATCCCGGAAAGGGTGCAAACCAGCTTCAACGAGGCGATTGCCCGCCTGCGACCGGCCGCCGATGCCGTCTTGCAAGCGTTTCAAGGATTGAACACGCCGACGGAAATCGGTCTGGAATTTGGTGTCAAGTTCAATGCCAAGGCTGGTGCGATCATCGCTTCGGTGGACAGTGAAGCGGTTTTCAAAGTCTCGCTCAAGTGGAGCAACAAAGCCTGAGCGCCGTGCCATGACTCAAGCCGCTAATCTGCAAAAAGGTTTGGTTCGCATCCTGACCGATGGTGGCGAAGTGCGGCGCGTGGTGGGGGCAGGTTTTTTAGTTTCGACACGATACATTCTGACTTGCGCGCATGTGGTGGCGGAGGCGTTGGGGATTCCAGAGGACGCGCCCGCCGCACCGACCGCGCTGGTCTGGTTGGATTGGCCGCTGGTGGCGGGTTCTGCGCCGATGACCGCCAAGATAGTGTGCTGGCATCCCGTCAAGGCGGAGGCCAGGCAGGGTGACCTGGAGGACATCGCGGTTCTGGAACTGGATGGCGAACGACTACTGTCTAACACGGCCCAACCCGTGCCGGTGGTGGTGGTCGAGGATCAGGCGTTTTTTGACCGACCGGTACGGATGTATGGCTTCGCCGAGGATCGGGGCGATTGGGTCAGCGGTCAGTTGCAGGGACCGGTCGCCACCGGTTGGGTGCAACTCGATCACGAACTGGGCCGCCTGTGTGTGGCGCCGGGTTTCAGCGGCACGGCGGTTTGGGACAAGCGGGAAAACGCCGCCGTCGGGATGATCGTCAGCATCGCCACCCGCGAAAATGTTCGTTCCGCCTACATGATCCCGGCGGCCAGCCTGATTCGGGCCTGGCCGGCGTTGGACGAGCACAGTCGCCCGCCGAATCCTTATCGGGGCTTGGAAGCGTTCCGCGTGCAGGACGCCCGCTATTTCATGGGCCGGGACCGCGATGTTCAGGATGTGCTGGCGATGTTGCAACAACGTCCTTTCGTGGCAGTGGTGGGCGCCAGTGGCAGTGGTAAGTCGTCGCTGCTGTTTGCGGGCGTGGTATCGCAACTGCGTCAGCAGGAGCACTGGCTGATTGCCGATTTCCGGCCGCGTGGCGATCCCCTTCGGGAACTGGCCACGGTGTTGACGCTATTGCTCTATCCCGATCTGGATGAGTTGGAGCGGCTGGGAAAGCGCAAGCAACTGGTTGATAAACTCAGCGAGCGCGGCTTGAGCTTGGCGGATGTGATTGACCTGCTGCTGAAGAAAAATCCCGACAAACGGCTGTTGCTGATCGCCGATCAGTTCGAGGAGCTTTACACTCAGAGCCTCGCTCCCGAGCGGCAACGACAGTTCGTGGACGAACTGGTGGCCGCCGTGCGGGCGCAAGCCAAAAGGCCCTCCTTCACCCTGCTACTGGCCCTGCGCGTTGATTTTCTGGGTCAGACGCTGGATTACGAACCGCTCGCCGAATGGGTCAAGCCCAACCATCTGCTACTTGGGCCGCTGGATCAAGCCGGTCTGGAAGCAGCCATCGAAAGTCCCGCCCAGCAATTGGGAGTGAAGCTGGAGGAAGGTCTGGCCGAACGCATCCTGCAAGACTTGGGTCAGGAACCAGGCGCGTTGCCCTTGCTGGAGTTTGCCCTGACCCAGTTGTGGGAACAGCAGCAGTATCGGCAACTAACCCATGCCGCCTATGAGGCCATCGGTGGCGTGACGCAAGCTTTGGCGCGTCATGCCGATGAAACCCTGGTTCGATTTCAGGACGAACGGGAACGGCTGCGGCGAGTGTTTGTACAACTGGTGCGGCCCGGCGAGGGCACCGAGGATACCCGCCAAGTCGCGACCCGTGAACAGGTGGGAGCGGCTAACTGGAATCTGGTCACGGAACTGGCGGATGAACGGTTGGTGGTCACCGGGCGTGATGCCCAGGGTCAGGAAACTGTCGAAGTGGTTCACGAAGCCTTGCTGCGACACTGGCAGCCGCTGTGCCAGTGGGTCGAACAGGATCGGCAGTTTCGGGTCTGGCAGAACCGGTTGCGATTGGCGATGCAGGAATGGGAGGAGCAGCGCCGTGATGAAGGGGCGTTGTTGCGTGGCGCACGACTGGCGGAAGCGGAGGAACGGCTGGGCAAACACGCGGATGAACTGAGTCAGACTGAACAGGGGTACATCAAGGCCAGTATTGCATCGCGCGAGCGGGAGACGGCGCTGCGTGGGCGAACTCGGCAACGGATTACCCTCGGTTTGGTGGTCGGTCTGGTGTTAGCCCTAGCGCTGGGTGGACTGACAACGTGGCAATGGCGGGAAGCCGAACAACAGCGCAAGGTAGCCAATAAGCAGCGCGATGAAGCAGAAAGACAACATCATCTTGCCTTGACCCGGCAACTGGCTTCTCAAGCGACGCTTAGGCTGGACAACACTGGTGAAGGCCTCGTGCAGAGCGCATTGCTGGCAACTGAATCGCTCCAACGTAACCCGACCCCGCCCACTTTCGTGGCCTGGGCAAAAGCGATGGACTTGTTACCTCGCAAAAAGCCCATCAACCTGCCCCATGAGGATGGGGTGAACAGCGTGGTTTTCAGTCCCGACGGCCAACGCCTCGCCACCGCCAGCGCTGACAAGACGGCGCGGATGTGGGACGCGGCCAGCGGCCGAGAACTGGCCCGGATGACCCATGAGGATAGGGTGAACAGCGTGGTTTTCAGTCCCGACGGGTTGCGCCTCGCCACCGCCAGCAGTGACCACACAGCGCGAGTGTGGGACATAGCCAGTGGCCGGAAACTGGCCCGGATGACCCATGAGGATATGGTGAACAGCGTGGTTTTCAGTCCCGACGGGTTGCGCGTAGCCACCGCCAGCAGTGACCACACAGCGCGAGTGTGGGACATAGCCAGTGGCTGGGAACTGGCCCGGATGACCCATGAGGCATCAGTGTTCAGTGTGGTTTTCAGTCCCGACGGGCAGCGCCTCGCCACCGCCAGCGATGACAAAACGGCGCGGGTGTGGGACGCAGCCAGCGGTCGGGAACTGGCCCGGTTGACCCATGAGGATAGGGTGAACAGCGTGGTTTTCAGTCCCGACGGGCAGAGCTTAGCTACTGCCAGCATGGACAAGACGGCGCGGGTGTGGCTCTGGCAGACGGAAGATTCAATCGCCGAAGCCTGCCGACGGCTGCCGCGCAACCTGACCCATCAGGAATGGCGGCAATATGTGGGAGAGGAAGCGCCTTATCACGCCACTTGCCCGAATCTACCGGTGCCGGAGGATTGAAGAAACGCAAAATTTCAATTCTCCTCCTCCCGGTTCGGAAACACCGTCACCGCCACACCAGGCCCGGCGTGGGGAACACCGATACAGATACAGAAACAATTTCTGAATCTCGATTACCCAAACCCACATCCCAGCCTTCTCTCCGCAAGCGCGAAGCGGTCCCACGCGGCAATCCCTGATCAAGCACTATCCGTATCATGCGGCATCCAAACTGAACGTTTGCACTTCCAGACTCTGAGCGGCAAAATCCAGGCACTGCCGAACATCTTCAGGCTCCAATTCGGGATATTCCCTGAACAAATCATTCCAGTCGGGATACACCTTCAGGGCTTCGAGTACCCGCCGCACGGTCAGACGCATACCGCGTACACAAGGTTGGCCATTCATCAGGCCAGGATTTACCGTAATTCGATCCCAATTTCTCATCACTGGTTACCCGATCAAAATTATTCCGCGATCAAAATAGGTGCGCCGGATTACCTAATTCCCATCACCTCCATCCTCGCCCCGGTCGTCAGCGCAACCTCAAGGTTTCTCCTCCCGCAACTCCCGCACCTCCGCCTCGCTCAATTCAATCCTCTCCGCCAACAACCAATCCTCCGATTAGACCATCATCGGCCGGTGGTTCTTCCGCCAACAGTGCCTGGGCTTTGGTCACTACCGTCACTGGCGGAGCCAGAATCAACGCCAGCACCCGCACGCCCCCGATTCCGGCCATTCCTGAAACAGCCGATAATAGAGGCTATCCGTTTTCATTAGCCCGTTCCGCCATGGCCAGCTCCCGCAGCGCCGCATCCTGCAAAGTTGGCTGCAACGGTTGCGCGGTCAGCCGCTTGTAGAAACCGTAGATTAGGCTAGGCTAAACGATAGCCCAATTCAATGAAGGAGACTTGGAATGAAACGTATCTATTTCCTGGTTCCAGAAATCGATGTGGCGAAAAAGATCGTGGATGAGTTGCTGGTCGCGCGTGTGGAAGAGCGCCATATTCATATCCTGGCCAAGCGGGATACCCCGCTTCAGGATCTGCCTGAAGCCTCGTTTTTACAGAAAAGCGATTTTATCCCCGCGATGGAGCGCGGTCTGGCGCTCGGGGGTACCGTCGGCACGCTCGCGGGGCTGGTTGCCGTCGCACTCGGTCCGGCAAGTCTGGTGATAGCGGGGGGAGGGATTGTCCTGGCAGGGGGATTGGCCGGTGCCAGCGTCGGGGTTTGGGTGAGCGGGATGGTGGGGTTGAACGTCGGCAATACCCGACTGAAGCCATTCGAAGATGCCATCGAGCGGGGCGAGTTGTTGATGATGATCGACGTACCGCGCGACCGGGTGCAATCGATCACCGAAATGGTCAAATCCCATCATCCTGAAGCGCAGGCGGAGGGTACGGAACCGACGATTCCTGCCTTTCCGTGAGACGAGATAGACGGGGTGGGTCCGGCTCGGACGGCGATGGGTTTCCGTGCCTGCGGCCTAACCCACGTTTTAGCTGGGCGAGCGGCAATCGGGGTACCAACCATCGCCTTCAGGTGCCGCGTTTCAGATAGCGATGCAATCTGCCGCAAAGCGTTTCAGGCGGGGATTTATTTCCCCGCCAGCTCAATCCGCTGGTGTTGGCCTGTCAATTATTGCATTCCTCGGCCCGCAGCGCGTGGCTCGTCGCTGGCGTTTCCAGTTCCGCCAGTGCCAAGACCGGTTCCGGTTGCTTCTGGAACGACTGATAAACCAGACAGTTCATCATTTGGCGATGGATTCCGTCATCGCCAACTCCCGCAGCGCCGCATCCTGCAAGGTCGGCTGCAAAGGTTGCGCGTTCAGTTCGGGATCGAGCGCCTGCAGGCGAGCCTGAAACTCAGCCAACGGACAGCCCGCATCGAGCCATACCCGCAACTGTTGCCCGACTGGAAACACCCGTTTCACCATCGGCCACGCCAGCACCGCCGCGCGCTGTCGTCGTGCCGTCACACCGGATACCCCGACCAGTACCGCATCGCCACCCGTCACCAGCTCCAGCGGTGTACCCTGCCGCTCCAGTCGCCCGGCGCGCAATAATCCCACTCGGTCGCAGCGTTCCGCTTCATCCATGTTGGCAGTGGCGTACAGAATTGCCACGCCCTCGGCACGAACCCCATTCAACAAACGCCAGAACGCCCGCCGCGACACCGGGTCTACGCCGGTGGTCGGCTCGTCCAGAAACATCGCCCGAGGCTGGCTGACGAGGGCGCAAGCCAACGCCAGCTTTTGCATCATTCCGCCCGACAGGTTGTTGGCGCGCCGGTCCTCGAATCCCGTCAATCCGGTTCGCTGCAATAACTCCGTGATGCGTTCGCGGGCCATGGGTCGAGATAAACTGTGTAAGTCTGCGAAAAAATTTAGGTTTTCTTGGACCGATAGATCGGGATACAGTCCGAAGCCTTGTGGCATGTACGCGATCTGGTCGCGCAAGATCGGATCGACGGCATCCCGTCCCAGCACGCAAACGCGTCCGTCTTGGGGCGATAATTGCCCGACTACCAGTTGCAGCAAGGTTGTCTTACCGGCGCCATCCGCGCCCACCACTCCAAAAATCTCGCCCGGCGCGACGTTCAGTGTCACCCCAGCCAACACCGGATGCTCACTGTAGGCAAAGCGCAAGCCGGTGATTTCGATCGCTGGGTCGGTCATGGTGGGGTAGTGCTGAGCACGACATCCGCCGGTTGACCCAGTTTCAGCACACCGTTGGGATTGTCCACTTGTACCTTAACTCGATACACCATATCCACCCGTAAGGCATGGGTTTCGACGGTCTTCGGCGTAAATTCAGCCGTCGGGGAAATAAAAGTGAGCCGGCCTTCGAACACCTTGCCGGGCAAGCCATCGATCCGTATCTGCGCGGCTTGTCCAAGGCGGACACGGGTTAAATCCTTTTCATTCAGATAGGCGCGTACCCAAGGCTGGCTCAGTTCGGCGATTCGCAATATCGCCTTGCCAGGAGATACGATTTCGCCGGCTTCCGCCAGCCGCACCGATACCATACCCGTGACCGGACTTTGCAATCGAGTGTATTCCAGCTGTCGCCGGGCCGTTTCGGCCGTTGCTTGCCGGGCGCGGAGCGTGGCGGCCGCTTGGTCGATGTCTTCCCGACGCGGACCTTCCCGCAGCAACGCAAGATTCTGTAATGCCTGCTCAACGCCGGCAAGGGCGACATTCTGGCGTTGCCTAGCCTGATCGAGCTGATCCTGAGCAGCCAGTTTCTTAGCGACCAGATCAGCGATTCGTTTGAATTCAACGCGAATATAATCGAGATCAGCTTGCGCCTTAGCCAGTTGCGCCTCCGCGACCCGCAGTTCCTGAATGCGAGTCCCGGCCCGCAGGGCCGCTAGTGCAGCCTGAGCGGCTTCCGTTTGGGCGATGGCATTGCTCAGGGTTAACTCGAAATCGTGGGCGTCCAAAGTCGCGACTTCCTGTTCGATTTGGACAGAATCCCCTTCATCGACTCGCAACGTGGCAATACGCCCGCCGACTTGAAAAGCCAAGTCGATCTCCCGTGCTTCTACTGTCCCGGACAGCTCGATCTGCCTAGATTCATCGACACTTTGCCACGGCCAGCGGAATGCTAGCAGCAGCGGAAAGATGGATAGGGCCAGCAGCCAGATGGATGCACGTTTCACAGAAGTTCCCGATTCAAGAATGCAGCAACGGGCGAATTAACCATCCGCCTGCTGGATAGATGATCTGCTGTGTTAATAACCCATTAATAAACAAAATATTGCGGATATCTTCGATATCCTGGTCGAACAAGGCAGCTCGAATAAGGATGAACAGTATAACCTCAGCCCGTTGATATTGGCACTCATCCAGTTTATTCAGCGTCTGAAAATTATGATGATTAGCAAGTTTCAACTCGGTCATGAAGAGAGTATATGGTACTCCGCATGAGTTTATCTTTCTGGCGATTTTGTCAGTGCAGATCGCGACTGCTTATTCGCCTATTGATGATGAAGGTTTCCCAATGAAGCGGTTATCGATTTTTCATCGCGGCAAAGATATTGCTTATCACTGAAAGCGACGATAATCTTGTTTAGCGAGCTATAATAATTCGCATGGTGTTCTAGCCAAAGATGCCTAGTTTTTTAAATGCATCGCTCAGTCGGGATATTGACCTTGCTATCGGTTTGGTTTGAGAGTTTTTGAATTAATTTATTTAATATCAAATAGTTATTATATAACTAGAAGAAATATAACTAAAAGTTGTATAGGGGGTTAAGGAATGAGTAAGCATTCCGGATGGATCAGCACTCTGAGGAAGTCAATGCGGATAGATTGGCCAATTGGACAGTTGCAACTTGGTCGGTTCGCTTGGCTTTGTTTGCTATTTTGTGCCGTTTTTCTGCCGATTCATTCCGCACTCGCATCGGACGCAGGCGAGATCGTGAGCGTGGTCGGAACCGTCGAAGTCATGCGAGAAAATCACTGGCAACGGATCGAGACGGGCGAAACTTTAAAAGTCGGTGAAGCCATCAAAACGGCTGACGGTAGCCGCATCGCCATGCAACTCGCTAATGGTGCGCAGCTTAAAATGAACGCCAATAGCCAAATGGAATTGAAGCAGATTGTGCCACGAAAAGAAGGATTGACGCCTGCTTCGACTTCCTCCTTGCGTAACATCCTGCGCTTGCTGGGTGGCGAAGTGTGGATGAATAGCAATGGTTTGCCCTTGGAGATTGAAACGATACCGGTAACGGCCACGATTCGGGGGACTGAATTTAATTTAGCGGTTGGGCCGGGGGAGGTAGCACGGCTAGCGGTGCTGGAAGGGCTGGTCGAATTTCACAACGCGCAGG
>Ga0209607_1000540_pt1 | contig 33627 bp, 23 predicted proteins | sample AD_UKC117_MetaG_FD_184413 | JGI IMG/M metagenome (GOLD analysis project Ga0209607, IMG submission 184413) | Active sludge microbial communities of municipal wastewater-treating anaerobic digesters from Hong Kong - AD_UKC117_MetaG (SPAdes)... | ecosystem: Engineered > Bioreactor > Anaerobic >... | reverse complement strand
GTGAATATCCCGGCGCAAAAAATGTCTCCGGCGCAGTGTTTTACGGCAGCGCCATTCTCAATGAACTGATTCCCAACTGGTGGGAACAAGCCCCAGTAGAGCGGCATATTTGCCGCCGCGATATCGCCTTCATGTCAAAGAGCACGGCGGTGGCGCTGGATTTTCGTTGCGCTGGCCCCGGTTACGCCACCGCGCCCTACAACGGCTTCACCGTGCTGCGACCCAAGTTCGACCGCTGGCTGGCCGCTCAGGCGGAAGCAGCGGGCGCTTTCGTGCTGACCTCGGCGGTCGTCGATGATGTGTTGCAAGAGAAAGGTCGCATCGTCGGGGTGCGGGTGCGCCGCGAACAGGGTGAGATTTACGGCAAGGTGGTGATCGCTTGCGATGGAGTCAATTCCTTCTTGGCCAAGAAAGCCGGTCTGCAACGTGAATTTCACCCTCATGAACTGTCGCTGGGGATTAAGGAAGTGATCGGGCTGGACCCGGCGGTGATCGAGGATCGTTTCCACCTCACCGGCCATGATGGCATCGCTTACGAATATCTGGGGGCGATTACCGAGGATGTCCATGGCGGCGCCTTTCTCTACACCAACCGCGATTCGCTGTCGCTGGGGCTGATCGGTCAAATTTCGTCGCTCGTGGAGCGGCGCAAGCGACCCTATGAACTGTTGGAGCGCTTCAAAGCCCATCCGGCGGTCGCGCCGCTGGTGCGCGGCGGCAAGTTGCGTGAGTATTCGGCGCACCTGATTCCTGAAAGCGGCTGGGCGATGAAGCCAAAGCTTTACACCGACGGCATGTTGGTGGCTGGCGACGCCGCCGGGTTCTGCCTGGCCGCTGGCTTGTATCTGGAAGGTATGAATTATGCGATGCAGTCCGGGTTGGCGGCGGCGGAAACCGCGATACTCGCCTGTCAAAAGGGAAATTTCTCGGCGCGCGTCCTCGCAGCTTATCAGAAAAATTTGAAGCAGCGCAACGTTTCTACCGACTTCCGGGCCTACCGTCATGCGCCGTCCTTTGTCAATGGGCCGCGTCTGCAAAATCTTTACCCCGAAATGGTTGCGCAGGGAATGGAACAAATCTTCCGGGTGGACGGCGCGCCTAAACGGAAGATTCTGCCGCTGGCCTACCGGATGATCCGTCAGTCTTCGATCAAGCCGGGGCAATTGCTCCGTGATGTCTATCAGGTGGCGAGGGCTTATCTATGGTGATGACCACCCATGAAGAGAAGATGCGCACCGTGCGCTTTCGGGTGGCGGCGACCCCGCATATCGTGGTGAATTCGGACATCTGCCGCAACGAATGCTCGGTCCACGCCTGCGTCTATGTCTGTCCGGCCAATCTGTTCGTCCCGCTGGACGACGGCGGCATCCTGTTCAACTACGAACAATGCTTCGAGTGCGGCACCTGCTATATCGCTTGCAATCAGGAGGGGGCCATTCGCTGGACTTACCCGGACGGCGGTTATGGCGTGACCTTCCGGGAATCGTGAAGGATTGACCTATGCGTATCGCGGTTTGTCTTAAATATGTTCCCGATCCCAGCACCATCGAGGTCGATCCGTTAACCGGGTCGATCGATACCGGTCGCGTGCTGTACATGATGAATCCCGCCGATGAAAGCGCGCTGGAATTGGCATTGCGGCTGCGGCCGCCCAATGGAGCCGTGACCGTGTTGAGCGTAGGACCCGTCGAAGCCGATCGCTTGCTACAGGATGCGCTGGCCGCGGGGGCCGATGCAGCGCTGCGCGTGTGGGATGACGGGCTGGGCAGCCTCAAACCGATTGTCACCACGACGCTGCTGGCGGCGGCGCTGCGCGTGAAAGAACTCCCCGACCTGGTGCTGTGCGGCGGGCATAGCGCGGATCGCGGATCGGGCACCGTGCCTGCGCTGCTGGCGGAGCATCTGGACTGGCCGGTCGCCACCGATGTGACCCAGTTCGAGCTGGAACCTGGGCGGATGCGTGTACAGCGGCGGCTAGCGCGCGGGGCGCGAGCCGAGAGTGAAATCACTTTGCCGGCGGTTTTAGGACTGGAAACTGGATTAGCGCATCTGCGCCAGGCCAGTCTGCCGAGCCTGATGCGGGTCAAACACATGCCGATTCCGCTCTACGGGCTGGAGGAATTAGGGTTGTCGCCGCAGGATCTGCACTTTCCAGCGATGACCCTGCATGAAATCATGCCGCCCCGTCCACGGGCGCGGGCTATGTTTACTCCTGACGCTTCCGCCCCCGTCCCGGATCGGATCGCCCAGATCATGTCCGCTGGCGTCGCTGGCAAGGCTGGAAAAATTCTGGATAGCGGCACGCCAGAACAACAAGCCGACGCCATCATCGAGTTTTTGCGTCAACGCGGTTTTCTGGAACACCGGACTTGAATATTCAGCGACTGACTGAATTAACGTGGCCGGACGCAGCGCAAGCCGTCGCCGCTGGCGTCACGACGGTGATTTTGCCGCTGGGCGCGACCGAGCAACACGGCCCGCATTTGCCCTTGGGCACCGATACCTACCGGGCGGCGGCGCTGGCCGGACAATTGGCGAAACGGTTGCCGGCGATGGTGGCGCCGGTGATTCCCATTGGCTGTTCCGACGAGCACAGCGGGTTTGCCGGCCTGTTGAGTCTGGAGGTGGAAACGCTAGCGGCGGTGATCGTGGATTGCGCCCGGCGCATGGTCGATTGGGGTGTGCAACGATTGATTGTATTGTCGGCGCATGGCGGCAACGGATCGGCGCTGGCGTTGGCGGAGACGCGCTTGCGGCAGGAGTTGCCGGCGTTGGCCGTGTGGATTCCCGACCCCATGACGATCTGTGGCGAGGCGGTGCTGGCCATTGCCGCCGAGGCAGGTTTGCCGTTCAACGCCCTCGGCTTGCACGCCGGTGAGTGGGAAACCTCGGAACTACTGTATCTACGCCCGGAACAGGTGTGCATGGAGCAAGCCGCGCCGGGTCATACAGGCGATATGGATGCAGCGTTAGCCACTTTGATTGCGAAGGGGACGCGGGCCTTGACGGCAACCGGCGTGGTGGGCGATCCCTGTCTGGCGAATGCAAGCCGGGGCGAGTGTTATCTGGCGGCGCAAGCCGCGTGCTACGAAGCAGCGTGGCGGCAATGGCTTATCCAGTCCAGCAAGGCATGAAGCAGGCGGAATGGCCCGACGATGGCGGCGCAGTCGCCGTCGCGCCGCCACTTGTTCCGCCATCAGCCCAACCGGCGCGCTACGCTCTGCAACCCCATCTATCCGTCATAGCGGATGAGCAGGGCGGAACCTTGTTGTGTCTACGTCCGCTGCTGGCGCTGCGCTTGAATCGGCAGGCCACGGCATTGCTCAGCGCGTTGCCACAACCTCACAGCATTGCCGAACTGGCGACTCAAGTTCCGGGAATGACGCCAGCGGCAATCACCGCGTTTCTGGATAACCTGGTGCGCCGCCGGCTATTGATCCGGCGTCCAGCAGGGATAACGGTTTGGCCGCAGGTCTCGATCATTATCCCAGCGCACGGTCGCACCGAGGCCACCCGCCGTTGTGTGCAATCGCTGCTGGCGCTGGATTATCCTGCTGACCGGCGTGAAATTATCATAGTCGACGACGCGTCTGAGCCGCCGCTGGCCGAGGCGCTGCGCGACTTGCCAATCCAGCTTGTGCGCCAGGAACGCAACATTGGTCAGTCCGCCGCCCGCAATCTGGCGGCGACAATAGCCAGTGGCGAAATACTGGCGTTCATCGACAACGACTGTGTCGCCGAACCTGACTGGCTGCGCAGCCTGCTGCCTTATCTGGACCAGCCAGCGATGGCGATTGTGGGCGGCCGGATCATAGCCCCGCCTGCCCGTGGCGCTGTGGCGGCGTTTGAGGCGGTGCGCTCGCCACTGGATATGGGCGCGGTGGAAACGGAAGTCGCCCCGAATGCCGCCGTATCCTACTTACCGACCTGCAACCTGTTGGTGCGCCGTGATGTGCTGCTTGCGCACGGCGGCTTTGATGCGACGTTGCGGGTTGGCGAGGACGTAGATTTCATCTGGCGCACGTTGCGCAGTGGAAACCGCGCCTGGTACGTCCCGGCTGGCCGAGTCGTGCATGACCATCGCGTGCGCTGGAAGGACTGGCTGCGCCGCCGCGCCGACTACGGTTCTTCCGAAGCCGATTTGCAACAACGCTATCCCGAAGGCCGACGGTTGATGCATTTGCCGCGCGTCAGCCTGTTGCTGCTTTTGAGCGTGCTGCTCGTGCCGTGGTTTGAAGGCTGGGGCTTGGGGCCGGCGGCAGTCGCTGCAACTCTGTTGAGCACGGAACTCATCCACAAGCAGCGTGAGTTGCGGCGCATCGGAGTCAGGCTATCCATCGGTCGGGTCGCCGTCGCGCTGGGCCGGGAACATGCGGCGGCTCTGTATCATCTAAGCGCCAGCACCGTTCGCTATTACAGCTTGCCGCTGCTGGCTATCGGCGGGATACAGCCGCATGGACTGCCCTTTATTTTTCTGTTGCTCATCATTGCGCCGCTGGCTGATCATCGGCGGCTGCAACCTCAACTGTCACGACCGGTTTTCATTGGCCTGTATGGCTTGGAATTGGCCGCCTACCAAGTGGGCCTCTGGCGCGGCTGCCGGCAACGGCGCACCTTGCGGCCATTGCTGCCGCGCCTGATCTGGCGGAGATAACCGGCCATGCCTAATCCCCGCTGCGTTCTACTCTTGTCGTATCCTTGTCTATTGTCAACATGAAGGAGATCATCCCGATGTTTATCCCTGTCGAACAACGTCCCGAACCGCCTACTCCCTACCCAGCGCCGATTGCAGAAGCCGCACCGAGCGCCGAAGCAGCGGCCCGACAGCCTGAACCGCTGGCAGAATTGCCGAAAGTCACCGAAGAGCTACTGATCGAAGAAGTCAGCATCGACGGCATGTGCGGCGTTTATTGAAGCCAACCCTGACCGGTCTTTGAGGGACCGGTTCGTCATATGATAGTCGCTCACCCAATTCGTCATATTAAGGCCGGTTGAAACCGAGCAAGGCGGGACTCATGGGCAAACTGGAAGGCAAAGTAGCGTTCATCACCGGCGCAGGGCGCGGCCAGGGCCGAGCGCATGCGGTGCTGATGGCTCGCGAAGGGGCCGACATTGCAGCGCTGGATATCTGCCGCGATCTTTCCTATCCACGCTATTCGCTGGCAAAGCGCAGCGACCTGGAGGAAACCGTCCGGCAGGTGCGAGAGTGCGGACGCCAGGCGTTGGAACTGGTCGCCGATGTCCGTGACAGCGCAGCGATGGAAAGAGCGGTTCAGGAAACAGTCGCCACTTTCGGACGTATTGACATTCTGATTTGCAACGCTGGCATCGCCGATATGGCCTTGACTTGGGACATCACCGAGGAATGGTGGGACACGATGATCGATGTCAATCTCAAGGGCTATTGGCTGGCGGTGAAATATGTCGTTCCACAGATGCTGGCGCAAAAAACCGGCGGCAGTATCGTGATGACGTCTTCTGTGGCTGGATTGCGCGGCGAGCCGGGCATGGCTCATTACTGCGCTTCCAAATGGGGTGTTGTCGGACTGGCTCATTCGCTAGCCCATGAACTCGCCCCGCACCATATCACCGTCAATACCCTGCATCCCACCGCTGTCGACACCGACATCATCACCGGTATGGCGCAAGCTGCCGACATGGCGACCGAGGATTTGGTCGAATTCATCCGCCAAGGCAATGCCCTACCGGTCAAGCTGATCGACGCGGAAGATGTCGCCAACGCGGCATTATGGCTGGTTTCTGGGGAAGCTCGCTACGTGACGGGACAGAAGCTTAATATCGACGCCGGCAGGATGCTCAAATGAACGCAACCGTCGAACTGGTGGCCTGTTACCGGCTAGCGCCGGGGGTGGCGATCCGCCCAGAGCGCTTCGGCGGTCTGGCATACCGTTACGACAACCGCCGCCTCTATTTCCTGCATTCCCATCAGGCGGTCGAGTTCATGAACCGCCTGGATGGTCGCCGTTCCCTACAAGAGATTCTGGATGAATTCCTGGCCTCGCGCAACATGCCACTGTCTGCCAGCGAGACGCTGGTTAAGGCCGTCGGGCAATTGGAACGAATGGGCCTTTTGACGCAGGTGACCTAGCCGCTCAAGGGGTCGGATACTCACGCGGCTGAATACCGTGCTTGCGCATCTTGCGGTACAGCGTGTTGCGACTAAAACCTAAATGCGCAGCGGTATTGGTGATATTCCAACCATGACGGTCCAGTTGACTCAACAGCGCTTCCCGCTCAGCTTGCGCGAGACCCCCTGTGACCGTAGCGCTCGGCATTATTGCGCCATAATTCAAGGCGCGCCAGGACGCATCATTCGACACTGACCCAGTGATCTCCGCCGGTAGATTTTCCAGCCGAACACATTGATCATCGCACAATGCCGCCGCCGTGCGCAGGACATTGCGCAATTGGCGGATATTACCTGGCCATGAATAAGCGTTCAGCGCCATCAATGCATCATCAGAGATACACAAATTGGCACCATCGCTTTCCGCAGCCAATACATTGCGTATCAGCAATAACCGGTCGCTGCGTTCACGTAAAGCGGGCAAGCGTAACTCCAGGCCATTTAACCGGTAATATAAATCCTCCCGAAACGCTCCGGTCGCCATGTACTCTCGCAAATTACGGTGAGTAGCGCTGATCAGGAACACATCTACCGGCACCGGCGTATCGCTGCCGAGCGGTAGCACCTCCTTCTCTTCCAGAACCCGCAGCAACCGGGTTTGCAACGGCGGCGGCATATCGCCGATCTCGTCCAAAAACAGCGTACCGCCATGCGCTTGCAAAATCTTGCCGCGCCGGCCTTCCTGACGCGCGCCAGTAAACGCTCCGTATTTATAACCGAATAACTCACTTTCGATCAGCGTCTCCGGGATCGAAGCGCAATTCACCGCGACAAAAGGCTTGCCAGCTCGTTCGCTGGCGTCGTGAATCGCTCGGGTGAATGCCTCCTTGCCGGTGCCGGTTTCTCCGGTTAACAGGATGTTGACACGCTTATTCATGACTCGCCGAATACAATTGACATTGTAATCCATCAGCGGATCTTTCCCAGCCAAGCTTTCCAGGGTTTTCATGGCTAAAGGCAAGGGCTTAGTTTCAAACGCCGTCAAGCGCGGCCGGTTCTTGGGTAACCGTTGCTCAGATCCATAGAGCAGCGCAAAAAACCGATTGCCCATCGCATCGACGATCGGCCATAGCGCTCTAGGCTGGCCACCGGCGTAGCCGAGCAAAGTTTCTAAGGTGATGGCGAAAAGCGCGTCGATGTGTTGGCCGATGAGTTGATAACGCGCTTGTTTGAGCTGATCCGCCGCGCTTTGATTAACGGCTAGGATACGGCCATCGTTACCAAAAGCCAGCAAACCCTCGCTGCTTTGGCCGACCAACTCCGGTTGGTGATGGAAACGCAGTATCCATTGCTGACGAAATACTCGCAAGAAAAAACCGTGTTCGATCATCCGAGCGCTCAAGTAAGCCAGCGCGAGAGTATGGAGCTGGCTTTGCTTGGAATCCTGGGAACTCGTTGCGGAGATATCCAGCACCGCCAACAAGCGACCCTGAGGATCGAAAATCGGCGCCGCCGAACAGGTTAACTGGATATGCTGACTGCAAAAATGCTCATTACGGTGAATGGTCAGGGCGCGTTGCTCGATCAGGGCGGTGCCAATGGCGTTAGTTCCTTCGTTTTCCTCATTCCAGATGGCGCCTGGCCATAGGCCAACTCGTTCAAAAGGTCTGCTCAGATTGACGTCGCAAATCCAATTGACGATCACGCCGTCGCCATCCGTCAGGATCACGGCAAAGCCTGAGCCAGCGATTCGCTGATAGAGGTTGTTCACTTCGATCTGGGCGATTTCCAGAAAGTCATCCAAGCGTTCCCGATGTTCCCGCAGACGGAACTGTTCGAGTACTCGAGGTTGATGGGATTGGACGGCATCGAGACCGTAGTTATTAACACAGCGGATCCAGGAGCGCGCAATACTGGCTTCAAGTAGAGGTGAATTCCCGGTTCCCTGCACCACAGATAGGATGTGTTTCGCATGTGCAGCCGTCTCGTCCGACATGGTTCCTCCTTAATACTTAGAAAGTTCCCCTATCTAACGTAGGGTCAACATTTATCGAACATCGAATCGAATTGCTACCCAATATCAATGCGATTAACGGGTGTCTGAATGGAAGTCAGGGAGGTTCACAGGCTGGATGAAGTCATGACATCTTCTTTCCGCATAAACACCCATTATAAAAATAGACCTCCTGCATGGATTCATTCAGGATATGCACGAAAAGCAGGGCAAACCGCACTTCCCGATTCGTGATACCAATTCCCGGTAGGTTTTATATTTCCCGCGCAGGGCGAGTTAGCGAAGCGTAATCCGCCGAAATCACAACCGAATCGGCGGGTTACGGGCTGGCGCTCTAACCAAGGAAACGCTGACTAAAGCGTTAACCGATTTGTCGGTTTAGCCCGCAACTACTCTGACTGTTTGGACTTCCAAGCCTATCCGCTGAAAATACCACTCAACACCTCGCATTTTCATCACCCTGCTTTGGTAGTGGTCGGCCAGGGTTTCAATGCAAAGCTGGAAGTGATGGAAACGGGTTTCTCCAATCGCTCATGAAGGTGCTCCAAGCCTTGAACACAGCGCTCCGCTGTAATTTCCATCTCCATTCCTCTTTCATAACACGCCTGGGCCATTTCCCAATCCGCCAGTTTTTCCCAGTATTCACCTAATTTCTCTAAACTCCTTAGATACCGGTTATGCAAGCGGTCACGAGTCTGAATCGCCCAAAATTCGGAGTCTTGACCCAGAAACGGGCCGCGATAGGCGCGCAAGAGCGTATCCGTCGCAGTGGCCAAATCCGCTGATGCAGCCTCTCCCCGGTTCGCCTCACTAACCCAAGTCAGAGTCTGACTGATCCGACGCTCCAGACACCACACGTCGACCCAACAATAGCGCGGGTCCAGGGACAGTCGGCCATTCCGCACGTTTAAGGTATGTTCATGACCCAGCAGCCGGCGCAGGCGGTGGAGCGTGATCGTCAAGGCTTGCTGGCCAGCGTCGCCGTCGGCGTCCGGCCATAGCACGTCAGCGAGCCGTGCCTGGTTAACGTCCCGTCCGCCCCAAGCGATCAGGAGCTTGAGTAATTCCAGTGGCTTGCGCTGCGCCTTGCGGCCGAATGTCACCGGTTGGCCATCCACCACCAGCCCGAACCGGCCCAAGGTATAAATCTTCACCGGCCAGGGCCAGTGATCCGATATCGCAACCGATGGATCGGGCCGTAACCCACGCTTGCGGATGAGGGTTTGGACGTATTCGACTTCGACATCGGCATCCAGCGCCGCCGCGCAAAGCCGGGCCACATCGTCCGGCTTGAAGAAAGTGAAAAAGATATAGCCTTCCGCTCGGCCCAGCGCGAGCGCCCGGCGCAACAACTTCAAGCTGCGAGCCTTCCGTCCCCAGGTCAGGGCGAACTGCGCGGCGGCCAAAGTGCGTAAGAAGGTGGCGACTTGGCTGCGCGTCGCCCTGATCCATGAGTGCATGCCAGCCAAGTGGCGCAAGGCGTCCGAGCGGTGACCCAAGCTGGCGTGTACCTGCGCCAAGGCCAAATGGATGACTGCGGTGGTATGGTAAAATGTGCGACGAGCCACTCGCAGGGTTTGTTCCAATCGCTCCAGAGCTTCAGGCAGGCGTCCGGATTGCCAGGCTTCCCAAGCACTCAGGACATCGTAGAGGACACGTTCCAGAGGCCGGAAGGACTTCTGTAATCGCGTGTACCGCTCCAGCGCCGTCCGGCTGGCCTCCAGTCGTCCGGCACTCAGGTTGGCATGCATAAAAGCCGATAACAGGATGCCGTTGAAAAGGTTGACGCCGTATTCGGCGGCGATGGACCATCCCGCCTCGGCAATGGCGAGACACCGCGCCAGATCGCCTTCGTACCAGTATTGATAGCAAAATTCTCCCCAATACCAGGCACAGCGCAGTACTGGTTCGACATAGGTAACATCCGCATTCGCGGCGCGCAGGATGTTCAGCGCCCAAGCGGCCTTGCCGTGTTGGCCGACGTTCCAGATGTAGTGGAGCAACAACGTATTGAGCGAGACCAGATACAAATCCGGCGGGCAATCGGTTTGCAATAGCTGGATGATGCGTCGTTCCCAGTCAGCGAATTCCGGGTGCTCCGGCCGGGCGTGGACCAGCAGATTAAATACCCCGCAGGTGACCCGCGCTTCGAGGGTGGTCGAGGGAAAACTCGGGTAGCGGGTCCGCAATCGTTCGAATTCCACCAGCCAGCCGCCAGCGGCGTGAAAATTATCCCAGGCCAAACCGTAGGTATCGGTGATGGCCGCCCACGCCAGCCACAGACCAGTGACATCGCCAGCGTGCTTGAAGCGACGATAGGCTCGAACTAAGGTGGTGCGGGCAGCGACCGCGTCGCGGGACAATTGGCATTGGCCCAGCCAAAACAGCAGCCAAGGCGAGCGTTTCCGAATCGCCGATGGCAACCGGCTCAGCCAGGATTCCAAAAGTTGGCTGCGACCTTGCCGCAGTAACAGTTCGGCCTGTTGCATCACCAGTCGGCTGAGCTGTTCCCAATCGCGCAATGCCTGCCACAGTTCAACCGCCTCGCTCAGTTCGCCAGCCGTTTCGAGCAGCGCCGCTGCCTGGCGCTGCATTTGTTCATATTCCAGAGCAGGCAACATGCCGCGTCCCTGACGCAACAGGAAACCGCGGAACAAATCATGATACTGGTACATGATTTGTGCACAGGACGCACCCAGTTCGACCGTTTCGCTGCGAAACGTGAAGCAATGACGCCGCACCAAGGCGTTCAACCACGCCTCCGCTTGATCCTCGCTAGTCAATTGGCGGGCCATGGCAACGGTCATTTTCGGCAACAAGGCCGTCTTTAGCAGAAAGGTCTGCAAAGGCGCATCGAGTTGGTCCCACACTTCGATTGCGAAATAATCGAAAACCAGTTCGGTGGTCGTCAGCGGCGGCGGGATTCCAGCCCGACAGGCGCGCCGCAACAGTAACGTCAACCCGGCTGCCCAACCCTGCACCTGCGCGTTCAGATTCTGCACCTCGGCAACGGTGAATGATCGCTCAGTCTGTAAATGGGCGATGCCCTCGGCTTCGGGCAGGGTCAAATGCAGTTCTTCGGCGGTTATCATCGCCAGCGACCCATGCAAGCGCGCCCGCGTCAAGGCGGGCGGCGGCTCCCCCCGGCTGGTCACCAGGCAACGCACATCGGCAGAGAGATGGTCCAGCATCTCCGCCAACACCGCGTGCAACGGCGCCGCTGCCGGCAGGCGATGGTAGTTGTCGAACAGCAGGATGCAGGGCGGGGCGACGCGCTGGAACAGGGCGCGAAAATAGCGGCGGGCGAACGCGGACAGATCGCCTTGGTATTCCGGCGTCAGCAGCGGCAAGGGCAGACCGGCGCCGTGCGGATCGGCCGCGATCCCGAGGTAGTAAAAGAAGGTCGCTGGGTCGGCGTCATCTTCGTCAATCTGATACCACAGGCAGGGAATCCCCCGCGCCTCCATGTAGCTCGCCGCCAGCGTGGTCTTGCCGTAGCCCCCTGGCGCCCCGATCCAGATACCAGGCCGGTCAGCAAATTCATCCAGTTGCTCAAACAGTCGTTCGCGGGGGAAAACCGTCGGAAGCCAAGGCTGATTGAATTTAGCTAATCCTGCGGAGGATGTAGATAGATAGGCTTTTTGAGGTTTCATGGCTGAAGATCCAACGTCGTTCTGCTCAGTTGAACAGTCATTCGAAAAATCTGAACATTTGATCAAAAGTCTAGCTATAAATATTAAAAATGTTGTCCCCTGAGCAGGGGACATTTAGAAGCGTTACAGCAGAGCCGCTGCGAACGAAACCGGATGGGATCAAAGGATGAAACGCGCCAAAGCCCTTGCCTCTCTGCGTCAATTATGCTGCCTGGGTCTCAACCGGGAGGTTTTGATTCCGGAAGTGCTACGCGCCTTGCACACGTTCATTCCTTCGGAAAGTAATGTGTATACAGGGGTCAACGAGCACATACTGCCGACATTCGTGATTCCCGAGCATGTGATTCCAGAGGTCATGGAAACCGTCAAAAGCGAGTGGAATCGGCTTTATGTCAAGCCCTATCACTCACGGTCGGTCGATTGGTACCGCCACCATCTCATAATGACAGACGTACGCATTTTGGACGACCGGTTTTACCGCAGCGATTTTTATCATGCAGTGTTCCGGCCCTATAAACACCATTACAGAGTGCAGGCGAAAGTTTGTAATTATGGCGCCATGGTCGGCGGCATCTCGCTGGCCCGCTCTCAGCATCAGCAACCGTTTGACGCTGAAGATATCCAGCAACTCAGGCGTCTGCTGCCTTATTTGGAGCATGGCTTGCAGGCGCGTGGCGAAACGGCTACGGACTATGTGGACAGCGGCCAAACTGGGCTGGTGATCCTGACGCGCAATGGCTCCGTGGTCTATCTCAGCGATGCGGCTCGAAACTTACTGTTCCTGGCCACCTATGGCATTTTTCCCGTGGGACAAGGGTCTTCAAGCCTACCGGTCACGGTGCCGCCCGTGTTGCAACAACTTTGCGCTAACCTCGACGGCATTTTTCAGGGTTGGGATGCGCCTCCGCCGACTTTCTCCCACACCAATGCCCGTGGTCGATTCGTTTTCCGCGCCTATTGGCTGCAACCGCCCACGGTTCACTCGGGTTTGGAGACCGCCGGTTATTCTCCAGCCGACAACGGCTTGATCGGCGTGCTGATCGAGCATCAGGAACCGCTGCGGCTGCAACTCTATCGCAATCTGCAAGGCTGGCGTCTGTCCCCTCGGGAACAGGAAGTCGGTCTGGCGCTGGCCGAAGGTCTTTCCCAAGCAGCGATCGCGGTGCGGTTGAACGTCAGTGTTCAGACCGCCATCACCTACATACGCCGCCTGTATGCCAAGCTGGAAGTTCACAGCCGCGCGGAGTTACTCGACAAGCTGCGAACTCCAACGTCGAAGACTATCAAGCCGTGACCTCTTCTGGGCTTTGCCCTTTCGGATAAACAACTTCTGAATCCGTAAGCGATCTGTAAGTTCTTTACATCCATAGTAGCGTCTTATGAGGTGTCTCTACATCATTGGATCGGCCAAGATCGATGAGTTGCCGATAGAGGAGAGGCAATATGATTGCAAACCCAGTGGTCAAACAGGTGGATTCTTTAAGCCGGCATATTCGACAAAAACCCCAGGAAAATCTGTGCATTCGTCCAGTCGTTTTGGATATCTGCACCCGCTATCAAGCACGGCGAATTTTTTGCGTGAGATGCGATAACCAGAAACCGAGTGGTGGTGCGCAGGATGCAGGCTGTGTCGTTGGAATGGAATGCGGTGGCAATGGCATAGCCAATTCGATTGAATGGACTCGGGCCGATCGATCCGGACATGAACAGCTTGGTGATTCTGCCAAAATAGCGGAGAGCGGCGTCGATATCGTCGTGAACACTGACATCGACGATCTGCACCTGCAAGCTCCTGAGTTGATCGAGTCCGCCATCCGGCGGCTTCGTCCCAATGGCATTCTGATGATCGCGCTGCCGTTACGCAGTCACTGGGAGATTTTGTTAATCACCGTGCGTGCCTGGTGGGAGCGCTGGACCGGTGGTCATGCCCAATTCTGGTCGAGGCGGCGGCTGAGCGCGCTCTTGGAATCCTGCGGCTTCATGAACCTGGAGTCTATCAAGATCAGGGCTTCTTCTCGTCGGAGGCAAATCATAATCCTGGTGGCCAAGAAGACGAGCTAATCGCGGCCTATCCGCACGGTGCGGCGGGTGAACATCGCGTAACCCGCTAACACCGCAATATCCCTCTGAATAGCGGGTTAGAGCCGCCGCCCGGACCGACCACTCTCTTGTTCCCTTGATCTTATCGTTCCCACGTTGAATTTCGGCACGGCGTCGGTTTTCCCGGATATCGCCGCTTCGGGTACAAAAACTCCGAATCTGTAAGCTATCTGTAAGTTCCTTTGTGCTCAGAATGCCGATGATCGGCTTAATTTGTAAGCGCTGCCAGGGGAACTCAAGAAATGCGCATTAGAAACCGCCAGAGGTTACAGGTTAGGAAATTGTGGCGTCCGATGTGGATTGGCCAGACCGCGAGCACTCCATCGTCATTGCGGCGGCACCAGTTACGGTGGCTAGGAAGTCTGGGTTTGTTGCTGAGCTTGAGCAGCAGCCCAACCATCGCCGGGGCCACCGTGCTTCGGTTTATGTTGGACACGTCTTCTTTGTCGGGTGTAACGGCGACTCTGGCCTTTGATTTCCTCAATTACGACCCCGCATCGAACAGCGTCACGGTGACCGATTTCTTTACTGATGGGATTTTGGGCGCTGCCAGTTCTGTTGGTAGTGTTACCGGTACATTGCCTCCCGGTCCGGTCACGCTGGCCGACAGCGATTTCTTCAACGAATTTCTGCAACCGCTCACGTTGGGCAACACAGTCAGCTTCACTCTAAACCTGACAGAACACGCGCCGAGTGGGTCGCCCTTGGATGGGTTTTCTTTCTATCTACTGAACGCAACAGCGACTTTGTCTTTGTTCGCTACGAATGATCCGATCGGTGGGGATGCCCTGTTTGCTGTGGACATCGACGGCGCCTCCGACGGTATTCGTTACCCCTTTGATTATGCGGGTACTGGCGATCCGGTGACGTGGACGCTGGAACCGGTGACCGTACCGTTACCCTCCACAGCGTTGCTCATTGGCGCGGGGTTATTGGGCGGACTGGCGGCGCGACGGCGAGATAGCTTGCATACCGTAGGTCGGGCAACAGCGCGGCGTTGCCCGACGGTTCAGCCAGTGGGGTGCACCCATCGCACCCCCTCCTTTTGAACAACAGCAAAAAAGATTTCGTTTGGGAGATTGCGATCATGGCGATGGTGCGGTCATCGGTACAGTGGATTAGTGGGTTGGTGTTATTGGCGCTCCTGTTGAGCGGGTGGGTGTTGCGGACGGAGTCCGCCAGTCCCGGCGGGACGGTGAGCGCCGATGTCAGCGCGCAGGTGGCGGTGACCTTTTCCGGGTTGCGCTTCAATCGGGTGACGCGGACGTTTGATACGGTGGCGACCCTGACGAATACCGGGGCCGACCCGCTTCTGGCACCGCTAGAACTGCATGTCAGTTCGATCACCCCAAACACCGTGTCGCTGGCCAACCCGAGCGGGACCGCCAGCGATGGGCATCCTTATGTGGCTGTGCTTCTGCCGACTGGAGAATTGGCGGCAGGGGCGACGGTGACCAATGTCATCTTGCGCTTCAGCAATCCCAGCAATGTCGGTTTCAACTTTACCCACCATGTCGTGGGGACCTTGGCGGCCAGCAATGCCCCGCCAGTGGCCGACGCCGGTCCCGATCAGACCGCTCCGGTCGGCATGACCGTGATCCTGGATGGCAGCGGCTCGACCGACCCCGATGGCGACGACTTGACCTATGACTGGACCTTGCCCACGGTACCCGCCGGCAGCACCGCCACCCTGGCCGATCCGACCACGGTGAATCCGCGCCTGACCCTGGATCGACCGGGCGATTACACCGCGCAGTTGGTGGTGAACGACGGCCAGGCCGACAGCGCCCCAGATACCGTGACGATTTCCACGGAGAACACTCCGCCGGTGGCCCATGCCGGACCCGATCAGAGCGCCCCGGTGACGACGACGGTGACCTTGGACGGAAGTGCCTCCAGCGATGTGGATGGCGATACCTTGACCTTTGCCTGGACCCTGGTGAGCCAGCCGGCGGGCAGTACCGCCGCCTTGGTCAATGCCACGACTGTCAACCCCAATCTAACCCTGGATCAGGCCGGGACCTACACCGTGCAATTGCTGGTCAATGATGGCCAGGTGGACAGCGCGCCCGACAGCGTGACGATTTCGACGGAAAATTCCCCGCCGGTGGCCGAAGCCGGCCCGGCGCAGACCGTGCCGTTGGGCGCGACGGTGCAGTTGAATGGCGCGGGCTCATCCGATGCCGATGGCGATCCGTTGACGTACCAATGGACCTTGACCAGTGTGCCGGTGGGCAGCACCGCGACGCTGACCAATCCAACCACGGTGAATCCCAGTTTCATCGCCGATCAATCGGGCGCGTATGTGGCGCAGCTCATCGTGAACGATGGGACGGTGAACAGCGCCCCGGACACGGTGACCATCAGTACCGAAAACTCGAAACCAGTGGCCAACGCCGGGCCGGATCGGCAAGTAGAGGTCGGTGACACGGTGACCTTGGATGGTTCCGGTTCCAGCGATGCGGACGGCGATGTCTTGACCTATCAATGGGCGCTGACCACGCAGCCGGTGGGCAGCACGGCGGCGTTGCAGAACGCCGATCAAGTCCTGGCGCAGTTCATTCCCGATCTGGCCGGCCAATACATTGCGCAGTTAATGGTCAACGATGGTCTGTTGACTAGCGACCCGGATACGGCGACCGTGACGGTCACCGTGCCAACCCCAACCAATCGCGATCCGCAGATCATCTCATCACCCGTAACGACGGCGACGGTTGGCCAGCCTTATCGTTATGACGTGAACGCCACCGATGCCGATGGCGATCCGCTGAGTTATGCGTTGAACGTCTCGCCGACCGGGATGAGCATCGACGCCAATGGCCTGATTACCTGGACGCCCACGGCGGCGGGTGAGGTCTCGGTGACCGTCGAGGTCAGCGATGGGCAAGGCGGGAAGGCGATCCAGTCGTTTAACGTGCAGGTGCAAGAGGAGAGTTTGTCGCTGCCGCCCAATCCGAAGGACGTCGCCCCGCCGCTCGACCGCACGGTGCCGACCACCACCGACGCCGCCACCGAATTCCTCTATACCGGTTCCAATCCGATTCAAACCGGCGTCGCGCCCGGCACGATTGAACCGCAGCGCGCGGCGCTGGTGCGTGGCAAAGTGCTCGCTGACGATGGTTCACCGTTGTCCGGCGTTCAGATCACGATTCATGGTCACCCTGAATTGGGCGGCACCCTGTCCCGCGCCGATGGCATGTTCGACCTAGTGGTCAACGGCGGTGGGGTGTTGATCGTGCAATATACCCGCAGCGGTTACCTACCGGCCCAGCGTCATCTCGACGTACCGTGGGAGGATTACGCCTGGCTGCCCGACGTGGTGCTCAAGCAACGCGATGCGCAGGTGACCGCGATCACCTTTGGCGACAACGCACCGATGCAGGTGGCGCGCGGCAGCCTGAGCAACGACAGTGACGGTACCCGCCAAGCGACCGTGTTGTTCCCGGCGGGTACTCAAGCGCAAATCTATCGACCCGATGGCAGCACCCAAACAGTGGATACGCTTCACATCCATGCGACCGAATTCACCATCGGCCCCAATGGCCCGCAGACGATGCCCGCCGATCTGCCGCCCACCTCCGGCTACACCTACGCGGTAGAGTTAAGTGCTGATGAAGCCGTCATCAAGCGCGACGGCAAGGACGTGCTGTTCAACCAACCGGTCGTCTTCTATCTGGAAAACTTCCTCGATCTGCCAGTGGGCATCATCGTGCCGGTGGGTTATTACGATGCCGATCAAGGGGCTTGGGTGCCGTCCGATGACGGGCGAATTATTCAAATTCTGAGCGTGGCGAACGGCATGGCCGTTTTGGACCTCGACGGCCAAGGAACCCCGGCCAGCACTGCTCGGTTGGCCGAGTTCGGCATCACCGATGCTGAACGCACCCAACTGGCTACCCTCTACACGCCCGGTCAGAGTCTATGGCGGGCGCAGATGGCTCATTTATCAATCTGGGACACGAATCTCGGTTGGGGGCCACCTCCTGATGCAACTCCCCCAGACAATCCTCCGGCACCCTCTCCCAGTCCCGAACCTGATCCAGATTGCAATGGCGGCTCCGTCATTGAATGCCAGAATCAGGTATTGGGTGAACGGGTCACCGTCGCCGGCACTCCCTTCACGCTCAACTATCGCAGCAACCGGGTATCCGGCAACGCGGTAACGCGCACCCTGACCATTCCTTTGAGTGGCGATACAGTACGTTCGGATCTCCTTCGCATCGACTTGGAAGTGCGCGTAGCGGGTCAGATCATCAAGCAGAGTTTCTCGCCCCAAACCCATCTGAGCACGACAGTGACTTGGGACGGCAAGGATAGCTATGGCCGACCAGTGCAAGGAACGGTGGCGGCCAAGGTTAATATCGGTTATGTCTATCCAAGCAACTACTACAGCGCCGCAGACCTTGGCGTAGCTGTTCGTAACTTCGGGCATGAAGGTCGCGGTAACCGGATGACCGGCGCCCGCTTCATTACCCGTTTTCCGGTAACCATCTGGCAAGACTACCAGCTTCTTTTAAGCACTTGGGACGCACGGCCTGCCACGCTTGCCGGTTGGAGTTTGGATGTGCATCACGCCTACGATCAGGCAGGCCGGGTGCTTTATCGGGGCGACGGCCAACTACAAAAAGGGTATCGCCCACTCGATTACGAGATCACGCAGGTCTTTCCCATAAACTTGTACTACAATTACCAGACTATGGGTTCGTCGACAGAACATACTGTCGTCGATTCGGCGGGGAACATTTACTTCAGCACCTATGGTTCTCATTCTCTCGTATGGAAGTTGGCGCCGGACGGGACACTAACCCGATTCGCCGGCGGCGGCAGTCCCGCCGACGGCCTCGGTGATGGAGGTCTCGCTACGGAGGCCAGCCTGTCTATGTCAGCGGACGGTGGCGGCTTGGCGTTCGATGCCGCTGGAAACCTGTACATTGCCGATAACTCTCATAATCGCCTTCGCAAGGTAGATCGGTCGGGCATCATCACGACCATCGCCGGCAATGGCGTATGGAGTTTCTCCGGTGACGGTGGCCCGGCGACGCAAGCCACATTCGAAAGCCCCAATGAGGTCGCCGTAGACGGCCAAGGAAATATTTACATTGGCGACGCCGGTAATGGGCGGATCCGTAAAGTCAGTCCCGACGGCATCATTCAGACCGTCGCCGGGGGTGGGACGCTATTGGGCGACACCGCTGAAGGGCAGCAAGCCACGAAAGCCGGTCTAAATTACATCCGCTGTCTGACCCTTGATGCCCGAGGTAATCTCTATGTCTGTCAAACTTTTAGCGCCATCCTACGCATCTGGAAAATCACTCCGGACGGCGTCCTGCATAATTTCGCCGGCAAAAAACCTGCTGCGGGTACAAGCTTTATTGAGGGGGTTCCAGCCACTGAAGCCTACATACAGGCACCGTACAGTGTCGTCGTCGACGCGCGAGGCAATGCGTTTACCACTGACGGAGGCTACGTTCGGCGGATCACGCCGGAGGGACGGATCTTCACCGTTGCCGGCACCGGCAAGCCGGGTACAGTCATCAACCACACCCCTGCCTTGCAGGCCGACTGGGGCGGTTTTGTCTTCAGACTCGCCTTCTATCCTCAAGGCAATCTGCTATTGAACGGCAGGTCCTCTGTTGGGATCTCCAAGATGTCGCCCAGTTCGCCCAATACCTTGCAGCTGGCTGGTGCCGCTCCCACCGATACCGTCTATCCATCCGAAGATGGCCGGGAAGTTTACGTCTTCGATACAGAGGGTCGCCATCTGCGGACGCTCAACACGCAAACCGGCGCGGTGCTGTATACCTTCGGTTATGACGGCAACGGCAAACTGATCAGCGTCACCGACGGTGACCACAACATCACCACCATCGAGCGCAACGGCGCGGGCGATCCCACCGCCATCGTCGGTCCCTACGGACAACGCACTACCCTGACCACTAACAGCGACGGCTATTTGGCAAGCATCACCAACCCGGCGGGCGAGATCCACCAATTCACCTACCAGGATGCCGGCGGGCTGCTCACCACCTTCACCAATCCGCGTAACCTAAGCTGGCAAATGACCTACGACACGCTGGGGCGACTCACCCGCGACAGCGACCCCGCCGGCGGCTTCAAGGCTCTAGCGCGCAGCGAAAATGCCGACGACTACCAAGTCGCCATCACCGACGCCGAGGGCCGGACCACGACCTACGCGGTCGAGAATCTACCCTCCGGCGATCAGCGTCGCATCGACACCGCCGCCGACGGCACTCGCACCGAAATCCAAATTGACACCGACGCGACCCGGACCACCATCTTGGCAAACGGGACGACGACTGAACAAACCGGACATCCCGATCCCCGGTTCGGGATGCAAGCGCCGCTGGTGGACAGCGTCGTCACTCTGCCCAACGGTCTGAGCCAGTCGATCACCCGCACGCAGACGGTGAACCTGGCCGATCCAGACAATCTGCTGAGCTTGACCCAGATCACGGACACCATGAAGATCAACGGTCGCACCACCACCCGCGTCTTTGACGCCGCGACCCGCACCTGGACGGTGACCAGTCCCACCGGTCGGCAAGTCAGCACCGTGATCGATACGCAAGGCCGCCCCACCCAAGTGCGTGTTCCCGGTTTGGCTGACCTGAATGTCAGTTACGACAGTCGGGGGCGTCCAAGCAGTCTCACCCAGGGCACTGGCGCGGATGTTCGCACCTTTAACCGCAACTACAACGGCCAAGGTTATTTGCAAACCGCCACCGATCCGCTAGGCCGTACCATGGATTACCAGTACGACCTGGTCGGTCGAGTGCTTCAGCAGACCTTGCCCGACACCCGGCAGATCGGCTACGGCTACGACGCCAACGGCAATCTGACCGCCTTGACGCCGCCGGGCCGCCCCACCCACGAGTTCGCCTACACGCCGGTGAATCTGCAAGCGGAGTACGCGCCGCCAGCCATTGGCGCAGGCGACCCCAGTACACGCTCTGCTTACGCGCTGGATCGGCAGGTGACCCAAGTCACCCGACCGGATGGCCGGACCCTGCGCTTCAACTACGACCACGCTCGTCGGCTAGATACGCTGACCTTGCCAGACGGAACGATGGGTTACGCCTATGACGCGACCACCGGCCAGTTGAACCGCATCACGACTCCGGACGGCGATACGCTGGCCCATGACTACGTCGGCGCGCTGCTGGCGCAAGCGACCTGGACCGGCGCCGTGACCGGTAGCGTTCAATGGACTTACGACAACGACTTCCGGGTCGCGTCGCTGAGCTTCAACAACGTCGATCCCATCGCCTTCCAGTACGACGCCGACAGCTTGCTGACCCAAGCGGGCGCATTGATGCTGAGCCGCAGTCCGCAAAATGGTTTGCTGACCGGTACGACCTTGGGCAGCGTCACCAGTAGTCTGAGCTACAACAGCTTTGGCGAAATGGCGAGTTCCACCGCTCAAAACGGAAGTACGACGCTGCTGGCCAGTCAATACACCCGCGACCAGTTAGGACGGATCACCCGGAAGGTCGAGACGGTTGCAGGCGTGACTCGTACTTTCGAGTATGGCTACGACCTGGCCGGTCGGCTCAACGAGGTTAAACAAGATAACGTCGTCACGGCCAACTACACCTACGACCCGAACGGCAACCGCCTGAGTGGGCCGGGATTGACCACACCGCCGACCTATGACGACCAGGACCGGCTACTGAGTTACGGCAGCGCTGGCTACACCTACACCGAAAACGGCGAACTGACGACCAAGACCGTGGGAAGCGCAGTCACCCAGTACACCTACGATGTACTCGGCAACCTCAAAGTCGTGACCCTGCCCGACGGTACCGCTATCGAGTATGTCACCGATGGCCAAAACCGCCGGATTGGCAAGAAAGTCGGCGGCGCGCTGGTGCAGGGCTTCATCTACCAGGATCAACTCAAGCCCATCGCCGAACTCGACGGTAGCGGCAACGTGGTCAGCCGGTTTGTCTACGCCACGCGAGTTAATGTGCCCGATTATCTGGTCAAAGGCGGCGTGACTTACCGCCTCCTCACCGATCATCTCGGCAGCCCGCGTCTGGTGGTTAATACTGCCGATGGCAGCATCGCACAGCAAATGAAGTATGACGAGTTCGGCAACGTAGTGGAGGATACGAATCCCGGCTTCCAGCCCTTTGGTTTTGCGGGCGGATTGTACGACGCGGATATCGGACTCGTCAGGTTTGGGGCGCGGGATTATGACGCGGAGACGGGACGATGGACGGCGAAAGATCCGATTCTGTTCGGGGGAGAGGACTCGAATTTGTATGGGTATGTGGTGAATGATCCGATCAATATAGTTGATTATGAAGGAAAAAGCCCTCTCCTCGTAATTGGAGGTTTTCTTGCGGGGTATGCTGCAAGCAAGGCTCTAGATTGGTTATTAGATGGAGAGAATCCTGCAGACTTTGCTTGTAAATTAACTAATTGCACTAAAGATCAAGGGAGCTTGAAACCAAAACCTCCTGTCCCCGGCCCTGGTAACATTTGCGATATTCCAGCCGAGTAGCCGAGCGCGTAGGGCGGGTTAGCCAGGTAGCCAGGTAGGTCGGGCACAGGACGTGCCCGACATGTGCCCCTTTTGCCCGACCTACTTTTCTGAATGTTGAGCCCGGTAGGTCGGGCACAGGATGTGCCCGACATGCACCTCCAATCCTTTGAACCCGTCGGGCAACGCTTCGCTTTTGCCCGACCTACTCGGAAATTGGCCAATGCGCTACGCCGTTCAACCACGCCCGGCGCAACGTACTTCTTCACGGTCATGACCTATCAGCCAGGTAGGTCGGGCACCGGACGTGCTCGACATGCGCCCTCCACCCCCATCAACCCGTCGGGCAACGCTACGCTTTTGCCCGACCTACTCGGAAATTGGCCAATGCGCTATCGCCGTTCAACCACGCCCGGCGCAACGTACTTCTTCACGGTCATGACCTATCAGCCAGGCAGGTCGGGCACAGGACGTGCCCGACATGTGCCTCCAATCCTTTGAACCCGTCGGGCAACGCTGCGCTTTTGCCCGACCTACCCCTTGCTAAACCTAGCGCATTGCCGCTCGCGCCGCTTCCGCTAGAAAGCCGGAGCGCCTATTATCTCTGAGCCTTATTGGGCTTCAGCATGACCGGGCCAACAGGGGTTGCTCCAACAGGAAAAGTTGGATAGTGTTGGGGATAGTTACGAATGAAAAACAAAGGTAATATTATGGTATATAATGATATTATTACTATAGACTCTGACAAGCGCGGCGGCAAACCCTGCATCCGGGGCTTGCGGATCACAGTTTATGACGTGCTCGGTTGGTTGGCCAGTGGTATGACGCCAGCGAAAATCATCGAAGATTTCCCCGAATTAACCCATACCGATATCATGGCTTGCCTGGCTTTTGCTGCTGATCGGGAAAGAACGGTGACTTGGATTAAAGCAGCGTGAAGCTTCTACTCGACGAGAATTTATCCAGGCGAATGGTATCACTCATCGCCCTCCACTATCCGGGTTCTTCACAAATAGCCTTACTGGGATTGGAGCGATCATCAGACACGTCCATCTGGGCTTACGCTCGTCAGCACGATTTTATCATTGTCACCAAGGATAGCGATTTCGTTGATCTGTCCACGTTATATGGGCAGCCTCCTAAAATCATTCTGCTGAAAACCGGTAATCAAACCTGGCAAATGACTGCTCAAGCGCTGATCAACCGTCGGGAATTGCTGGAATCTGCGCTGATCACGGCAAATGCCGCGTGTGTCGACTTGTATTAGCCAGGTAGCCAGGTAGGGTACGCATCGCGTACCTTTTTCGGGGCGTGGACAATGACTGGTACGCGGTGCGTACCCTACGGGGGAATATGGCGGATTACCGGCGGTGCTATGTGCCGGGCGGGTCGTTCTTTTTCACGGTGGTCACGGAACGACGGGCGGCCATTTTGGGCAACGATCGGGCACGGGACTTGTTGCGCGCGGCGTTTCGCGATGGCCGGCAACGCTGGCCGTTCCGGGTGGATGCCCTGGTGATGTTGCCCGATCACCTGCACGCCATCTGGACCTTGCCGCCGGACGACGCCGATTATTCCAAACGCTGGGGCGCGATCAAAAAACACTTCACCCAATCCTGGCTGGCGGCGGGTGGCGGCGAACAACCGACGACGGACTCCCGCCACCGCTATCGACGCCGGGGCGTTTGGCAACGGCGGTTCTGGGAACATGCGATTCGTGATCAACGCGATTTCGACATTCACTGCGACTACCTCCACTACAACCCGGTCAAACATGGCCTTGTGGCGCGGGTAGCGGATTGGCCCTATTCGAGTTTTCACCGCTTCGTGGAAAACGGCGCGTATCCGCTGGATTGGGCGGGCCATCCCGAACTGGCGGCCAATGTTGCGAGCTTTGGGGAATGATGTCGGGCAACGCTGCGCTTTTGCCCGACCTACCCAACTACCCAACTGGCCGGTTGATCAGCGCGTAGGGCGGGTCAGGCATCAGCCATAACCGCGCCCTGCATCCGGTCAGTTTTGACGGTGGGCAAAGAGAGTTTAGACCGGTTGCTGCTCGATTGAGCTATCGTCAACCAGTTCCTGGTAAGCATGCCAGGTCGCGTGGCCGATCAGCGGGAGGGCAATCACCAGACCGATGTAGAAGGAGATCAGGCCAATCCCCGTAAAGACCACGATCAGCGCCGCCCACAGCGCCATCGGCCCCGGATTGGCGCGGACGGCGGTAAGGCTGGTTAGCACCGCGGTAATAAAGTCGACCTTGCGATCCAGCATCATTGGAATGGCGACTACGCTAATAGCGAAAACTACGGCGGCGATGACGGCGCCTACGCCAATGAAGACCAGTAGAAAAGTCAGGCCGCTCCCTGAAAAGAATATTTGGGAGACCGCGCTACTCAGGGTCATGTTCTGGCCGGTGATGATCAACCCGAAAAGCACCGCGGATAGACGCGCCCAGACAATCATCAGCAAACCGATCGCGATGCCGAACAGCAAAATCGGCATCGTATTATGCCGCCAGGCGGTGAGCGCATGTCCCAAAGTCGCCGGTTCACCCATCTGCAACCGGCGGCTGATGTCATACAGGCCCATCGCCAGGAACGGACCTGCGAGAAGAAAACCGGTGGTCAAGGCCAATGCGTAATGAAATTGCGCCTCGACCAAATAAACCAGCACATACCCCATGATCATAAAAATCAGTCCATAAGGAATGCTCGCCGCCGGCGCTTGCCACAGATCTTTCCAGCCGGCGCCTAGCCACTCCCAAGGCCGGTCGGTGGCGATAATCCGAACTTTCGGCGTTATCAACGAGCTTTCCACAACCCGGATCGTATCCGTCATCGCAGTGCCTCCTTCAGTAGTCGAATTTTGGTTGGAGCGATGAGAGTAAGACCGAAATTTTAATCACTGTTCCCATTGCGTTGAGAACGTAAACGGCGATAGAGGTCATAGGTCTGCTGGGCAATACTGCGCCAACTGTAATGCCGCTCGACTCGTTCGCGGCCCGCTTCAGCCATTTGCCGGCACAATTCCGGATCGTTAGCAATCCGATTGATGGCTTCAGCCAAACCGCGCTCGAAACGAGCGGGCGAAACCGGGTCATGCGGCGACTCCAAGGACAGATGTGGGTCGACCAGCAGACCGGTTTCACCTTCCACGACAACTTCGCAAATACCGCCTACAGCGCTGCCGACCACCGGGGTGCCACAGGCCATGGCTTCCAGGTTGATAATGCCAAACGGTTCGTAGATCGAGGGGCAACAGAAGATGGTGGCGTGCGAGTAAAGCGCGATCGTTTCCTTGCGCGGCAACATCTCGGGAATCCAGACGATGCCGGAACGGTGGCTTTGCAGTTCGCGGACAATCTCTTCGATTTCACGTTGCATGGCCAGAGTATCGGCATCGCCAGCGCACAGCACAACTTGCAATTTCGGATCAATATGAGGGATGGCCTGCAACAGATAGTACAACCCTTTCTGCCGGGTGATGCGTCCGACGAACAGCACAAAAGGACGGTCAGGATCGATGCCGTGTTTGCTCAACACGTCTGGGGCGTGAATCGGCTGATATTCTTCGGTATCGATCCCGTTGGGAATCACCACAACTCGGGTTGGATCGACATCGAACAATCGCAAAATATCCTCACGGGTGCTGCGCGAGACGGCGATGATAGCGTCGGCGGTCTCCAGGGCGCTTTTCTCGATCCAGCGCGACAAATCATAGCCATGCCCGAGTTGGTCACGCTTCCAGGGTCGCAGCGGCTCCAGCGAGTGGACTGTAATCACCATTGGGATGTTGTAAAGAATTTTGGCGAGGATGCCGCTGAAGTGTGCATACCAAGTGTGGCAGTGGATAATTTCGGCATTGCCGCCTTCCAGGTCATCGCCAATGCCTTGGCCTACGAAAGCCAGACAGGTGCTCAGCGCCTTGAGTGGTGAAACAAAGGACTGTGGACAACCGGCAAAATGGGTAGTGTCCATTTTAATGCCGCGCACATGCAATTGGCCGTCATCAAGCGTCTGGTCGTGGAAACTGCGCACCTCGACCGGGGTGAGCTTCGCCAGTTCGCGGGACAGGTACTCGACGTGAACGCCGGCGCCGCCATAAACATAGGGCGGATATTCATTCGTGGTCAGCAGAACGCGCATTGTTGTTATGCTCCCTTGGCCTAGTGGATGGCAGTGTGGGTTGTTTTAAAACCCGCCGCGACGACGGGCGAATAATAGCGGGCATTATGCCAAGCACTGCATGGTTTTTGGAAGGGCAGTTAGAACGCGGTTGCCAGGACGCCAACCTGATCCAGCATCGCCTGCCGCTCGGCATGAGAGATCGAGAGCACCTGATAGAACGCTTGGTGAACGATATTACGAACGCCACAGGCACCAAGTACGCCCTCGGCAATAGGGCGAACCAGCAATTCATGCCAGCGCTCCCGTTGGTAAGTGGCTTCATCCCCGCCCAGGGTATTGAGAATCAGCGCCCGTTCGTGCGTCAGCAAGCCGCGCATGCCGTGGGTGTCGATGTCAAAGGCGAATTTTCGGGTAAAAACCCGGTCGATCCAACCTTTCAGAATCGCCGGTGGGCCAAACCACCAGATCGGATAGATCAATACCAGTCCCTGCGCCCAGCGAACCGCTGCCTGTTCGCGTTGCACATCGTCCGCCAGGTTGCCGCGCCAGTTGCGCAATAAATCTTCGCTATCCAGGACACAGCGAAATTGCATTTGATAAAGGTCATGAATCCGGGTGGCGTGACCCTGCTCGCGCAAAGTGGCGTCGACCTTTTCCAAAATAGCCCGGTTGAAGCTGCGCGGATTGGGATGCGCGTAGATAATCAGGACATTCATGCCGTTCAGGCCACTCGTGCGGAAAACTCGTATCCGGCCAGATTCAGAATCAGGACATCGCCGGGGGCGAGAGGCCCGACCCCCGCCGGGGTTCCGGTTAGCACTACATCACCCGGTTGCAGGCTAAAGTGCGTGGACATGTAGGCCATCAGTTCAAAAACACTGACCATCATCTGTTGGGTATTCCCCTTCTGACGAACGTCACCGTTGACACTGAGGCTTAAATCAGTTGCCTGGGGATGAGGAAGCGCCTCCGGTTTCAGGAACGGCGACAACGGACAGGAGCCGTCAAACGCCTTGGCGGTTTCCCAGGGATGACCCTTTTTCTTCAGTTTGTTTTGCAAATCGCGTAGGGTCAAATCCAGACCAACGCCATAGCCCGCGACCGCCTGGCATGCGGTTTCAGCCTCAGCGTTTTGCAACAGTTGCCCGACCAGCACCGCCAACTCGACCTCGTGATGGCATTCACCGCGTCCCACAGGTAACTGGATGGGTTGGTCCAGGGCGGCCAGAGCGGTAGCCGGTTTCATGAACAGGATGGGTGTTTCGGGAACCGGGTTATCCAGTTCGCGAATATGGTCAAGATAGTTTCGGCCAATGCATACAATTTTGCCGATGGGCAGATCAAGCGGACTGCCGTCCAGATAACGGTGTTGATAGATCATGATACGTTTCCTGCGTCGATGATGTGCTGTTTTTTCTTCTGTAAATCTCTCTGTGGGAGAGGAATTGATTAGCAGGCAAGCCGCTTTGAAGGCATCGATGCGCTGACGATCGAGTGTGCGTCCGCCTTCAAATGCGATTAGTAAATCGTTCAAGTATACCGTTGATCCTCGGTAATGTTTGCTCCAGGGCCATTTTTTTGCGTTATGCTTCATGGGGTCCGCCGCTGCTCCAGGTCTGAGGAACTACCCCCATGTACATCGCTAACCCCCTGTATGACACCGTGTTCAAGTATCTGCTGGAAGACAATGCCCTGGCGAAATTGCTAATTGGCGGCATCCTGCAGGAGGAAATCGTCAGTCTGGAATTTCGCCCGCAGGAACGCACCAGCGAAATCGACCGTCCAGGCGAACGCATCCTGACTGTGTACCGGATGGACTTTGCCGCACGGGTACGCAATGCGGCGGGCGAAGAACGGCAGGTGCTGATCGAACTGCAAAAAGCCAAATACCCAACCGATATCATGCGCTTTCGGCGCTATCTGGGTGCGCAATACCGCGACCCGGACAACACTCGTGAGGTCGAGTTGAACGCCGGTCAGGCGAAGGCCAAACGGGTGCGACAAGGCTTGCCGCTGCTGACCATCTATTTTCTGGGCCACGCGCTGGAGCACACCGATGCGCCAGTGATCCGGGTGCGGCGGGACGTCACCGATGTGGCGACCGGAACCCCCTTAGCTCAAAAGGAGGCGTTCATTGAAAGCCTGACCCATGACAGTTATGTGATCCAGATTCCGAAACTGCGGGGGCGACGGCGAACCGAAGTAGAAGAAATGTTGCAAGTTTTTGACCAAAGCCGGGTGCATGGCGACCGGCACTTGCTGACGATTGACGAAGCGGAAATGCCGGAACGGTATCGACCGATTTTGCGGCGACTCCAGCGGGCGGTGGCCGAGCCGAAAATTGCCGATGCAATGGATCTGGAAGACGAGGTCCTGGAAGAGTTGCAGGATATTGAACGGGAATTGGAACAGGTGCGGGAACAGGCCGAACAGGCAAAACAACGGGCGGATCAGGAACAACAACGCGCAGAACAGGAACAACAACGCGCCGAACAGGAGCGGGCGGAGAAGGAGCGGCTGTTGGCGCTACTGAAACAGGCGGGCATTGATCCGAATGAAGCGATGCCCTGAGAAGCTCTTTGCGAGTTGCAAACGAAGCGCCGTGGATTATTAAAGAGTATACCGCTCATCTACGAGAGAAACTGTCACATTTCTATTTTTTTACGTTATCCTTTCTCCCACATAGATCATGTTTCGTGTTCTCAACTGGTTCCTTTTGTCGCTATCATTACAAAGTGAACCGTAGTTTATTCACCCATCAAGGATAATGTTTCATGAGTATTCATCATATTTGGCGGCGTTGGGCCTCACGGGGCTGGTACGCCGGGGCAGTGAGCCTGTTTCTGATTCTGGCCTTGAGCTTGCCTGTGGCGCAGGCTGCAACCTTCACCGTCACCAATCTGGATGACAGCGGTCCGGGTTCGTTGCGCCAAGCAGTGCTTGACGCCAATGCGGCTACAGGTAGCCACACGATTGAATTTCAGCCGGGCCTGACCGGAACGATTACCTTGACTAGCGGGGAAATCGCAATTAGTAGCCGGCTCACCATCAATGGTCCCGGGAGCGATATCCTGGCTGTGAGCGGTAACGGACAATCAGTGGTTTTCAGCAGCTCCAGTGCGAGTGCGACCCTACGCGGCTTAACGATCCGGGATAGTGGTAGCAGCATTGTTAATTCCGGTATCCTAACTATAAGCCAATGTGTCTTGCTCAATAATTATCATTATCATTGTTGTCTCGCGGTCGGCGGCGGAATTAAAAACGAAGGCATTCTTACCCTGAGCGAGTCTACCGTGGCCGGTAATGGAGGAAGTGGTGGCGCAATCAGTAACAGTGGCACACTGACAGTGCGCAATAGCACGATATCTGGCAATCTATCCCGCGGCGACGGGGGTGGAATTTTTAATGACCGCTATGCAAAGACACTGACTGTCATCAATAGCACCCTGACCGGCAACGCTGCGGTCGGCAGCGGTGGCGGAATTTACAACGGATATAGTAATGTCGTGAATGTAGGTAATAGCCTGGTCGCCGGTAATATCGCGTCTACCGGCAATGAAGTCTTCAATGGCGCCGAATCTGGCTTCACTTCTCAAGGTCACAATCTGTTCGGCGAAAATGGTGTCAATGGCTTGGTGAACGCCACGCGCGCGGAAACGGACTTGGTGTTGGCTGGGCCGATTACGACAGCCATCGGCGATCTCCTCGACAACGGCGGCCCCACCCCTACGCACGCATTGGCAGCCGGCAGTCCTGCGATTAACGCCGGCGATAACACCCTGATTCCCGCCGATGTCACCACTGACCAACGGGGTGCCGGCTTCCCGCGCATCGTCGGCGGTACGGTCGACATCGGCGCAGTGGAATTCGGCAGCGGCGGCAGCGTTGTCACTTACACGGTCACAGCCTCCGCTGGCGCGGGTGGTACGATCAGCCCGGCCACCGCCACCGTCAACAGCGGCGCTCGCGCTACCTTCACGGTCACCCTCGATCTGGGCTATGCGGCGGACGTCACCGGCTGCGGCGGCACACTCGCCGGAAACACCTACACCACCGCCCCGATCACTGGCGATTGTATGATCAGCGCCAGTTTCCATCCGAACACCAGCGCCTATACCGTGACCGCTATCACCGGCATCAACGGTTCCATCACCCCCGCCACACAGGCCGTTAATCCCAACGCCACCGCCACCCTGACTGTCACCCCTGACACCGGTTACACGGCCATCGTTGCCGGTTGTGGAGGAACCCTGACCGGCACGACCTACACCACCAGTCCGATCACGGCTGACTGCGCGGTGGTGGCCCGCTTCACGGCGACCGTCACCGCTGACGCGCCTGCGGTGACCACGCCGGACGTGCCCGACGCCATCGCTCAGGTCCCCTACGCCACCTACCTCACCGCCATTGGCGGCCAATATCCCTATACCTACGCCGCGACTGGATTGCCAACCGGCTTGACCCTCACCACCGAGGGCATTCTCCGGGGAACGCCGACCGCCAGCGGCCCCTTCGTGGTCACGGTCACGGTGACCGATGCCCTTGGACAGCGCAGTTCACGCCGTTATTTGCTGACGGTGAGTACGGGCTTGACCCTGATCACCGTTCATCTCCCGAACGCCCTGGTCAATGTTCCTTACTCGCAAACGCTCGCCGCGCTCGGCGGACAACCACCTTACATCTTCACTGCCGCCGGGTTGCCTACGGGCTTGAGTCTTACACCGGGCGGCGTGCTGAGCGGGACCCCGGTCGAGCGCAACATCGCCGCAGTCCAGCTGACCGTCACCGACGCCCTGAATCAGCAGGCCACAAAAGAGACCGTGCTCACGGTGCGTGACTTTACCTTCACCCAACCCAACCCGGAGCAACCGGAACAAACCCTCAACGGCGTCGCGGAAGCCTGCACCACCGCCGACATCACCACCCGGACCCTCAAGGTGGGTGATCCGGACGCACCCACCACCGGCCCCAATGGCGTCACCCTGCTCTACGGCCTGCTGGAAATCACCGTCACCGGTTGTGAGCCCGGCCAAACCGTCCTGGCCCTGACCACGGTGTACCCGGAACCGCTGCCCCCCAATGCCCAATACTGGAAATACGGTCGCACCCGCGACAACCCGGAACCGCACTGGTACGTCCTGCCCGGCGCAATTATCGAAGGCAACGCCATCACCCTGCTGATCGTCGATGGCGACATTGGCGACTCTGATCTTGCGGTGGACGGCAACATCCTCGATCCGGGCGGCCCCGGTATTACCCTCAACACCATTGACGGCGCGGTGCCCGCCGTTCTGCCCATCAGCGAACCCTACCGCGCCGACTTCCAGGTCCAGTGCGATCAAGGCCAATGTCCAGCGGACTCTGCTTACGACTGGAGCCTGGCTGCGGGCGCGTTACCGGACGGATTAGCCCTGACCGGCAATGGCGCGACCGCGACCCTGAGCGGGACGCCCACCCGCGTGGGGCGCTACCCGTTCACCGTCCAAGTCCTGGCCCGCAGTGACGCCCCCGCCCCGACCCAGGAAAGCTATTCCGTGGTCATCGCCGATCCGGCGGCCACCACGCTGATCACCCACTACTACGTCTCGATCCTCGAACGGGAACCCGAAGCGGAGGGGCTGGCTTATTGGCAAGGCTTGATCGCTGAGAAACAGGTGCAAGGGGAAGACGCCAAACCGGTGTTTCGGGAGATGGCGAACTTCTTTTTCAACAGTGAGGAATACCTGGGTCGCAACACCACCGACCGGCAATTCATCACCAACCTGTATCTGACCTTCTTCCAGCGCGAACCGGATGAGGACGGCTATGCGTTCTGGCTGGAGCAGTTGGCGGGCGGTATGCCGCGCAATACCGCGATGGCCGGTTTCCTCTATTCCCAAGAGTTCACCGACTTCATGCAGGGGTTGGGATTCTGATAAGCGTTCACCTCCAGCGAGTTGGCGATACACCTCGGCAATGCGGGCGTTCAGGTCGATCCAATCGACGTCTTCGTGCGTTAGTAACCGGTAGGCTGTTTGGGTTTGTTACCTACCGGTTACTCAAAGCCGGCCACAGGTCGCGCCCAACCGTTCAGCAACGCCTGCCAACCGATATTTGCTTACTGGCCGGTTATGCCCCGCCACTCCTCCTTGGTTATGGGGGAATCATAAGGCTTGTTCTTATCCTGCTGATGAGCAGCGCTAAAAAAACTCTTCATGTCCGCCTCGGCGGTATCTGCTCCCTTCGTCACCGCGGCAACCACACCCGGATGTGCTTTCGCTTCATCCATACTGACCATGTTGTCCTTATTGGTGTCGACCTCTTCAAAAGGAGGAAAAGCTCCACTTCCTTTATTCCACTGCGCCAGCGCGACGCCAGTTCCCATTAGCAATAACAATCCGCTTAGAGTGATCAAAGATTTCTTCATGTCGTATCTCCTGATTAAAGGCCATTATTGCGCAGTTGCGCCGGTTTGCTCAAAGGAACGTTAAAAACGTTACTTGATGAACACTTGAAATTTTTATTTAAAACAATTCCACTCCAGCTTAAATTTGCAAGTTACCCAGATAGATTCACATCAGAATTCCGGCCGCCTCTCATGAATGGGTGATTATCGCGCTCAGCGCCGCCTCTGCGTGAAAGGCGGCTGACTTTGCCGAAGGGTTTAGCGGATGTTCATGCGGGTCTCCATATAGGTCAAGTAAGGTCTATAGTGTCGAGTCCGGTGCATCTCTCGGCTAGGGCTGATCGTCACTGTATGGTCACTGAGCGACAATGACCTTCGTCATCCCTCATCCCGCACCGCCGAACGGATGGCGATCAATGTCCAAGCAGTATAGTGAAGATTTAAGAACAAGAGTGATACAGAGCTACTTGAATGGCATGTCGAAAATTGATATCATTGCGCTTTTCAAAATAGGGATGGACACTCTAAATCGTTGGATTCGTCAGTATCTATAAACGGGGGATATTGAAGAAAATGGACATAAATTATTATTTTTATCACCTTATTCACCTGATTTAAATCCTATTGTCTTGCTAATAGTTATCCCCACAAAAATCATGCTGGAGCTTTTTCAGGATTAGCGTATTGAGTATCAGGGAGCCTAAAAAATGATTTGACCCTTTCCTGAAATTCTTTTAGCTTTTCCAAAGCA
>Ga0209607_1000538_pt1 | contig 33752 bp, 26 predicted proteins | sample AD_UKC117_MetaG_FD_184413 | JGI IMG/M metagenome (GOLD analysis project Ga0209607, IMG submission 184413) | Active sludge microbial communities of municipal wastewater-treating anaerobic digesters from Hong Kong - AD_UKC117_MetaG (SPAdes)... | ecosystem: Engineered > Bioreactor > Anaerobic >... | reverse complement strand
ACGTGCCCCTCCTGCGTGAAGCCGAAACGGCCGAAGCCCTGCTCACCCAGGTCGACGCGCCCACGCGTATCAGCCAGGGCGAAACCTTCCGCATCGACGTTACCGCCGAAAGCACCGCCGACATGCCTGCCACGCTGCGCGTGCTGTCTGGCGGCAGCATCGTCTATGAAGCGCCGGTGCAGCTGCGGCGCGGCGTCAACAACTTCGCCGTGCGCCTGCAAGCCGCCGCCCAGGAGTTCGCCCGCTACCGCGTTCAACTAACTCCCGCCGAAGACACCTACTTCCAAAACAACGAACTGGCCGCCTTCACCGAAATCACCGGGCCGCCGCGCGTGCTGCTGGTCGCCAACGAAGATTCGCTGGCCGATGACGGCACACCGCGCCCCGACGAATCGCCGCAGCTCAGGCTGGCGCTGGAGGCCACCGGCCTGGAAGTGGACCGCGTCACGCCGGCGGCGCTGTCCAGCAATCTGGCCGAACTGAGCAATTACGCCAGCGTGGTGCTGGTGGACGTAAACGCCAAAGAGCTAACCGAGCGCAAAATGGAAGCCCTGCAAACCTACGTGCGCGATTTGGGCGGTGGATTGGTAGCCGTAGGCGGGCCGGAGAGCTACGGCATGGGCGGCTATTACAAAACGCCGCTGGAGGCCGCGCTGCCCGTCGACATGCAAATCAAGGATCAGGAACGCTTCCCCTCCGTGAGCATGGTGATTGTGATTGACCGCTCCGGCAGCATGAGCATGGACGAGGGCGGCGTGCAAAAAATCCAGCTGGCGGCTGAGGGGGCTGTGCGCGTGGTGGAACTGCTCAACGCCTTCGACGAGATCACAGTCTTGCCGGTGGATACGCAGGTGGATAATCCGATCGGGCCGCTGCCGGCCAGCGACAAAGAGACGGCCGTCGGCCTGATCCGGCAGATTGGCGCGGGCGGCGGCGGCATTTACGTGCGTACCGGCCTAGAAGCGGCGGCTGAGGCGCTGGCAAGCAGCCCCAACCAGGTGAAACACATCATCCTGCTGGCCGACGGGGCCGATTCTGAGCAAAAGGAAGGCGTGCCGGAATTGATCGACGCCCTGACGGCCGAAGGCGTGACCATTTCCACCGTCAGCATCGGGCGCGGGCCGGACACGTTATGGCTGCAGCAGATGGCGCAGAGGGGAAACGGCCGTTTCCACTTCACCGACCGCGCCGCCAACCTGCCGCAAATTTTTACGCAAGAAACCACGGCCATCCAGCGCAGCTATCTGATCGAAGAGCGCTTTTTCCCTGAACTGGCCAGCGGCAGCCCGATTCTGGCGGGCATAACGGCCGTGCCGCCGCTGTACGGCTACGTGGGAACCAGTCCTAAAGCTACGGCGCAGGTCGTCCTGACCACCCACCTGGGCGACCCGCTGCTGGCGGCGTGGCAGTATGGTCTGGGGCGGGCGGTAGCCTGGACCTCCGATGCGACCGGGCGCTGGGGGACGGATTGGGTGCGTTGGGAGGGCTTCCCGGCGTTTTGGGCGCAGGCCGTGCGCTGGACCGTGGACCAGGAACGAGACAGCAACGTGGAAACGGCCGTAACCTTCGACGGCGAAACGGCCCGCCTGACGGTAGATGCCCGCGCCAACGACGCCTATCTGAACAACCTGACGATGACGGCCAACGTGGTGGCTCCAGACGGCCGCGTCAGCAATCTGGCGCTGGAACAGGCCGCGCCGGGGCAGTATCAGGCGGCATTTGCCCCGGCGCAAGACGGCGCATACTTCATTCGCGTGAGCGGCGAAACGGCCGACGGCGAGAGTGTGGTCGGGCAGACGAGCGGCTGGGTGCTGGGCTATTCGCCGGAGTACCGGCAGTTTGCGGCGGAACCGGAACGGCTGGCAGCGCTGGCGGCGTTGGGCAATGGGCGGGACGTAACGGCGGAGGGTACGGCCGTTTTCGCCCATGATCTGCGCGGCGAGGCAACGACGCGCCCCATCTGGCCCTGGCTGGCGCTGACGGCCGTGCTGCTGCTGCCGCTGGACATTGCCGTGCGCCGGTTGGTGATCACCCGCCACGATTGGGAGCGGGCCTGGGCAGCGACGTTTGGTCGCTGGCGGCCACAGCCGGAGCGCCCGGCGGAGCAGGTAGAGCAAGTGGCGCGATTGTTCCAGGCGAAGGAGCGGGCGGGGATGAAACGGCCGTCGGAGCAAGATTTGCCTGCGGCGACGGTGGTAATGGAGGAAAGGGGGACCAAGATTGAGGAACGGCCGTTAGCCACCAGCAATCGCCCAGAGGGCGAGAAATCCGTCCCGGGTCCACCAACTGCACCCGATTCGCTAGCCGCACGGCTGCTGGAAAAGAAGCAGCAACAGAAAAAATCTTCTGAGCAGTAACCAGGTAAGGGCAAACCGCGCGCCAGAGCGTAGGAAATTGGTACTTCTTACCCAATGTCCTATTGAGTTTTCCTCTGGCATTCTTCATACTATTAAGTAGAAATCCGAGGCGCACCGCATCGTTTTTCACCGTAATCAGAAACAAGCTTATTGGTAGTCAATAAACGGTTTTAGTGGTAAAAGGAGTTCCCATGAAGCGAGTATTTGTAGTAACGTTGGTGTTACTCGCCCTGGTTGTCGCCTTCAATTCCTCCGCAGCAACCAGCAGTGTCACTCTTATTGTGCAGGCGGATAATGTAGAAACGGCCGTGGCTGTCGCCCAGGAATACGGTGGCCAGATCGACGAAGTATTGGGCATCATTCATGCCGTGTCAGTGACCCTACCGGAAAAGCAGGCCGCTTCCTTAAAAGCGGACCAGCGCGTAAACATTTTTGAAGATGGTTTGGTTAACCCTGCCGGCCATGACGATGACGACGATGAGCATGGCAACCACCATGACAATCCCCCGGCGGCAGTTGCCTTCCCCAATGTTTTAGGAGCCGACGCTGTTTGGGAAGCAGGAATCGATGGGTCGGGCGTAACGATAGCCGTGGTAGATTCCGGCATCGCCAAGATGGGTTGGAATCACGGCCGTGTTTTGGAGACATACAACGCCGTCGATGATGGACTACGGCAACAAAAGGACCCTTATGGCCATGGCACGATGATGGCCAGCCTGATTGGGAATGATACAAAATACAAGAAATATGAAATGGGCGTCGCTCCTGGGGCCAATTTTGTCAATGTACGGGTTCTGGATGATGAAGGCAAAGGCTACTACACAGACATTATCGAAGGATTGGACTGGGTGCTGGCGAACAAAGATGAATTCAACATCCGGGTCGTCAACCTGTCGATTGTCGGCGGCGTTAGCAGTCCATACTGGGCAGACCCGATCAATCAGGCAGTAGAAGCCATCTGGGATGCCGGCATCGTGGTCGTGGCGGCTGCGGGCAATGGCGGACCAGACGCTCTGACCATTGCTTCGCCCGGCAACGATCCCTTTGTCATCACAGTGGGCGCCTTTACAGACAATTACACCTGGCAAGATGAAAGCGATGACTACGTGACGCCGTTCAGCGGCGCGGGCCCAACAGAAGTTGGTTTTGTAAAGCCAGACATGATTGCTCCCGGCGCTCATATGCTGGTGGACGTTAAGAAAAGCAGCAACTGGGCTGTGGAACATCCCGACCAACAGGTAAAAGGCACGCAATATCAAATCGCGGGGACGTCGGCGGCCACGGCCGTTACCAGCGGTGTGGTCGCGCTGATGCTAGAAGCCAACCCGGACATGACACCCAACCAGGTGAAATACGCGCTGATGAATTCGGCCCGCCCGGCGGTGTATGGCGACATGAGTCTAACCTGGAGCATTTTACAACAGGGGGCAGGGCGTGTGGCTGCGGAAACGGCCGTGTTGAGCGCCCCGATCGGTGAAGCCAACGTCAACATGGTTGCTGGCGAAAAATACGTAGGCCCCGTTGTCTACCGCGACGGCCAATTCATCATCGTAGATGAAAACGGCAACCAGATTCCTGAAACCGCTGGCTACTCATGGTCTGGCGGGTATTCCTGGAGCGGTGGCTATTCCTGGTCCGGTGGATATTCCTGGAGTGGTGGCTATTCCTGGTCTGGCGGGTATTCCTGGTCCGGTGGCTATTCCTGGTCCGGGTCAACCGATTGGCAACCTTTGGAAGCCGGTGAAATTTGGCAGAGTGGCTACTCCTGGAGTGGTGGCTATTCCTGGTCCGGTGGGTATTCTTGGAGCGGTGGTTATTCCTGGTCCGGCGGGTATTCCTGGAGCGGTGGCTACTCCTGGAGCGGGTTAATCGAAGATCCCTCATAAATAACATCGAAAAATAGCTGCTGCATAAGCTGCAGCGGTTATTTTTCTCCAACCGATCTAAATGATTAAATTCCCCCACAGACAATCTGCGGGGGAATTTCTTTGCAAAATAATCGTGAAATCAACCTGTTTTCCTCTCTGGAATTGGCTAAGATTTACTGGTCTGAAAGAAACTGAAAGAGAGTTCAAATCAACAGATGTAAGATGAACCATCTCACTCCAGATAGCTTGACCTTATAAGCCATTTTTTGTCCTTGTCTCCTTTGTCAGGGGAAATATGGTCTATTTACAGCATCGCGCTATCTGCTGCATAATTGGCTTGATTAAATAGGGATATCGATGTGATCATGTCTGAGGCTAACGCTTCCTCTCAACAAACCTCATCTGAATCTCTCGGCAAACTGTATCATATTTATCTTTTGACTATTAGTTTGCTGGGAGTGTGTTTGGCGTTCCTCGGTGTCCTGCAACTTTCCAGCCAACAATTTGCCAGTTTTGTGTTGTTAGCCCTTTTGGCGGCCGCAGTTCAAAGCACGGCCACCTTAACGCTAAAGGGTATCGATTTTTCTGTATCATCAGCGGTCTCTTTAGCCGCCATTCCTCTTTTTGGCCCAGCCCCCGCAGCTGTTGTGGCAATCGTGGCCGAATTAGCCTTGTGGATTATCAGTGTTCGTACAGACCGTCCCACCTGGAGCAAAGCACTTCGTCGGTTAGGGTTCAATGCCGGCATGAGCGCCATTACTGTGTTTTTGGCTGGCCTTGTTTTTCAGGGTTTAGAGAATTGGCTAGGGAACGGCATCATCGCGGTAGGGCTACGGTGGTTGGTAACGGCCGTTGTCGCCGATCAGGCTAATCTCTGGTTGTTGATTATTGTTTTACATCTGCAATTAGGCGTCGCGCCGCTAGACGTTTGGCGCGAACATCGATGGGCAATTCCACTCAATGTGCTGGTGTCTGCTATGGGAGGGGCCGTACTGTCTCTAGCAGTAGTCCAGTTCAATTTGCTTGGCGTGCTGATATTCTTTCTACCTATCGCCGCTTCTGCCTATTCTTTCCGCATGTATGTGCGGCAGACAGAAGCGCAGATGGCGAAACTGGAAGACCTGGTGGAACTGCGAACGGCCGATTTGGCACGGGCAAACGAGGACCTGGCCGGCGCCAACGGCGAACTGGCGCAACTCAACAGGGAAATGGAGCAGTTCTTGGCTGTACTAACGCACGATATGCGCACCCCACTCACCAGCATTAAAGGGTATGCCAGCATTTTGCGCGATCGTGAACTAGAGCGTGAACAGCAGACACATATCGCCAAAGTTATATTGCGCAGCCAGGATACCCTGTTGGAAATTGTCAACAACCTCCTGGAAATAGGCAAACTGCAATCTGGCACGCCCGTATTGTTGGCACGATCCAGCTTCGACCTGGCTTTGTTGGTAAAGGGAGTTGCCGAGTCATTGGAAACACAGGCGCAGGAAAAGAATATTGCGCTGAATGACGAGTCGGTTCCCACGCCTGTCGAAATAACTGGCGATGAAAAGAAAATTCAACGCATCGTCTTAAATCTTATTTCCAACGCCATTAAATACACGCCGGACGGAGGTCAGGTCTTTATCGAGACAAGCGTCGACGGCCAGTTTGCCGAATTAGCCGTGCGCGACACCGGTTACGGCATTCCCTCTGATGAGCTGCCCTTTATTTTTGATCGTTACAGCCGGGTGAAAAAGCATCAATCCATTGCCATTGGCACCGGGTTAGGATTGGCGATAGTTAAAAGCCTGGTAGAGGCACACCAGGGGACGATTTCCGTGGAGAGTGAAGAAGGGGTGGGCAGCACGTTTACCATTCGTTTGCCTATTCAGGCCATGGCTTTGCGCCGCCCTGCTGCTCTTGTCGAATCAACAACAGCTTAACCCCCTACCTTATTCAAAATTTTATCAGTACCGGTTGTCGCACTGACCTGCCTGCAGTCACGCCCTTAAACGGATTGCGATTGGATGATCGTTGGGCGGACACTGGCCTTATTGACCAACAGCGAAAAGAAATGACGAATCTGCCACTGTCCGATGAGGCCCACGTAACGGCCGTTTTCCACGACCGGCAGCGCACCCAATTGTTCTGTCTCCAGCCGCTTTTGCACTTCCAGTAAGGGCGTGGCCAGAGAAACAGGCGCCACGTCACGCCGCATGATCATATTCGTCCAGGTGTGGCCGCCGCGTGTTTGCATCGCCGCGCTCAAATCTTGTTGCGTTACAAAGCCAGTCAGCGCTTCGTTTTCCAATACCGGAAAATTACTCTGGCCGCTCATCATCATCAAGTTTACGGCTTGCTGCAAGGAAGTATACGGCGTCAGCGTGTAGGCCGAAGGCGAATAGGCATCTTGTACGGCGTAACCCCGCAGCGTGCGACGCGTGCGCACGGCCGCCGCTTCCTGCCCTGCAGCCATATAGACAAACACGGCGATCAAAACCAGGAAAATGCCGCCCGTAAACAAGGCATAGATACCCAGCAGCACAGCCACCCCACGCCCTACAGCGGCAGCAATGTTAGTCGCCTGGATGTAATCGAGTTTCATGGCTAACAAAGCGCGGAAAATACGCCCGCCATCTAGGGGAAAGGCCGGAATGAGGTTGAAAACGGCCAGGATAATGTTGTAGACGAAAACATAGGCGAAAACGGCCGTTGCCGTCAACCCTGCGCTTAACGTCATCGCCGCCATAAAATCACTCATGCCCAGGCCAAACAGCGGGATCAAACCCGCCATCAAAATGGCTATACCCACATTGACCGCCGGGCCAGCCACCGCAATAATCAGTTCCTGAACAGGCTTTTCCGGTATTTCACGTAATTGGGCAATGCCCCCAAGGGGCGACAATACAATCTGCTTAACCGGCACACCATAATGCAAAGCCGCAAAACTATGGCCAAGCTCATGAAGCGTTACCAGAACAAACAACAGCGAAATCACAATCACGCCAAACAAAGCACTCGCCCATCCCCCGCCGGCCAGACCAAATTGCAGCGCCGCCCATAACAAGATCAGGGGGAAAGTAAAATGCAGACGAATGTCAATTCCACGTATAGTAAAAAGTTTCAGCGAACGTTCCATCATCATCCTTCACATTCTGCCTGGCGGACGCGCCAGCCGGCGCTCCCATCCAGAACATATCGATACTGATTCATATGTTATGCTAACTGGCCAGTCTATGAAGAGCGTTAGTACAGGATGAGATGCCAATGAGACCGCGCCCCGAAGGGAAACCCAACGTTTGGGAGTAAACAACCTGACTGTTAACAACGACACAGTTTCAACAGGCGAATCGTACTATGCTAACAGCAACAAAATCCTCCTCCTTCTTTTTCTCCTCTCCTCTCTTCTACAGAAAAGCCCCATCCGGGGCTTTTTTGTTTTAAATGTCTTGTGGCTGCCGGAGGTTATAGTGGCGGAGTTAAAATCATTTCCAATTCGATTTCGTCTCGCAAGGCAATACCGTTTAATCCGACGAGTGGGATTTCCGGCTTGAGTTGGCGTGAATAGGTCAGGGCATCCCGGTGTACAGCCACCAGGACAAAACCCCGGCGCTGGTAGAAGCGCAGCGCCGACAGGTTGTCGTTGGTGGTGATCAGCCAGAGGCGGCGACAGCCGGCAGATCGAGCAGCGTTTACAACGGCCGTAATCAACTGCGTGCCAATCCCCTGAAACGGCCGTAACGCGTCAATTGTCACCACCTCCCATTCATCAGCCACCGTGTGATAGGTTAGAAACCCCACCACCTGATCTTTTTCCAGCGCGACAAACCCCGGCAGTTCTCCCGGATGGTGGACCACCCCACGCGAAACCACGACGGCGCTGCCCCATAGTTTACCCACCAGCTGCTCAATGGCGGGGCCATCATCCGGCGTAAGAGGGCGAATGTTCATCGTTTATTCTCGGGAAGCGCCAACCCGGCGCAGCCGCTGTGGTCCCCTCCCAGGCACACGCTCTATTTCTTGGCGCGCCTCCAGATCCAGCTTCACAGTGGTCACATACCAGCCTATCGAGCCGGCAAACGGCTCGGCCAGACCGGCGGCAACGGCCGCAGCCAGATCCCCAAAAGCAATTTCGCCACGCGCGTCTATGGCCGATAGAATCGCTGCCCGGATGACGTCATATTTGGCCCTGCTGATATTGACGCCGCTTTTGCCCTCGGGGTGCAGCGTCAGGATCCTCTCTTCGCCCATTTGAACCATCCTTTTGTCGGTCAGGGAATGGCCACATCATAAACGATTTTGTCGGTGAGCAGCAAATGAGGTTTCACCCACCGGTCAGGAGCGCGGCTTGACGCTCACACCAGTCGCTTATACACTGCCGGAGTCATGAAACTAGAGCAACCAGACCAAGCGCAGCCAGAGGTCCAGACGGCCGTTTCTTCTCCCGGCGCCCATCCTTACGGCCGACTGCTGCTGGCCCTGTTGCTGGTAACGGCCGTCATCCTGGCCCTGGCCCGCTTTGCCACCGGCCCGCTCGCCGACCGCTTCCACACCTTTACCACCATCTTCCTGGGCATTTTCATCGAAGCCGCGCCCTTTTTGCTGGCCGGCTCGGTCGTTTCCGGCCTGATTGAAGTATTTGTCGATCGGGACATACTGGCCCGCCTGGTGCCGCGCCGCGCCGCGGCCGCTGCCCTCACCGGGGCGCTGCTGGGGTTTGCCTTTCCCGTGTGCGAATGCGGCGTCGTCCCCGTGACGCGCCGCCTCTACCACAAAGGGCTGCCGCTGTCGGTGGGCGTCGCCTTTTTGTTAGCCGCGCCGGTTGTTAACCCTATCGTTATCCTCAGCACCTACGCCGCATTTGGCTGGGGGCCGGTGCTGATTGGGCGTGTGGTATTCAGCGTGCTCATCGCCTTCATCGCCGGCCTGCTGTTTACCCTGGCCACCCCGGAAGAAGCGCTGCGGCCCACCTCCCAGGAGCACGATCATGCACACCACGAAGAGGAAGAGGCCTGTGACCTTGCTTTAGCGGAGAAAAAGGGCAAGGCATACGGCCGTTTCTGGCAAGCGCTGGCGGTCGGCGGCGATGATTTTATGGATATGGTCCGTTACCTCATCGTCGGTTCGCTGCTGGCCGCCGGCATGCAAACCCTTGTCCCCCAATCTACCCTGCTGGCCCTGGGCAGCGGACCGGCTCTCTCCGTGGTTATCATGATGGCCCTGGCCTTCGTCCTTTCCATCTGCTCCACCGTAGACGCCTTTTTGGCCCTGTCCTTCGCCAACAGCTTCACGACAGGCTCCATCATGGCCTTCCTGGTCTTCGGCCCGATGGTCGACATCAAAAGTTCGCTCATGTTCCTCGGCGTGTTTCGCAAACGCACCGTCCTGTACCTCATTTTGCTGCCCATGGCCCTCAGTTTGCTGATGGGCGTGGTCATGAACATGCTGGCTGCCTGGTAGTCCCGAACATTCGTGACTATTCGGCTAATTGACCAACACTATGAACCGTCTGATCAAAACTCTCATTCTGTTTTTGCTGGGCGCATTTTTATTTATGCGGGTGGGGGATGGTACCGTGTTGTACTATATCAACCAGCGCTTTGTGCTGCTAACGTGGCTGGCGGCCGGCGGCTTTGTCCTGGTGGCGGCCGGCTATTTCCTGCATTCCGGCCGCCAGGAGCAGCCCCCCACCCACGCCCACAACCACGACCATGGCGAATTAAGCTGGCTTGGCCTCACGATTGTGGCCTTGCCTCTGCTGCTAGGCTGGCTGGTGCCGCCACGGCCGTTAGGCGCCGCCGCCATCGGTAATCGAGAAATCAACGTCGGCAGCCTGGGAACGCTGTCCTCGGTCGCTCCGCCGGACGCCGGCAGCGTCATGGGGCTGGTCGCCGGCGAGAAAAATATCCTGGATTGGCTGAACGCCTTCCAGCGCCAGGGTGATCCGGCCGTTTTTAACGGCCAGGCAGCGCATGTCATTGGGTTCGTCTACCGGGACGGCCGTTTTGCCCAAGATACCTTCATGGTGGCCCGGTTCACCGTCAGCTGCTGCGTCGCCGACGCCGCCCCGGTCGGCCTGATCGTCCAATGGCCAGAGGCTGCCAACCTGCCCACCGACCAGTGGGTCGAGGTAACCGGCCACTTTGTCGTTGGCAGCTTTAACGGCGAGCAGCTCCCCATCCTGTTAGCCGATGAAATCACGCCGACGGAACCGCCGGCGCAACCGTATTTGTATCTATGAATTCAGATTACCCCATCACTCGGTTTTCTGCGCCGTCTTCCGGGCGCCGTTTCAGCCGCTTTGACCTGGCGATCTGGGCGACGGTGGGCGGGGCGCTGCTGCTAACGGCCGTTCTCGCCTGGTGGCACGGCCGTTCCTCCCTGCCCACCTTTGCCGATTCCACCACGCCGCGCATCGTCTACATCGGCTGGGACGAAGCCAATACACCTAACCAGTTGTTTGTCGTGCGGCCAGACGGCAGCGAGCAAGCGCCCCTGACCGACGAACCGCGCGGCGTGATTGATTTTGCCGTCTCCCCCGACGGCACACACATTGTCTACAGCGCCGCCAATGAAAGCAATGGCGCCGATCTGTGGATCGTGGATGAATACGGCCGTAACCGCCGCCAACTACTCGCCTGCCCCGACGCCACCTGCACCCAGGCCGTCTGGTCGCCCGACGGCCGTCGGCTGATCTACGAACGCCGCACCCTGCCCACGCCCGACGCCCCGCCTGGCCCGCCGCGCCTCTGGTGGCTGGATGGCGAAACCGGCGACACGCTGGCGGTCTTTCAAGACAACCAATGGTTGGGCTTGGGCGCGCGCTTTTCGCCGGACGGCCGTTGGCTGAGCTACGTCTCGCCGGTGTCTCAGGAAATTCAGGTGACCAATCTGGAAACAGGCGAAAGCCTGATTGTGCCCAGCAAAACGGGCGAACCGGCAGCCTGGAACCCGGACAGCGCCAGCTTGCTGGTTAGCGAGATGCAGTTTGTAGGCGAGCGCTTCATCGTGCACCTGTTCCGCGCCAATCTGGCCGACGCCGTTCTCACCGATTTAAGCGGCGACGGTCTGGAAACCAACGACGGCCTGCCGGTCTATTCACCCGACGGGGAATGGATTGCCTTCAGCCGCAAAAAACCGACGGCGCCTATGGGCAAGCAATTGTGGTTGATGCGCGCAGACGGGCGTGAGGCCACGGCCGTTACCGCCGACGCCGACATCCATTTCGGCCAGCCGGCCTGGTCACCTGACGGCGCACAAATTGTCATGCAGGGTTATCTTCTGGCACAGCCGGGCGCAGAACCGACTTTATGGCTGGTGGACGTGGCAACAGGGGAACGGCAGGAAATTATTGCGCCGGGTATTCAACCCGAATGGCTGCCATAAAACGGATGACGCCTGCCGGCAGGAAAAGCAGGCATCATCCGTCGGACAAAAGCTAAATGGTGCGCAGATCGATGATTTTATCGACGATGGGCGCAATCAACTGGCGGGCCTGATCCTCATCCAGGCCGGAAACCTTAAATGTGACAATGCGGTTATCATCATCATCCCCATTAAACTGACCAAAGGAGATGAAGCTGCCGCCGGCCTCGGCGATGGCGTGAGTGAGCTTATCCAATTCACCGGGCACGTCGGGGATCAGCGCGGTCAGGCGCACGGCCGTTTCCCGCGCCCCCATCAACTCCAACAAAATCTTAAACAGGTCTGATTCCGTAATCACGCCGATGATCTCGTCGCCCGCCATCACCGGCAAGCCGCCGACCTTGTTGTCCACCATGATCCGCGCCGCCTCTTCAATCGGCGTATCCCCCTCCACCGTCAAAACGGCGCGCGTCATGACTTGCTTCACCTTGATTTTGCCAATGAGGTAGTTAATTTCCCAGACGCTTAAAGAAGTCGCGTCTGATGGCCCGGCATTAAGCAAATCCTTGTCGGACACGATGCCAATTAGTTTGCCGTGCTTATCCACCACCGGCGTGCGGCGGATGCTGCGGGTTTTCATCAAATTGAGGGCATCCATGATTGGCGTGTCTGGATCCACGGTAATTACGGGCTGGGACATTCGGTTTTTGACGAGCATAGGCAACTCCTTGTTATTGAAATCCTGCGGTTCAGATGTGCAGATTATAATGCATGCCTGGCAAAACGTATATGGTATCCTGGTTAATTAGTCGGTTGGCCAATTTGAATCTTTTTAGCTGTTCGTTCGTTATCTTTCACAGAGTATGCTCACGATGAAGAGGAAGATCCGTGCTTAACAAAAGCGACACAGACCTGGTGCAGCGCGCCCGGCAAGGCAGCAAAGACGCCATCGGTAAATTGTATGACCAGCATCAGGAACACATCTTTCGTTTTGTCTGGTCACGCGTGGGCGACCGCCAACTGGCGGAAGATATCACCGGGGAAACGTTCACCCGGATGGTGACGCATCTGGCGGATTACCAGCCAACGGCCGTTCCCTTTTCTGCCTGGCTTTACCAGATCGCCCGCAACCTGATCATCGATGCCCACCGCCGGCAAAACGGCCGTTTCCCCCAACCTTTGGAAGAAGCCCAGCTTGTCGCCGGCAACCAGGAAGGCCCAGATATGATGGTAGACCAAAAGCTGACGATAGAAAAAATACAGGCAGCCCTGGAAAAACTAGACCCGCAGCAGCGGGAAGCCGTAACGCTGCGCTTTCTGGCCGGGCTCTCATTGCGTGAAGCCGCCGAGACGATGGATTGTTCAATTGGGGCGCTCAAATCGTTGCAGCACCGTGGGCTAAAGGCGCTGCGGGTAGCCCTGAAGTAGGAACGTACGATGACCAATTTAGAAGATCTGTTTCAGGAAAGTTTAGAACGACTGGAGGCCGGAGACTCCCTGGCCGAATGCCAAACAGGGCTACCCTTGGAAGAAGCCGCCCTGCTGGAACTGGCAGCCGACCTGCGGCAGGTTGAAGCGCCTGTGCGCACGGCGGCGCAGATAGCCGGGCAGCGCGCCCAGGTTATGGCCTTGGCCGGGCCATCGCCCGCCGCCAGAAACCCCCTCACGGCCGTGATTGCCTGGTTGACGGCGCGGCCGGTTGCCGCCGGGGCGCTGGCGTTGGCGGCCATCGTGGTGATCGCCCTGGGTGTGGGGTTGTGGTCACGGTCGTCGACGCCTGTCGACCACGTCGCGCAAGAACCAGGAGCCACCAATGGGCCAGCGGCTTCCACGGCCGTTTTGCCGGAAACGGCCGTACCCGAATCAGCCGCCATTGCCGCCGCGCCCACACAAACGCTGCCCGGCATTTATCTGCCTGTCGTCGCCATCCCCTTGTTAACCAGACCTGACCAGGCAGCGCTGCAAGATTTGCGCGGTCTGGTGGAGATACAAGATGAAGGCGGGAACTGGACGGCCGTTACCCATGCCACCCTGGTCCACGCCGGGCAAAACCTGCGCACCGGACCGCTTTCCAGCGCCAACCTGCTCTTCCACGACGGCAGCGAGGCGGCTCTGGGGCCGCAAAGCCAGCTAACCATCGCCGAACTCAACGCCCTCCTCCCGGCCGATGGCTTCCGCACGGTTGTGCTCCGCCAGCAGCAGGGCGAAAGCCGCCATCAGGTCGCCTTTCGTGGCGACAGCGGCTCGCGCTACGAAGTCCAGACGCCGACCGGTTCCGGCATTGCCCGCGGCACGCAATTCGCGGTTTCCGTCCCGGCCGACGCCCCCGCCCGGTTCACCGTGACTGAAGGGCGCGTGGACGTGAGTCAGGCCAATCGCACCGTTTCCGTCTCGGCCGGGCAAACCACCAGTCTGCCGGAAAACGAACCGCCCACCGATCCCGCTTTTCTGGTGACAGGCCAGGGTGAAGTGACCGCCATCACCGCCGACGCCTGGATCATCGCCGGGCAAACTTTTGCCATTTACCCCGGTACGATCATCAGCGGCGATCCGCAAATTGGCGACGTGGTCCAGGTGGAAGGACACCTGGCCGACGATGGTTCTCGGGTGGCCGACCGCATCACGCGGATCTATACGCCGCCTCTCAACCAGTTTACGCTCACCGGGCCGGTTGAGGCCATTGACGCCGACAGTTGGCAGGTTGCCGGACAAACCATCGCCCTCAACGGCGAGACGCAAATCGAAGAAGGCATCGAAGTCGGCAATCGGGTGCGCGTCACTGGGCGCATCCAGGAAGATGGCACATTGTTGGCCACGGCCGTTACCCTTCTGGCAGACGGCGAAACACTTCCCTTTGACTTTACCGGCGTCGTCCAGGCCATTGGGCCAGACGTCTGGGCTATCTCTGATGTGGTAATCACCGTCAATGGCGACACCACCATTGACGCAGGCATCGCCGTAGGCGATACGGTCCGCGTCCAGGGCCAAATTGTCGAAGGCGCCGGCTGGCTGGCGGACAGCATCACACTCGTCCAGGCGGCCGAAGGGACGTTCAGCCTCACGGGGCCGGTGGAGAGCATCGACCCGTGGCGTGTGGCCGGAGTTGAGTTCACGGTGACGCCGGGCACACTGATCGACCCGGACATCGTCGTGGGCGATCTGGTGCAGGTAAACGGCCGTATCCTGCCCGACGGAACCTGGGTCGCCGACAGCATCGACAAGCTGGACGATGACAGTTGGCTGGAAATCATTTTCGTAGGCACAGTAGACAGCGTCGATCCCTGGATCGTCAGCGGGCTGCCTTTGGTCACCAACGAGCAGACGCTCATCGAGGCGGGCATCGCAGTAGGCGACCTGGTGCGCGTCACGGCGCGCATCCGGTCAGACGGCACGTGGCTGGCCTTACGCATCGACTTGTTGGCCGGCGAAATTGGGGAATCTTGTGTGACGGTAACGGCCGTTGTCACTCAAATCATCAACAACCAGATCACCCTCAGCGACGGCTCCGTCATCACCCTGACCGATGCCCTCAACGTCACCGGCGACTTGCAAGTCGGCAGCGTCGTGGCCATCATCGCCTGCGTCAACGAAGATGGGACGATCACCATCAACGAAATAATCGTCATCTACAACCCGGTGCTGCCGCCAAACCCCACGCCGGTTCCCGGACCACCGCCCCCGCCCCCCGGCGGCGATGGCAATGTGACCATCTGTCATAAGCCCGGCACGCCGGCCCAACAAACAAAAACCGTGCCCCAGTCAGCCCTCGGCGGCCATCTAGGTCACGGCGATACACTTGGCCCTTGCCCGTAACCGCGCATGGGGAATCAGGGATTGGGGATCGGCGCTTTTGCCCGGTCCCCAGTCCCTGACCCCCAGCTCCTAATCCCCGCTTCCCTTCGGACCATAGCCAAGTTCAGCCAGCGACTCGGTAATTTCATCCAAAATCGCCGGGTCGTCGATGGTGGCGGGCATGCGCCACTCCTGTTTGTCGGCGATCAACTTCATTGTGCCGCGCAGCACTTTGCCGGAACGCGTCTTGGGCAGCCGTTCCACCACCGTCGCCGTCTTAAACGAAGCCACCGGCCCGATTTCCTCGCGCACCAGCCGCACCACTTCTTTCACAATCTCCTCGTGGTCGCGCTGCACGCCGGCCTTGAGCACAATCAGGCCCAACGGCACAGCGCCCTTTAGCTCGTCATGCACGCCAATAACGGCGCATTCGGCCACGTCCGGGTGGCTGGCAATTACCCCCTCGATGCCGCCGGTGGACAGGCGGTGCCCGGCCACGTTGATGATGTCATCCGTGCGGCTCATGATGAAAACATAGCCGTCTTCGTCTTTGTACCCGGCATCGGCAGTCAGATAATACCCCTTATAGCTGGCCAGGTAAGACTGGTGGAAGCCATAATCATTGTGCCAGAGGGTGGGCAGCGTACCCGGCGGCAGCGGCAGCTTCACCACGATGTCGCCGATTTCGTCTGGCGCGGCCTCTTCTTCGTAATCGTTCAGCACGCGCACGTCGTAGCCGGGCACCGGCTTGCTGGCCGAACCGGCCTTCACCGGCAGCCGTTCTATGCCCAGCGGATTGGCGACCATCGGCCAGCCGGTTTCCGTCTGCCACCAGTGGTCGACCACCGGCACGCCCAGCAAATTCTCGGCCCAGTGCAGCGTATCGGGATCGCACCGTTCGCCGGCCAGGAATAAGGCTTGCAGAGTGCTGAGATCATACTTCTCTTTGTAGGTTCCGTTGGGATCCTCGCGTTTGATTGCTCGGAAAGCGGTGGGCGCGGTAAAGAGGACATTGACGCCGTACTGGCCGATCACTCGCCAGAATGCGCCAGGGTCCGGCGTGCCGACCGGCTTGCCTTCGTACAGAATGGTGGTGCAGCCGTGGAAAAGCGGCCCGTAGACGATATAGGAATGGCCGACCACCCAGCCCACGTCGGAAGCCGCCCAGTAGACGTCGCCGGGATTCACGCCATAGATGTTTTTCATGCTCCACTTCAAGGCGACCAGATGGCCGCCGTTGTCGCGCACGACGCCTTTGGGCACGCCGGTTGTGCCAGAGGTATAGAGAATGTACAGCGGATCGGTGGCAGCGACGGGCACGCAGTCCACGGGGTCGGCCTGGGCTAATTGCTCCTGCCAATCGAGATCGCGCCCGGCGACCAGTTGGGCGGCCAACTGCGGCCGCTGCAAAATGACGCATGTCTCTGGCTTAAATTCAGCGATGTCGATGGCCTTATCTAGCAGCGGTTTGTACGCGACGACGCGGTTGGGCTCGATACCGCAGGAAGCAGAGAGAATGACTTTGGGTTTGGCGTCGTTGATGCGTGTGGCCAGCTCGTTGGCGGCGAAGCCGCCAAATACCACGGAGTGAATCGCGCCGATGCGGGCACAGGCCAGCATGGCCATGACCGCTTCGGGGACCATGGGCATGTAGATGATGACGCGATCACCTCTGACCACGCCCAGATTGGCCAAAACGCCGGCCAGCCGGGCAACTTCGTCGCGAAGTTCCTGGTAGGTAAACTGCCGGGCCGTGTTGGTGACGGGGCTGTCGTAGATGAGGGCGGGCTGGTCGGCACGGCCGTTAGCCACATGCACGTCCAGCGCGTTATAGCAGCTGTTTACCTCCGCCCCCGCAAACCAACGATACAGCGGGGCGCGGGAATCATCCAAAACCTGCTCCCACTTCTTTTCCCAATGCACATCCCCGGCAGCCTCCGCCCAAAAAGCCTGCGGATCCGCCTGCCATTTCCCATAAATTGCGTCATACGTTTGTTCTGTCATCTCCATTTCCTTTGCCAGCGGCCTGATAAAAGTTTGCCCAACAGTCGAGTGAAACAAATGATCCGCAGGTGACCCCCATTCCGCAAATTTTAATTGGAAGCCCCGGGCTGCCCGCGGAACTGGAAACGCGCTTCTAGCGGGTCGTGGTCAGAGCTGCGCACGGCCGTTTCCCCGTCCAGCCACGCCGCTTCCGAATACTGCGCGTTGAAGTGCAGCACGTCCACACCGGCAAACAACGCCAGCAGCGCCGGACTGACCAGCATGTGGTCCAAAATTTCATTCTGCCCTTCCCAGATAAACGTGTATTCGTGGATGTCTCGTTTGAGCGGCAGCAGGCTGGTGAGTGGGATTTCAGACGGCCGTCCGGCCAAAACGTGCAGCGGTTCGGCCACCGCCTCCTCTGGGCCGCCGCGCCGCGACGTGTTCAGGTCGCCGGCCACCAGCAGCAGCGCCTGCGGGTCGGCGGCCAGCACACTGTTGGCCAATTCCCGCACCACCCGCGCCTGGGCCACCCGCTGCGCCAGGTTGACGGCCAGCCGCTGCTGCGTTTCGGCGGTAAATTCTTCGGGGATGTAGTTGCTTTTGAAGTGGTTGTTGACGATGGTGAGGACACGGCCGTTTACGCGAAACTCTCCTACCAGCGGCTCCCGGCCCGGATTCGGACTCTGCGGTCCAAACGCTGCGGCCACGGCCGTGCCCGCCAGTTGATACGCCCGCACCAGTTCCACCCGCTGCTCATCAAACAAAAAGCCAATCTGGATGCCCCGCCGGTCGCTGGTAGCCGGCGAAATAGCCCGGTACGATGTGCCGGCGGCGGCATTCACCGCGTCGCCCAGCCGCTGCAGCACTGCCTCGCTGCCCACTTCCTGCACCGCCAGAATGTGCGGCAAAGCCAGTTCGTGCCGGACTGCCAGGCTGAGTTTGGCAAGCTGGGTGGGAAGAAACGGCCGTAACCACTCCCCGCCTATCCGCACCAGCGCATCCCGCCCCTCGTCAAACAAGTTGTACAAATTAAACGTCGTCACCACCGTATCGCCCGGCAGCCCACTTCGTTTGCTAAGGGGATGGTATATTGGATCTGGCAATTAGGTTCACCGCTAAAGGTTGAAAATTCTTTCTGCTCTCTAAATTTGACAATTCTCCAAGATTTGTCAAATCCAAGTAAATCGCAAAAAGTTTTTGGAATTAGACCCGAAGGGTTTTGCACCAATTTAGTCGAGTATCCTCGGTTTCAAACCCTTCGGGTCTTCTGAAAACTTTCTACTGATCACTTAAAAGTCGCTATGCGCCTAAATTCACCATCTCCACGTCGCCCAGCGCCCGCCGCAAATCGTCGCGGTGCAGGATGATGGTGACGCCGCGCTCGCCGGAACCAATAGACATTTCTGCAAACGCGTAAATGCTGTCGTCGGCCAGGATGCGCAGCGGCTGCGGCAGACCAAAGGGGGCGACTGCGCCCCGCGAATAGCCTGTCACCTGCAGCACTTCCTCCTCGCTGGCCATCGTCAGGCGTTTTTCGCCCAGGTAATGGCGCAGCGTTTTCCAATCAATTTGCTGCGGACCGGCCATCAGGGCCATCACAAATTCATCGGCGGAAAGGCGGAAGAGAATGCTGCGGATGATTTGCTCCGGCTGCTGGCCGCGCTCGGCGGCCGCCTGCTCCAACGACTCAACCGGGCCGGGATGCCGAAAGACGCGGTGGGGAATGCCCATGTCGGTCAGGGCTTGGGAAACGGGGGGTGGCGTCATAAGAAATGGTGGATTGGAGACTGGAGATTAGAGACTAGATGAATCGCCAATCTCTAATCTCTAGTCTCCAGTCCTCCTCCTCTTAGTCCAGCAGCTCTTTTAGCGCGGCCAGCAAGGTGAGGACGTTTTCGGGGCGGCTGTTGTACCCCATCAGGCCGACGCGCCACACTTTGCCGGCCAGCTTGCTGAAGCCGCCGGCGATTTCAATGTTGTAATCGCGCAGCAGACGGCCGGCGACGTGACGGGCATCAATGCCTTCCGGCACGCGCACGGTGGTCAGGCTGGGGATACGGTGTTCGGGATTGGCTACGTGACAGGCGAGGCCCAGGTCGGCCATGCCTTCCCACAGCAGTTCGGCCGTGGCGCGGTGGCGCGCCCAGCGATCTTCCAGGCTCTCTTCGGCCACCAGGCGCAGCCCTTCGCGCAGGGCGTAGATCATGTTGCTGCTCATGGTATGGTGGTAACTGCGCACGTCGCCCAGCCAGTAGCTGCGCAGCAGGGTGGTGTCCAGATACCAGGTGTCGACTTTGTGGCGACGGCCGTTTATCTTCTCCACGGCGCGCGGGCCAAACGTCACCGGGGAAGCGCCCGGCGGGCAGCTCAGCCCTTTTTGTGAGCAGCTGTAGGCCACGTCCACCTGCCACTCGTCCACCAGCATCGGCGCCGCGCCCAGGCTGGTCACGCAATCCGTCAGCAGCAGGCAGTCGAACTCGCGGCAGATCTCGCCAATGCCGGTCATGGGCTGCAGCGCGCCGGTCGACGTTTCGGCGTGGACCAGCATGAGCACGGCCGGGCGGTGCTGCTTCACGGCGTCGTAAATTTCGCCGCGCTCAAACACCTCGCCCCAGGGCTTTTCGATGATGCGCACGTCGGCGCCGTGGCGGCTGGCCATTTCTACCAGCCGTTCGCCAAAGTAGCCCATCACGCCGACCAGCACCACGTCACCGCGCTCGACGACGTTGGCCACGGCCGTTTCCATCGCCGCACTGCCCGTGCCGCTGATCGCCAGCGTCAGCTCGTTGTCTGTCTGCCAGGCGTAGCGCAAAAGCTCCTGCGTCTCATTCATGATGCCGATGAACGCCGGATCCAGGTGGCTCAACTGCCGCATGCCTACGGCGGCCAGCACCCGTGGATGGGCATTTGAGGGACCGGGGCCAAGCAGCAAACGCGGCGGCACGTCTAATGTCTGGGTGACCACGCGATGTTTTTGATTGGTGGAAAACGTTTGGGTGTGCATGGGATTTACCTCCTCCCAATGATGATCAATCGTCTGTTGAATAGAATAAGGGCGATCATACGTCGTCGCCGGGGATTTTTCAATAGCAAGTGCAGCCGGACCGCGTCAGGATCAACGGGTCGGCGGGGGGCCAAACCCCCAGCGGACCAGAATGGCCTGACCGGCATCGCTCAAAACAAAGTCGATAAACCGCTGCGCCAATTCCGGGTGCGGCGCGTCGGCCAACGGCGCGATTGGATAGGCGGCCGCCACGTTTTGGGCGTCGGGGATGGCAATTTGCTGCACGTCGCCGGCAATGTCCGGCGTCACGTCGGACGTGTAGACGATTCCGGCGTCCGCCTCGCCCAACGCAATTTTTGCCGAGACCTGGCGCACGTTGTCTTCCTCAGAAACCAGATTGTCGTAGAAGCCGGTTTGAAAATCGGGCGGCATGGCCGACACGATCTCGTCGGTGTAGGTGCGCACAGGCACCCCGGGCACGGCCAGAATCAACTTTACGCCCGGCCGAGCCAGATCGGCCAGGGAGGTGACGCCGGCGGGATTGTCGGCCGGAACGATGATGGCGAGGCGGTTGGACACAAAGACGACCTCGGTTCCGGGGGTGATGCGGCCGGTGGCGATAACGGCCGTCATTTGCGCCGCATTGGCCGAAGCAAACACATCGGCGGTGACCCCTTCCCCCAGTTGGGCGGCCAACTGTGACGAGCCGGCAAAGTTGAGGGCCACCCGCACGTCAGGATTCTGCGCGGTAAACGCCACAGCGATCTCGTTAAACGCATCCGTCAGCGAGGACGCCGCCAGGACGGTGATCTCCGAAGTGGTGGTCAGATCAGTGCCCGCCCGCCCCCCGCCGCAGCCGGCGAGCCAGACGAGAATCAAGACAACGAGTATAATTTTCCTATTCACAGCTAGATCTCCTTTGCGCGGGCATTGAGTCGGGCCACGTGGCGCGATCTTACCCGGTTGGCGGCAAACGGACTACGGCTGCGGGCAAAACGGCCGTTTTACCCGGCCGCCCTTTCGCTGTAGGATTAAGCGCTGTTTAATCGGGCAGGTTTATCCTCCCTTTTTATCAAAATCGTGGTAATTATTAAGCTGTCCTACCAACCAGCTTTTAAAACAGGTGAACATGCAAACCAAGCAACTGTGGCATACCGAGTCCATCGAATCCACCCTGACAACCCTGAACAGCGACATCCAGGGATTGTCTGAAGCGGAAGCGCAGCAGCGCCAGGCCCAATTTGGGCCTAACGAACTGATTGAACGCGGCGGCAAGCACCCGCTGCGCCTCCTGTGGGAGCAGATCAGCAGCACCATGGTGCTCATTCTGATCGCCGCCGTGATTGCGTCTGCCTTCCTGGGCAAGGCCACCGAGGCAGCGGCGATTGGGGCCATCGTGGTGCTGTTTGTGATTTTAGGGTTTGTGCAAGAGTACCGGGCCGAGCAGGCGATGGCCGCCCTGAAGAAGCTGGCCGTGCCCGTGGTGCGCGTGCGGCGCGGCGGCCAGCTCGGGGAACTGTCGGCGCGGGAACTGGTTCCGGGCGACATTTTTGTGCTGGAAGCGGGCAACGCCATCCCCGCCGACGCCCGGCTCATCGAAAACGCCAACCTGCGCGTGCAAGAATCCGCCCTGACCGGCGAGTCGGAGGCGGTGGAAAAGGAAACGGCCGTTATCGCCAAACCCGACTTACCGCTGGGCGACCGGCGCAACATGCTCTACATGGGCACCAACGTGACCTATGGCCGGGGCACGGCCGTTGTCACCGCCACCGGCATGGAGACCGAACTGGGCAAAATCGCCACGCTCATCCAGAGCGTGGATGAAGGGCAGACGCCGCTGCAAAAGCAGCTCGACGGCGTTGGCCGGATGCTGGCCGTGGCCGGCGTGGCCGTGGCCGCCCTGGTCCTGCTGATTGGCGTGCTGTCCGGCGAAGCGCTGGATGAGATGTTTTTAACGGCCGTGTCCGTCGCCGTCGCCGTCGTGCCCGAAGGGCTGCCCGCCGTCGTCACCATCACCCTGGCCCTGGGCGCGCAAAGGATGCTGCGGCGCAGCGCCCTCATCCGCAAGCTGCCCGCCGTGGAAACCCTCGGCTCCGTCACCGTCATCTGCTCCGATAAAACCGGCACACTCACCGTCAACCGCATGACTGTAACCGTCATCGACGTGGCCGGTCATTTTCTGGAACTGGCGGGAACCGGCGAACAGTCGGCCTCCTACCTCAAGCTGGCCGACAACCCCGACGAACTCTTCGCCAGCCGCCCCTCGGCCATCGGCCTGACGTTGGCAGCCGGGGCGCTGTGCAACGACGCCTCCGTCAACCCGGACCCGGAAACCGGGCGCTACACCGTCATGGGCGACCCGACCGAAGGGGCGCTTTTGGTGGCCGCGCAGCAGGCCGGCGTGACGCGCACCGGGCTGGAGGCTGTGCTGCCGCGCGTGGCCGAACTGCCCTTCGATTCCGACCGCAAGCGCATGACCACGGTGCACGAACTGGCGGCGCACGTGGCAGATTTGCCCACGGCCGTGCGCGCCTTGCCCGGCACGGACGCCCCCTACATCGCCTTCACCAAAGGGGCGGTAGACGGCCTGCTGGCCATCACCGACCGGGTGTGGGACGGCGATAAGCCGGTGCCGCTGGACGAAACCTGGCGCACGCGCATCGACATCGCCAACAGCGACATGGCCCAGAAGGGGATGCGCGTGTTGGGGCTGGCGCTGCAATGGCTGGACAGCCCGGATGAGCCATTGGAGCAAAACCTGGTGTTCATCGGGCTGGTGGGCATGATTGATCCGCCGCGGCCGGAAGTGAAAACGGCCGTGGCCACCGCCAAGGCCGCCGGCATGCGCCCCATCATGATCACCGGCGACCATCCGCTGACGGCCCGCTTTATTGCCCACGATCTGGGGATTAGCGAAGACGGCCGTGTTAAAACCGGCGTCAATCTCGACCAGATGACCCCGGACGAACTGGCCCAAACCGTCAACGAAGTGTCCATCTACGCCCGCGTCTCGCCGGAACACAAGCTGCGCATCGTCGAAGCCCTGCAAAACCAGGGGCAAATCGTGGCCATGACCGGCGACGGCGTCAACGACTCGCCCGCCCTGCGTAAAGCCGACATCGGCGTGGCGATGGGCATCACCGGCACCGACGTTTCCAAAGAAGCCTCCGAGATGGTGCTGCTAGACGACAACTTCGCCACCATCGTCGCCGCTGTGGAAGAAGGGCGCGTCATCTTCGACAACATCCGCCGCTTTGTCAAGTTTTCCATCGCCGGCAACCTGGGCAAGGTGCTGGTGATGCTGGCAACGCCTTTCTTTGGCATCGCCGTGGCCCTGGAACCGCTGCAGCTGCTGTGGCTGAACCTGCTCACCGACGGCCTGCTGGGGCTGGGGCTGGGCGTGGAGCCGGCGGAAAAGGGCATCATGCAGCGGCCGCCGCGCCAGCCGCAGGCCAGCCTGTTTAACGAAGGGCTGGGCCGCCATATCATCTGGGTTGGTGTGTTCATCGGGTTGGTGGCCCTGGGCGTGGCCTACGCCGCCTTCGACCCCGCCCACGCCGCCGATGAAACCTGGCAGACCATGCTGTTTACGACGCTGGCCTTTTTGCAGGTGGGGCAGGCTCTGGCCTCGCGCTCCAGCCGGGAATCATTTTTCGCGCTCGGCTGGCGCAGCAATCCCACGTTGCTGTGGCTGGTGCTGGCCGTCATCGGCCTGCAGTTGGTGGTGGTTTACTTGCCGACGCTGGAAAGTTTCTTCAACGTCGACCCTCTCTCGCTACTTGAACTGGTGATTTGCGTATTGTTAGGCAGCCTGGCCTTTTGGGCAATTGAGTTGGAGAAGTGGTGGCTGAGGCGGAACGGCCGTTAACACGCATGAAAAAATCGATGACCCCACTCCAGGGGCTATTCTTCTTTCTGGTCACCATCGGCGGCATTGTCCTGCTGATTTTTACGGCGCCGGTCTGGCGGGCCTTACTGGTCGCCGCAACCCTGGCTTATCTGCTCATCCCGCTGGTAGACCGGCTGGAACAGCGTTGGGCGGGCCGGCGGGCGCTGGCTACCGCTCTGGTCTATTCGCTGATTGTGCTGATCATCCTGGGCATTTTGTCGGCAGCCGGGGCTTTGATATGGGGGCAGGTGCCGGAGTGGGGCCAGGAACTGGCCGATGCCCTGCGCGAACTGACACGATGGATGGAACGGCCGTTTGTCTTAATGGGCTTTACCCTCCACCCGGAAGTCATTTTCAGCTACGTCCAGCGCGCAACCAGCAACGCCTTCACCGCGCTGCCTTTGGGGTCAGGCTGGCTGGGCGACATCGCCGAAAATCTGCTCTGGAGCCTGGTGGTGTTGGTCAGCCTGTTTTACCTGATGCGCGACGGCCCGAAAATCCCGGCGGCGTTGATTGCCTGGCTGCCGCCGAAGTATCAGGCTGACGGCCGTTATCTCCTGGGCGAATTAGACACCATCTGGCGCGTCTCTTTGCGCGTGCAGTTGATTATTTTTGCCGTCATCGGCGTCCTCATCCTGGCCAGCACGGCACTGATTATCTGGCTTTTCCGCCGCGGCTGGCTGCCGCTCTCGCCGGTCGGCCTGATCATTTTAATCATTCTGGTGTACGCCGCCATCCAACAGATCGACAACCTCTGGCTGCGCCCGCAGTACATGGGCCACGCGCTCAAGCTGCATCCGGGCATCGTCGTCGTGGCCCTGATTTCGGCCCTGGCCCTGACGGGTATCCTGGGAGCGATCGTGGTCGTGCCGCTGCTGGCCAGCCTGAAGGTGCTGGCGGAATATGCCTATGGCAAACTGGTGGATGATCCGCCGCCGATTGAAGATAACGCGGCACCGTAGGCTTACGGCCGTTCTTGATCATCACCTGCCATCCCCCAACCCTATCCGTCAAAACCTATGAAACGCTAATGGTTCCACGCCGCGTTGCATGTTAGAATTATCGGTCGGCTTTGCCCAAGAAACGGCCGTTGCCCACACCTATGCCACACGGCCCCATCCGACCAATCGGCTACGAAACTACCAGACTGTTGGACTGCCTAATTATGTCTTTAGATAAAATCATCGTGCGCGGCGCGCGCGAACATAACCTCCAAAACGTCACCGTCGAAATCCCCCGCGACAAACTCGTTGTCCTCACCGGCATTTCCGGCTCCGGCAAATCGTCACTGGCTTTCGACACCATCTTCGCCGAAGGCCAGCGGCGTTACGTCGAATCTCTCTCCGCCTATGCCCGCCAGTTCCTCGGCCAGATGGAGAAACCAGACGTCGACCAGATAGAAGGACTCAGCCCGGCCGTTTCCATCGACCAGAAAGGCGTCAGCCACAACCCACGCTCCACCGTTGGCACCGTCACCGAAATCTACGACTATCTACGCCTGCTTTTTGCCCGCGTCGGCACGCCCCACTGCCCGGAATGCGGCCGTCCTGTCATGCCCCAATCCGCCGAGCAAATTGTGGAAAGCGTTCTACAAATGCCCCAGGACAGCCGCATCCAGGTGCTGGCCCCCCTGGTTAAAGATCGCAAAGGCCATCACCAGGGCGTGTTTGAAGATGTGCGTAAAGCCGGTTTCGTGCGCGTGCGTGTAAACGGCGAAGTGCGCCAGGTAGACGAAGAGATCGAGCTAGACCGTTATAAAAACCACACCATCGAGGCCGTCGTCGACCGCCTTATCATCCGTCATGCCCCCAACGATGACAGCGAAGAAGCCAAAGCCGACCGCACCCGTCTGACCGACTCTGTCGAGACGGCGCTGGCGCTGGGCAGCGGCATCGTCATCATCAATGATGTGACCGACCGCGACAATCAGATCGATCAGCTCTACTCCGAACACCTCTACTGCCCCTATGACGGAACCAGCATTCCGGAGATTGAGCCGCGCACCTTCAGCTTCAACAGCCCACACGGGGCCTGTCCGGTCTGCCAGGGGCTGGGCACGAAAAAAGAACTGGACGATGACCTGATCGTGCCCAACAAAGATTTAACCCTGGCCGAAGGCGCCATCACCGGCTGGCCTACCGACGACAAAGCCGGCTACTACTGGCAACTGCTCAAAGCCACGGCCGATCACTTCAAAATCCCAACCAATGTGCCGGTGCGCGAATTAAACGAAGCGCAAATGCGCATCTTGCTGCACGGCAGCGGCGACGAAACCATCACCGTTACCTACGTGAACCGGGACGGCGATACGCGTCATTATCGCACCAAATATGAAGGTGTCGTGCCCAACCTCTGGCGGCGCTACAATGAGTCCACCTCGGATTATGTGCGTGATAAATTGGAAAGCTTCATGGTCAACCGGCCCTGTTCCACCTGCGCCGGTACCCGTTTGCAGCCGGTCGCGCTGGCTGTGACCATTGATGGGACCAATATCGCCGACGTGACGCGCTGGGCTGTGGCTCGCTCGCTGCCCTGGGCCGAGCGACTGCGCGACGACGGCGTGCTGACCGAACGCCAGAAAATCATCGCTAAGCCCATCCTTAAGGAAATCCACGAACGGCTTCAATTCATGATCAACGTTGGTCTGGATTACCTGACGCTGGATCGGGCAGCGGGCACGCTCAGCGGCGGCGAGGCGCAGCGCATTCGCCTGGCAACGCAAATTGGCAGCCAGTTGATGGGCGTGCTCTATGTTCTGGACGAGCCGTCGATTGGCCTGCACCAACGCGACAACGCCCGCCTGATTCACACGCTGCAAGGCATGCGCGACCTGGGCAATACGGTTCTGGTGGTAGAACACGACGAGGATACCATGCGCGCCGCCGATTGGATTGTTGATTTGGGGCCAGGCGCAGGCAAACTGGGCGGCAAAATTGTGGCCGAAGGCCCACCGGACCTGGTGGCAAACAATGAGAAATCAATTACCGGCGCTTATCTCAGCGGCCGTTCAAAGATTCCGGTGCCGAAAAAGCGGCGTAAGGGCCACAAAGGGCAGCAGTTGATCGTGCGTGGCGCGCAGGAAAACAACCTGAAAAACCTGGACGTGGCCATTCCTCTGGGAAAATTTGTGTGTATTACCGGGGTGAGCGGCAGCGGCAAAAGCTCGTTTTTGGTGGAGATTTTGAGTAAGCGCCTGAACCAACATTTCTACAAATCCAAAGAACTGCCAGGCAAACACACCAGTATCGATGGTCTGGAACACCTGGATAAAGTGATTGAAATCGATCAGAGTCCGATTGGGCGCACGCCGCGTTCTAATCCGGCGACGTATACCAACGTTTTTAATCCGATTCGGGATTTGTTTGCCGGGCTGCCGGAGAGCAAAATTCGGGGCTACAAGGCCGGGCGTTTTAGCTTTAACGTGAAGGGCGGTCGCTGCGAAGCGTGCCAGGGTCAGGGGCAAAACCGCATCGAGATGCAGTTTTTGCCGGACATCTACGTGCCTTGCGATATTTGCCACGGGGCGCGGTATAACCGGGAAACGCTGCAGGTAACGTATAAGGGGCTGAATATTGCCGAGGTGCTGGACCTGAGCGTTGACGAGGCGCTGGAGTTTTTTGAGAATATTCCGCCGATCAAACGCAAGTTGAAGACGCTGGTGGACGTGGGTCTGGGTTACATTCACCTGGGGCAGCCGGCGCCGACGCTGAGCGGCGGCGAAGCGCAGCGGGTGAAACTGAGCCGTGAACTGTCAAAGATTGCCACCGGGCGCACGATGTATATTCTGGACGAGCCGTCGGTGGGCCTGCACAGCCACGACGTGGCCAAGTTGATCGTGGCCTTGAACCGGCTGGTAGACAAGGGCAACACGGTGGTCATCATCGAGCACAATCTGGACATCATCAAAGTGGCCGACCATCTGGTTGACATGGGGCCGGAGGGCGGCGATCGGGGCGGCGAGATTGTGGCGGAAGGCACGCCGGAGCAGGTGGCGCAAGTGGCCAGGAGCTACACAGGTGCGTTTTTACGGCCGTATCTCAACGGCCAGGTTTAGCTCAGCCAGCCAGGGGATCGGCGTCCTTTTCATCTAGCCCGGCCAGCCAGCGGGTCAGGCCAAAGGCCAACACGGCCAGCGCCAGCAAGATCAGCGCGCTGACGTAGGTGGCGTTCAGGTCTCGTTCCAGCGCACTGTAGATCAACAGGGGCATCGTCTGCGTGCGCCCCTGCAAGTTCCCGGCAAACAAAATGGTAGCGCCAAACTCGCCCAGGGCGCGCGCCCAACTGAGGACTAACCCGGCGGCTAACGCTCGACTGCTTAACGGCCGTATCACATGCCAGAACACCCGCCAGCCATCCGCCCCATCCATGCTGGCCGCTTCTTCCAGCTCGCGCGGCAGGGCAGCAAAACGCAGTTGGGCCGCCCGGATATAAAACGGCGCAGCCACAAACACCTGCGCCAGCACCACCGCCACCCAGGTAAACGGAATCGAAATACCCAGCAAGGTTAGCGGCGCGCCCAATAACCCGCGCCGCCCAAAGGCACTGAGCAAGGCCAGACCAGCCACGACGGGCGGCAGCACGATGGGCAGTTCCACAAACACCGTCAGCGCTCGTTTGCCGGGAAAATCTGCGCGGGCCAGCAAAAAGGCCAGCGGTGTGCCCAGCAGCACCACCAGGACCATGCTCACGGCCGTGGTGCGCAAACTAAGCCACACCGCCGACCACACCGGCCCCACGTCCAGGCTGAGATCTTGCCCCAGGGCCATTACCGTGCGCCAGACCAATCCCACAATGGGCAGCACCAGAATCGCGGCCATCAGCAGAGCCAATCCCCAGATGAGCAGCCGCAAGCCGGCCGCCTGAAACAGCTGGCGCTGCGGCGGTGTGCCAGAAACGGTCACGGCCGTTTTGCGGCGCAGGCGTGAACGGGTGGGCGTTTTGGGTTGATTCATGAGCCAGTTTTGGCACGAAATGGGGGCTTTGTCAACAGGCAGGTGCGTCCCGCTGGCGGCGAAAAAGCCGTCAGCGCGTCAGTTCTCCGCGCAAGTCCTGCTGCATCCATACCCGAATCTGGGCCACGTCATCGGAGATGCTCAGCAGGTAGGCCAGCTTGGTCAGGGCCGCTTCCGGCGTCATGTCATAGCCGCTGATCACGCCAACTTCGGCCAGCTCTGCACCGGTGGCGTATTTGCTCAGATCCACTGTGCCCTTCAGGCACTGCGTGCAATCCACAATGATCACCCCGCGCGCGTTGGCTTCGCGCAAGACGCGTAGAAATTCCTTGTCGCCCGTGGGGCCGTTGCCAGAACCATACGTTTCCAGCACCAGCCCGCGCAGCGGCGGCTGGAGCATGTTCTCTAGAATGCGCGCCGACAGGCCGGGGAAGAGGCGAAACGCGCCCACCACAGCCGGGGCGTCGATGGCCCGTAAGTCTATGCCCGCCGCTGGGGGAGCAGACGGCCGTCGCACCAGCCGCTCCCGAATCTCCACCCCCGTTCCCAGCGCCGCCAACGCCGGGTAGTTGGGCGAAGCAAACGCATCAAAGCCATCGGCATCCACCTTCACCGTGCGGCAGCCGCGAAACAGGCGGCTGTTGAAATACAACCCTACTTCCGGGATGACAAACTCATGGGCGGCCAGCAGCAGCGATGAGATGAGGTTGTCTTGGGCGTCGTTGCGCAGCTCGGCCAGCGGGATTTGCGAACCGGTGACAATGACCGGCTTGGCCAGGTCTTTGAGCATGAAGGCCAGCGCCGAGGCCGTGTAAGCCATCGTGTCTGTGCCGTGCAGCACGATAAAGCCATCATAATCGTGGTAATGGCGGCAGATGTCGCGGGCGATCTCAGACCAATCGGCCGGGGTCATGTCGGGCGAATCAAACAGGGGATCATACTGGTGGATGGTGTATTCGGGCAGGTCGGGATGGTGGAAGGCGGGATTGGCGGCCATCAGGTCTTGCAGGTAGCCGGGAATGGGTAGGTAACGGCCGTTTACCCGCTGCATGCCAATCGTGCCGCCCGTGTAGGCAATGTAAACTCGTTTTTTCATATGCGCCTCGCAGGATGTGGAACGTGATGCGTGAGGCGTGAACAGGTGTTGCACGCCTCACGCACCTTTTCACCGCAATTTTGGGCGAGAACGGCCGTTTTGCCAACCATCACTTTCCCTTGACACCAGGCAACGGCATACCGCACAATCAGGCAAACTTCCCTGGGAGAAAATCATGGCCTGGATCAAAATCATTCAAGAACACGAAGCCACCGGCAAACTAAAAGAAGCCTACGCCAAACTCATTGAACCGTGGGGCGGTGTGGACAATATCCTCAAAATCCACAGCCTCAATTTGCGCTCGCTCTGGGCACACTTTGAACTGTACAAAACGGTGATGTACGGCCGTTCCGGCCTTAGCCGCGCCCAACGAGAAATGATCGCCGTCGTCGTTTCTGCCGCCAATCGCTGCCATTACTGAATTACCCACCACGGAGCCGGGCTGCTCCGCCTCACCCAGGACCAAACCCTGGTCGATCAGCTAACTTCCGATTGGCGGCAGGCCAATCTAAACCCCGCCGACCGCGCCATGCTCGCCTACGCCGAGAAGCTCACCAGAGAACCGTGGGCCATGGTCGAAGGGGACGTCGCCGCCCTGCGCGCCGCCGGTTTCCGCGACGCCGATATCCTCGACATCAACCAGGTAACGGGCTATTATGCCTACGTCAACCGCCTGGCCGACGGCCTGGGCGTAGAGCTTGAAGCATTCTGGCATCGGTAAAGGTTTTCCCTCGCCCATAAGTATGCTAATAACCATTCCATAGCTATCCAACGAACCAAAAGATAGCTATCTAACGAACCAAAGGATAGCTATCTAACGAACTAAAAGATAGCTATCTAACGTATCAAAGGATAGCTATCTAACGTGTCAAAGGATAGCTATCTAATGGATAAAAGGATAGCTATCTAACGAACTAAAAGATAGCTATCTAACGAACTAAAAGATAGCTATCTAACGAACTAAAAGATAGCTATCTAACGAACTAAAAGATAGCTATCTAACGAACCAAAGGATAGCTATCTAACGAACTAAAAGATAGCTATCTAACGTGCAGAGAATCGGTTATGTCCGTATGACTTGATGGGCAGGAAGCGAGAGGAGCAAAGTGGAAAATCGATTTGTGTTAACACCTTATTTCCTGGATGACAGCGTGTCCGGGCTGGCGGGGCTGGCTGCGCCCGGCTGGCAGATTAACCGGCCGCCGCTCAGCGGCAGCGATAAGCAGGAGCGCATGATGAGCCTATACCGGCCGCTGGCGGCGCTGTTGGCCGACACCCTGCGCCAGGGGCAGCGGCCCGTCAGCGTAGCCGGTGACTGCTGCACGACGCTGGGCGTGCTGGCCGGCTTGCAGCAGGCAGGCGTGGCCCCCACGCTCATCTGGTTCGACGCCCACGGTGACTTTAACACCTGGGAGACGACGCCGTCGGGCTTTTTGGGCGGCATGCCGCTGGCGATGGCCGTGGGATTGGGGGAACAAAGGCTGCCGCAAGGGGTAGGGCTACGGCCGTTTCCCCCAGCCAGTGTCATCCTCACCGACGGCCGTGATCTGGACCCCGGCGAGCGCACCCTCGTAGAACAATCGGGCATCACCCACCTGCCCGACGTAACCATGCTGCTGGATTACCCGCTGCCCGACGGCCCGCTGTACGTTCACTTCGACACGGACGTGGTCGATCCGGCGGAAGTGCCGGCCATGAATTACCCGGCGCCCGGCGGCCCTTCGGCCGACACCGTGCGCCGGGTGTTTCGTCATCTGGCAGCGACGGGGCGGGTAACGGCCGTTTCCTTATCGGCCTGGAACCCGGAACTGGATGGAGACGGCCGTTCTCAGGCTATCTCCATGAGCCTGTTACAAGAATTACTCGCTGACAGTACACGCTAAAAACCCTAAGGGTTTATTTGACCCCCTGAGAAATGGCCGTTGATTCGGTAAACCCTTAGGGTGTTAATTCGTCAGCTAAAGGAATCTCATGAACAACGACCTTCATCCCGACCTGGCCCGCATCTTAGTGCCAGAAGACACCATCCAGGCCCACGTCAAAGTGCTGGCCCACCAGATTTCGCTCGATTACGCCGACGTCGAGCGGCTGTACCTGGTTGGCGTGCTGCGCGGCGCCTTCATCTTCCTGGCCGACCTGGTGCGCCATCTGACCATTCCCCACGTCGTCGACTTTATGTCGGTGTCCAGCTATGGCAAATCGACGGTATCCGGCGAAGTGCGCATCGTCCTGGACCTGCGCGAACCTATCGTCAACCAACACGTCATCATCGTCGAAGACATCGTGGACAGCGGCAAAACCCTCAGCTACCTGTACCACACCCTGCAAGGACGCAGCCCCGCTTCGCTGCGCACCTGTTCCCTGGTGCGCAAACACCGTGAACACATCGACGTGCCCATCCACTACCTGGGCTTCAACATCCCCGATGTGTGGGTGGTCGGTTACGGGCTGGATTATGCCGACACCCACCGCACCCTGCCCTACATCGCCGAATTGAAAGAGGAGGTCTACAAGAAATGAGTCTGCCCGAGACAAACCCCAATCCCCAGGCTGTCCCTGGCGTCAGCCATTACAATCCGGTCACGGTCGAAATGAAGGAGGCAACCGGCACGGCCTTTTTGGGCATCCTGGCGGTCATTCTCCTGCTCTCTCTGCTGTTTTTGCAGCGGCAAAACCGGCAGTTGGTTAACCGGCTGGCGGATGTGGCGGAACGGCCGTCCTGATATTCCGGGCAGCCGGTAAAGCCAGACACGGCCGTTTTTGCCCTTGTTAAGCCGAATGTTCAATGATATGATTTTTTATGTCACCTATACCGACGGCCGTCCGCCGGCAGCCGGTACAACCATTGGCTGAAAACGTGGGGCGGGGAACCTAGATTAGCAAGAGACAGGGTGAAGCAACCATGCCCACAGAGGAAACCACCGCCGCCCCAGAACCCGATTTGCCCGCCGAGGAAGTGGCCGCCGCTGCAGCAGACCGACCAGAAGCCACACCGGCAGAAACGCCGCCGGCTGACTCTACGCCGCCGCCGCCGCCCGAATCAGATCCTGGCCCCACCACCGGCAACCAGAACCGCACGCTGGCGGAAATCTTTACCCGCCTGCCGTTGGGCGCGCGGATAGCCATTGTGGTGTTGGGGGCTGTGGTGCTGACGCTGGTTCTGTTGTGGACGTTTCTCAGGCCATTGTCAGAAAACAAAGAAACAGAGCAGGCGACGGAAACGGCCGTGGCCGCCTTCCTCACCCTTACCGCCCAACCCACCGCCACGTCTATCGGCACCGAAACGCCGCGCATCTACATCATCGAAGAATCACCCACCCCTTCCCTGACCCCAGACGTAACCAGCACGCCCATCGTCTACGTGGTGCAGCCCGGCGATACCCTGAACAGCATCGCCCGCCGCTACAATGCCACCGTGCAAGACATCGCCACGGCCAATGGCCTGACTAACGTCAACA
>Ga0209607_1000537_pt1 | contig 33773 bp, 29 predicted proteins | sample AD_UKC117_MetaG_FD_184413 | JGI IMG/M metagenome (GOLD analysis project Ga0209607, IMG submission 184413) | Active sludge microbial communities of municipal wastewater-treating anaerobic digesters from Hong Kong - AD_UKC117_MetaG (SPAdes)... | ecosystem: Engineered > Bioreactor > Anaerobic >... | reverse complement strand
GACCGGGCCGGTGGTTTGCGGGCGGTAAAGCGTCGTTTCCCGGCCAACGTCGGCGTTGGGTTCGGCGGGGAAGGGGAAGAGCAGGCCGCTGTTGTCGTTGACGGCCGGCTGGTTGCAGCTGAACTGTAAGGCCAACCCTTCGGTTTCACTTTGCAGGCCGATGGTGGCGGAACGGCCGTTACTCTCGGCCAGGGTGTTCACATCTTCATACAAAAAGACGATGTCGTTCGTCTCTTCAAACAACTGCACGGCGAAAGTAACCGTATCGTCGCCCTCGCCATAGCGCGGCACGCCGTCCCATTCCACCACAAACACCCGGTTGGGCGTGGTTCCCACCACCTCCGTTTCCAAAAAGCCGACGGCCGTTAGGTCCAGGTCGTCCCAAAACGGGGCGATGAGATCGCCCATACCCGGCAGGGGACCGTTGGCCAGGCAGTCGTTGAAATAGAACGGGTTGCCGTTGGCGAACTGAAGATTGCCGTTGCTGCTGGCCTGCACGGCCGTGTAGGTTGTGCCGTAAAAAGTAAAAGGAAAAGGCAGGTCCAGGCTGACGATGCCGTCGTCTTCGTACAGGCCGGTGTCCTGGGTGGCGTCGATGTAGGCGTAGCCGTCGGCCGTGGTGCAGGTGTAGCCGAACTGGTCAGGGCCAGGGCAGATAGCCACGGCCGGGCCAAATTCAGCCTGCGCCGGCCGTCGGAAGATGAAGAGGACGGCTACTACCACCAGGAGCAGGAAGCCAAGAATGAGAAGGATTTTACCAGCAGTCCGCATGGGGAGAGTGTAGCGCAACGAATGGGGCGGGGCAAGAACCGGGAAAGTCAGGCGGCGTTATGGGTTGGGCGTGGCGGATTGCGCCGATTGGGTCTCGGAAAAGCGCGCCAGCAGGAGCAGGCTGCCCACCAGGACCAGCAGGGCGATGATTTGCACGACGTGGTAGCCGCCGGCGGTGAGCCAGGCGTTGTCGCGGAAGGTTTCGATGAACAGGCGGCCGGTGCTGTAGAGAACGGCCGTCAGCAAGAAAGCCTGGCCGGGAAAGCGGCGTTGGGCATTGGGGGCGGCTGGTTTGGTTAGCTGCCACCACAGCAGCAAGGCCAGCAGGCCGATGGCGATTTCGTATAACTGGACGGGGTGGCGGCGGATGCCAAACAGTGAGACTCCCCAGGGCATGCGGGTGAGTTTGCCGAAGCCGGGGCCGGCCAAAAAATCGGCCAGGCTGACGGTGATGAAGGCGCCCAAGAGGCCGGGCGTGAGGGCGTCGAGGGTGGACCAGAGCGGGAGTTGTTTGTAACGGCCGTAAAAAAACGCCCCTGCCGCGCCAAAAAACAGGCCGCCGGCCACGTTGTAGCCGCTGGTCAGCGGCCAGATAATGCCCAGCAGGTTGTCTTGAAAAGCGGCCCAATATTCCAGCACAAACAACAAGCGCGCCGCCACAAAGCCCACCACCAGCCCGGTAACGGCCGTGCCGTAAACGGCTTCGACGTTTACGCTCAGCCGTTTGGCCGCACGCTCAATCAGCGTCAGGCTAAACCAGATGCCTAGAAGGTAAGCCAGACCAGCCGTAGGAAAAACAAAAGGACCGAGATTGAGTGTTGGATACATAGTTTGATTAGCTAGAGCAAGAGCTAGAGCTAGAAATGATGGTTCTTCACCTGATTACTTATAAACCTGATCACCCCTACACCCGCTCACTCCTACACCCCCTCATCTTCTTATGGCGCGGTCAGCATCTCTTGCAGGCGGTCTTCAAGCACCGCCTGGGTAACGATGCCCACGACCACTTCGCGCACCACGCCGTCGGCGTCGATGAAAATGGTAGTGGGCAGGCTGTTGATGGTATAGCGCAGATTGACGTCATTGTCTTCATCGACCAGCAGCGGGTAGTCGATGTCCTGCCGCGCCCCAAAGTCACGGATGGTGGCGGCGGATTCGCCTTGATTGACGCCCAGGATGGCGACACGGCCGTTAAACTTCATCTGCGTCCGCTCAAAAAAGGGCATCTCCACCCGGCAGGGACCGCACCAACTTGCCCAAAAATTCAGCACTACCGGCTGCCCGCGATAGTCACTCAGGGTGTAGGTTTCGCCAAATGTGTTAGGCAGCGTAAAATCCGGGGCCAGATGTCCCACGATCGGCGCTTCGCTCAGAGTCAAGGTTTTGCTTTCGCGCACGTCTTCTTTCGACAGGAAAATCCAGCCGCCTCCCAACAGCGCCGCGACCACAATCCAGATAGCCCATTCGTATCTACTGCGTAACATGGCCAGCCAATCCAATGTCTGAAATTTGCAGACCAAAATCCGGCGAACCGGTCAGGTCGTAGGTCATGGCCCCATCCACGCGGATGGGCACCAATTCGCCCAGGGGCAGCTCGCCGGGCACGATCACCAGCCCGTCAATTTCCGGCGCGTCGCGGTAGGTGCGGCCGATACTCACGTTGTCGCCATAACCTTCGATCAGTACGGGCAGCGTGCGGCCGACCTGCGCCTGGTTGCGCGCTAGGGAAATTTGCTGCTGTATGGCCATCAATTCATCGCGGCGCGCTTCTTTCACCTCTTCCGGCACCTGCCAGGAGACCGTGGCTGAAGGGGTGGAGGCTTCGTAGGAGTAAGTGAAGACACCCACACGGTCGAACTGCAAATCCTGCACAAACTGCTTCAGGCCGTCGAATTCCTCGTCGGTTTCGCCGGGATAGCCGGTGATGAAGGTGGTGCGGATGGCGATGTCGGGCATGGCGCGGCGCAATTTTTCCACAGTGCCATAGACCCACTCGATGTTGGCCGGGCGGCGCATGCGCTTGAGGGTTTCGCGGTGGCCGTGCTGCAAGGGGATGTCCAGGTAGTTGACGATTTGCGGCGTGGTGGCCATCGTCTCGATGAGTTCGTCGGTGACGTAGCCGGGGTAGGCATACATCAGGCGAATCCAGGGGATGTCGGGCGCGGCTTTGACGATGTCTTGCAAAAGCTGGCTAAGACCATTTTTCAGGCCCAGGTCATGGCCGTAGTCGGTGGTGTCCTGGGCAATGAGGATGAGTTCTTGCAGGCCGGCATCCTGTAACCGCCGGGCTTCGTTGATAATGGCCTGGGGCGGGCGGCTGACGTGGGTACCTTTGATCTGGGGGATAGCGCAAAAGGCACACGGCCGTCTGCAGCCATCCGAGATTTTAAGGTAGGCACTGCGGCCTTGCACGGCCGTGCGCAAAACCCCTGGCTCATCCCGGCCCACTGTCGTTGCTTCTTCTGGCAAATGATAGAGTGGCTCCGGATGCTTGCTGCGTCGCAGTTGGCGCACAAAGCGCACAATGTCCATCCAGCGGCGCGTGCCAATCACCCCATCCACGCCGGGCGCCCATTCCACCACTTCCGCGCCGTAGCGCTGGGCCATGCAGCCGGCGGCAATCAGCAGTTGATTGGGCTGTTTTAACTCAGCCAGTTCACGCAAGGCGGCAATGGATTCTTGCCGCGCGTCTTCGATGAAGCCGCAGGTATTGACGATCAGCACGCTGGCGTCTTCGGGATCGGCCACGCCGGAGAATCCGGCCTTGGCTAACAGGCTGGCCATGCTTTCTGAATCAACCGTATTTTTGCTGCAGCCCAAGCTGAGCAGGAAAAAGTTTTTCTTCTGTTGGTGTTTGCTCATGAGAAAGGCAGTTAATTGTTATTGGTCGTGCGCCAGACTTCTTCTTTGTTTTCGCCCCGGTTGCCCATACGGCCCCAGGCAATGTCGTTGATGGTGACGAAGACGCCGATGGCGTTGCCAGTGTTGACTTTGGCTTCTTCGTTCGCCGTCCACTCATAGGGCGGATCGCCGTTTCTGGCCCAGCCGCTAAAAACCACGTCGCCGTCAATCGTCACTTCCATCCAGGTGCGCTCGCTGATGTCCAGGCGGAGGTTGATTTCTTCCATGGTGGCGGGCAGAGACGGCCGTGTCGGGTTCGGCGTCAGTTCGAGGTCAAAATTATTGCGGCTGGTGGAGGTGATCACCTCGCCGGGCACAATAATCGGCTGCTGTTCCTGGTCCGTGCCCACCCCTTGCTCCTCGGCCGCCACGGCCGTGGCCGTCGCTTCAGCCTGATTGGTGATATTCAACAAGGCATCGTTAATGCCTTCGGTAATCGCCGCGGAGCCATCGCCGCTGCCCAAAAATAATGGAATAAAGCGATTGGCCACCAGGGCGATGGCCACAATCAGGGCCAGGATAATGATCAGCCGCAGCGCCGAATCCGGGCTGCGCCGCTGCCCAACGTCCACTTCAACGTTCACCGGATCATAAAAAACGGGGTCTTCCAGATTTAGCGGCGGCGACGTCAGGTCGCTGCTGCTGGCGGCTGGCGCTCGTTTTGCCGGCTGGCGCCCCAGGTTGCTCTCGTACCGATCCAGCAGCGGCTTGGGATCCAGCCCTAAGAAGCGGGCGTAATTGCGCAAAAAGCCGCGCACGTGCACCGGGGTGGGCAGCGCGCTGTAATCGCCGTCTTCCAACGATTTGAGATATTTCGCGTTAATGCGAATTTCTTCTTGAACGTCTTCCAGGGAAAACCCTTTGGTTTCGCGGGCTTCCCGGAGGATGTGACCGAGTTCGTCCATACTAAAAAAAAGTCACTGATGCAGACCAGTGACTTGGAACGGGGGCACTTGTGTTGTCGGCAGCAAGTTGTGCCTCTTGGCGGGAATTATCAGACAGCTTCTTCAAATTCCTCATATTCGTCAAATTCGTCAAATTCTTCTTCTTCATCGGCCAGGTCGGCGGGGGTAACAGGGGTTTCCGCAACTGGTTCTTCGCCTTCCTCGGACTCGATGATGACCGTCACTTCCGGGTGGATGTCGGCGCTCAGGCGCACCACGACTTTGTGTGTGCCTAACTGGCGCAGCGGATCCACGCCCACTTTGCGGCGGTCGATCTCAATACCCAGCGCTTCGCCCAGGGCTTCGGCGACCTGGGAGGTGGTGATTGAGCCGTAGAGTTTGCCGGTTTCACCGGCGCGGGCAGTGAACATCAGGGTGACGGCTTCGATTTGTGCCGCCAGGGCCTCATGCTCGGCGCGAATCTGGGCGCGGCGAGCTTCAGCCTTTTTGCGCCAGACGTCGGCCTGGCTCATAGCGCCGCTTGTCGCTTTGACGGCAAAGCCTTTGGGGATCAGGAAATTACGGCCGTATCCCGGCGCAACTTCGTGAACTTCGCCAGCCAGACCTAAATTATCAACATCTTCTTTCAACAGCACCTTCATAGCTGATTACTCTCCATCTCTAATCTAAAAATTTGCAGCGTATGATCCTATCAGACGTGCCGGATTTTGACAACAACCAGCACGGCCGTTGGGCCAGTTTAGCCGGCGCCGGCGGCGTAAACCTCATCCATTGCTAAGAGAACTTCGTTAAGTTCCGTTACCTCGTCAGAAATTTCCTGGCGCAGGCGGCGGGCGCGGCCGCTGTCTATGTCTTTGGCGTCGACCAGTAAGGCCTGGGAGTAGATTGTGCCCAGGTGGGCCAGCGAGTTTTCGATCTGGAGTTCGGCGCGCTGCATGGTGTTTTCCACGCCTTGCAGCGTTTCCAGCTGCTGCTGCAAGCCCTGGATGGTGACGACCATCTGGTTTTTGACGGCTTCATCGTCTTCCAAAATCATTTCTTGCTGCAAAGCGGCGATGCGATTTTCGGCGCGCGTTTTGTCGCGCTCGATTTCCTGGCGGCGCTGCCGGTAGCGCGAGGTTTTCAGGGCCAGGTTGTATATGTGCTCCAGCCAGTCGTCAATTTGGCCGGCGGCTTGCAGCAGTTCGTCTTTGAGCATGTTGTCTGGTTGTTCTTGGATGGTGGCCTCGATGCGGCTGCGGTAGTTGACGGCTTCCAGAAATTGGTTGCGCAGTGTCTTGTCTTCGATGTGTTTGGGATCGAACTCGCGGTGCAGGGCTTCGGCCATAATCTTTTGGTAGAGTTGTTTGTCGGTGAGGCTGCTGGCCACCAGTCCGATTTCGACGAGCAGCCCGGTGAGCAGCCAGGCCCAGGCTGGCAGAAAGTCGACGCCCAGCTGCAGGGCGGAGAGGACGGCCAGGATGACGGTGAGGCTGATGATGACCGCGCTTTCCCAGCGGAAGAGCGCGTGTTCGACGTAGGCGCGTTGGACGCGTTTTTCGAGTTCTTCCCGTTTATCGTTCGACATGGTTTGTTTCTTTTGTGCTTGGATTGAGCTGGGCGGTAACGGCCGTTAGCAATTTCTCCATTTGCTGGCGCTGCGCCGGATCGGTGGTGCGGTGTAGGGCGGCGCTCAGGACGTCGGCGCTGCGCTGGTAGAAACCCAGGCGGGCATAGGCGCTGCCCAGGTGGCGTTGAAAGCTGATTTGTCCCGGCGCATTGGCGGCGGCGCGCTGCCAGTGGAGAACGGCCGTGGCCCATTCGCCTCGTTTGGCCGCTTTCAGGGCGATGGCGTGATAACGGGCCGCTTCCTGCACCCCTTTTTGGACGACGGCCGTCTGGCGATGCTGCACGCGCTCAAAATCCGGCCCGGCTTTCAGGACGGCGATAAACAGGGCCAGCCCAACGGCCATTAACTGGAAAATGTGCAGGAAATCGGCCAATCCACCTAGCAGCGGGCTGATGACCCCATCGAACATCGGGCCAACCGGCATGATCGTCGCCAGGGTCAGCTCGGTGGGAACAAAATAGCCCAGTATGTTGATGACGAGGACGATGATCAGCACGGCAACGGCCGTGGCATACGCCCAAAATTGACGGAAGTAGACGCCCCCGGCCAGCATGATGAACAGGCCCATCATCAATCCCGGCAGGATGGCAAAGACGATACTTCGGCGCACAATCACATCGTACAAAGCTTGCAGCATGTATAACTGCGAGATGCCGATGAGCAGCACCCAGAGGATATGGAGGTTGGCGCTGGGTTGGTCATAGCGGTAGGTGGAGACCAACAGTTTGCGACCGCAGGCGGGGCAATGGGTGTTTTCCGGCGACAGTTCTCGGGCGCAGTAGGCGCAGATGTCGCCGTCTTGCTCCCAGATATCGTTGTATTTGGAAGAAGTGACGAAGGGGGCAACGGCTGTGTCCTCCTCCTCTTCCATCTCGCGTTCTTGCACCGCCAGTTTTGCCAGGCCGCGCCGGGCGGCCCGGTTTTCCGGGTTCAGGGCCAACACGTTTTCCAGGCAAATCCGCCGCTCTTCCATCGAGTCCACCGCGCCGCTTAACCAGAGCCAGGCCGTCTCATTGTTTTCCTCCACATCCACGACACGCAGCAGCAGATCACGCGCTTCGGCGCGATGGCCGCCTTTGAGGGCGGCAATACCTGCTTGCAACTGCAGGTTGTCAGCGGAACCAGACGTAACCGTGGTGGTCATGAGAATAAAAGATACCCGATCTCGGATCATTCTGCTAAATCAGCCGCCCTGACGAGCCTGGACGATTTGCAGGTGGCAAAATCGGGTAGATTGGCCGGAAAATTTGCCGGCGGCGGAGGGATACGAACCGATGAACCCGAGAAGTGCTTACTCGCTTTTCATCGAGGAAGCAGATTCTTCCTCGTCGGCGTCGAATTTGGGCGCGGCCGGTTCGGCTAATCCCAGGCGGCGTTTCCGTTCCTCAAGCTGTAGTTCAATTTCCGTTTTCCCGAGGATGTCGTCCATCTGGTTATCCAGGCTGCTGGCGTACATTTCGCTGTGGGCGCTGGCCGTATCCAGGCGGGTCTGGATGGATTCGCGCAGGCGGGCGATGTCGCCATCGCCGACGCCTTCCAGGTCTTGTAGGCTCTTGATGGCTTTGACGGTGGTTTCCTTGGATTTGGCCAGGCGCAGCAGGGCTTCCATCTCTTTTTGTTCCTGGCGGATGGTTTTGAGTTTGGCCTGAAGTTTGAGGCGGGCGTTGAGGAGCGCTTCGTATTCGCGCTGCTGGCGGACCCATTGTTCGTGGTATTGTTCCTGGAGACGCCGGGTGCTGTTGAGCTCGTTTTGGGCGGCTGTAGCCAGATCCGTCTTGCCTTGCATCAGCAGCATGTCGATGTTGTTGTCGAGCTGGTCGGCTTTTTTCTTGTATTCTTTGTATTTGCGCTCCATGGATTTAACTTCGCCGCCGACGGTGGCGGCGGCGCGTTCCAGGTCGTCGAGGTTTTGCTCGGCGTCGCGGATGTATTGTTTCATCACGGCGACGGAATTTGCCTCGAGGGCGCGATCAACCATTTCATGCAGGTTGGCCTGGATGAGGGTTTGGGTTTTTTCCAGTAACGATGCCATTGTGGAGTCTCCTTATATCAGGTTTAGTTGGTTTGCAAATCAATACGTTCAGGCGTAGATGGTGGTTGCTTCTTTGGCCGGTAACGTTAGGGTGAACGTGAAGCTGGCAGGGGACGTGTTCAGGGAGAGACGGCCGTGGTGCAGGCCCATGTAGCCTTTGACGATGCTTAAACTGGGCAGGCAGGACGTCAGGGTGAGCATTTCAAAATCGTCGAGTTCCAGATGATGCTCGATAGCCTCTTTTTCCTCGGTGGGGAGAGGAAAGGGAAACTGGATGCGCAGTTGGATTTTTTGTTCCGGCGCGGCGTAAACGGCCGTCAGACGGATGCTCATTTCATTAACCGAGGGTCGATAAAAGTTGAGGCCCAGTTCCAAAATCCGCTGAATCGAGTTCGTAAGCGTCAGGCGATCGCCCATAATCGCCGGCAAATTGTCTGGCAGCGGGCAGCTGATCAACAGACCCTTTTGAGCCGCCTGCTGCTCGAACAGTTGACTGGTTTCATACAGCAACAGGCCGATGTCGGAGATGGTGGTGATGCGCAGATCATAGGCCATGTCGGCTTCGCCCGTCTTCAGTTCGGCCAGGGCGATAAAATCTTCGATCAGTCGGCTTAAGCGCAGGCTGCTGGTCTGAATCCCTTGGAGGGAGTATTTCAGGTCTTCATCGGTACGCGCTTCGCTAATCTGCTGTTCAAATTCGCCGGAATATTTGGCCACGGAAGCCAAAGGCACACGAAAATCAGGGGTTATCAACTCAATGATGCTGCGTTTAAGCACGTCGAAGTTGCGCGACATGGCCCGCTTTCTTTGGAAATGGCGGTTTAGCTGTTTGACTGTGAGCCCTAACAATTCGTCGCTGTCGTATGGCTTGGTGATGTATTCTTCGACCCCGCGGCGCAGGCCATCGTGTATGTCGCTTCGTTCTCCTTTGGCTGTCAGAAAAATAAAGGGGATATGCACCCATTCGGGATTTTTTCGGACTTCGCGCAGCAAGGTGTAGCCATCCATCACAGGCATCATAATATCGGAAATGATCAGGTCTGGCATGTGGTTGGCCAGGATTTCTAATCCTTTTTTGCCGTTGGTGGCCGTTAAGATTGTCAGCTTGTATTGGCCGTCGTGGATTTCTAGAAGCTCGCGCAGGCCTTCCAGCAAAAACTGGTCATCTTCGACGATGAGCACGGTTGCTGCGGTGGAGGTTGTTTCGGTAGCCGACACCGGCCAGGGGCCACCGGAGTAAACCGGAAGAACAACTGTGAACGTGCTGCCGACATTTTCCTCGCTCTGGAGCTCGATGTGCCCATGATGCAGTTTCACCAGGCCCTCGGCAATGGTCAGGCCGACGCCGGCGCCCTGTTGTTCCAGTTGGTCTCGGTTGTATTGGACAAAGAGGTCGAATATCTGGGTTTGCATATGTTTGGGCAAGCCCACGCCGCTGTCCTGGAAGGCAATGGACACCTCATTGTTGGCAACGGCCGTACTCACCCTGACCACGGCTCCTTGTTTGGTAATCAGACGCCGGGACGAGAATTTGATGGCATTGTCCAAAAGGTGCTGAAAAACGGCGGCCAGATTTGCCGCATTCCCAAACACAGGCGGCAGGTCGGTTGTTGGTTCAAATTCAATCTGTATTTGGTGGTGCGTGGCTTTAGCCTGGTTATCAGCGATAACTTCTTCCAGAATGGCGTTTACGTCGTCGACCTTGGCGGCCTGACGAAGGAAATTCTCCTGGGCTTCCCCTGTTCGCAGCTCGATCACTGTAATAAAACTTTCGATCAGCCGGTTTAAGCGGACGCAGCCGGCCTGAATGCCGCGCAAATATTCTTGGAAATTATTGGTGTCGGCGTACGTATTCACGCTGTCGGCCAGCATTTCGTAATAAGCGGTGACGTAGGTCAGGGGAGTGCGGAATTCATGATTGAGGATTTGTAAAATATCTTTTTTCAGGGTGTTGATATGCTGTTCGTTGGTATGTTCCAGTTGGAATTTGCGGTCAATCTGGGTTTTGATCAGCTCCAATAATTCCACGCTATGAAATGGTTTGGTGACGTACAGCGCCGCTCCGCTGATCCGCCCTTTGTGTATCTCGTGTTTTTCGCCTCGGGCGCTCAGGAAAATGAAGGGGATATTGATCCAGGCCGGCTCTTTTTGCACCTCGGCCAAAAATTCAAAGCCATCCATGATCGGCATCATGATGTCGGACACGACCAGATCGGGCGTCTGTCGGTTCATGATAGCCAGGGCTTCCTGGCCATTCCCGGCGGTCAGAACGTTGATCTGATAGTCCATATCCACGACTTGCAATAAATCGCTCATCCCGTATAGCATGGATTTATCATCTTCGACGAGGAGAATTGTAACCGAGCGTTTCATAGTCTAACTCTAGGCAAAAAATTATCTAATTGGACACCGAGCTATTATAGCATAAGGAGTTCATGGCGGGGTGCAGATGACCTGCGATATTAGTACTGGTTAAGGGCTGCTGCCGCTGTCGGGGAAGGGGATGTGTTAATAAAAAACGGCCGTTGCCCAGGCAACGGCCGTCAGACCAAATCAAATTCTCAGAACCAAACCTGCAATCTCCTACGCCAGCATCAGCGGCCCAAATGGCCGCTAATGCCCCTCGACCTCTTTACCGGTCGTCAGGCGCGGCGTAGACGTCTGGCCATGAACAAGACAGCCACCAGCGCCAAACCAATAAGCATGGCGCTCCAGACGTCGAAGCCGGTATTGGGCAATGAGCCATTATCGCCGCCCCCGGTAACCGGGATCGGTGTGGGCGTGCTGCCATCCGTCGAGTTGTCGAAGACACTCGTGCCGGATAAATTAGGCGTCCCCATATCGCCGCCTTCCACAGTGGCCTCTGCCACTACCGGCGTATTCGTAGGCCGGGTGGTGGCTGTCGCCTGGGGGGTGGGCGTGAACGTGGGTGGTGGTGACGGCGTTTCGGTGGGACGCGCCGCTTCCGTTTCCATGGCGGCAATCGTTTGCGTTACCGCCTCGTTGGTCACGGCGACGATGGCATTTTGCGTTTCAATCGCGGCAACTGTGGCCTGGGCGACCTGGTCGGTTGAGCCTCTGGACAACAGCGAAAAAGCTGCACAACCGGCGGCCACAATGAAGATCAGCAGTAAAACGCCAACGGCCGTATAAAATGGGCGGTTGTTCGTGCTCTGTGTATCTCCCTGAATGATGTATTCTTCTTCTTCCATGTTTCCCTCCATCTCGTGGATTTCAACTGCGCACTGCAATTATATGATAGCTTCCATATTCGCGTAAGGCACAAAGACGACTTTGCCGTTTTCCAGGCGCACATCTGCACCGTGGGCTTTCACGCCAGACGCCGTCAATTGGGCCAGATTATACAAATGCGTTACCGTGGCCATCTGGTTCAGGTACGGTTGCCGCAGCAGCCGGACAACCTGGCCCACGGCCAACGGTTCGGCAGCAGAACGCGGATCGGTTGTCGTCTTTTTGTCCGCCTGGATCACAATTTGCGGCCTGTCCGTTCGCACGCCCGATTTTTTGCCCAACAACGCCGTGCGCCGCCCATCAGCCGCCTGCAATAGCTCGAAGACGGGCGCCGACATGCCCTGCGACCCAATCCCATCGGTAACAAAAACGGGCAGGTCGATCAGGCTGGCCATGCGGCCAATGTGCGCCGGCAGGCTGCCGGTGATGATGCCGCGCACGCCCATGTCGCGGGCGCGCTCCAGCACTTTGAGCTGATCAAACCAGCCGACGGCCAGAATGGCGCTGTTGGCTTCCGTGGTGATCTGCTCCGGAAAAAACAAGGAGTCCGGCGCGCTGGCCATGACTTTGAGCAGTCCGGCATCCTCGTCGTCGGTGCTCCAGGCTGCCTGGATGAGGGAACCAAACGTTTCCAGCACCACGCCATCGCTGGCGATGTGTTCGACGACGCGGCCGGCCACCAGCGCGCGCAGTTCAATGATTTCCGACATCTGCCGCAATATGAGACGGCCGTTGCGGATTTCATACACTTCCCCGTCCAAAGGCGATTGGTACTGCTGCCGGCGGCCCAAAAAGCCCTTTTTATCGACCAGCATCATGCCCTGTTTAACCCGATCCCCGGCATGAACCATCAGCGCATTGGCTAATTCCGCCGGGGGGATTTGTAAAAGGTCGCTGAGCGGCAAGATACGGTAGCGGGTGTATTGGGTGGCACGGGCAACCGTCTGCATTGGCGTAACTGTCTGGCCAATGCCGGTGATGACCTCACCGGCAATCGGCAGCACCCGCCTGACACGAAGACGAATAAGTGGAGCGACAATTGTGGTGCGAATGATTGCATGCATCGACATCAGCCACCTATATCCCAGAACCACTTGCGCACCTGATCCAGGCGTTTGTCCTCGTCGGCCAGGGATAACGGCCGTCCCCGGGCGTCCACAATCAGGCCCACAGCTCCGCCGCGCACCGACAGCTTTTTGCCCTTGCCTGCGCCAAAGCCCAGGTTCAGGCGTTTGTCGGGCTGCAAAGACACCTCGGCCATCTGGTTGGTATCCAAAATGGTGGCGTCGATACGGCCATGTTCCACATCCAGGTCAAACTGCCCCTGCGCCGATTCCACCGACCCCTTCAACGCCGATTGGCCCGCCTGCCCTTTGCCTGTTGGAGCAATCACCCAGCCCAAGTCAGACAAAACACCGGCCTCCAGCGCCTGCACCACAGCCAGCGGCTGGTAGATCGCCAGCGCGCCCAGCGCCGGCAGCGCCCCATACTTATCCAGCGCCGCCGAAAAAATACCCGTGGGCTGCAAAGCGTCCAGCAGCAGCAAAATTGCCTGGCCAGGGCGCGGCGTATTGGTTAGCGTTTGCCCCCGGGCCAGCAAAACTTTAAACGGAGGCAGCGGTTTGGGGGCCACACAACGAATGATTTCCCGGGCAATGGCCTGTTCCAGGTAAGATTCCAGCTCAGTCGTTGGAATGGTCTGGGGATTTAACGACTTATGGAAGATATAATCCCGAATCTCTTCATCGGAGATGGGCTGCGGCACCCAGCGGGCAATGGCGGCAGGTTCTACCTCGTCCAATAAATTGATAATGGGCGCGCCCATGCCCAAATCATTGCGCATAAAAATTTCCACGTGATGCGCGTCGGCCAGGAGGAGGGAGGCTGTGCTGCTGCCCAAATCTACGATGAGTACTCGCCCCTTGTGAAGCGCCGCGAAATACCGGGCCACCGTGGCCAAAGCCTGCACTGTGGGGATGACCGGCTGCTGGTGCCATTCGTGCAGCGTGTGCACCCCAGGCAGCGAGCCGATCTTCAGGTCGCTGTACAGTTCATGCAGCAGGCGGATTGCGTCACTCAGGTTTTCTGTTTGCAGATCCGGCCGGACATTTTCGGCCACATGAACCTTTGCCCGATCCTTCAACAATTCTCGGACACGTTCGCGCAGCATTTTGTTGCCTGCGTAAAGCACCTGCACCGTCTGCCGGGCAGCCATCGGCCCGATGCCGATGCTCACGGTTTCCACCAGGCGCAGCAGCCGCTGGGCCGCGCCGCCGTCTGTGCCGCCGACGATGAATACCAGATCGGGCTTTTCGCCAATGAGGGCGGCCAGGTGTTTTTCTTCGTTCGGATCCTGGTTCAGGCTCAGGCTGTGGGTCGCGCGGGCATAGGTGCTGGCCAAGGCCCGACGCCCGCTGGCCAGGCTTACTTCATCGAATAGGCCCACCAGGGAAGTAGCCAGAGGCGCGGCGGCGCTGCCGACAGCGATAAACTGATCGACGCCAGAGCCATTTTGGCGGGCAGGGGTAATCAGCTTGCGTTGTGGCGTGAGCAGGCTGCGGCCGGTGATGGTTTCTATCTGGCGGATGGCCGCGTACACGCCCTCCATGATATTTAGCCAGGGTTCAACGGCCGTTGTCGGGGCTGTGGCCTGGGCCAGTAACCGGTAAGTTCCGGCGGCAACATCGAACAACGTGACCGTAGTAGTGATCGTGCCGCATTCCGCAATCAGGAACGAGGGTAGGGTCTTGGTTTCCTGGGTTTTGTTTTCTTCGGCAATTGTCATGGTAATAAGTGCATGAACTCAGTGAAATAGAAGCTGATACGCTGGGTTAGCAGCACCAGACTGGTGCTCAGCACCCCGGCGAACAAAGCGCCGAAGGTGATCATGAGAACAGCCTGGCCAACCTGGACAAAGCCGCGCTGCCAGAACGGCCGTTGCCATTCCCCTTGCTCATTCTTCTTGCCGGTAAAATGAAACGTCAACAGCGTGCAAACCGTTAACGCGGCTACGATGAGGCTCTCGATGGGTGTCAACAGACTGTTCCCCGCAGCGCCAAAAATCATCGTCTGGGGCAGCAGTGTGCCAGAAATTGCCCCGATCAGGGCCACAGCCGCGCCCACACCGACCAGCAAGGCGGTGGCATTATCGCCCAGCCAGGAAAATCGCGACAACCGCTGCAAAATGAGCAGCAGCGCCAACAAGACAGGCACCAACCACAGCAGAGAGTCCAGACTCAGAGGATTTGAAGCGAGTTGAATGAATACCGGCAAAATGATCCTCCGCAGCACATAGACACCGGCGTAAGCCGCGCTGACCCCCACCAACACGTGCACAGCCAGCCGGTAGACAGGGTTGTCGCCGATGACATAGCTGTAGATCAACACCGTCAAAATAAAACCGATCAAAAGCCCTAACGTGTCATTCATGGTTGGTTCGTTATGATCCTTGTTTGGATGGCTTTTTGGCGGCAGCCATGACCACCGCCCCTGCCAGCAGCAGGAAGGCTGCGGCCAACAGGATCAGACTTTGCGCTTCATATTGCCTCTGGGCCCCGGGCATATTTGCCAGGGCGCCGTGGCTGTTCGCCAGAGCCACCGTTGCCGGCAAGCCGTCCAGGTAGCCGAGCAACTGGCCGCTGGCGTAGTAGGGCGCGGTCAACGGGCCAAGCGCCTGGGTCACGCCGGCGGCCACCGGAATATTGTTGGCGGCGCTGACTTGCTCGACCCAGTTCACCAAACTGGTGCGTTCGCCGGTTAGAACAATGATTAAGGCTACGTTTTGCAGGGCCGATTGGGCCTCGGTGCTGAGGCCGCGCCCTTGAAGGGTTTGACAAGGCTGCTGGCTCTGGCCGACGCACCCGGCAAGCTGGCGCAGCCCGATTGATTCACCGGCAATCATGCCCAACGGAATGATGGGGGTGTTCAGGGACGCGGTGAGGTTGGCGGCCACGGCCGTTCCGGCGGCCGATTGGCTGGTAATAAGGATGGGGCTGTTGTTTTGCTGAAGCTGGTTCAGCAGCAGCCGGGCTTCATGGTCGAGTTCGCCGGCCATGGCCGGGGTATAGTCAAAGGCGATCAGAACGGGCTGGCCGGCAGCGGCGTTAACGGCCGTGTACACCGCTTCGGCGGCGGGCGGCACAGTGGTCGGGATATTGCCGGCGAGGAAATTCGGGCCGAACAGCGCCACCGCCACCGCCGCCAGGAGCAAAAGGGCCAGCAAGAAGCGCAGTCCAGATCGGCCAGCCGTGACCGGGCGCTCAACGCCAGATTGAACCGGCTGCTGCTCTTCCTGCACCAACTGGCGCAGCAGGCTGGCTTGCTGCTGCTGCTCTTTGGTGATGCTAAATTGAGCTGCCGGGCTGATGGCCCGCGGCATGGCCACAATGGGTTCCACCTTGATCACGCCGGGCATGCCGGCCAGCGGCCCTGTGGTTTCGAGCTTGAAATCAACGTCGGCGGCGGCCTTACCGGTAAGTTCTGCCGGTTTCAGGTTTTGAATCCACTCAGGAATTTCGGCTTTTTGCAGCATTTCCTCCGGCGGCAGGGCCGGGGGAAGTTCCGCCAGGATGGATTCCAGTTCGCTGGATGGTTCGCCCAAATCGCTCTCGGTATCGATCCACACGGGGAGTTCGGCGCTGGCGAGGGGCACGGCCGTTTTCTCCGGCTTGGCGATGTCGGTATCTTGCAGCCAGTCGGGCAGGTCGGTGTCTGCCAGATCGTCGGTGATGGCATACAGATCATCCGACGCGGCCGGTAAAACGGAGGGCAGCAGGCTGTCTTGCTGGTCGGCGTCTCCTGGCCGCATGCTGGCAATCCATTCGGGCAGTTCGCCGGTGGAGATCAGCGGCTTTTCGGCTTCGTCGTCGGCCAGCAAGCCGGAATCGAAAGCACCCTCGGCAGGCACATCCAGTTGTTCCAGCCAGTCGGCCGTTTCGTCTTCGGCGTCGACGCCGGTGAGGATGGCGTCCAGATCGGCCCATTCGGCATCGTCGTCGGCCAGGTCTGTCTGGTCGTCGGCGGAAACGGCCGTCATCATGGCTGCTGCTTCTTGCGGAGCATCCTCCAATTCGAAGGCTTCGTCGAACGCCTTAAATTCGTCGGTCTGGGCATCGGATACGGCCGTTTCCTGAGCTACCAGGTCGTTGGGGTCAAAAGCAGCCAGCTCGCTTAACCAGTCTGGCTCCTCGTCAAACCGCAACGGCTCGTCTTCGGCCGCGAAATGATCCTCTGCGCTAAATTCACCTTCCGGCTCAACCACAGCCTCGGGTTCCGCAGCGGAATAAATGTCAGCGGCAGGCCCCAAAATGTCTTCCAGCATACCCGAGACGAAGGTGGGCTGCTCGGCATCGGGCGTTTCTGACGCTGGTTCCAATTCATCCAACCAGTCCGGCAGCGGTCCGGTCTCGCCGAAACTTAAGTGGTCGGCTTCTACTTCGTCCGGTTCCTTTTCTGTCAGCCAGGCGGATAAGTTGGCGGCTGCTTCTGCGGAGTCTTCGTCGGTCTCTGCCTCGCCCATATCCAATTCATTTAACCAATCGGTCAGGGATTTGCGCACCTTTTCTTCGGTTACAGGTGGCGCGGCGAAGGTTTCTTCGGTGAAATCGGCTTCTGCCAGTTCCACCTCTTGCTCTTCCTCTTCTTCAAACCCGGTCAACCAATCCGACACGGATTTTTGGGCGGAGGTATTAACGGTTGTAAATGCCTCGTCTGGCTCGGGCTGTGGCGGTTGTTCCAGGGCGCTCGTGTCCGGCGGCGCCATCAACCAATCCGGAAAATCTTCCGGTTCCTCGTCGATCTCGTCGTCGGCCCAATCCTGGTTTGGCCGGGAGAGGCTGTCGGTGTCGGGCGCGTTGCCTGCGGCCAGCCAATCCGGCACGTCCACGTCCTGACCGGACAAAATAGCATCTACGGACGGCTCATCGTTTGGGGCGGACGGCCGTGCCAGCATTTCGGTGTTGGGCGGCTGGAAATCATCCAACCAATCCGGCAGGTCGCTTTCGGCCGGGCCGTCAGGCAGCTCATCACCACCAAGGCCTTTTGGCCGCGCCAAAATATCGGTGTTAAGCGGACCGAGCTCAGCCAGCCATTCCAGGTCGTCGTCATCGGGTTCTGGCGTTTCTGGCGGTGGGGGCGGTTGAGGCGATGGTTTGGCGGCAGCCTCTTTTTCTTCTTCGACGGACTGGACAAAATCTTGCAGCCAGTCGGGTAGCTTGCCGCCTTTGCCGGTGATGGCCGGATCACTCAGCATACCGCTCAATTTGCGCCGTTCCTCGTCGTCTATTTGCTGAACCATGTTGAGGAAGTGCTCGGTGGTAATGTCTTCTGGCGCTTCGATTAAAAACTCTTCGTTTTCGGAGTCGACGAGCCAGGCGGGTAAATCGGCCGTTTTGCCCCGCTGTTCCGGCGTTAAATCGGACAGGCGCGGTAGTTTGCCGGTTTCCGGCTTGCCGCTTTCGTCCGATTCAATCTGGGTCTGGCCCGAGCGCAGCCAATCCATGACGTTGTCGGCATTGAGTTCCCCCGTATCGCCCGGTTTGCGCGTGGGCAAGGAGAACATCTTGGCGCTGGTGGGCAGGTCTTCTTCCGCCGGCGTTTCACTGGGCGGCGGTGTCTCTTCCTGCACCAATCGCGAACCGCATTTATCGCAGTAGAAGTTGCTGGATGGATTGGGGGTCTGGCAGCGCGGGCAAAGAATACTGGTGCTTTTGGGCAGGCGCGCGCCGCAGTTGCTGCAAAATTTGCTGCCCGGCGGGTTGGGGGTATGGCATTCCTGGCAAATGGTTTTTACGGTCATTTGTTATACGGCCTTTCTAAACCAAGTAACAGGCGAATGCTCAATGTGATAGCGCCCAGGGCAATACCCAGCAATATCCCCCGCATCCCCGACGAGACGATGATGTTCTGGATCAGGTCGCGCAGCTGCTGCAGCAACCCGGCCAAAGACGCCGGGAGCAGCGGGCTGACGATGAGGGCATTGCTGATCAGGATGAGAACGGCCGTGACCAAAAAAAGGATCGACGAAAGGGTGCGCTGCCGCTGCAGCAGCCGAATCCCGGATAGCAGCAGGAAAAAGGCCAGCAGCGAGGCCAACGCCGCCTCCAGAGGCGCCTGCACCCAGTTAAATACCTGGTTCAGGCTGCCCGAAGTCATGCCCAGCAGGTCGGTCAGGCCCAGGCCAAACACCACGAGCATACTGATTACCAGAACCGCGCTGTAGACATTATGGCCGCCAAACGGCCGTTTGCCGGCCATGCGCTGGGCGTGGACACTGAATAGATTGATAACTCCCAACAGCAGGGCGACAGCTGCCAGAAAACTGGCCCAAGCCAAAATCAGGTTGCTGATTTCTGCAATGCCAAACAGCAAGCTGATCAGCGTGAGGAAGCCAAAAGAAATGGCAATGATGAGCGGAAGACCACGTCTAAACATAGAACAGGTTCAGTGCCGGTTTAACCGGTTACCAGACGATAAACGGCCAGACCTAAAATGGTCAGGCTGAGTAAAATGCGTAAAACGTCTTGTATTTGCAGGCTGGCGACCTGATCCGGCTTGCCTTCCAAGTAAGCCGGGGCCGCCAATAATTCCTCACCGATCAAAAAATTATCGGTGATCGGCGCCGCGACAGCCAGCGCCAGCGGGTCATCTGAGCCGATGATTTGTTGCACCTGGCTGCGCCCGGCCACTTCCGTGACAATGGCCAACTCCTGGCCAAAATGGCCAACCATGACGCTGCCCAAGATTTTTTGCTGCTGAATCACGCTGGCGACGCCGCCGGCATAAGCGAATGCGTCGGTGCGGCTGGCGATAAATTGCATGGTCCCTGGGGGGATGCCCGCAGCGCTTTCGGCGTTATCCGCAGCGCGGCGCAGAGTGTTCTCCGCCAGCGGCAGCAGCGTGCCGTCGCCGACGGTGGTGATGGGCGGGGTGTCGTTGGCACAGCCTTCGGCGGCCAGGCGTTCCAGCACGGCCAGCGCCGCTACGCTGGTGGGGTTGGCCGCGCCCGTCAGGCTGGCGCGCCCCAGGCTGATGTGAAGCTTGCTGGCGCTTTCGATGGCTTGGCCAACCTGGCCTTTGAGGGCGGTATAACCGGATAACGGCCGTAACGTCGGCTCTTCTTGCTGGGCCAGCCGCCGACTCCACAACACAATGGCGACGGCCACGACGCCAATGATAACCAGGGTAGTGAGGATGGTCATACGCTGTTTGCCTCTTCCAAACGATGGACGAGAGCCGCTACCGCCGCCGGATTTTCGAGCAGTTGGGCTGCCTGGCGGACGGTGGTGTCGGCTACAAACAAGGAAAGCGCCGGTTGGGCCAGCCATAAAAGCTGGCCGCCCAAAAAGGCCAACGGCTGACCGGCTTCCAGGGCGATTAGGGCCGGCAAGCGCAGCCCGCGCCGGCAAAAGGCGGCGGCCACCTGGTCGATGAATGTTTCGTGGTCAGTTGCAGCCTGCTCAGGTGATTCCTGATTCATGGCACACTTTTCCCGCTGCCAAAACGGGCGATTGCTTCTGGTTGTTTCGTGTCAGGTTGCAGCATTTGCCCAAATAGTTAACGTAACATAATATGTTGGCGCGAGTATAACACGTTTATATGTGGGTGTAAAGCGATGATACCGCCATATACAAGAGGTAGAGAGCCTGTGCCCCTCGACGAAAAAGGGTACAATTCTGTGCTCGAAGCAGGTAAATTGGCCCGGCATAGGCCATTGGTACTATTGGTCAGAAAGAGGCGTGTGTGCAGATAAAAGTGATTCTCAACCCGGCGGCCGATAACGGCCGTGCCCGATACTATCGCGATCCCATTTTACAGGCGGCAGCGCCATATGGCGGCCTGGAAGTTGTCGTGGCCGAGCGCCCCGGCCACGCCGAAATCCTGGCGCGCCAGGCCGCCGAGGCTGGCTGCGAGCTGGTGGTGGCGGCGGGCGGCGACGGCACGGTGCACGAAGTGGTCAACGGGCTGTATGCTGCCGGCAGTTCCCCGACCAGGCTGGGCGTGATTCCGTTGGGGTCGGGCAATGATTTTGCCTTTAGCGCCGGGCTGGCAGCCGATTGGCAAACGGCCGTTCCCCGTCTGTTCATCGGCTCCGTTAAAACGGTGGATCTGGCCTGCATCGAAGCGGATAACGGCCGTGCCTGTGTCTTCGACAACAACTTCGGCTTGGGGTTCGACGCCCGCGTGGTGGTGCAGACCCAAAAGATGACCCGCGTCCACGGCTTCATCAAATATTTTTTGGCCGTGCTGCACAGCATCGCCTTTTATTACCAAACGCCTTACCTGCAGATGGATTTTGACGGCGAGCAGACCGCGCAGCCCGTGCTGTTCCTGGCCTTGGGCGTGGGGCGGCGCGGCGGCGGCGGCTTTTTGCTCACCCCGGATGCCCGGCAGGATGACAACCTCATCGACAGCTGCCTGGTGAATCCAATCGGCCGTCTGACCATGTTGCAAATGTTGTCGCAGGCTGTCAAGGGCACTCACATCCACAGCCGCCACGTCACCATGCGGCAGAGCCGGCACATCACGATCCAACTGCGAGATCCCGCGCCCGTCCACGTCGACGGCGAGATGTTCGCCTATCCCGAAGACAACGTGCGGCAGCTTACCATCACCAGTCTGCCCGCGGCGCTGTCCATACAGGGTTAGTGGGCGCGACGAGATTCCAGGATTTTCATGAATATCAGCCCAATGCCAAGCATGAAAATTCGCCCAAAGCACCTTTTGCTTGGACTTTGCCTCTGCGCCTCTGCGTTAAAAAAATTTTTCACAGGAGAAGGATATGCGCTCTCTTGAGCAAGCACTTCAGGATCATGAATTAATTGTTTTGCGGGTGATCGGCGAATGGTGGGAGATGGATTTGACCGGCCTGGACAAGGTGGCTTGCGTCAAAACCCTGGCCCAATCGCTGGCGCAGTTGGATATGCTGCAGGAGCTGCTGTACCTGTCGCCGGAGGAAGCCTCGGCGCTGCAAGATTTGATCCAGGCCGGCGGGCAAGTGCCGGTGGCCACCTTCAGCCGGGCGCATGGCGAAGTGCGCCTGATGGGACCGGGTCGCCTGGAGCGGGAAGAGCCGTGGTTTGACCCAATCAGCCCGGCGGAATCCTTGTGGTATCGCGGCTTTTTGTTTCGCGGTTTTGACGAGACGGCCGAAGGGCTGATTGAATTTTATTATTTGCCCGATGAGCTTCTGGGCCAATTTCCTCAGGCGGGCGGCAAACCGGCGGCGGCCACGGCCGTTTCCTCCCCCTCTTCTCTCCAGCCCGTCACCTCGCCCAAACAGGTGAACACGGCCGTCCACGACGCCGTCGACGACCTGACCACCCTGCTGGCGGCCGCGCAAACCACCAACCTGGGACCGGAAACGTTGGGCGGCATACGGCCGTTGCTCGGCGACGCCAACCCCGACCGCCTGTCGCTGCTCATGACCCTGGCCGACGAAATGGGCCTGCTGCGCCAGACCGACAATAACCTGCGGCCTACACGCACGGCCGTAACCTGGCTCAAACAAAGCCGCGAAGCCCAACTGCGCGACATGGCCGAAGCCTGGAGCGGCTCCATCTGGAATGACCTGTGCCATACCCCCGGCTTGCGCTGTGAAGGCGAAGGCTGGAGCAACGACCCCATCCTGGCGCGCACGACGCTGCTGGACCACCTGCCCCGCGATAGCGACTGGTACCGTCTGGCGGACCTGGTGGCCCAGATCAAGGACAACGACCCGGATTTTCAACGGCCGGATGGCAACTATGACACCTGGTACGTGCGCGACGTGGCCAGCGACGCTTACGTCACCAGTTTTGCCAATTGGGATGTGGTGGAAGGGCGGCTGCTGCGCTTTCTGGTGCAGGGGCCGCTGGCCTGGCTGGGTCTGGTTGAGACCGGCTACGACGGCGATGACCTGTTTCACCTGACGGCGCGGGCGTTGGGCTGGCTGCAAGGCGAGACGCCGCCGGCCGACGAGGTGCGCGTGCCGCTGGTAGTGCAGGCCGACGCCACGGTGCTGGTACCCCACAATGCCGATCGTTACCAGCGGTTCCAGGTGGCGCGCATCAGTGAGGCGGAGCCGACGGCCGTTGGGCAGCCATATCTCTACCGTCTGACGCCGGCGGCGTTGGCCGGAGCGCAGCAGCAGGGCATCGCTGCGGACCGCATTTTGCAGTTTTTGGCGGAGGCCAGCGGACGGCCGTTGCCGGCCAGTGTGAAGCGCTCGGTGGCGCGCTGGGCGGAGCGTGGGGTGGAGGGACGGTTGGAAACGGCCGTCATCCTGCGCGTGCGCGAAGCGGGCATCCTGGAAACGCTGCGGACCAATCCCAAGACACGGCCATTTTTGGGCGAAAGCCTGGGTGATCTCGCGGTGATGGTGCGCCTGAACGATTGGGCCAACCTGCGCGCCGCGACGGCCGAATTGGGCCTGCTGCTGGACGACGCCGGCATCGTGACGCCGGCTGAACGGTAAGCGTTCTGTAAGATTTCACTAACATTCTCGTAACTCATCTCGTTTACGGTGGGGAGATGCGAGGTGATAGATGAAACGAGAAATTTTTCTGATGATATTGCCGGTGTTGGTTTTGCTGGCGGCGGGCTGTACGGCCGTTCCGCCCACAGCGCCGACAGCGCCAGATTCCCCGGAACCTCCCCCCACAGAAGACGCGATGATCAAGGCGGCAACGGCCGTGCCGCAGCCACAGCGCACCGCTTTGCCCGATCTGGGTCCCGCGCCGGAAATTCGTAACGAGGTCTGGGTCAATGCGGACGCGCCCGTCACCCTGGCCGCGTCGCGGGGCAAGGTGGTGCTGGTGGAATTTTGGACCTTTGGCTGCATCAACTGCCAGCGGGTGATTCCTTACGTCCAGGCGTGGTATGAAACCTATGCCGGCGACGATTTCACCGTTATCAGCGTCCATTACCCGGAGTTTGCCCACGAGCGCGATTACGACAACGTGGTAGCGGCTACAGAGCGGCTGGGTGTGACCTATCCGGTGGCCATCGACAACGACCGGCTGACCTGGGGCGCGTATAACCAGCGCTATTGGCCCACTACCTACCTGATCGACAAAGAGGGCAACATACGTTACCAGCACATTGGCGAGGGGGCTTACCAGGAGACAGAGGCGGCGATTCAGGCGCTGATGGCCGAACCGGACCCGTCTTGATTTTGCGATTTGCGATTTGCGATTTACGATTAGGGGGATGATGGTTTATCGTTCATCGGGAGTCGTGATGGGATTATTTAAGAAGAAGTTGGAAAAGGATGCGGCAGGGTTTTATACGGCCGTTGCCGCCGCCGACCTGCTCCCCGAGCAAATGCTGACCGTTGACCTGAACGGCACAAAAGTGATTCTGGTGCGCTGGCAGGGTGGGCTGCACGCTGTCAGCAATGTGTGTCCCCACGCCGCCGCCGATTTGTCGCGCGGCGAATTTTACCGGGGCAAGCTGGAATGCCCCGACCACGGCTACTGCTTCGACGTGCGCACCGGGCGCACGCTGTGGCCGGAAGATGAAATGGTCCGCCTGAAACGCTACGAAGCCAAAGAAGAAGACGGGCAGATTAAGGTGAAGGTGGATTGATCATCACTCACGAATCTGGAAAATCCCGCTGGTTATGTCAACCACGTACAATTCTCCCTGCGCGTCTTCGCCGAAGCTGGCAATGCGGCTGGGGGTGGCAAGCACCCGGTTGACCGCCCAACGGCCGTCTGCCTCCGGGGCAGCGCGCCAGATTTCCCCGCTGCAATAATCGCCAAAGAAATAGCTGCCGGTGAGCGCCGGGAACTGCTGGCCGCGATAGACGTAACCGCCGGTGACGGAGCAACGGCCGTTTTCGTGCCGGTAATCGGTTATCGGCAGAATCAGGCCGGTTTGATCGCAGGTGCTGCTGCCGTAACAGTGCGTACCTTCCATGATGTTCCAGCCGAAATTGCCGCCGCCCGGGCTGCCGGCGGGCAGAAAATTGACCTCTTCCCACTGGTTTTGGCCCACGTCGGCGAGCAGCAAATCGCCGGTGGCCCGATCAAAGCTGAAGCGCCACGGATTGCGCAGCCCAAAAGCCCAGACTTCCGGCCGCCGGCTGCTGTCGGCGGCAAAAGGATTATCGGCGGGTATGCCATAGGCCGCGCCGTTGGCCGGCTGGTCGACGTCCAGGCGCAGCAGCGCGCCCAGTAACGTGGCCGGATTCTGGCCGTTGCCTTGCGGGTCGCCGCCGCTGCCGCCATCGCCCATGCCCACGTAGAGGTAGCCGTCTGGCCCGAACTGCACCTGGCCGCCGTTGTGGTTGGGGAATGGTTGGGCAACGGTGAGTAGAATTTTTTCGCTGGCCGGGTCGGCGCGGTTGGGGTCTGCGGTGACCTGGAAGGCGGAGACGGCCGTATCTCCCGCCAGGTTGGTGTAGTTGACGAAGAAACGGCCGTTTTGGGCGTAGTCAGGGTGAAAAGCCACACTCAGCAGGCCGCGCTCCGACGCGCCCGCGTTCACCCGGTCGCGAATGTCTAGAAACGGCTCCGGCAGCAAACGGCCGTCTTGCACGATGCGAATGGTTCCCCCTTTCTCCACAACAAACAACCGCGCGTCGCCGGCGTGGGTCAGGTACAACGGGTCGTCCAACCCTTCGATGACGACAGGAAAGAGGGAGATGCTGGAAACGGCCGTGTCACCTGCGCCGGTGCTGCTGGCGGGCGCGGCGGACGGCGCCGGGGACGCTGCCTGGCAGGCGGCTAACAACAAAATGCTTAAGACGGTCAAGAATGGTAAATGCTTCATGAAGTGGCTCCTTTTGCCTGAATGGCCTAATTTTAGAAGAAGGTCGCCAAAATGCCCTGGGCATTAAGCGAATTCACAGGGAAAGCCGGCGACCATACGCCAAGGATTGGAAACTCCTGCCGCCTGCCAGATTCCCTTCTTGGCGAATATTTAGTATAGTAGCGGTAATGAGTGAGCGTAAACTTCGAATCGCCGGTGCGCTGGTTGGCGACATGCAGCATGATCCCAACGCGATAATCAAATATGGTCATTTTTTTGAAGCGCTGCATGAGCATGTAGCGCTGATAGAGATATTTGACGCCAACCTGTATGGCGCGGAAAGGTATCTGAATGCCCTGCGCACGTTCTATCCCGATCAGCAGCGCTGGCGCGAACGTTTTTATAAGAACGTCCGGGCCTTCCGGCAGCGATCCCGGCGGGCCGGGCGGCATTTTCAGGCGCTGCATGGGCAGATTGACGCCATTCTGCAGGTGGGGGTGATGTTTGATGCGCGCTGGTATGCCCAGACGCCGCCGAGTCTGATTTATGTGGATTACACGGCGCATTTGGCCGCGCAACGGCCGTCGGCCGGCCGTTCACCCTTTACTCCAAAACAGCGCCAGGAGTGGCTCGATCTTGAGCGCAGCACCTTTCTCAAGGCCAGCCACATCTGCACCCGCAGCGACATGGTGCGCCAATCCATCATCCAGGATTACGGCATTGCCCCGGAAAAAGTCACTGCCATTGGTGGCGGCGTCAACCTGCCGCAGCTGCCCAACATTGCCAGCCGCCGCGCGGCTACCGACGCGCCGACGGTATTGTTCATCGGCAAAGAGCTGTATCGCAAGGGCGGCGACATTCTCTTGGAAGCATTTGCCCAGGCGCGTCAGATCGTGCCCGACGCCCGCCTCAAGATGTTGACCATTGGATCCATCCCGCCCCACTTACCAGAAACAGGCATTGAGATCATCTCGCCTACCTGGGACCGGCAGGAAATCACTTCTCTGTACAATTCGGCGGATGTGTTCGTGTTGCCATCCCGCCTGGAAACGTGGGGCGACGTTTTATTGGAGGCGATGAGCTTTGGTTTACCCTGCATTGGCGTCACCGGGCAGGCCATGGAAGAAATCATCGACCATGGGTCGTCGGGGCTGTTGGTTCAGGCGGAAAACGTCGCCGCGTTGACGGATGGTTTGGTCCGGCTGCTGACTGACGTCGATTTGCGGCAGCAGATGGGGCAGCAGGCCCGCTTGCAAGCCGAAAAGCAGTTCACCTGGTCTGACGTGGCCGAACGTTTGAGCCGCTGCCTGCGGCAAATTGACCTGGCGGGTGTTCGGGAGCCGTAAAGAAAAACCAGGCGCTTCTCGTTAGCAGATTGGTTGATAGCTCATGTTCAAGCGAACAATTGGTCAAGCAAGAAACTGGTTGTTTCCTTCCCGTCCCTGGATTGCCCTTTTGGGGCTGGATGGGAGCGGCAAGTCGAGTGTGATCCACGCGCTGGCCGAAACTTCTGGCAGCGCCGGCCTTTTTGTCTTGCATCGCCGCCCCCAATTCGTTTATCGTACGGTAACCACCGGTCAGACGGGACAAATTGAACATTATCAGAAGCCGCCGCATGCACCCTGGCGTTCGGCGGTTAAGCTGGCGGCGATGTGGCTGGATTGGCTGGTGGGGTATTGGCTGGTGGTGCACGGCCGTCGCGCGCGGGGTGTCCTGGTCATGGCCGATCGGCATTCGCTGCTGGATTTGCAGGCGGATCCCTTGCGCTACCGTTACGGCGGTTCGCCTCGGTGGGTGCGCCTGGCGACACGGCTGGTCCCCATGCCGCAGGCGGTGCTGCTGCTGGATGCGCCAACGGCCGTTTTGCAGGCGCGCAAACAAGAATTAACGGCTGAGAAAGCCGCGGAATTACGTATCAAATATCTGAATTTGGTTCGAGAATGTAAAAGAAGCTATATCATTGATGCCAGCCGGCCGCTTTCGCAGGTGGTCGCCAACGTGCAGCAAATCGTAAACGAAATCTAACGCTTAGGCCAGGCGTTGGTTAAGCGTTATTGGAGGTAGACGATGTTTCCTGGCATGATGGTGCGCAGGCTTGCAGTTCTTCTTGTCGCGTTAGTTGGAAGCTTTTTCTGGAATCTCAATCGTCAGACGCTGAACCAGCCTCACGAAGCGGTCAGCACAATCTCGGTCACGGTCAGCGCCGATGCAGCGGCGGCACCGCGTGTCTGGCTCGAAGCGCCGGCCACGGCCGTAGCCGGTCAGCCGTTTACGGTAAAAATCATGGCCGAAGACGCTGCCGGCCTGGGCGCTTTTGAGGTGCGGTTACGATACGATCCGGCGCAGTTGGCCCTGCGCGCGGCCAGGCCCAACGCGGCCGTGGCCGCGCCGCGCTCGCCGCTGGATATGGGTGTCGTGCGTCTGGCCGATGGTCTCGTCTGGGGGGTGGCTGTCTGCCCGGCAGCCGACTGCTCTGGCGTGGCCTACCAGGACGCGCTCAGCAGCGCCGGCGGCGGCTCCGAACGCCGGGAGTTGGCCGCTCTGGACTTTGCCGTGCGCGGCGGCGGGCCGCAAACAATAGACCTGGCCGATCTGCTGCTGGTTGACCTGACCGGCGGCGCGCTGGCGGCCAGCGCCGGGTATCGGGCAGAGTTGGCTGCCAGGCCGGCGACGGCCGTTGCCGACCTGGATTTGTCTGGCAACCATGTGGTCAACGACGCCGACGCCTATCTGGTGGTGGACGTCTGGCGTGATCTGGCGGGGAACGGCCGTTGCCTCCATCCCCAGGTCGCCCGCTACGACGTCAACGCCAGCGGCTGCCTGAACATCGCCGACGTGCAGACCATTCTGGCGGCCTGGGGGCGGGCCGATGCGCTTTTGCCCGACGATCTGGCCGGCCTGCAAGCGCCGCAGGCCACGTTTGTCGTCAATTCTTCCCAGGATCAGAGCGACATGAACCACGGCGACGGCGTCTGCCTGACTTCCACCGGAACTTGCACCCTGCGCGCGGCCATCGAAGAAGCCAATGCCCGCACCGGTCCAGACATCATCCATTTTGATATCCGCAACAACAACGGCTCCTGCCCGGCGCTGGTCACCATCAATCCGGGCAGCAGCCTCACCGTGGACGCATATGACAACGCCAGCCTGACCATCGACGGCTACAGCCAGTGTAACGCCGCGCCCAACAGCCAGTGGATCACGGGCGACGCAGTCATCAAAATCGAAATTCGCGGCAGCAACACCGCCTACGAATTTGGGCTGCACGTCTTGTCGCCCAACAACGTGATCCAGGGGCTGGCGGTTTACAACTGGCATCGCCAGATTCAGGTTTTGGGTGATCGCGGCCATGATAACGTGATCCAGGGCAATTTCCTGGGGACGAACGCGGCGAATACGTTTACGCAGTCGGCCCCAGGCATCGAGGGTGAAGGGCTGCGCATCCAACTCGGCGCGCATGACAATCTGGTCGGTGGGACTACGCCGGCCGCGCGTAACATTATTTCTGGCAATGATCAAGACGGGTTGGATGTGGAAGCGGCAGACGCCAACGTGGTGCATAACAACTACATTGGCCTCAAACAAACGGGCGACGTGGCTCTGATGAACAACGCCGACGGCGTGGATGTGGCCGAAGGCGCGGCCAACAATTGGATCGGCGGCCTGAATCCGGGCGAGCGGAATGTGATCAGCGGTAACGGCCGTGACGGCATCGAAATCTCCCATGGCACCGGCAACCAGGGCAACCAGTTCCTGGGCAATTTTGTCGGTGTGCATCCCAACGGCACGACTGCGATCCCCAATCGCGACCGGGGCGTAACGTTTGAAGATGATGTGAATTTAAACGCCGTCTATCGCAACGTCATCGCCGGCAACGGCGGCGACGGCGTGCGCTTTTACACGGTGTTTAACAACGAACTGTATGACAACTTCATTGGCGTGCTGCCGACCGGGCTGGGGCCGCTGGACGTCGTGCCCGTGCCCGGCGCGGAGGCGGGCTTGATGGCCCTGCCTAATGGCTCCATGCCGGAACGCGGCAAGGGCCTCAGCGGCGTCTACATGACCGCCGGCAGCCAGGGCAATTCGGTGACCCACAATATCATCGCCTACCATCCCGAGTATGGCATTTATCTGGACGCGGAAAAAGGGTACCTGAGCTACGGCACGTGCGAGACCTATTTCAACACCTTCAGCCAGAACAGCCTGTACGACAATGTGGCGCAAGGCATTCGCCTGCGTTCCGGCACGTGCGACGATGGCCTGACTTATTACCCCAATCAGCAGATCCTGCCGCCGCAAATCACGTCAGCGACGACGCTGCAGGTGGCGGGCACGACGTGCGCCGGCTGCCTGGTTGAGGTGTTTTTATCCGATAAAACCGTGGAAACCGGCCCCAGCGACAATTCTGGCGAGGGCAAAATCTTTCTGGGAGAGGGCACGGCCGGTGGCAGCGGCAGCTTCGCCATTCCGATCAGCGGCGTGGCCGTAGGCGCTATTGTCACGGCGCACACCACCGATGCTGCGGGGAATACGTCCGAGTTTGCCCGTAATGTGGCCGTTGTGGATTCACCCCACACGGCTACTCCCACGACTACGCCATCATCGACGCCTACCAACACTGCCACAGCCACGGCTACCAACACGCCAACGGCTACGGTTACCAACACGCCTACGACCACAGCCACCGCCACCGCAACGCCAACGAGCACCGCGACCGTCACGGCGACAGCGACGGTGACAAGCACCCCGACTGCCACGGCCACTGGCACGGCCGTTCCGGCCGATTATTTCATCTACCTGCCCATTGTGCCGCGGGAGCTGCCCTAAAACAGCCACGCGGCCGGTAAACGAGACTCTCGCTTACCGGCCGCGTGGACCGCTTGTTCAGTTTGGGCCAACAGGCAAATGGTTACGATTCGGTCGCCCGCAGCCGCTCGCCGTATTGGGCTTCGTAATACTGGCGGAATTCGCCGCTCTTGATTTTGCGCCACCACCACTCATTGTCGCGGTACCAGACGGCCGTCTGGCGAATCGCCTCGGCCGCACTGTGGCGTGGTTCCCAGCCCAGCGCCCGAATTTTGTCGATGTTCAGGCTGTAGCGGCGGTCGTGGCCCGGCCGGTCGGCCACGTGGCGGATGAGGTCGCGCGGGCGGTCCAGCGTGTCCAGCAAGATTTCCACCATCGCCACGTTTTCCATCTCCACGCCGGTGCCGATGTTGTACGCCTCGCCCAGCACGCCCTCGTGCAGCACCAGGTCGATCGCCTCGCAGTGGTCGCCGACGTATTGGTACTCGCGCATCTGACGGCCGTCGCCGTACAGCGGCAGCGGCAGGCCGTCGATGGCATTCGTGGCAAAAAGCGGCACCACCTTCTCCGGGTATTGGAACGGCCCGATGTTGTTGGAGCCGCGCGTGATGGTCACCGGCAGGCCATAGGTGACAAAATATGCGTTCACTAGCAGGTCGCCGCTGGCCTTGCTGGCCGCATATGGGCTGCGCGGCGCCAGATTGTCTGTCTCCATGCTGGAATACCCGGCGGGGATGTGGCCATAGACCTCGTCGGTAGAGATTTGGTGATAGCGTTCCAGGCCAAACTGTTTGGCCGCTTCCAGCAGCACGTACGTGCCATACACCCCCGTCTGAATGAAGGCGTCCGGGGCCATGATGGAGCGGTCTACGTGCGTCTCGGCCGCAAAATTGACGATGGTGTCGATGTTGAACGACGTGATGGCTTCGGCGACAGTCACTGCGTCGCAGATGTCCCCTTTGACAAAGTGATAGCGCGGATCGTCGGACACGTCTAGCAGGTTATCCAGATTGCCGGCATAGGTTAACTTGTCATAAACAATGATGTTGTAGTGTGGATATTTCGCCAGCATGTGGAGGACAAAATTGGAACCGATAAAACCGGCCCCGCCGGTTACCAGGATATTTTTCACCAGGAGACCCCTTTTTACTAGAATTTGGCCCTATTGTAAGCCGATAGGCTTGCATTTCAACCTACGAGGCGGCAATGGACCGGATACGGAACACGGCCGTTCCCCATTTGCCCGCCCAATCTCCTGTTTTTAATATTGACAGCACCGGGACATTGGCTATTATTGATACTATGTATCAATAATAGCAGCAGGAGATGAGCAAACAATGCAACGAACGGTAAGCGCCTGGCGAATCGTCGCCTTTGGTTTTAGCTTGTTTTGGCTGTTTTGGGGATTAGCAGGCTGTCAGCAAAGCAATCCGGGTCTGGCAACGGCCGTTTCGACCAGCCCGAACAGGTTGGTTTTGCCGGAGGCCACGGCGTTAGAGCTAAACGGCCGTGCCCTGCGCGTCGTGGCCACCACCAGCATCATCGGTGACGTGGTGGGCCAGGTGGGCGGCGAGGCCATCGACCTGACCACCCTCATGGGGCCGGGCCAGGACCCGCACAGCTATGAACCATCGGCCAACGACCTGACCAACGTGGCCCAGGCCGACGTGATTTTTGTCAATGGCTGGGATTTAGAGGAAGCCCTGGTGCGCAATCTGGCGAGCATTGGCGGGCAGGCACTGGTCGTGCCCATATCGGCCAACATTACGCCGCGCATCTTTAACGGCGTCGGCCACGCCGATGATCATGCCGACGAGCCTGCTCAGGGCGCGGCCGACCCGCACACCTGGTTCGCTGTGCCCAACGTCGAGCAGTGGACGCGCAACGTGCAGCAAATTCTTAGCGAATTGGACCCCGCCCATGAAGAGGCGTATGGGGACAACGCGGCTGCCTACCTGGGCCAATTGGCAGCGCTGCAAACCGACATTTTGGCCCAGGTGGCCACCATTCCACCGGATAAACGGGTGTTGGTGACCAATCACGACGCCTTTGGCTACTTTGCCGACGCGTATGGCTTTGACCTGCTGGGCACAGTCATCCCGGCCATGAGCACCATGGCCGAACCATCGGCCAGCGACGTCTCGAATCTGATTGCCGTGATGGATCAACAGAAGCTGTGCACCCTCTTCACCGAGACGACCGTCAGCGACAAGCTGGCGCAGACGGTGGCCGCCGAATTGAGCGCTTGCGACACGGTCGATGTCGTGCCATTGTACACTGGCGCGGTGGGGCCGGCCGGCAGCGGCGCGGACAGCTATATTGGCATGATGCGGGCCAACGTGGCCGCTATCGTCGCCGGTCTGCGATAAGCATGGTATAAAACGGCTATGGCAGAATTAGTCCGGCAAATGACCCATCGCGGCGTGGCTCACGAACACGGCCGTCCCACTTTGGAGATGCAGGGTGTGACGGTGGCTTACGCCGCCGGCATCAACGGCGTCACCACGAACCGCGGGACGGATTACGCCCTCAAGGACATCACCTTCCAGGTGGGGAAGGGTGAACGTGTTGCCGTGGTGGGGCCAAACGGGGCGGGCAAAAGCACGCTGTTTAAGCTGATTGTGGGCACGCTGAAACCAAGCCAGGGCGAGGTGAACATCTTTGGCCACGATCCCAACGGCCATATTTGCATTGCCTACGTGCCGCAGCGCAGCCAGATCGACTGGTCTTTCCCGGTGACGGTGGAGGACGTGGTGATGATGGGGCGCGTGGGCCAAATCGGCTTTTTCCGTTGGCCGCGCCGCACGGACTGGGCGGTGGTTCACCGCAGCCTGGAGCGAGTGAAAGCGGCTCACCTGGCCAAAAAGCAAATCGGCGAATTGTCGGGCGGGCAGCAGCAGCGGGTATTTGTGGCCCGCGCTCTGGCGCAGCAGGCGGAACTGCTGCTGCTGGATGAGCCGCTGACCGGCCTGGACATGCCCAGCCAGGAGGCTATTTTTGAAATCTTGGACGGCTTGCGGCCGGACGGCGTAACGGTGTTGGTGGCGACGCATGATTTGAATCTGGCGGCGGAGCGGTTCGACCGGGTGATGTTGTTGAACCGGCAAATTGTAGCGTTGGGAGAGGCAACGGCCGTTCTCACCACCGACCATCTCCTGGCGGCCTACGGCGGCCACATGACCGTCCTCGGCGATGGCGACGTACTCCTGGCCGATACCTGCTGCGACCATGAAGGATAGTTGTTGGTTGATAGTCGGTAGTTGATAGAAGACAGCCTGAACTACCGGCTCCCCACTAACGACTAACAACTCCCAACTAACAACTCTTCTTATGAACTGGCTTCTCGAACCCCTTCAATTTAGCTTCATCGTGCGGGCGCTGGTGGCGGCGGTGATCGTCGGCGTGGTATGTTCGGTGCTGGGCACGTATGTGGTGCTGCGAGGCATGGCCTTTTTTGGCGACGCTCTGGCGCATACGATTTTGCCGGGCGTGGTGATCGCCTTTTTGCTGGGCTGGCCGCTGGCCGTGGGCGCGCTTATCTTTGGCGTGCTGACGGCGCTGGGCATTGGCGTGCTGACCGACCGCGGCTTGCTGAAGGAAGACACGGCCATCGGCGTGGTGTTTGCCGGCTTGTTTGCCCTGGGCGTGGCCCTGCTCTCGGCGTCGGGCAATTACACGCTGGACCTGGCGCACTTTTTGTTTGGCAATTTGCTGGGGGTGACGGTGGGGGATTTGTGGATAACGGCCGTTCTCGGGGCTGTTGTCC
>Ga0209607_1000532_pt1 | contig 33874 bp, 34 predicted proteins | sample AD_UKC117_MetaG_FD_184413 | JGI IMG/M metagenome (GOLD analysis project Ga0209607, IMG submission 184413) | Active sludge microbial communities of municipal wastewater-treating anaerobic digesters from Hong Kong - AD_UKC117_MetaG (SPAdes)... | ecosystem: Engineered > Bioreactor > Anaerobic >... | reverse complement strand
GGTCAGTACTCCTCTCGATCTGTTGTGGGGACAACAAACCGTAGTAGTACCCCATGAGTCGATCAACTGGCAAAGCCGTTGATCTCTGACCACGCCCTAAGGGCGTGGTTTTCTACGTTGTTAATAACGGTGGGAGCATCGATCTGCTGGCGGGCGGCGGCAGCGACAGCACGTCATTAACAGTCGGCGTCGATACCTCGGCGGCGGGCGCCCGAACCGGAACCGTCACCCTGAATTACCAAACAGACGGAACCGGCACGAGCGGCTTGGGAACGTTGGATGTCGGCAGTCAGACAATCGCAGTGTCAGGCAACGTCTTTCAGGTCGCCGAAGGCAATCTGAATGTCGCCAGCTACAACTTCGGCACGGTGCAAGTCGGCCAGACCGTGAACCAGGCGCTGTCGATCAGCAACATCGCCACCGGCCCGGTGGGCTTCGTCGAAGACCTCAATGCCCGCTTTGGCGGAACCAGCGGCCAGGGCGCAGGCCAGATCAGCGGCAGCGGCAGCATCACCGGCCTGGCTGCTGGCGGCACCGACGCCAGCAGCATGATGGTCAGCGTCAATACCGCCAGCGCCGGAACCATCAACGGCGCCATCGCCGTCAATTACTTCAGCGCCGGCACGGTGAACGGCGTCAGTAACGGCCTTGGCGAACTCGCGGTCGGCTCGCAAAACTTTGGCGTCAATGGTCTGATTGAAGCCACCGCTACGGTGATTGACGCCGCCAATCCGGTGATCAACACCGTGCAGCCGATTAATCTTGGCAACGTGCGTCAAGGCGCAACCTCTCCCACCGCGTTCGTCAGCGTCACCAACCAGGCGACCGGAAACGATCAGGCGGCGCTCAACGCCACCATCAGCGGCAACGCCCCGATCACCGCCAGTGGCGGGTTCAACTTGCTTGATCCCGGTCAGACCAATGCGAGCAGCTTGCAAGTCGGCCTGAATACGGCGACAGCTGGCGCGGTCAATGGCACGGCGACGCTCAACTTGGTGTCCGACGCCAGCAACATCGGCAATTGCGCGCCCAACTGTGAAATGACGCTGGCGTCACAAAATGTGCAAGTCACTGGGGCGGTCTATCGCCTGGCCAACCCGGAAATCGACACGCCGACGATCATCCTGGCCGCCCGTGTCGGCGATGCCGCGCCAACAGCCAACGTCGGGGTCGCTAATGTCTCGCCCGACGCCTTTACCGAGGGACTGGACGCCACGATTGGCGGAACTACCGGCCCGTTCTCAACCAGTGGCGCAATCAACAATCTCGCGGCGGGCGGCAGTGATGCGGCCAGCCTGCAAGTGGCCCTCGACACCAGCACCGCCGGCAGCTTCAACGACAACGCCACGGTTGCTTTCGTCTCCACCGGCGCAGGCACGACCGGCGCCGCGGACCTGTCCGTCGGTAGTGGCGATGTCGCGCTCACTGGACGGGTCTATACCTCGGCAGACCCCGTCGTGGCGACCAACATCATCGACTTTGGCATCGTCCATGTGGGCGATTTCGCCGAGCAGGCGCTCCAGGTCTTGAACAACGCCGATTTGACCGGACTCAACGATACCCTGGCGGCCAGCCTCCTGGATGCCAGCGGCCCATTCTCCGCCAGCGGCAGTTTCGCCGGCCTGGGTGCGCAGCAATCGGATAGCGCCTCGCTGGTAGCGGGTCTGGATACCAGCAACGCTGGCGTCTTTAATGGCAACGCAACGGTCAAACTGGCCTCGCAGAACCCTGATCTCGCCGACCTGGTGTTCGACGATGTCTCGGTCAGTTTACTCGGGACGGTTAACAACTACGCGAATCCCCTCTTCGCGTTGAATTCGGGCCTGGGCGCTTTGAGCATGTCCGGACTCGATTTCACGATCGACTTGGGTTCGCTGTTTAACGACTTTGGCTCTGTCAACACCGGACTCAGCTTCAGCAACGCTGTTGCCGGTCCGGCTGATCTGCTGCGCGGCAGCTATGACCTGACGGGCGTCAGTACGCCGTTCACGCTGAGCGGGTTTGGCGACTTTGACAATCTGGTGGCCGGCGATACGATCAGCGGCCTGAGCTTCGCCTTTAACACGGCGGATCTCGGCCTCGGCAGCTTCCAGGAGACGATTACCCTGACCGCGTTTGGCTTCAACGCCAGCGGCTTCCAGCAACAATTCGACATCAATCTCAACTTCCGGGGTCTGATCCAGGATCGTGATGCTACCTCGGTCGACGAACCGCCGATGTTGTTGCTGATGCTGTTCGGGCTGGCGGGCCTTTATGGTCGTCTGCGCCTGCGGCGCGTGAATTAAGCTCGACAACGATCAGGCGCGCCTGATAACCGCTCCACCTCGATGTCGGGGTGGAGCCGTTTTTTCGTCTATCAATTAAGCGAGAACTTCTAAATGGATCATCGATTCCGTTATTGGATGCTGACTGCGCTGGCCGGTGTTTCCCTGGTGCTGGTGCTGGTCAACATCCTGTTGTACGACCGTAACCGCAATTTGCAAGCCGATATAGCGAACCGCAATCTCTACATTCAGCAAAGCCTGCAATTTGAGAACATTTATCAACCGCTGCTGCGCACCCTGGCGGATTTATCCGTTCGGCATAACGATGTCCAGTTGCGGGCATTACTGGCTGCGCAAGGTATTACAGTGAATGTAGCGTCACCGGCGCCAGCCCCCGACAAGCCTGTCGAATCCACTGAGTCCACCCAGTCCACTGAGTCTACCGAAGCTGCAAACAAAAAGGACAAGTCATGAAAGACGCGCCACAACGACCCCGGCCAGAACGCACTCTGTTTTTACCATTGGCCCTCTTTATGACCGCTTGGCTATTATGGACCGGCTTTCAGTCCGTGCAGTTGCTGCGTGAGCGCAGTAACCTGCAAACCCTGTACGCGAACCAGGAGCAAACCGTCCAGACTGCCCAGAAGATGCGTCAGCAACTCGACGCGCTGGCAGCGGGTACTCGGCGTCTGGCCAATGCTGGCCATCCTCATGCAACAGCGATTGTACAAGAATTGGCGCGTCGCGGCGTCAAGATCAATCCTTAAAGACTGTAAATCAAGCTATGTCGCGCTGGCAAGTCACTGACAAGGCGGGTGAGTGAGCCAGCGTTTGGTACACCACACAGTACCGCTCGGTCAGGCGCAGCAGGGTGTTCAATTGTTCTTCGGAAGCATCGGTGTCGAGAGTGATCTGTAACCGGATATTTTTAAAACCGACGGGCGTTTCCTTGGACAGACCCAGGGTGCCTCGGAAGTCGAGGTCGCCTTCCGCCTCAAGCATTGCGTCGCGCAGTTTGATCTCCAGTGCAGTGGCTACGGCGTTCAACGTCACTCCGGCGCAAGCGACGAGCGCTTCCAGCAACATATTGCCTGAACAGGCGCTGAGGCCATCGCCGCCAGTGGCAGGATGCAATCCAGCCACCACTGGCGCCTTGCCCGTCTCAACCTTGCAGACAACCCCTTCACCGAGACGACCTTGGGCGCGCAGCCTGATCAACGCGGCATCGGGAGCCTCGCGGTAACGTTCTTTCAGCGGACCCTGGATTGATCGTAACGCTTCAGCATTCATCAACTTCTCCTCGTAAACAGGCGCGTGTGTTCCGTTGAGTATATTCTCGTTATGTTAGCGAATATAGCTGTTTAGCCAGTAGAAGTTCATGAATTGCGCCGGCGCAATTGTGACAAGGGAAAGACCGCTGGACCTTGATCCCAGGGACGGGACGCGCTCAAAGTCGGCCCCCAGGCGTGGCCATAAACGACTTCGCAGCTGACCGGCAGCAATCCATCCGAACGGCGGTGCTGCTCATAGGCTTCCCGCACTGCTTGCCACCGTTTCCGGCTCATCAGACCCGTAGGGCGCCCCCGCGTTACATTGCGCGCGCCCAAGGCTTTGAGATCGCGCGCTAAACCGTCCATCTCGGAATAGGTTAGAGTGAGCCGCTCGACATCCATCACCGGTTCCGCCAACCGCGCCCGCAACAAGGCATCGCCAATGTCATGCATGTCGAAGAAGGCGTTAACATGGTTGTAACCATCGCTGGCGGCAACCCAACTGCGGCGGAGTTCGACCAGGGTATCCGGGCCAAGAGTGCTGAACAACAGCGCTCCACCGGGTTTCAGCACCCGGCGAAATTCCGCCAGCGCCTGATCCAGTTCAGTCACCCAGGGCAGCGCCAGATTGGAAAAGATCAGATCGCAACTGGCATTGGCCAACGGCAACGCTTCGGGTTCGCCGGTCAAACCGTACAGGGTGCGGAACCAGGGCTTCCGTTTACAGGCTTTCGCCAACATAGCTGGCGCCCGCTCCAAACCGATTACTCGCGCCCTACGGTATTTCTTCATCAGAGCCAAGGTGATAACGCCGGTTCCACATCCGACGTCGAGGATAAGCTGCGGTTGCAGTTTGATCAGGTCCAGACGCTCCAGCAAGCGCCCGCCCACTTCACGATGCAGAAACGCCGCTTCGTCGTAATCCGCCGCCGCCCGCTCAAAAGCGCGCCTTAACTGATTTCGGTCGGGCGCAAACAGCAAGCCTTCACGGTCGTCATGCATCGAGAAACGCCCGTAGTTCAGTAATAAATTCCGGCAGGTGCGCGAAGAATGGCGCGTGTCCAGCCCGGGGGAATACCCGCAACCGAGCGTCCGGCAACTGTTGCAGCATCGCCTCTCCGGTTTTCGCCGGAACCAGTTGATCACGCTGTCCCATTAGGAGCAGGGTTGGGCAAGCGATTTTTGCTAAGCTGGCGCGCAGATCGCTGGTTTCCAGAATCGCCAATCCATCCTCCAGAGCCGCTACCTCGGGTTCGCCGTGTTGGAATAGCATGGCCTTGAGTTGCCTCAACTGGGCGCTGGCCTTGTCGCTGCCGTGAACTTCCAACGCGATGAAGCGCTTGAGCACTACCCGGTAATCTTCGCGCAACTCCTCAGCGAAGCGCTGTAAAACCGACCGGGCGATGCCTTGTGGCCAATCGGGGCGCTGGATAAAGCAGGGCGTACTGTTGACCAGCGCCAGTTGGCGGACCCGCGCCGGGTCTGTCAAGGCGACCTGCTGGGCGATCAGTCCTCCCAGCGACCAACCGACCCAGGCCGCTCGCGCAGGCGTTGCCGCAATCACGGCTTTTGCCCAATCGTCCAGGGTGTGACCTACTTCGGAGCCTCCCCGGCTGTAACCGTGGCCCGGCAAGTCCAGCACTGTGACCCGGTAGTGATCCACCAAGCTTTCGGCAACATCCTCCCAGACGCCAGAATGCATGCCCCAACCATGCACCAACACGACATCCGGGCCTGCGCCAGCAGTGTGTGTATAGAGCGTAAACATTCACCTCCTTCCTTTGTTAAATGAGGGGGAATAAATTAACAACAGCCGACATCCGGCACTGCGTTCTGCTCGGCGACCACCGACTGCGTGACCCGGTTGCGGCCTTCCTTTTTGGAGCGATAAAGAGCTTGATCGGCGCGCCGCATGAAATCGCTGCTCTCTTCATCCCGGTCCAGCATCGCTACGCCGAAACTGGCGGTCACTCGCCCGATCTGTCCCACGAGCGGTTGGGACTCTAACTGCTGGCGGATGCGCTCCGCGCAAGCGACCGCGTTCTCCAAGGAAATATCCGGCAACAGAATGACAAATTTCTCACCGCAGAGACGCGCCGCTAGGTCGCTTTGCCGGCAATGCTCGCGCAATAACAACGCAAAGCGTTTCAACACTTCATCGCCCAGGGCATGACCGTGATGATCGTTGACATCCTTGAAATGATCTATATCGGTAATCAGAAGACACAATAAATGATGGTAACGCTGGCTGCGCTCGACTTCAGCCGTCAGCGCTTCATCCAGTCGCTGCTGGTTGCCGACGCCGGTCAGCGAATCAGTCTGCATCAATTCCCGGATCGTCGCCTCATTGCGTTTCAGTCCCCGGCTCGCTCGCAGTAATTGACGCTGGGTCTCCGCCAGTTCCTCGTTAAGCTGCATCACCGTAGCGCCCAGCATCTCTAAGCCTTCCACATCATATTCAGCCGCCACCAGCAACCGCCCCTCTTGCCAGCGATAAATATGTCCTTGCAGAGAACGGCAAGGCTGATCCTCAAGAGCGACGTTCAGAATGCCACGGTATAGCAACAACGCACCGCCATGATATGGCACCAGCGCCTGTACATCTTCCAAGCGTGGGTTGACGAACAGCGAACGGACATTCCAGGGCTGGCCAGAGGCTTCCAGCAGCGGCACCAGTCGCAGAAAGCTCCGGTTAGCAGCCAGCACGTTGCCATTTTCATCAAGCAGCGCGATGACTACACTGCCCAGTTCCTGCAGAAACGGCGGTAATCCGATATCTTCCAGGGAACAAACCAGGCCATTCATACAGAAAAGTCTGCTAAATGAGTGCGCCAAGCAGGGGATGTCCTTGGTCATCCAGAGGAATATCGACCCATTCATCCCGGTAAATCCGGCGTAGATCGAGAATGGACCAGGGAATCAGAATCAGCGCCGCCACAATCCAGGCCAACAAATGCCACCACCACCCACCACCGGGGATAAAAGTGGCAATGACAATAAAAAATCCCGTAATCCCGTAAAATCGATAAGCTGCCTGTTGAGTATAGTGGCCTACCTTGGGATTCGGGTGATGGCGATTCATGGCGTAGACCAGCATCGATGCGCCAAACCAGAAAATCAGCAGCGGAAATGGAATCAAAATAGCGATCACATTGCCATAATTCATCAGGGTAGAGGCCCGTTTAGCGGAGGACCCACGGGCGATCTTGCCCAGCACGGTGTCTTCGCTCTGTTCAGGAATATGCATAATTCTAATCCTTAGCTTATGGAAACAATAAGTTCAGACAGTTTTTGAAGGGGTACGGTCGGGTAGCGGCACCGAATTATTTTCGGATAAGGCGAAGGAGCAAACCCAAGCCGAATCCGGGGGATGACCGATGCCGCTGCTCGGAAGTGTACTGTCGAATTTGAAATTGAGCCAACCGTTTCAGAATTTTCTGAACAGGTTGTTGCCCCTGCTGTCGATCGTCCTTGGGCAGGCGACGTCTCGTCATCTTTTGTTTGGAAGTCAATTCGCACAATTCTGAGAACAAATCAATGGATCATTTAACTGAATATGTAAAGAATCAAATATGGTTACTTGAATATCCAGTCCGATTTGGAGGAATGGATTTATTTGGGCGCACTACAATTCTGAGGTTGGAAAACGGAGAATTAATGATTCACGATCCTTGTAAAATCTCCAATTCAGTTAAAAGACAAATTGATAAAATTGGGGTCGTAAAGTACATAATCGCGCCTGGTTATTATCATCATTTATTCGTTAAAGACTTCCAAGAGAATTATCCCACTGCAGAAACATTCTTATGCTCAGGATTAGAGAGAAAGCGGCCAGATATTAAGTTTGAATGGATTCTCGGAAATAAGCCAGACCATAGATGGGAAGATACTGTTGACCAAGTCATGGTGCATGGAACGAAGTACATGTGGGAAGTGGCTTTTTTCCATAAGCCATCCCAGACGCTTATTCTCGTTGATTTACTTGAAAATATCGGAGACGATTATAGACACAAAGCGGGTTTATTGCTGCAGTTCTGGTGGAAAGTAATCTTTAGAATGTGGAACAATCCAAAGGCTGCGCCTGAATATCAAATGGGCTGGGGAAATAAGGCGGCAGTAAAGATCGCCTTAAAAAAAATTCTTAGTTGGGACGCGAAAAGAGTGATTATCGCACATGGTGAGAATATAGAAGAACATGTAAGAGAAACACTTGCAAGGGCATGGGAAAAGTTGCTATAGCGGTCCTCTACAGATGAGCCGAATTTCACAAGAACCCTCGAAGAACCATTTTTACCCATACTTTTAAATTCAATAGCCTTGTATAGGGCTATTCTATTCGGCTACCACGCTCGTGGAGTAAAGGCCGAATCATTCTGAATCGTGGCGGAATCGCCCGTGGCCCGGATGCTGAACAGTCCGCGCTTGATCGCCATCGCCTCGACGCTGGCGTCCGCCGTGAGCCACGCCATCGCGCCATAAATCCGGTTGTGGGCATACCGGGGTAGCCATTCCTTGAGATGATCCAGTTTGCTCAGGAAGGTTTTCACATCGTCCGGGCGCAACGTCGTTTTGACTTCCACCACTACGATCTCATCGCCATTATGGGCAATAATGTCGAACTCATAGTTTCCGCCGACCGGGTGGCGGCCCTTGATGCGGCTGGTAGTGTCGGTGATGGCAATCCCTCGGGCCACCAGCAGGTTCACCAGATCCCCCTCGACCAGCGATTCCATCAGCCGGCCCCATTGACTGGTGAACAGCGCTTCAAGGGCTTTAGTGGCTTGGGATTGCTCTTTCAACAATCGCTCGGTCTCTTGAAACTTTTGGTCGGTCTCCTGGAATCGTTCTTTGAGCAACCGATCCGTTTCCTGAAACTTCCGATCCGTCTCCTGGAATCGTTCTTTGAGCAACCGATCCGTTTCCTGAAACTTCCGATCCGTCTCCTTTTGCGCGTCCAGCAATTCCTTAATACCTCGGTTCGTGTCCTGAAACTTCCGATCCGTCTCGCGGAACAATTCTAAAATCTCTTCATAAGTTGTTGCCATCGTCATTCTCTCTTCCACTCAATGTGAACAGTATACGCCGTATCGCACCTCCATAAAAAATCACCCCAGTCTCCCAGCACAGTTCATCTACTCTCGTTCTCTGTTCCCTTCTTTGAAAAAGGGGGTCGGGGGGATTTAGTTGCCAAAAAGAGACTTCACAACCTACGAAGCTACGCAGCTTTTTTTACAGGCTCAAGCGTTGCGCGTTTGCTGATATGCAGAATTTCGATCCCCATCAGGCGTCCTTGTTCGTCAAAGTCAGCAATAATCCCTGCTTGTATCGGTTCGGATCGCTCTACATGGCCTTCAATCAATTCAAGATAAGCGGCATCTGCTTGGGGATCAAATTCAATTTTCATAGATCCTTCACCTCATTATCAAAATAGGCAGTCACAACCACATGGGGATTAGCGGTTTCGTTGTAGATGACACGCAAGACACGAAAACCTCGTTCAGCAATAGGCCGCAGAACATGCACCACGTTTCCATCATCAAGATCAGATTCTATCCTTGCCGGATATTCTAAAGCGTCTTTAATCCATTCCAGGTTAATTTGACGTTTTAAAATCCGCCTTTCGTGCATGGTCGGTCAATACAAAATCCATGTTAATAATCCACAATTCTTTGGATAGAAAGTAACCGTTCAGCCCCCCCTTTGAAAAAGGGGGGCTGGGGGGGATTTTGTGCAATAGACCGCAACCTCACCAACGCGGCTACAAGACGCCTAAGTGTTTCTTAATATGACTTGCCAAGTGTTCGTCAATATCGGCGTGTCTGGGTACGGATTGTTTTTGGCCGGTTGCTGGATTGAGGTAAATATCGTGGCGCCCGCCGTGCCGATGTAGAACACAACCCGCCGCTAATAACGCACGGATCAGCTCATTACGCTTCATAGGTTAATTCTTTAATTCCATGATCCTCCGGCACATCATCCAAAATCATAGCTCGATAGGCATCGAGAAGATTTTCTTCAAGCTCTTCGAGTGTTTCACCTTGCGTCATAATTTCCGGGTGTTCAAGTAGTTTACCCAACCAAAAGTGTTCGCTTTTCCAGTAGATGACGGTCAGTTTATGGTTCATCAGATTGATCTCGATTTAAAACTGTGGTCTATCCCCTATTTCCCAAAAAGACAACCCCCCCGCCCTATTCATCACAGGGCGGGGGGGTCTGTTTACAACCCTTCAATCAGGTCTTAGTCGATACAGCCTGACAAACGCTAAGACATTAGACAAATGTAAAGTCACCCAGAACCGGTATGGTCCCTCCGGTCAATCCAGTCAACTCAATGGCAAGATCGCCACTGTTAAAGCTACCGTCCTTGTTAGCATCCACATAAACCCACGTGTCAGCACCATCATCGACAATGACTACTGCGCGTTGATCTGCGCCTGCACCGAAGAAATTTGCTTCCTTGCCCGCTGCCAGCACACCCGTAGTCACATCAATGTCAGCCGCTGCACCAACCTTCAAGGCACTGGTCAAAGCGCCGGTGAACCCAAAAGCCTTCAGGTCAATCTTGTCCTCAGTCGTCGTGAAGTTAGCGATTTTATCAAAGTTGTTTTCACTGTTGGTCACGCCTACATTGGATTGACCCGCAGCGGTATAAATCAACTTTTCCACCTGACCAGCCGCCGTCAGGGTGATCGCGTCACCCCCAGCGCCGCCGGTGACGAGAATATCGCCAGTCACTGTAGCGCCCGTCAGGTCCAGCAGGTCGTTACCAGCCCCCAGCTTGAAGGCTACGCCGTTAAGCGCCGTGAAGACATCAGCACCCGTGGTCAATTCAACCTTTTGCGTAGCCGCAGAGGCGTCGAACAGCACCAAAGCCAATGTTTCCAAGTTGGTGATGGCGAGCTGACCAGAACCGGCATGAACCGCAACCGTAGTTGCAGCTGCGTCCGTCAGTTGTGCAATCGTGTGCTTAACATCGCCGCTGGTAGTCCCCTTGTCAGAGGTCAAGTTGACCGTCTCGATGTCGTTGATGACCAAGTTACCCGTGGTATCGAAGGCCGCCTTGTTCTTGATCAGAACATCGATCGTATCGTTCGGGCTACCAGCGCCCGCGCCATTAACATTGATAATCAAGTCACCCGTTACCTGCAATGCACCCGCAATCGAAGCGTCAATCTCAATGCTTGCGCCTTTAGCGAGGTTGTTAATAATTACCTCGTTACCGGCTGTCGCGTTCGTAGGAGCGCTTACCTGTACCTTGGTGATGCCAGTCAGCTTCGACAGGTTGTAGGTATTCGCGTTGGCATCAGCGCCACCCACGTCCAAGGTCTGGAAGTTGGTGACTTTCAAGCTATCCACCAATGACGTGCCGGTAGTAATGCCGATGGTATTAACGCCCGCACCGCCTGCTAACGTATCAGCGGTCGTTAGGCTGGCGCCCATTTTAAAGGTGTCATTGCCCGAGCCGCCAGTTGCCATCAAAGTGCCCGTAGCGCTCACATCCACCGATACGCCGCCGCTATTGCTGGTTGCGTCAACCGTGGTGACGGTCGCGGCAAGCGGAGCTACAATAGCAATAGAACCCGCACCGGAAAATTCCACGGTTTTGGTGGTGTTCAGAGCAGCACCGAAACTATCCCACAGGGTGGTAACCTTATTAACGCCAGTTCCAACGAATTTCAGCGTCTCAAACTCGTTAGCTAAACTTGTGTCGCCTACCGCCAAGACACCAAGCGTGGCGCCATCCAGGGCGATAGTAATCGCATCATTTGCGCCGGAAACCAGGCTGTCCTTAAACGCAACCGCATAATAACTTGCACCAGTAATTTCGCCCTTGACGCCGACAATTGCCTGTTCCTGAACATTGGTGACGAGCACGCCGCCCGCATCCGTAGAACGTTCGTTCCAGATCTCGGTTGTACCCGTTGCATTCACCATATTAACAACAGTGCCGCCCATGGCGAGACCCTGGATGAACACCTTTTCCACCGAGGTCAGGTTCGGTGTGACGCTGACAGCGGCACCACTACCCTCCGATGTGAACTTGAGAGTGTCAGTACCCTTGCCTGCATTAATGCTATCAGCGGAACCTAGCGTGTTGCTACCACCGGCGGAACCCGATCCACCGATAATCGTGTCATCGCCATCAGTGTTTGTGGTGCCCAGCGAACCGATCAGTCCCGGAATAACGTCAGTGCTGGTAGTGAGCGCAAAAATTTGGCCCTCTGTGCCACCGCCACCGCCCGGCGTGGAGAAGTTCAAGTCAGTGCCACTCAGACCGGCAAAGTCATTCCCGACCAGGTCTTCAACCACACCCGCGCCCATCGTGACCGTATAGCTGCCATTAGCCTTCAGATCGGCTGTCGGGTTGATGGTCATCTTCGCACCGCTGAAGGTCACCTGCGAGGTATCGGTGACACTGATCGTGCGGGTATCGGTTCCATCGGCGCTGTTGGCGATGATGATATTTCCCGTCCCCGCCTTCACTGTCTCGGAGAAGTTCATCACGATATTGACGCCCACCGCTACATCGGTGGCGCTATCCGCCGGTTCAGTACTCATCAAGATCGGCGCGGTCGTATCGCCCTGCGTGGCCTGGTTGGCCAGCGCCACCGCTGGATTGCCTGCCAGATCCTGCAATTGCTTGCCCGTATCCGCATTCGGCGTGTAGGACACCGTCACGGTACCCGTCGGAGCCGCCGCCAGCGCCAGCGTCACCGAGGAGCCGCTGATGGTCACTGAGTTGACGCTAACAGCCGTCGTCCCATTCTGCGTCACTGCAAAATCGGTGGGCAGCGGCAGTTTAGTGGCGTCCAGGTTCTCGTTGTAGGCCAGAATGATCGAAGTCGGCCCAACCAGCGCCGAACTCAGGGCCGGCGGCGTAACATCGGCTACGGTCAGGACCACATCGACCGCCGTCGAGGTATTGCCTGCCCGGTCGGTCGCGGTAACACCCAGGGTAAAGGTATCAGGATCGACCGTGGCGCTGTTGGACGCCGCGCCCGCTGCTGCGCCCGCCGCCGTCAGGCTGATGTTGCCGTCGGCGTCAATCTCGAAATAATGGTTGTCATCGCCGCTAACGATGGCGAAGCTCTCAATGCCGCTGCCGCCCACGTTATCCGCTGCATCTAAGGTAAGCAGGATCGCATCAGCGGTGGAACCCTCGGAGTAGGTCGCTGTTTGATCGGCGTCGATAGTCGGAGCCGTGGTGTCCAGCGGCAGGTCGATGATAGACGCATCCAGCGTCGGGTTGTCCGCCAGCCAGGTCGTCGCCTCTTCCGGCGTGATCACCGGATTCGGCATGCTGTTGTCATTTGCAATGAAGAGGATAAAGCTATCCAATGCCGCGCTTTGGTTGGGAATCGCGCCCTGGTTTTCCTCGGTATTAGCGAAATCAACCAGCACCGCGCCGCGGCTTTGGCCACTGTTCAGCTCATTCACCCAAAAATTGAATCCCGCCAGATCCGGGGCGCGGTTCAACATGTTGTCATACAAAGCGGTCACGAACTGTTCGTTGGTCAGTGCGGCTGGATACTTCGCCTGAAACTCGTCCGACGCCACGAAGAAGTCGCCGATCGCATCGAGATTACCCTGGAACTGCGCGAAATCTCCCTCCCCCGCGATGAATACATTGGTCCAGAAAATCAGACCGCCAAGGTCGCCATTATCCGTCGCCGTCGAATCCGGCACCGGCGTCCGCCCGAAAGCAGCAGCATAGAACCAGCTAATGGTTTTAGCGTCTTGAGTTTGAAAAGCCATATTAACTTACCTCACCGTTGTAGGAAAACAACAACCTAAAAATTTCGTGGTGAAACACACCCGCAAAGACTACCCCATGAATCAATACGGATTCAAGGAAATGAGACGATGACTCGTAAAAAAACACCAATAACCCACGCCATACCTCTAATTCTCGCAGATTCACCAAGGTCTAGTCGTCTCGGGTCGGGCGCATCGTGAAAAAAAGATACAAACTTGTTGTTATGTTGCTTGAAAACTACGATCACGTCAAGTTTACTGCAAAAGTTTGTTGCGTCAAGGTGGAATCCCCCCTTGCCCCCTTTTACAAAGGGGGAATTGCGTCGGCGTTCCTTTTTGCAAAGAGGGGAATTACGTTGACGTTCCCTTTTGCAAAGGGGGAAATACGCCAGTCGGCTTCTGACAAAGGGGCAATCCTGCGCGGTAACGGAAGATTGTGCCACACCATCCTGAACCTGCCCTGAATTGACGCTTACCATAAGGCATAATCATAGCATAAGAAATGGGAATCGCCGCTGGTTGTGTTGCCAAAAAGACGGCAATCTAACCTTGTATCTACGCTACTCTGAAGCCCCTTCGCGAAAGGGGAAATTCACGGATCGCCTTAGCTGTACGAAAACGCTTCTTAGCGCCTTAATGGTTCATCCGTTTCAACTTGCACCGTGGCGATCTTAACTGGAGTCCTCATGCCTCGTCGCTTATTACTGATTTGCATCTTGATGGTTGGACTAAACGCCAGCACCTGCGCGACCCAGGAGTTTAAGACAACCCCGATTACGTTGGCCGATCAGGTTAGCGTCGGGGAAGTTTACGCCGGGATTCGCCTGCTGGGTGCATTGCGGTTGGCCAATACCGAAATCAATGGACAACGGTTGTGCGGTCTATCGGGATTAGCCTGGGACGAGGACGCCAGCATTCTGTATGCTCTCTCCGACTTTGGCGCCCTGTTTCACTTGCGACCGGAATTCAGCGAGCAGGGCTATTTGACGGGAGTTCAGTTGATGGCGGCTTATCCTCTGCGGGACAGCCGTGACCAGCCATTGCGATTTCCCTACAACGATGCCGAAGGTCTAGCCATACGCAATGGCGAAAACGCCATTCAGAACGACACAGAATTGCTGGTCTCCTATGAAAGAAGGCCCAGAGTGGTTCGCTACACGCCAACCGGCCATCGGCAGGGTGACGAAAAATTACCCGCGCCGCTCAGGAATCGACGCCACTATCGCGATGAAAATCAGGCGTTGGAAGCCATCACGATTCACCCACGCTGGGGGCCGTTGGTCGGAACGGAAGTGTCACTACGCAACGAGCCGTCGGATCAGGTTCGCCTCTTTCAACTCGATGGTGGCCGCTCCTGGAGCTATCCTCTCGGTCCTGCGCCGGAAAGCGCGCTGGTCGACATGGCGGCTCTGCCGGATGGCAGTCTTCTGACCCTGGAACGGGCCTTTGTCGCGCCTTTACGTCCCCTGATTATCAGTCTGCGCCGGACCGAATTGCCCACGCCGGGAAAAGCAGCGCTACTGAATGTCGCCAATGTGGCGGTTTTCGATAGCAGTCAGGGCTGGTTGCTGGACAATTTCGAGGGTCTGACCCGTCACCGGGAGCAGCGATTTTTCATGATCAGCGATGATAACTGCAGCGCCTGGCAATCGACCTTTCTGGTTTATTTCGAGCTATTGCCCGTTCCCCAGGAAAAAGCGCCGCGCTGAACGTAAGCATTCACCTCCCCCTTTGAAAAACGTAAGCATTCACCTCCCCCTTTGAAAAACGTAAGCATTCATCTCCCCCCTTTGAAAAAGGGGGGTCGGGGGGGATTGCGCATGGTTGGCAGCGCCTCTGGTGATCGACAAGCCGCAACATAACCCCGGATTGCCCAATGCTGCACAGCGGAATTGGTTGACAAGGGGTATGGCAGGCTTCAATATGCTGCGCTTAAATTAACAGGGAGCTATTTCCGGTTTCCATTGATCGTCAGGTTTATAAAACCAATACGCCTTATGCATTTGTATCGAATGCTTGCGCCAGGCAAGGCGTGATTCGATCCTCGTCAACCGTGAAATAGGCTGGAAAAGCCAGCTAAAGTGAATGTCAACGGCGGCCAGTGCGCCAATTCGCGCATGACAGAATCCGCCGGGACGCCAGAAAGGGTCTCGTGGCCCTGAACATCGGCGACGGTCGGAACGCTGTTTTTTTGGCCGTCGAATGCAGTTGATCAATAAGCAAATAATCTGAGGAGGAGTATCTCAATGTCCCGAGTTGCAGTGGTTACTGGTGGTATCGGTGGTTTGGGCACGGCGATGTGCAAGGCGCTGGTTGAACAGGGCCGGAAGGCGGTAGCGGTTGATTACAGCGGTCTCTCCGCGGAAGTCGTGGACAAGTGGAAGGCCGACCGCAAGGCCGAAGGTCTGGATATCCCGGTCTATCTGGCTGACGTTACCGATTTCGATTCCTGCGCCGAAGCGTGCAAGAAGATCGAAGCGGAAGTCGGACCGATTGAAATCCTGGTCAACAACGCCGGCATCACCCGTGACGCCATGTTCCACAAGATGACCCCGGAACAGTGGCATGCCGTCATCAACACCAACCTGAACAGCATCTTCAACATGACCAAGCAGGTCTATGGGAAGATGGTGGAGCGGAACTGGGGCCGCATCGTCAATATTTCTTCGGTCAATGGCATCAAAGGCCAGGCCGGTCAGGCTAACTACTCCGCAACCAAAGCGGCGGTTTATGGCTTCACCAAGTCATTGGCCCAGGAATGCGCCAAGAAGGGCGTCACCGTCAACTCCATTTCTCCGGGCTACATCGGCACCGAAATGGTGCGGGCCATCCGCGAGGATGTGCTGGCGAAAATCGTCGGGACCATTCCTGTCGGTCGTTTGGGCGAACCGTCCGAAATCGCTCGCACGGTTGCCTTCATGACTGCCGAAGACGCCGGTTTCCTGACCGGCGAAGACGTTACCGTTAACGGCGGCCTCTACTTCCGCTAGATCATGAACCGGGCGGCGCCGCCTCTCCGGTGGCGCCGCGCCGCTTTTCTGCATGTCCCGCCATGAGTGAACCGCGTATTATCAAGAAATACCCGAACCGCCGACTCTATGACACGGCCGTCAGCAGCTATATTACCCTGGAAGATGTCAAGCAACTGGTGCTGGATCGCGCCAATTTTCATGTCATTGACGCCCGGACCAATACCGACATCACACGCGGAATTTTACTACAGATCATCAGCGAGCAAGAGGAACAGGGCAACCCGATTTTCACCACGGAAGTCTTGGCGCACATCATTCGGTTTTACGGCGACACGCTGCAAGGCATGATGGGCAATTATCTGGAGAAAAGCCTACAGGCGTTTGTGGATCAACAGCACCTGTTTCGAGAACAGATGCGCACGTTTATCGGCAAGAATCCGCTGGCGATGATGACCGAACTGGTGGAGCATAATCTGTCGCTCTGGAAGAGCGTCAATGAACAGCTCCAGAAACCCTATCCGCCGTCCGCCGTCGGCGAATTTTCACCGCTGGTTCGACCAAACCCCACGCCGTCAGGAAATCCAGTGAACCCGGCGTCATCCTCGGCAAAGCCCGAAAAAGAACGTAAGAGTAATAAGAAAGATAAAAGCGTCTGAATTCTATTCACTACAGCGGTACGCGGCGCGTACCCTACTCTTGAATGATCGGTATCAACGTCGTCGATGTAGTCGATGTAGGGTACGCACCGCGTACCTTGGAATGCAGGCTAAACAGGTTGCCAGACTATAGCACCTTAACGCGCCAGCAACCAGGCGGCAATCGCTGGCGGCACTTCCCGCTGGGCGCGGGCGCTGACATAGATGCCGATGTGACCGCCCCGGAAGGAGAACTCCGAATAGTCCCGGCTTCCGCAACAGTCCGCTAACGCCCTGGACGCCGACGGCGGCACAAGATGATCCTGGGTAGCGTAAACATTGAGCACCGGCATGACGACCTCATGCAGATCCACGCGCCGGTCGCCAATCACGACTTCGCCCTTGACCAGCTTATTCTGTTGAAAGAAATCTTTAGCGAACTGGCGAAAGGCTTCCCCAGCCTGATCCGGACTGTCGAAAATCCATTTTTCCATGCGCAGAAAGTTTTTCAGCGCCTGCGCATCGTCGAAAGCATCGGTCAAATCGACATACTTTTGCCCGGCTAGGCGAAAGGGACTCAATGACAGGAAAGCGAAATTGAGCATCTGGCCTGGCAGATTGCCGAGGGTATCGACCAGCAGATCCACATCAACGTACCGGATCAGTTGACTCAGTAAATTATCCGGAGTCTGGAAATCCACGGGCGTCACCATCGTGACCAGATTGCGAATTTTCGCCGGGTAAAGCGCAGCGAAGCAAAGACTCAGCGCGCCGCCCTGGCAGACGCCCAGCAGGTTAATGACGTCCGTTCCATGACGTTCGCGCAGAACCTCCACGCAGTGGTCGATATAGCGATGGATGTAGTCCGCCAAGGTCAGACTCCGATCACCGGCGTCGGGATAACCCCAATCGATCAGATAAACATCCAGTCCGGCGTCCAGCAATCCCCGAATCATCGAGCGATCTTCCTGCAAATCCATCATATAGGGCCGATTGACCAGCGCGTAGACGATCAGCAGCGGCACAGGATGTAGATTCTGCGCCCGGGGTTGATAGCGGTACAGGGTCAGCTTGTCTTCCTGGTAAATCACCTCGCGCGCCGAGACCCCGGATTCGATCTCGCCCAATCCGGCCAGTACCCGGGAACCTTGCGTCAACCGGGCGCTGAAGGCTTCGATTTCCGTAGCGATCTGTTCAGAGGTCAATCCGATCATGGCGCAGTCCCCCGGCGCTGGTAACAATGCAGCAGGCTGTTGATGAGACGGCCGTTGAGAACCGCATAGGTGGAGCTGCGCAGCATTCGACCGTAGGTTTCTTCATTGCAGTCCACCCACAGGTTATATAACTCGCGCAGGCTGGCAATTGTCTTTCCGGCAGCGGCGAATTCGTTGAGCTTCTCCTCCATCCGATCCAGCGCTTCACGGGCCGCGCCTTGCAGCAAATCCAGATATTCCATCTGGGTGCGTTGATAGGAGCGCCAGGATTCGGATTGCCGCAGCTCCTCGGGAATGGTTTCCGCCGCCATCCCCAGCGAAGCGACGGTTCCACTCCAGGTTTCGGCAATTAAAAGCCAAAACCGGGCCAGTTCGGGATTAATCTTCGGATCCTCGGCAGACTGGGCAATCGCGGCCTTGAGTTCAGTGAAATGCTGCTGTAACGCCGCACCCCAATCGGTTTGTTCATCCACCTGCGCATTCAGCCGGTCGGTAAATTGACGGATCTGCTCGCCAAAGGCCAGATAGGCGCGGGCCTGCCTGAGCGCCAGTTCAATATCGAATTGGCCCGTATCGGACGTAGAAGTCGGTTCGGTCTGCTCGGTTTGCTCAATCATGGCAACGGGGAATTCTGGATTGATTGGGGTAATCACTGGAGTATAGACGAGTCATTTCGCTATCGCCGGTTTTCGCTCAGGGTGTCGTTGATTTAGAGACTGGCAGGTCTTGAGCCAGGGCTTCCGCTTTGAACAGTTTCAGCCGGGCGCGCAACTGCGCCTCCTGATTCGGGGACAATCCTGGATTGCGTAAACCGGCCTCCAGTTGATCCACTGCCGCCAGCAATTCGCCATTCAGGTAGTAATATTCAGCCATAGTTGCGTAAGTCGCCGCCCGGTCCCCTGCTCGTTGCGCCGCCTGCGCATAGGTGGCGTACAGCTGCGGATCGTTGGGATGGCGGCGCAAATGCGGCTGTAGCAATTGCATGGCGCGTTGGGGATTGCCCTGGGTGGTCAACGCTGAGCCATAGTGCATTGCCAAAGTAAAGTCATCAGGATAAAGCCGACAGGTGTCTTCAAACAAGCGCCAGGCTCGCGCCCGGTCGCCTTTAGCCAGGGCGATTTCCGCAGCCTCGATGCGGAACGCCAACCGGTCTGGATTATTGCGCAGCAGGCGGGCGACCTGCTGCTGGGCGTCGTCGTAACGACCGGCCTGACGCAGCGCCAGGGCGTAGGCGTAGCGCTCGGCCATTTCATTAGTAAAATCACCTCGGGTCAGCCGGGTTTCCAATTCGCGGATCAGCGTATGGGTATCCTCGGTCACCAATACTTGGGTTCGGGCTTTGGCCAATGCATAGGCTTGGCGGTCACGCGGAGCGGCTTGGCGCACCGGCGGCAGAAGGATGCGGTCCTGCGTATCGGCGGCGCGGTTTTCCGGACGGGGATGGGTCAACAGCATTTCGGGAATCTGGTTGCGCGCTTCCCCACTGGATAAACGCTCCAGTTTGCCAAAAAAGTCAGTCATCCCTTTGGGATCAAAACCCGCCTTGGCCAGAAATTGCATGCCGATGCGGTCGGCTTCCTGTTCGTTGGCGCGCGTAAAACTGATTTGATGCTGGGCGCTGGCGGCCATGGAACCGACCATCGCCGCCTGGCCGACCTGACTGCTGCCGGATGCGGCCAGTGCTGCGCCCGCCAGCATAGCCGCCGCCATCGGCAAGCTCAGGCGCTGCATATCGGCCATAGCGCGGACAATGTGCCGCTGGGAGACATGGGCGATTTCATGGGCGATCACTCCGGCCAGTTCGTCTTCACGCTGGGTCGCCAGCAACAGGCCGGCATTGACGCCAATGAAGTTATGCGGCAATGCGAAGGCATTGATGCTGGAATCACGCACCATGAAAAAAGTGTAGGGCGCGCCATTCTGGTCGGCGTAGGTGACAATGCTTTGGCCGATCGAGTTCAGATACTGAGTCAGTTGCGCGTCATCCAGCACTGCGCCGCGATCACGCAATTTCCGCATGATTTCCAGGCCCAGTTTCTGTTCGTCATTGGCGCCGAAATAGACGCTGGATGGATCGCCGATATCCGGCAACAGAATCGACTGCGCCGTCGCGGGCGCGCTGGGCGTCAGGCTTAGAATCAGGCTCAGCATTAGAGGCGGCAAGCGATGCGACATAGCATTTCCACAAATCGGCAATGAGATTCCTGTCAGACTCGATAGCCGGCTCCAGGGTTCCAGGATTTGCACCTGGAGAATAGACATGCTTGAATGATAGTAAGACTTTTGGAGAATTTTCCGCCGCCATGACCGTCATTGATGCTGAACTCGATACATCGGGGCTGAACTGCCCGTTGCCGATTCTCAAAGCCAAGAAGGCGCTGGCGGGTTTGCAGGGCGGACAAACGTTGCGCATAACCGCTACCGATCCGGAGTCGGTTCGGGATTTTGCAACCTTCAGCCAACAGTCGGGCCATGAATTGCTGGAGGTGCAGGAGACGAACGGACAATTCTTTTTTCTACTGCGCAAGCGTATGGATTGATGAATCCAAATTACCTGGTTGAGGTGAGAACGCTATGGATCTGATCGGATTTCTGTTAATTGGCTTGGTGGCGGGCTGGATTGCCACGAATTTCATGCGCGGCAGCGGCATGGGACTGGGCGGTAATCTGGTGATTGGCGTGGTCGGCGCGTTTGTTGGCGGATTTCTATTCCGCCTGATCGGCTTCGCCGCTGTGGGTCTGATCGGCCATCTCATCACCGCAACCGTGGGGGCGATGGCTCTGTTGTACGTGGTGCGGGTTTTGAAGAAAGCTTAAAGGTTTATCACAGTCATGGATGCACTCTGGCTTGCACTCGCCTTCCTATTGGGGCTACTTTCCCGCCATCTGGGCCTACCGGCGCTGGTCGGTTATCTGGCTGCCGGATTCGCGCTGAACGCCTTTGGTCAGCAAGGCAGCGCATTGCTCGACCATATCGCCCATGCCGGCGTATTGCTATTGCTGTTCAGCGTCGGTTTAAAACTGCGCATCAAAAGTCTGGCCCGTCCCGAAGTTTGGGCCGGGGGGTTGCTGCATCTGATCATCAGCGGCGTTCTACTGGGGCTGGGGTTCTTGGCGGTGGTCACTCTGCCCGCTTGGCAAGCATTAGTGCTGGCGACGACGCTGGGGTTTTCCAGTACGGTGCTGGCTGCCAAGACGCTGGAAGAAAAGGTCGAACTGCGCGCTTTTCATGGCCGGCTGGCGATTGGCATTCTGATCATTCAGGATCTGGCGGCGCTGGCGTTGATGGCTTTTGCCGGAGCTGCGGCGCCGTCGCCTTGGGCATTGCTGGTGCTGGGACTGCCGTTGCTACGACCGCTGGTGACCAAAATTCTGGACTGGAGCGGCCACGATGAACTATTGGTGCTCTACGGTCTGGCGCTGGCGCTGGTCGTAGGTGGACTGGGTTTCGAGCATCTGGGACTGAGTTCGGAACTGGGCGCGCTCCTGCTTGGCGTATTGCTGGTTGGCCATCCCAAGGCTGCAGAATTGGCCCGAGCGGTCTGGTCGCTCAAGGAAGTGCTGCTGGTGGGTTTTTTCCTGCAAATCGGCCTGATGGGTTGGCCAAGTCTGGCCATGTTAGGCGGGGCCGGGTTGCTGGCGCTGCTGCTGCCGCTGAAGGCGGCGCTGTTCTTCTTCATCCTGCTGGCGTTCCGTTTGCGGGCGAGAACTGCCTTCCTGAGCGCGCTGGCTCTGACCAGCTACAGCGAATTTACCCTGATCGTAGTGAAATTCATGGTGGGCAATGGCCAACTGGAGCCGGAATGGCTAGTGCTGCTGGCTATTGCGGTAGCGCTATCCTTTGTGATCACTGCGCCGGTTAACCGCTTTGCTCATACCTTGTACGAGCGATTCGAGGATTGGTTGACGCGCTTTGAGCGTCCCGATCATCATCCTGACGAGCAACCGGTATCGCTGGGCAGCACCCAGATTCTGATCATTGGTATGGGTGACGCCGGCGCCGCCGCTTATGACTTCCTCAAGAAACGCCAAAATATTCCTGAAGAACACAAAATCCTGATGGTATCGGGCATCGACTCGGATTTCAGCAAAGTGGAGCGGCATCTTCACGAGGGCCGGCGAGTCGTGTATGCAGACGCCGAGGATCCGGGTTTCTGGCACCGGTTACGGCTGGAAGGCATCAAGGCGGTGATATTGGCGATGCCTGATTCGGAGGCTAAGCGTATTGCCAGTCGACAACTGCGGCGTCGCGGTTTTCCAGGATTGATTGGAGCGATCAGTCATTATCCCGAGGAAGAAAGCGAACTCAAGGCGGCGGGCGCTGATATGACCTTCCTGGCGTTTAATGAAGTTGGCGTGGGTCTGGCGGAGCATGTCTGGGAGGCGCTGCAAAAGCGCATGGATCAACACACCGAAGAGGCATCAATTTGACACTAATTCATGCCTCCACGGTCTATTGAGCGGACTCAACCGACCTTGAGGAACCTCACATGAGCAACAAGATCACCCACACGGATGCCGAATGGCGTGCGCAGTTGACCCCTGAGCAGTACAAAATCTGCCGTCAGAAAGGGACTGAACCGGCGTTCACCGGCACCTACCATGATTGCCACGATCCCGGCGTTTACCACTGCGTGTGCTGTGGCGCACCGCTGTTCGACGCCCAGGCTAAATTCAATTCCGGCACCGGCTGGCCCAGTTTCTGGGCGCCGGTCAATGCGGAAAAAGTAGCGACGGCTGAAGATCGAAGCTGGTTCATGCGCCGGACGGAGGTGTTGTGCGCGGATTGTGGGGCGCATCTCGGCCATGTCTTCGATGATGGCCCCGCCCCGACTGGTTTACGGTATTGCATTAATTCAGCAGCGTTGAAGCTGGACGAAAAGTAGCTACCATTTTCATTCAGTTCAAGGCGGCTGACCCAGCGGTTTCCGTTCCTATTGCCCGACTATTTTCCATTCAGGAACCGTAATTAATCAATGAACGCACCGGCCTGGAACCCGGCGATTGAATTCATGGAACGGGAGGCGCTGGAGCGCCTGCAACTCGCTTATTTGCGCAACACCATTGCCTGGGCGCTGAAAACTCCCTTTTACAAGCGACGGCTAACCGGGATTGGATTGAGCCATCCGGAAGACATCGCCAGCCTGCGTGATGTGCGTCGCCTGCCCTATACCACGAAAGACGACCTGCGCGACGCCTATCCCGAAGGTTTGCTGGCGGTTGACCGGGAGGAAGTAGTGCGCCTGCACACATCCAGTGGTACGACCGGTGCGCCCACGGTGATTTATCACACCCAGCATGACATTGATGGCTGGACCGAATTGGTTGCTCGTTGCATCGTTGCGACCGGAGCCACCCGCTGCGATGTGTTCCAGAACATGACGAATTATGGGTTGTTCACTGGCGGGCTGGGTCTGCATTACGGGGCGGAACGAGTAGGAATGCTGGTGATCCCGGCCAGTTCTGGCAACACCAGTCGCCAAATCCAGTTAATGCGCAACTTTCGCACGACCGTCGTTCACGCCACGCCTAGCTATCTGTTGCATCTCCAGGCGGCGCTGGCGGGCGAAGGAGTGACCGTCGCGGAGCTTGCGCTGCAAAAAGCGTTTATCGGCGCTGAACCGCACTCCGAGGAGACGCGACGCAAGATTGAAGGCTTGTTGGGCGTCAAGGCTTATAACTCTTATGGTTTGAGCGAGATGAACGGTCCTGGCGTAGCGTTCGAGTGCTTGCACCAGACCGGTCTGCATCTTTGGGAAGATGCTTACATTCTGGAAATTATCGATCCAGAAACCTTGCAACCGCTGGCTGAGGGGCAAACCGGCGAGATCGTGTTGACCCCCTTGCAACGGCAAGCGACGCCGTTATTGCGCTATCGCACCCGCGATCTTTCCCATTTAGTGAGCGGTCATTGTCCCTGCGGGCGAGTCCATCGCCGCCTGGCGCGTCTCCAGGGTCGTAGCGATGATCTGTTGATCATCAACGGCGTCAATGTCTTCCCGTCCCAGATTGAGAGCGCCTTGATGAAAATGCCGGGAGTGGGAACCAATTATTTGATCCAACTGGAAAAGCGAGGATCATTGGATCGATTGCTGATCAAAACCGAGGTCGATGCGACGCTGTCCGCCGGTCCGCCGCGCGCACTGGATGAACTGCGCGAACACATTGGTGAGGTGTTGCGCTCGGCGATTCTGGTGAAACCAGCGGTTGAGCTGCACCCACCGGGTAGTCTGCCAGTGTCGGAAGGCAAGGCGAAGCGGGTTCTGGATTTACGTCCGGCGTTCTGAACGCCAACGCATCCGAGAGTGACAAAAAATCTCTCCAACCCCTCTCACACTGGGGGAGAGGGGTTTTCATGCACGGTACTATGCCGCTTCCGACCGCACGGGGTTGCCAAACCACTGGTTACGCACGATCTTGCGCACCAGATCAACCGGGATAATCACGACGGTCATCAATAGCACGTAAATCCATTCCTGCGCCGACAACCCGACAGTGCGCAGGATTTCGCCGCCATAGGTGATAAAGATCACCTGGATGACCATGATCGCCGGAATGATGGTGGAGAACAGACGGTTATCCAACAGATGCTCCAGCAGGTTCAGACCCTGGGTGCGGGCGTTGAAGGTGTTGAACACCTGGATGAACACGAAGAAGGCGAAGAACGCGGTCAGGAATTTGGCCTGCGCCGCTTCGGAGCCGATTTCATGACCGCCGGAGAACAGCCCCTGGGTGAAACCACTGGTCAGGAACACAATGCTGAGCAGCGCGATAAATACGCCATTGATCAGGATCGATGACCACATATCGGCGTTAATCAACTGCTCGTCGCGGCGCATCGGTTTCTCCAGCATGTAGCGTTGCAAGGCCGCTTCTCCGGCGAAGGCCAGCCCGGCCAGAGTGTCCATGATGATGTTCAGCCACAGCAACTGGGTCATGGTCAGCGGCAGGTCAAAGCCGAAGAACTGTCCCAGGAACACGACCAGGATGGCGGAGACGTTGACCGTCAACTGGAAGACCAGAAATTTGCGAATGGATTTGAACAGGGTGCGTCCGTAGAGGACCGCCTTGGTCAGCGAGGAGAAGTTGTCGTCGAGAATGACGATGTCGCCGGATTCCTTGGTCATTTCCGTGCCGCTGCCCATAGCAAAGCCAACATCGGCGTTTTTCACCGCTGGCGCGTCGTTGACGCCATCGCCGGTCATGCCGGCCACCAGATCGAGTTCCTTGGCCAGTTTGACCAGGCGGCTCTTGTCGGTCGGGAAGGCGCGCGCGACTACATACAGATGCGGCAGCTTCTGCTTGACTTCCTCGTCAGACAGTTGCGCCAGCTCCGCCGAGGTCAGGATAATCGCTTGCGGATCATCTTCCAGCAGGCCCACGTCCTTCGCAATCGCTTGCGCGGTTTCCTTGGCGTCGCCGGTGATCATGATGACATGAATGCCGGCCTGCTTGGCGGTTTTCACCGAAGCGTAGGAAGTGTCGCGTAGTTCGTCGCGCATCCCGAACACGCCGACCAGGGTCAGGTTCGCCGGCAGGGCCTTGCTGTCGTCAATCGGCGTTTCGCTCACCGCCACCGCCAGCAGGCGCATGGCTCGCGCAGAGAGTTCGCTCATGGCCGTTTGCAACGCGTCCGGGTTGCTCAGGTCAACCGGGTGACCGTCGGCATCCAGGTAGTGGGTGCAGTTCTGCAAAATCACTTCCGGGGCGCCCTTGACCAAGGTGACCGCCCGGTCGCCAGTCACTTGGGTGGCGGAGAATTTGCGGCTGCTGCTGAAAGGAATGACATCGACGATGTCGACATTACCCGGCGCGGTCAGATAGGGAGTGACAAAACGCAGCAGCGCCTGCTCGGTGCGATCCGCGCCAACCATCTTGATGGCGTTCGGGTCGCTGGCGTCAATCACTGCGCTGGTGTTGTTGCGCAGAGCAAATCCGGCGGTGTCGCGCACAGCTTGAGGAATGTCGTCCAGTTTTTCATACCGGGTTCCTGCGCCAGTGAGAAAGGCGCTGACCGACAACCGCCCCTGGGTCAGGGTGCCGGTCTTGTCAGTGAACAGAATGTTCAGGCTGCCGGCGGTTTCGATGCCTAATAGCTTGCGCACCAACACCTTGACGCTGAGCAGCTTCTTCATATTGATCGCCAGCACCATAGCGATCATCATCGGCAGCCCTTCCGGCACCGCCACCACGATAACAATGATGGCCAGAATGGCCGCGGTCACGAAGTCCTTGACGATGATCCCGCCCGCTTGCGCCCAGTAGGCGTCCAGGCTTTCGGCTTGCAGGAACATGTTGTTGAACATGAAAGCCAGGAAAATGCAGGTCGCGCCAATGTAGCCAAAGGTCGAGATATGGCCGCCCAGCACGGTCAGCTTGTGTTGCAGCGGCGAGAGGCGGTCTTCGGCGGACAGCAACTCCTTCATGGTCTGGCCATAGCGGGTCTGGTCGCCCACCGCGCTGGCCTGCATCACGCATTCGCCATCCACCAGCAACCCGGCGCGGAACAAGCGATGTTCTTCCCCAGCCGTTGCGGGATCAGCATCTTCAGGCGTTGCTATCTTCTTCACCGGCTCCGATTCACCGGTAAGTGCGGCCTCATCGACCTCGGCATGGCCGGCGATCAGCAGACCGTCAGTCGGCACGGTATCGCCGGGCTGCAGCAGAATATAGTCGCCGACCACCAGATCATTGATGGAAATCTCAGTTAGGTGGCCGTTGCGGAACACCTTGACCAGAATCAGCGAGGCTTCCTCCAGCAGTTTCTGGAAGGACTGTTCGTTGCTGTGCTCAGACCAGGTGGCGACGAAGGTCGCAATCACGACAGCAAAAGCAATGCCAACGCTTTCGTACCATTCAGCATAGCCAAATACCGTCAGCGCGACCGTGATCAGCAACGCGACGATCAAAATGATAATGATGGGGTCTTTCAGATTGCCCAGTAGCTTATCCCAGAAAGTTTCCACTTCCTGGCTGGCCACGGCGTTCGAGCCATGTTGGGCGCGCGAAGCAGCAACTTCCTGATCGGTCAGTCCCGGATACGTGAATTTCATGACGAAGTCTCGAATAGGAAGGGTGGAAGAGTGTGAAGAGTAAGTCTAGCAAGGCTGCTTTAGAACCTGCATCCTGGCTTCAACTCCCCACGCGGTTGAAGACCAACCAGGGCTTCGATCCATCACAGCCTTCAGGGTTTCCAACGCCTGATCGAATTTTCGACTTTGGCCATTCGGGCTATGGAGGCGCGTTGATCAAGAATCGGCGCGCAATTGCGCAACGCTCAGGGAATTACAGCAGATGTTTTCCATCAAAGACCTCCGTTTCCAATGCAAAAGTGTCAACGCTGTCTACGCACCCCAGGTTGACGCGAAAATAGCCGGGCTTGCGCGAGGTTTCGTGAAATGTGTAAATACCGCAGTTTTTACAGAAATAATGCTTGGCGGTTTTCGCTCCAAACTGGTAAAGGCCCAGCATTCCTTCCTGGGCGTCAATTTTGAGCAGGTCTTGAGACATCGGCTCAGGGGACATAAGCGCCCCTTTTCTGGCGCAGATCGAACAATTACAGCGTACTCCTTTGGTAAGCGGTTCGCTTTCGAACGAGAAGCGCACAGCGCCACAGTGGCAACTGCCTTGATAATGCTTGGCCATACTTTACCTCCTGCGTATCTTTGGGTGGGGGCCGTCACTGTCGACTGAGAAACTAACGTTCCCGCCGAACAGATTATGATCTAAGGAAGTGATGCCGTTGAAGCTGAAAATTTCGCAAGTTCTCATTAAAAAATACGCTTAAACAACAGCTAATCCGAAGATGTGAGATACCATGAAACGCCATGAAACCCTATTCAATATTCTGAATCTGTTCCCGGATCTGTTCGATTAGCACTTTGAGTTCAATCGCCGACCGTGTGGTGTCCGCATCCGCTGATTTCGAGGAGAGCGTATTCGCCTCGCGGTTCAACTCCTGCATCAGAAAATCCAACCGCCGCCCCACCGGTTCCGAACGTTCCAAAACCGCCTCAATCTCGTCCAGATGAGTATCCAGTCGATCCAGTTCCTCATCCACATCCAGGCGTTGCGCAATCAACACCAGTTCCTGCTCCAGCCGACCAGGGTCAGCATCCGCCGGAATGTCCGCCAGTCTGCCCAACAGCTTGTCGCGCCAACGCGCCAGCACCTCTGGACGGCGCGCGCGCACCTGTTTAACGTGTTCGCGCATCGCGATGCAGCGTTGCCGAATCATTTCAGCAGTGCGCTGGCCTTCCCGTTCGCGGGTTGCAACCAACTCCGCCAGCGCGGCATCCAAACCGGCAAGCAGGGTCAACTTAATCTCATCCAGATTCGGCTCGGCCTCGCTGACCGCTCCGGGCCAACGCAATACATCCACCAACCGCAATCCAGTGCCCGGCCCCATCAGGTGTTCCAGCTCGCCAGCCACTTCCAACAAGCGCTCAACCAGAGGTTGATTCAACGTGATAGCGGTTAGCGCTGCACCGGTCGTTTGCAGTTTAAGCGTACCTTCCACCTTGCCGCGACTCAGCGCCGCCACGATGCGTTCGCGGACCAGAGACTCCAAACTGCGCAACGCTTCCGGCAGACGAATCGAGGTTTCCAGATACCGATGATTGACCGAGCGCAATTCCCAAATCATCGTTCCCCACACGCTGGATTGCTCCTGGCGCGCAAACGCTGTCATGCTGCGTAACATGGCTGATCCTCAATCTTTAGTGGTCGTTCGTCATTTAATGATTTGGTGCTTAAGCTTAGCTGAAACCATCGGTAGAAACGCTCAAAACAAGAGATTATAGTCTGGCAACCTGTTTAGCCTGCATTCCAAGGTACGCGGTGCGTACCCTACATCGATGACGTTGATACCGATCATTCAAGAGTAGGGTACGCACTGCGTACTGCTGCAGTGAATAGCCATGACCCGGAATGTAGGGATAACGGCGAGCAAGACAATAACTGATCAAACGACCTGATCCGACCTGACCGCCTGTTCTGTTATAGTCCATTCTTGAAATTTTAATCCCTACTGAAACAGGAAACCGCCTTATGCGTCCCAGCGCCCGCGCCGCCAATGAATTGCGCCCGATTCGCCTTACTCGCCAATTTACCCGACACGCCGAAGGTTCGGTGCTGGTGGAATTTGGCGACACCCGCTTGATCTGCAACGCCAGTATTGAAGAGCGGGTACCTCCGTTCCTAAAAGGCAAAGGACGGGGCTGGGTCACGGCTGAATATGGCATGTTGCCCCGCTCCACTCACACCCGGACACAGAGAGAAGCCAGTCGAGGCCGGCAAGATGGCCGCACCCTGGAAATTCAGCGCCTGGTCGGTCGCTCGTTGCGCGCAGTCATGGATTTGGAAGCGCTAGGCGAACGCACGATTACTATCGACTGCGATGTAATTCAGGCTGATGGCGGCACCCGCACTGCAGCAATTACCGGCGGTTTTGTAGCGCTGGCCGATGCGGTGCGCTATTTGATCGGACGGAAATGGGTCAAAAAAAATCCGCTACATGGCCAAGTTGCCTCGGTCTCGGTCGGTATTTATCAAGGCGAGCCAGTGCTGGATCTGGACTACGCCGAGGATTCCGAAGCCGAAACCGACATGAACGTAGTGATGAACGACGCCCAGGCTTTCATCGAAATCCAGGGCACCGCCGAGGGCCATGCCTTCCGCATGGAGGAGTTGCAGGCTATGTTGGAACTGGCGCGGGGCGGCATCGCAAAATTGCTGGTTAAGCAAAGAGAAGTATTGGGATTGCCCGCCTGATACACAACGAATGGAGAAACTCATGCATGAGATTGTCCTGGCGACCGGTAATGCCGGCAAGCTTCGAGAATTCCGCGCCGCTCTGACGGAAGTGGAGCTGGAAATCAGGCCACAATCGGAGTGGAATATTCCGGAAACCGAAGAGACTGGCTTGACTTTTGTCGAAAATGCGCTGATCAAGGCCCGAAATGCGACACAACACACAGGATTGCCGGCGCTGGCCGATGATTCCGGATTGGTGGTAGACGCCCTGGGCGGCGCGCCCGGCGTGTATTCAGCCCGTTATGCGGGCGCTGGCGCCAGTGATCGCGCGAACATTGAAAAGTTGCTAAACGAGTTGGGGGACGCACCCGCCGAACAACGCGGCGCGTATTTTCTATGCGTACTGGTTCTCCTGCGCCACGCTGCCGACCCGACGCCGCTGATTTGCCAAGCTCGCTGGGAAGGTTTCATCACCTTCGAACCCTATGGCGCTGGCGGCTTCGGCTACGATCCGGTATTCCTCGTCCCCAGCGAAGGGCAAACCGCCGCTGAACTGGATCTGGCGGTCAAGAACCGGCTGAGTCATCGCGGCCAAGCACTGGCGCAGCTGATTGAGATGCTCAAGCGACACCATGAATTCTGGAGGTTGGCTACAGCGGCGGCAACACAATCGACAGCATGATCGGTTCCAGTTGCTTCCACGTTTGCTCGGCCTGGCGTTTAGACAGGACTTTAGGCAACATTTCGTAAATGGCTTCCAATTCAACTCGTAATTCCTCGGCGGTAGTAGTCGCTTCAACCCGCTCGATCCGCCGTCCGGCGCTGGGGCCGATAGCGCCTAACAGGATAGAGCGCGTAAAGCTTTTAGCTTTGTCCAGATTAAACCGGGGTTCCGCCACCTCTCCTGTTAATGATAAATCCGGTAATACGCGGTCTGCAGAACCGGATGCCACAGCGGTTAGAGGAGTTGGCGAAGTGTGGAACGTGATGAAACCACCCGCTTCCAGTTCGGCAAACGCCAGAGTCATGTCGCCCAGTGAGGTCAGTCGTTCAATCATTTCACGAGCAGTCGATCGTCCGTTCACCATGATCAACAGCTTGCGCAGGTTGACCGGTAGTTTGTGAGTTCGATTCTGGATCTCTTCTTGTCCCTTGACTGTTTTGATGTACACCTGATCAAGTTCCATATCGCACCTGAAAGTGTGGGTTCAGTGGATGATAGGTCGCTGCGGCCAGGTGATGACGTTCGTAGGCACGAAGTCATTTTGATGGGCATCATCATCATTTTAGAAGGGTAATGGAAAAATCAATGCTGACTCTTCATTCGACGCCGCCATTAGCGCTCTATATCCATATCCCCTGGTGCATGCGCAAATGCCCGTACTGCGATTTCAACTCTCACGAATTGCGCGGGCCGTTGCGGGAACCGGTTTATGTTGACGCTTTGCTGGCCGATGTCGAGCAGGATTTGCCTCGGGTGTGGGGGCGGCGCATTGACAGTGTGTTTATTGGCGGTGGCACGCCCAGTTTATTTTCCGCCGAGTCCCTGGAGCGGTTGCTATCGGGTCTGCGCGCCCGGTTGCCATTGCGCCCGGATATGGAAATCACCCTGGAAGCGAATCCGGGTGCAGTTGAGCAGGGCCGGTTTGCTGAATTTCGCGAAATTGGCGTCAATCGCTTGTCCATCGGCGTGCAAAGCTTCAATGATGGACACTTACAGGCATTAGGACGCATCCACGACCGCCGCGCTGCATTCGCCGCCGCGGAGGCCGCTCATGCCGCCGAGATGGATAACTTCAATCTGGACCTGATGTTCGGCCTGCCGGGGCAAACGGTTGAGCAGGCTTTGGCTGATGTAGCTAACGCCATCGCTCTGCAACCAGCCCATCTTTCGTACTATCAGTTGACCATTGAGCCGAACACTCGCTTTCACCATGCGCCACCCGCCTTGCCGGTTGACGAAACCATCGACGCCATCCAGGAACAGGCGTGGATTCAACTGGAGCGCCAGGGTTATCAACGCTACGAAGTGTCCGCTTACGCCCGCGAAGACCGTCGCTGCCGGCACAACCTCAACTACTGGGAATTTGCCGACTATCTGGGGATTGGCGCCGGCGCGCACGGCAAATTGACCGATCCCGCCACCGGACGAATTCACCGGCTGTGGAAGCTCAAGCATCCTCGTGACTACCTGACTTTCGCTGGAACTCCGACAAGCATCGGCGGCGATGAACCCATCCAGAAGAGCGATCTACCGGTGGAATTTCTGATGAACGCCCTGCGTTTGGTGGAAGGCGTCTCCGCGACGCTGTTCAGCGAACGAACCGGTTTACCCTTAACTGTATTGGAACCGGCATGGCGTCAAGCCTGCGCCAAAGGGTTGATGGAGTCCGATCCCGACCGACTGCAACCGACTCCATTCGGGTTGCGGTTTCTGAATGATCTGCTGCAAGAGTTCATGCCAGGATAGCCGGTTAAATTTTAAGGGTACATTTTGTGCTCCTCACCTTGTTACTTGCCCATTCGCCGTCTACAGTTTGAAAGCGTCGCCATACCCGCATGGCGATGTAAAACCGAGAATTCAGAGCGATAATGCACAAAGGAGGTTGATTGATGAACAAGAAACTACTGATGGGCGTAGCCGCATTCTGTGCGATGGGATTGTCCGCCGGCGCCTGGGCGTCTGATTTCGGCACCCCTGACGAAGCCAAGGCGATGCTGGAGAAAGCGGTTGCCGCGGTGAAGGAAGACCAGGCTAAGGCTCTGGAGATGTTCACGAAGAAAGAAGACGGATTTGGGGAAAAGGACTTATACGTTTTCTGCGGCGGTCCCGATGGCAACTTCACCGCTCACCCGAAGTTGGTGGGAAAGAGCTTGAAAGATCTGAAGGATAAGGCGGGCAAGGCGCTCGGCGAGGAAATGTACAAGGATGCGCATGAAGGCGGGATGATCGAAGTGACTTACATGTGGCCGCGTCCGGGCGAAGAAAAACCTTCCGAGAAAGTAGCGTATGTTGAGAAAGTAGGCGATCAAATCTGCGCCGTGGGTTATTACAAGCCCTAAGGTCGCATTCAACGATTGTTAATGATCCTGCTTGCGCCGAACTCCATTTGGAGTTCGGCATTCCTATCTCGCCACATCCTCCCGCATTTCCCACTTCATAGCGCTGTTCATCCGCCAATCTCGTTTATACTGCCCCGGTTTTCTCAATCCCCCTCGCACCTTCCCAGGAGGATCCGGTGATTTATTCCCTTGGCGACCGCAGGGTCGAATTTCATGGCGAAGACTGGTTCATTGCCGACAACGCGACCGTAATTGGCTCGGTCGTCCTCAAGCACAACGCTAGTATCTGGTTCAACGTCGTGGCGCGCGGCGACAATGACGTAATGACCATTGGCGAGAATTCCAATGTCCAGGACGGTGCCATTCTCCACACCGACCCCGGCATTCTGTTGACCATCGGACGCGATGTTACCGTCGGCCACCTTGCCATGCTGCATGGCTGCATCATCGGCGACAACAGCTTGATCGGCATAAAAAGTCTGATCATGAACCGGGCCGTAATCGGCAAAAACTGCCTGATTGGCGCCAACAGCCTGATCCCGGAAGGCAAGGTGATTCCGGACGGCTCGCTGGTTATGGGTTCGCCGGGCAAGATTGTGCGCACCCTGACTGAGCAGGAAATCGAAGGCTTGCGCCTGACAGCCGGGCGCTACGTCGAGAATTTCAAACGCTTCAAGCGCGATTTACGCGAGCAGGATTAAAGCCGGTGGCGATGCTTGAAGACCAGTTGGAACTCGCGATCCAGGAAGTCGGCACGACGATTCTAGGCAAGGAAAGAGCCATCCGGCTGGCGCTGGCCTGCCTACTGGCGCGTGGTCACTTGCTCATCGAGGATTTACCCGGTATGGGTAAGACCACGCTGGCCCATGCCCTAGCGCGGTGTCTCGGCTTACACTACCAGCGCATCCAGTTCACCAGCGACCTGTTGCCGGCGGATATTCTCGG
>Ga0209607_1000530_pt1 | contig 33980 bp, 28 predicted proteins | sample AD_UKC117_MetaG_FD_184413 | JGI IMG/M metagenome (GOLD analysis project Ga0209607, IMG submission 184413) | Active sludge microbial communities of municipal wastewater-treating anaerobic digesters from Hong Kong - AD_UKC117_MetaG (SPAdes)... | ecosystem: Engineered > Bioreactor > Anaerobic >... | reverse complement strand
GTTGCAGGAATTACTCAAGGGAACCTTGGTCCACGACATCGCCAGCGGTTGTGCCAGCAGCGGTCGGTGCTGGAACAGACCGCTGGCGATGTCGTGGACCAAGGTTCCCTTGAGTAATTCCTGCAACAGCACTGGCCTGATGGTCTGGCGCGGCTGGCGCAGCGTTTCGCTCAGAGCGTCCAAAGTCAACGGAGCTTCGGTCAACTGGTTGAGGACGCGCTTGGCCAATACTTCGTCTTCGCTACCGCCAGACGCGAGCAGATCGAAGGTGGCAATGCCGGCCCAGCCGCTGTCGGTCCAGCCGCTCAAGGCCAAGGTCAGGCTAGCGGATTCCATGTCCAGTACATAAAAAGCGGGTAAACCAGCGCCAAGCAGATAGACATCTACGGCTTTGGCATAAGGCAGCAAGCGGCCGAGTAGATTCAATCGCTGGCGACCCCAGGTGCGCACCACCTGCGGCACTTGGCCTTGATAGGGCGATCCGCTGGTGTTCAACACCTGTTCCCAGGGTTCCAGCACCAAGCGCGGCGTTTGGCCCGGAACCAGTTCGTAACGCAGCGCGCGCGGTGCCGTTTTCGCTTTGCGCAGCCTCAGACTGAGGAGAACGTTGTAAAGATCGACTGGAGCCAGGGGGACCCGTTCGGCGGGCAGGGTCGAAGCGGCTTGTACCTGCCCGAAGGCGCGCAGCCAACGATAGGGTACGCGCACGGTCTTGGCGGTTCCGGTGGTTGATGAGTGACCATGCAAGGTGACGGATCGGTGAGTACGGATACCGGTCAATGCCTGCAACAACGATGGCGTGAAACTGAGATGAGAAGTGCCTGCCGTGAAGGACGCGGCCTGGTAAGCGCTGCCGGCTTTGAGATGCAGCCGTGCGTAAGTGGATTCGTCGCGGGAGAACACTTCGATATCGATACCGGTTTCGTCCACGCTGAACAAGGGGTCCAGTGGCGTCTCTTGCTGGGTCGCTTCGCCGTATTTGGCGGCCAGAAAGGCTTTCTGCGCTTCCCAAACTGCTTGGGTAGCACGCTTGCCCTTGCGTAGCAGGTAGGCCAGATAGTCAGCCCGATCGCTGGCTTGGCGGCGCAGATCGCTCGATAGGATGTCGCCGAGAGCCAGCAAACCATCGCGCACTACATCGGTCCGCAGGACCGCGGCTTTGAGGTGGACCTCGGGACGTGCGCCATCGAGCGGTAAATCCAATAGATCGTCATCGGTTTCGCCGGAGGGCGGGGTGAATTCCCGGTAGCGGTAAATCACTTCGGCGCTAGCCATGGGGTATCGGACCTTACACGAGAGTTTGTTCGAAGTTTGGGTTTTACCGGGCTAGACCGGTCGGCAAACGTAAAAATTATAGTACAATGACTGCGAATTTATAGGTGTTCATCTTTTGGATCGAGCAATGACCTTGGTGGGCGTTGACTTGAACCTTCCGTATCGTTCGCCAGATGGCGCTGGTCGATAGTTCGCTCTGTTTCAATGCGTTTCCCATCTCTCTCGGAATGCCCCATTTTGTGCGATAGGCGTCTCGCCTGAGCCAAAATAATGCACATCCATGCTTGCTGAAGTGGTCTTTCAATTATTATTCTGTTTTTTGGTCAGTTAAAGCCGGTGCGAAATTCGCTGGTGCGCACCCGCTTGATCCGTGAACAACCCGATTCTGACCTGGAATGGGGCGGACGATCCCGATCAATCAAACGATGCGAGCAGAACGATTTAGAGATAACGATCCATGAGCCAGAATAATAAACGGTTATCGAACTGTCTTTTCTTGAGTTTAGTCGGAATGCTGGTGCCCGCAATATGCGGGGCGCAGGGGGCTACTGGTCCAAACCAGGGCAACACAGCTTGGGTACTGACTGCCACGGCGTTGGTGTTGTTCATGACGTTGCCGGGCCTATCGTTGTTTTACGGTGGGCTGGTGCGATCCAAGAACGTGTTGTCCGTCCTGATGCAGTGTTTTGCCATCACCTGCCTCGTATCCCTGCTGTGGTTCGTTTACGCCTACAGTCTCGCTTTCGGAACCGGCAACGATTGGATCGGCGGGCTGGGCAAGATGTTTATGGTCGGCGTGGAAGAACAGTCCTTGAGCGGCGACATTCCGGAAACCGTGTTTTCCATGTTCCAGCTCACTTTCGCCATCATTACTCCGGCGCTGGTGGTCGGCGCCTTCGCCGAGCGGATGAAATTCTCCGCCATGCTGCTGTTTAGCGCCCTGTGGCTGACGCTGGTGTACGTGCCGGTGGCACATTGGGTGTGGGGTGGGGGCTGGTTGGGCAAATGGGGCGTGCTCGACTTCGCGGGCGGCATCGTGGTGCATATCACCGCCGGCGTGGCCGCGTTGGTTTGCGCGCTGGTCCTGGGCCCGCGCCACGGCTTTCCGACCACCGCCATGCTGCCCCACAATATGACCATCGTGGTGACCGGGGCCGGCATGTTGTGGGTGGGCTGGTTCGGTTTCAACGCCGGCAGCGCCCTGGCGGCCGACGGCAACGCTGGCATGGCGATGATGGCGACGCATCTGTCCGCTGCCGCCGGGTCGCTGGCGTGGATGGTCGCGGAGTGGCTGAAATTCGGTAAGCCGAGCGTGCTGGGCATCGTGACTGGGATGGTCGCCGGTCTCGGGACCATCACCCCAGCCTCGGGTTACGTCGGGCCGGCCGGCGCTGTGGTCATCGGCATAGTCGCCGGTTTCACCTGTTTCACCGCCACCCAGTACCTCAAGCGGGTATTGAAGGTGGATGATTCACTGGACGTGTTTCCGGTGCATGGCGTGGGCGGCATGCTGGGAACGCTGGCCGCCGGCATATTCGCTTCTCCCGCGCTCGGCCTGTTCAAAGGCCAGGGTTTTGGAGCCGGTATCAGTAGCATGGGACAGCAGTTGGGCGTGCAGTTCGTGGCGGTGATCGTGACGGTGGTTTACACGGCGGTTTTAACTTTTGTCACGCTCAAACTGGTGGAAAAACTGGTCGGTCTGCGGGTGGGCCGCGAAGACGAGATCGGCGGCTTGGATATCGCCCTGCACGACGAGCGAGGATACGATCTATAGAAGGGATTCACCTCTCGCCCGCTTGTGGCGCGGCGAGAGATCCTGTTGCTTACGCTCGTGTCAGCGCCACTCGCATCCGCTCTAATCCTTCCGCGAGCGTGGTGCGCGAACAGCCGAAATTCAGCCGCACGAAACCCTCCCCACCTGGCCCAAAAGCCGCGCCATCGTTCAGCGCCACGTTGGCGTTTTTGAGAAAAAACTCGTGCGGATTGCCGGGAATGCCCGCTTCTCGACAATCCAGCCAGGTCAGATAAGTCGCCTCCGAAGTGGTGGCGCGAACGCCCGGCAAATGATGGGCGATGTAGTCCGCTGCAAAATCGCGATTGGCGGCCAGGTAGACCAGCAGTTCTCGCAGCCAGTCGCCGCCGTGTCGATACGCAGCTAGTGCGGCGGTCAAACTGAGAATATTAGCATCCGGCACGATGCCGCGCATGGCGTGCTTGAACTGCCGCCGCAGTTCGGGATTCTGGATAATGGCAAAGCTAGCGCCCAGCCCGGCGATGTTGAAAGTCTTGCTCGGTGCCATCAAGGTGATGCAACGCCGGGCGATTTCCGGTGACAGGGTCGCGAATGGCACATGCTGCCGACCGTCGAGCAGCAAATCGCAATGAATTTCGTCCGAGCAGATCGCGAGATCGTAGCGTTCGCAGATTGCTGCTAGCCGGGTCCGTTCCGTCGCATCGAACGCGCGCCCGACCGGGTTGTGCGGATGACAGAGGATGAACAGCCGGGTACGCGGGCCGATGGCCGCCGCGAACGCATCGTCGTCGATGGTGTAATAAAGCCGCCCGTCGCGAATTTCGGCAGTCAGTTCGGCGGCGAGCAAACGCCGGTCCTGGTTGGTTGGCGCGGACAGGAAGGGTGGATACACCGGCGTCTGTACCAGCACCTCGTCGCCTGGTTCGCCGATTGCTCGGCATACCACGTTCAGGCCCGACACCAGCCCCGGCAGATACACGATCTGTTCCGGCGTGACCGTCCAGCGATAATGCTCGGCCATCCGCGCGCAAATCGTTTCGGTCAGTGCATCCGGCGGCGCGCCGTAGCCGAACACGCCATGGGCGACTCGTTCTTGCAGGGCTGCTAGCACCGGTTCCGGCGAGAGGAAATCCATATCGGCCACCCACAGCGGCAGAGCGTCGCCATAGCGTTGCCATTTCAGGCTGTCGGTGTCTCGCCGGACGGGAGGAATGTCAAAATTATGGCGCATGGCAGCGGTTCAAACTTGAATCATCGAGGCATCAGTCTCGCTTAAGAAGTCGGCGGATCACACCAGATCGTACATTTCGCGCAGGTGGTTATACGTGAGGTTCGAAACCTCGCGGATGACATCGCCGCGTATGTTTTTCCAAAGCGCGTAATTTCTGGTCGGTCGAGCTTTTTCGATGATGCCGATGAAGGTGTACGGATAGCGTCGGCCATCACGGCCCCGTGCCACGAGAATGCCCATGTCGCCGCACAGCCGGGCCGTGGTACCGGTTTTATCGAATACCCACGTTCCCCGTGGAATCTCTCTCGCCCCCGTGTAAACCCGATCGCGGTTGGGCAGGTGCAGCAGGCGTTTGAGTTCCTCAGAATAGGGGAGCTGGTCGTACCAAAGCGCTTGCAGAAACCGATGGTAATCGAGGGCAGATGCCCTATTGCGGTAGGTACGCCCCCCTCTAGGGATATATTCGACAATTCGCGTGTGGCGAAAAACGCCGGGATTGCCGCGCTTAAGCGTGTGCTCAACCTCGGCTGGTCCAGATCGGCGACTCGTCCGATTCAACAACTCGATGAAGTAGTTGGTTGCTCGATTGTCGCTGTATTGGATCATTGCCTCCATTCTCTCGCGGTGAAAGGGCGTGTATTGGAACACGCCATCTTGTACCTTGTAGAAAAATGCTAAGGCGATGAACGGCTTGATCATACTGGCGCTTTGATAGGGGATACCGGCATTGATTGTCGCCAGAAATCGTCTGCTCGTGAAGTCGTAGACCAGCCAGGCAGTGCGTTCGTTACTGGCCACTCGGCTGGCTTGGCGCTCGGCGGTCAGGTAGCGTTGGATGGTGACATTGAGATCGCCAGAGACCGCGTTCCGTAGCTGGGCAGCGTCGTAAGACGGCTCTTCACGCCACACTCGGTGATTTCGCCGGTCAGGCGGAGGGGGGTACCGGTACGGACGATCGTACCGGTATGGGCGGTCATACCGGCGCGGGCTGTACTCAGGGGAGCGTTCGAGAGGGGGTGGTTCGTCCCAAGCCGCTGCATCCCGCGCGGTAAAACCGAGGCTGGCGGTCGCGAATAGAGTGCCGAGTCTGGCCAGGAACATGCGCCTGGATGGATCGAGAGCTGAATTGGTCTCATCCTGAATGCCGGGGTTGGCAGGTGGGGTAAACAGCATAGCGAAACCTCGGATGGAGGGTGAGGGCAGTGGAGTATCGGGCAGAGATTAGGACCCGACGACCTGGAAATCAACAATGACCGGATAGTGATCGGAGCCGATATCGGAGCCGATTTCCAGTTGACGGATGTGGATTCCAGCCGAGAAGAGGGCATGGTCGATGGGAATCCACAATGGAAGCCATCCGGCTGGCCAAGATGGCAAAATGCCACGCCCGTGGCCGCCATCATGCAATCCTGAGCTTGTCAGCAACCGATTGAAGTATGGCGACCAGGGCGAAAGGTTCAGATCGCCCAGCAATAACAACGGCTGTTGGCTGTGTCGAGCAAACTCAGCTAATCGTGCGAGCTGGTCGTTGCGACCGTGAGCCAATTCCTCGCCAATGGGGGGCAAAGGGTGCGTGCCGAGCACGTTGAACCGATGTTGGCCGACCGCGAATTCAGCGACGATCGAGGGTAGCCCCGCCGCGCCAATCGGGACGATATTAGCATGTAGAAATGGCCGGCGGCTGAGTAAAGCGATGCCAAAATTATCTTCGCGAGGGGCGGCGATGCGCTGCGGATAGCGGTCCGCGAGATCGGTCAAGCGGTCGAGCAGCCAAGGCGTGGCCTCTAGCAACAGTACGAAGTCGGGATCGAGGTAAAGGATGGTGTCGCGAATGCGTTGATCATCGCGGTTGGTGGAATTAACGTTCGCCAACAATGCTCGAAACACCGGACCCGTGCCCTGCGCTTCGGCCTCAACTGGGGTAAGCGGGAGACGCGATGCCACGAGCATCGCGTTGAGCCCCGCAAAGGCGATAAAAACCGTCGCCCAGCGCAAACGCTGCCAGACCAGCAGTGTCAAACTAATGCCGCCGAGGGTGATCGCATATTGAACTCGAAAGTGGGTGGCCAGCTCGAATCCCCACCAGAATCGGCCGAGACAGCCAAAGAGGCTAAATGCGCAAATCAAGACACCAGCGGCTATTAATAAACCGGTTAAAGTGATCCTAAAAATTGACAATATTCCTAAATCTCTCTAAATTAATCCCGTAGTTAAACAATGGCATGAGCGGATCGTCCGGCTACCGATCAAGGTTTTTTTACGGGCAGTCCAGTTAGGGAAAACCCCTATGTTATTCGCGAAATCCCTTATTTACACTAAGGAGCTAAACTTTATCATAAGCTACCTGGGAATGCGTACTAAAGCTGTAACGGCATGGAAAAAATCAAGAAATTCCCGGCTGGCTTATGAGGGAGGGAATGCGGTATAGCCGCTGCCTACCAAAGCGAGGATTATAAGAATGAAGAGTGAAATCACCCAGCCAGTGAAGGCTAGGCGTTTTGGCAGCGAAGGATTGGTGCCTGTTGATAAGTACCACTGTCCGTATCGTGGTACAAAAGCGTGCGTGAGTGCGAGTGGCGGCAGTTACTGTGGCGGTTACGGTGGTGATGCGCCGATCAGGGGCACTCAGCTTCACGCTGTCCGGTGCCTGGAAGAACGCAACGCGGATTTTATTCCATACGACTGGGTGAAGCTGTCGCGCCGTTTAGCGTATTCCTCACACCCTCGTTAAAGAATCACCATCCCCAGACGCTGGTTCCAGGGAGGGAACCGAGAAGCGATATCAGCGGGATTGGATAGGCGTGGGGTCAACTGCTCGGAATCAAGGCGGAAGGTACTGGTCGCACCAGGGTTCTCCGCCTTTCGCCGCTCCAGCGAGCGTTCACTGTTCCACCATGATCCGAGTTTTCCGGTCGTTCTCCCACTCTCCGACAATTTTCTTGCCGTTTTCGTACATGGCGCCCTGACCGTGTTTGCGACCGTTGCGCCATTCGCCTTCGTAACGGTCGCCGTTTAGGTAGTAACGGACGCCTTGGCCATTGGGTTGGTCGTTTTCGAACTCTCCTACGTATTTTTCCCCGTTTGCGTAGAAGTAAGTTCCTTGGCCGCTCTTACGACCGTTGTGCCATTCACCTTGATAGCGGTTACCGGTGCGGTAGTAGTAAGTGCCTTGACCGTCGATGACGCCATTGCGCCATTCTCCGACATATTTCTCGCCGCGCCCCGCATAGAGGTAGGTGCCTTGACTGTGCATTTTGGCATTGCGGAATCCACCGGTGTATTCGCTGCCGTCGGGGTAACGGTAGGTGCCTTGGCCATTGCGGCAGTCGCCGCGTAGGCAGTCCGAACCTTTATTGACTTTCGCCGTCTGGGTTTCCGGTGCGGGTTCCGGGGGTGGAGGAGGAGAACGGACGGGTTCCCGAGTAACGGTTTTTTCGGCTTCGCCGTCGGGCGGTTCGGGTGGTTCGGACGGTCGGATCGTTTCCGGGGCTTGACGGGAGGCGGGAGCGGTCGCCACCACCTGTTTTTTCGGTAGGACGGCGGTCAGAGTAGTGTCGGCGCCAGGCGCCAAATCGACCTGCTTGTTCCAGTCTTGATGGCCTTCACGGCTGACCCGCACCTTATAAGTGCCGGGTTTGAGTTCGACCTCCAGCGGCACTGTGCCGATGTTACGGCCGTTGATCGTGACCGAGGCATCGTCCGCGTCGGCGTCAACGGCCAGCCGGGCCGGTGTCCCCAGTTGTGGCTGCATTTGTTTGAGCTTGGCACGAGCGGCGGCAGCTTGGCGACTCTTGGGGTATGTCGACAGGAATCGCTCGATTTCGACACGGTCTCCACCATCCTTGATTGCGGCCCACGCTTGCTCGGCCGGAGCGAGCTTCTCGCTGGGTGGGCTTTGCGGGGGCGTCGTTTCCAACGTGCTGATCTCTTCATCAGTGGTCGTCTTGGAAGGACGGGTATGACGATCTGGAGTGGTAGGTTGCCTTTCGGATTCGGTGGCTGGGGTTTGTTCCGCGACAGGTGGTTTGGAAGCGGTTCCAGGGGATTGTGTCACTGGCTGGGGTAGTGAGATCAAATCGATAGGCGGTATCTCCGATTTGGTCGGACGTTCCGCTGGGGTGGGTGGTGATTCCGCTGTGGCGACGGGGGTTGAGTCGGTGGATTTTTCCGGTGGGCGCGGTGCGACAGGTTTAGCGGCGGCTTCCGCTGCGGCCAGACGTTCACGCAGATCGGCCAGGCGAGCATGGGAAGGGTTGAGCCGTGCCAGCCCGTCGAGGGCATTCCGGGTGGCCTTGAAGTCCCTTTTTCGCAGAGCGGCCGCTGCCTGATCGGCTTGGCGGTCGGCAATGTTGTCGAGTCCGGCCAAGGCTTCACTGTTGCCGCCATCCAGCTTGAGTACCTGGCGATAGCAGTCGGTAGCGTTGCCGCCCTTGCCCGAAGTCAATCGATTGGCTCTCAGGTGAGCATCGCATCGCTTGAGCAAAGCCGTGAGCCGGCTGGTATCCTCCGATGGCGGTTTGGCCGCGGCCGCCTTGGCCTCGCGCAGTTGCCTGCGGACTTCCTCGCGTAGCGAGGTCAGCCGGGGATGATCGGGAACCTGCTGCAAGCCTTGCTCGATTTGTAACAGGCTGACTTCATAGGCGCGATCCCGTTGGTAGTCGAGTGCTCGTCTTAGGAACTCTTCAGCGTTTCGTTGACGCTGCCCGGCCTCGGCTTTCTGCCGTTCAGCTTCGATTTTCCGCTGCTCCGCCGCCTCGGCTTGGCGACGGGTGGCCTCCTGTTGGGTTAAAATATCCCGTTTTAAGGCCAACAGGGCGGGGTGATCGGGCATGGCTTGCAAGCCCTGTTCGATATAGACCAGGCCAACATCCAGCGAGCCTTCCTGCTTGGCGCGCTGCGCTTGCTCCAAAAATTGCTCGGCTTGCAGTTTGGCCTGTCGCTGCTGCTCGCTGGCTTGCCGAGCGTTATTCTCGTCGGCGATTTGGCGGTTGACCTGCTCACGCAATGCCAACAGGAGGGGATGGTCGGAGACGAGCCGCAAGCCTTGCTCGATCCGGGCCAAGCTGCCGGATAAATTCCCGCTTTGCTGGAGTTCGGTGGCTTGCGCGAGCAGTTGATCGGCTTCGGCTCGCCGTTGGGTGACCAGATCGACAGTCGGTGGTTGCGGCGGCTGGGCCGGCGGTGAAACGGTGAGCGGCGGAGTAGGGGATGACGGCTGGTTGAGGAATAGATAGCCGCCTGCGACCACCGCGCCGGTCAAGGCCGCTGCCAGAGGTATTCCGACTTTCCAGCCACGCCGACGCGTGGGAACCTCGGCGTGGCCGATGACCGGTTCCAGGATCTTCCGGGGGGCGGTCGAGCCGGTCGAAGTTTCGACCGCATCCAGCGCGGCGACGACCTCCTGACCGTCTTGAAACCGCTGGGTAGGGTCTTTTTCCAGTAGTTTGCTCAGTAACGGCTGAAAGTGGGCCAGTTTGGCGGGAAGCTCGGGGATTGGCGCCGTCACATGCATCATCGCCAGCGCGAAACTGTCTTCGGCGGTGTAGGGCACGTTGCCGGTCAGCATCTCATGGAGCAACACGCCGAGGCTGTACAGATCAGTGCGACCGTCCACCGCTTGTCCGCGAATTTGCTCCGGGCTCATGTAACGAGGTGTGCCAATCGACAAGCCGGTACGGGTCATGATCGTGCTGCCGCCGATCGTTTTGGCGATGCCGAAATCGGTCAGCACGGGGTTACCGTTTTCACGGAACAGGATGTTCTGGGGCTTGATATCGCGATGGATGATTTTTCGGCGATGGGCGTAGTGCAAGGCGCTGGCGATGGCACGAGTGACCGACAGGGCTTCCTTCAGTGACAAACCCTCGCGGATGCGCTGTTGCAGGGTGCCACCCGACAGATATTCCATCGACAGGTAATAAGTGCTGTCGTGGGTGCCGATGTCGTAAACGGTGACGATATGGGGGTCGTTGAGCTGAGCGATGATCCGACCTTCCCGCAGGAACCGTTGAGCGAATTCATCGTCGGTCGTGAGGATGGGCTTGATGATCTTTAACGCGACGTGACGGTGCAGGGATTCTTGCATGGCGAGATAAACGATCGCCATGCCGCCCTGGCCGAGTTCGCGTTCGATCTGGTAGCCTGGAATGTGCATACTCAAAATCCTTTCACAACTGAAGCCGCTTTCCGGCGGTCGATGAGGTTCCGCGTTTTTTCTGTCGCGCTAATGTCTTGCTGGGTCACCAACGGCCGCCGAAAACGTGCCAGTGTGTTAGGTCGACACGCTATGATAGGCCGAAATAATAGGGAGTCTCCCAATTTCCGGCAAAAAAGATGCTTGGCAATGCTTGGTCGAGTTTTAAGCAAATATTGTGCCGATAATTCGCGCAGCGAACTGTTCAATGGTTTGAGGAACGTGTTCTCATGTCCGGTAATACGGTTGGAAAATTGTTTACGGTGACCACTTTTGGGGAAAGCCACGGCCCGGCGCTCGGCGCGATCGTGGATGGCTGCCCGCCCGGTCTGGAATTGTCCGAGGAGGATTTGCAGAAAGACTTGGACCGCCGCCGGCCGGGTCAGAGTCGGCATACCACCCAGCGCCGTGAACCGGACACGGTGCGTATCCTATCCGGCGTGTTCAAGGGCAAGACCACTGGGACTCCGATTGGTCTCTTAATCGAGAACGTGGATCAGCGCTCCAAGGATTATGGCGAGATCCTAGACCGGTTCCGGCCCGGCCACGCCGACTATACCTATCATCAAAAATACGGGTGGCGGGATTATCGGGGCGGTGGCCGATCCTCGGCTCGGGAGACCGCGATGCGAGTGGCGGCCGGCGCGATCGCTAGAAAGTACCTGAAAGAGCGCTATGGGGTTGCAATTCGGGGCTATCTGGCTCAGCTTGGCCCGATTCGACCGACCAAATTGGTCTGGGAGGAGACGGAAAACAATCCGTTTTTTTGCCCGGACCCGGACAAGGTGGCGGCGCTGGAACAGTTTATGGATGTACTCCGCAAAGCGGGCGATTCCATTGGCGCGCGGGTGACGGTCGTGGCCAGTGGGGTACCGGTGGGTTGGGGCGAGCCAGTGTTCGACCGGCTGGATGCCGACATCGCGCATGCGCTGATGAGCATCAACGCGGTGAAGGGGGTGGAGATTGGCGCCGGTTTCGCCAGCGTGGAGCAGCGCGGCACCGAGCATCGCGACGAATTGACGCCAGCAGGCTTTTTGAGCAACAACGCCGGGGGCGTGCTGGGTGGGATCTCAACCGGCCAGGACATTGTGGCCAGCATTGCCTTGAAGCCAACTTCCAGTATCCGGCTGTCGAGCCAAACCATCAACCTTCAGGGTGAGCCGGTGGAGATTGTGACCAAGGGTCGTCACGATCCCTGCGTCGGCCTCCGCGCCACGCCCATCGCCGAGGCGATGCTGGCGTTGGTGCTGATGGATCATGCCTTACGCCACCGCGCCCAGAATTCTGACGTGCGTACCGAAACACCGATGATTCCCGGCGCCGTCCCGCGTGATTCGGCGGACTAGAACGCTCTTACCCTACAAACCTGCTCCTGGCGAGAGAGGGAATATCCTGGCGTCAATTGTGAACCGTGCTTTCGCGTAGCCTGTACCTGTGCCTATCCAGTTTTTATCTGGTCTACTTCGCTAGCCTGGGTGTGTTGTTACCATATTGGGGGCCGTATTTGCGCGCCCTGGGATTCGATCCCGCGCGAATCGGCGAATTGATGGCGATTCCACAGGCGACCAAGTTAGTGGCGCCGACACTTTGGGGCTGGTTGGCCGACCGTACCGGGCGGCGAGTGCGGGTGATCCGCTGGGCATGCTTTATAGCGACGCTGACCTTTGCCGGTGTTTATACGGCGGGCAATTCTTATTTCGGGCTAGCGCTGGTGACGCTGCTGTTCAGCTTCTTCTGGAACGCAGCCCTGCCGCAGTTTGAGGCGGTGACTCTCAATCATCTGGGTGAACACGTTCATCGTTACAGCCGAGTTCGGCTGTGGGGGTCGGTGGGTTTCATCGGCGCGGCGGTGGGTTTGGGCTTCGCAACTCGGGATTGGGGGGTGGGCATCGTTCCGGCGGTGTTGCTGGGCTTGTTCGCCACGCTGTGGCTGAACAGCCTGCTGGTCCCGGAACGGTCCACGCCGCCGATTGCCCATCCGACGCCGCCGCTCGGTCAGGTTTTGCGGCAACCGGTGGTGATCGCGTTTTTCGTCGCCTGTTTTCTCAATCAAGCCGCTCACGGACCCTATTACGGTTTCTTTTCCCTGTACTTGGAAACGCTGGGCTACTCTCCCGAGTTTATCGGCCTGATGTGGGGCTTAGGCGTGACGGTGGAAGTTGGCATGTTCGTGCTCATGCCACGATTGCTCTTGTTGTTCGGACCACGCCGGCTGATGTTGGCAGCACTGGCGCTGGCGGCGTTGCGCTGGCTGCTGATCGGTCATTTTGCCGGTGATCTGCCGATATTATTGCTCGCCCAGAGCTTGCACGCTTTCAGTTTCGGAGTTTTTCATGCCGTATCTATCCATCTGATCCATCAATTTTTTCCAGGATCCCTGCAGGGACGTGGTCAGGCGTTGTACAGCAGTTTGAGTTTCGGCGCGGGTAACGCAGTGGGCAGTCTCGCCGCTGGCTATCTGTGGGTGGGACTGGGGCCAGCGACAATGTTCGATCTGGCCGCGGTGCTAGGAACGTTAGGTTGGTTGGTAGCGTGGCGAGGGTTGAGGACGTAACCCACGTTTGAGTTTCGAACTGATGATCAAATGGGGCGCGGGCGGCGCCGCGTAAAACAGAAGTTGTCCGCTGATCGGGAGGCTGAACGAGCAGAGCGGAAAATGCCGGATACGAGACTGGGGGCTGACGACAGTCGGAAGACTGGTGACTGACTTCTTGGAGTGGAAGAGCCCGAAAAATCAGGCTATTGGCTGGAAAATTTGGTGGAGCGGAAGGGGATCGAACCCTCGACCTTCGCATTGCGAACGCGACGCTCTCCCAGCTGAGCTACCGCCCCATAAAAATTTAGAATGGGAATTATACAATCTTCATATCCCACAGGATAGATCCCACGCCCAAAAAATCAGGACAAGCGAGCTATCGGAGCTAGTGGCAATCCGATGGGAGAGAATGGACACCCGATACCTTGAGGGATGCGCTGGGGTCGATCGGGTCAGCAACGTCCGGTGACAGCGATTTGTCAGGATGAACAACTTTTTCGCTTGCTTTTCCAGCGCGGATTGAAGCCACCAACCGTGTCCCGCTCAGAGTTTCTCTCTGTCATAATAGCCCATCATTCATCAATATTGTGTCGAAACATGGAACATTTTGTTCAGTGGTTCCGGCTTGCCAGTCCGTACATCAACGCCCATCGTGGCAAAACCTTCGTGGTGCTATTTAGTGGTGAAGCGATTAAAGCCGACCTCTTTTCCGGCCTGATTCACGATTTTGCCCTGTTGCACAGCCTCGGCATTCGCTTGGTGCTGGTGCATGGTGCCCGCCCTCAAGTCGAGGGACGCCTACGCGAAGTGGGTCGCGAAATGCGCTATGTCAACGGCTTGCGACTGACCGATGGCGACGATCTCCCCTACGTCAAGCAGGCGATCGGCCGAGTGCGCATTTGCGTTGAGGCTCAACTATCGATGGGTTTGGCCAACTCGCCGATGCACGGCGCGCGCTTGCGAGTCGTGTCGGGTAATTTGATTACTGCCCGGCCACTGGGCGTGCGCGAGGGTGTCGATTATGGTTTTACGGGCGAAGTCCGCCGGATCGACGACCGGGCCATCCGTTTGTGGTTGGACCAAGATGCCATCGTGTTGCTATCACCGCTGGGTTATTCGCCGACGGGAGAAATCTTCAACCTGCGTGCCGAGGAGGTCGCGACCGCTAGCGCCGCTGCCTTGCGCGCTGATAAGCTGCTGGTACTCAGCGAAAGTTCCGTACCGCACGATCGCGATGGCCGATCGATCCGCGAACTCAGCCCTAGCGATGCCGAACGCTTGCTGGCCGAGCGTGACGACCTGAGCGAGGAAACGGTCCGTTACCTGCAACAGGCGTTGCGTGCTTGTGGGGCTGGCGTGCGCCGCACCCACCTGATCGAACGGCGGGTGGACGGTGCGCTACTGTTGGAACTGTTCACGCGCGACGGCATCGGTACGTTGGTGACCGCCGATATCTACGAAGGGTCGCGACCCGCTACCATCGATGACGTCGGTGGTCTCTTGGAGCTGATCCGACCGCTGGAGGACGATGGCACCCTGGTACGGCGTTCGCGGGAGCGGTTGGAAATGGAAATCGAGCGATTTGTTCTGCTGGAACGCGATGGCACCAGTATCGGCTGTATGGCGCTTTATCCATTTCCCGAGGAGCGGCTGGGCGAACTGGCCTGCGTTGCCATGCACCCGAATTACCGCAACAGCGGCCGCGCCGAAACGCTGCTGCGTTATATTGAGCGGCAAGCTCGTGAACAAGGGTTGAATCGGTTGTTTGTCCTGACGACTCGCGCCGCGCATTGGTTCCAGGAACGCGGTTTCGAACCGGCCGAAGTCGCCGACCTGCCGATACGAAAACAAGCGCTCTACAACTGGCAGCGCCGTTCGAAAGTATTCATAAAAACCCTGTAAGCTGTCTGCACCGCGATTTGTCGAGGACTCGAAGCCATGCCGACTGCCACTGTGCCGTTGCGAATCATCCAGATCACCGATCTCCATCTCAAAACCAAGCCCAGCCAGCTCTGGGGTGTCGATGTGGATGCTAGCTTGAATGCGGTGCTAGCGCATATCCAGGGCAGGAATCCCGCGCCCGATTTCATCATCGCCACCGGCGATTTGGTCGGTGATGAGCCGGAGGCCTATGGCCGTTTGCGCGAGCTCTTGGAACCGTTAGGGGTGCCAGTCTATTGTCTGCCAGGCAATCACGATTTTCCCGCTGTCATGGGGCAGGTTTTACGTAGCGGGTCGATGCGGTGGGAACGTCATCTCGTCTTCGATAACTGGCAACTCGTGCTGTTAGATTCCAGCTTCCCCGGTACGCCAGTCGGCCATCTGGCCCGTCGTGAGCTGGCGCTGCTGGATACCGCGCTGGCCGTTCATCCTGACTTACACACCTTAGTGTGCCTGCATCATAGCCCGTTGCCGGTCGGCACCACTTGGCTGGACACCATGACGGTGGTCAACGGTGAGGCCCTGTTCGCGATACTGGAACGCTATCCTCGGGTTCTAGCGGTGGTGTGGGGCCACATCCACGCGGAATTTACCGGCCGGCGGGGCAACATCCAGCTGTTCGCCACTCCTGCCACCAGCGTGCAGTTCAATCCCGATGCACCGGAACCAAAAGTGGATGAGTTGCCACCCGGTTATCGCTGGTTCGAGCTTTATCCTGATGGAACGCTAAAAACCGGTGTGGAGCGGCCCGAACCGGCAACCCGACTCATCGCGGCCTGAGCCAAGCGCATTATTCTTGCCTGATTTCGACGCTATAATTTGCCGCATGAACATCAAAGACAATCTCGTTCGACACTATCTCTGGTTGCGCCAATACGGTCTTAACGATTCTCACAGCGGTAACGCCTCGGTGCGTGATGGCGATTCGTTTTGGATCACTCCCACCGGCTGTTGCGCCGATCTCGTCAGCAGCGGCGATCTGATCGAGTGCCAGATCGACGGCGTCATCGGCAAAGGCGCCTCGATGGATGCTCCCCTGCATCTGGCCGTCTATCAAGCCAACCCGAAAACCCAAGCTGTGCTGCACAGCCATGGCCCTTATTCCGTGGCGATGACCATGGATAATGAAGAATTTCTCCCGGCCGACTTTGAGGGCCAGTTATATTTCAACCGGGTGCCGGTCCTGACCATCCCTTACGATCAATACGAAGCACACTCGCCGCGCATGGTGGCCGAAGTGCTGGTGGATTACCCCATCGCCGTAGTGCGCGGCCACGGCGTCTATGCCTGCGCCGCCACGCTCAACCTGGCCTACAAATGGACCTGTTCGCTGGAATTGTCGGCTAAAACTGCTTTTATTGCCCAGCAGGCAGGGAAGATATGAAGTATTTGCCGACTTGTTTTGAACGCCATGATCTAACCAGGGAGATGATCGGAGCGTTCGGACAGGTGCCGGCTAAGAGTTAAGAGTTAAATGTCCTCCAGTAAGACGGGCACATGAGCACCGACCCTTCCGCTGTTCCCCGCCATGATCGAGCCGGTGCGGATCGTTCTACCGCTGCCGATCATCGGTTTACTATTGCGGGCTGCGGTGGGCTGGGTTTGTAGAAGTAGCAGGGCGAGCCTGCTATTGATTGAGTTTATGAAACCTTTGACCGATTAGCGCGCGCCGATGTCGTTCGAGCCGACCCGATTGCTCGGTGCCGTTCTGCTGGCGCTGCTGGCGATGTCCTCGCTGTTGGTCGGAGTGATCATTGGCCTGTACGGCAGGCCGTCGCGGCGCACCAACGCCATCGTCATGGCGTTCGGCACCGGTGCACTGATTCAGGCGCTCTCCCTCGAATTGGCGTTTCAAGGGGCGCAACGGTTGCAACTCGAAAGCCATTTGAGTGGTATCGCCAGTTGGTTTTGGGTGGCGGCGGGGTTTGCACTGGGCGGGGTGCTGTACTATCTGGGGGATTGTCGCTTGGAGCGATACGGTGCCGCGCTCCGGCATCCGGCCCTCGCCAAGCTCTTTCTGCTGCGTAAGAAACGAGAACAGTCGGCAAGCCTGCTGTCTCGATTGGCGCGGGTCGATTTGTTGCGATCGCTGCCGCCCGAGGAGATGGAAGATGTCCTGCCCTGCGTTCGATCGGTACGGATCGCGGCCGGCGAGACGATTTTTCGGCGCGGCGAAATCGCCGACGCGCTGTATCTGATCGACGAAGGCACGGTAATGGTGCTCGACAGCTCCGAGATACTGGCCGGTGGCGGGCGAACAGCTGCGCTGGCTTATCTGACAGCGGGACAATCCTTTGGCGAAATCGCACTGCTAAACGAAGGGCCGCGCACCGCTACCGTGGTCGCGATCACCGATGCCGTGTTATTAAAAATCGACAAGATCGAGTTCGACGAACTGCTGGATCGTTTCCCCGATCTGCGCCAAGCGGTTGAAACTTTGAACGCCCAGCGGATTTTGCAAAATGTTGCCACTCCACATACCCCGCCCGAAGCGGCGGCATGGCAACAGATCGCGCTGGCGAACATCCAGCGCTTGAGCCGCACCGAAGAAGCCGCGCTGATGGCCAAACACGCGGCGACCGGCAGCGCCCCGCTGGCGATTTTCCTCGGCGCGTTGCTGGACGGGATTCCGGAATCGGTGGTCATCGGTTCCAGTTTCGTTTCGCTGGACTCGTTCCGATTCACGTTCCTGGCGGCGGTGTTTCTCTCGAACTTGCCGGAAGCGGTCGGCAGCGTAGTGGGGATGAGACAAGCCGGTTACGATACCCGGCGCATTTTCATGATCTGGAGCTGGCTGGTATTGGCCGGAGCGGTGGCAGCCGCGTTTGGCAACGTGTTTCTCGCCACCGCTCCGCCGACGCTGATCGCTTTGATCGGATCCATCGCGGGCGGTGGTATTCTGGCCATGGTGTCCTCGGTCATGATGCCCGAAGCCTACGAGGATGGTGGTCCGGCGGTCGGTTTGGCCACCATCGCCGGCTTTCTCATTGCTTTCCTGTTTGGTTTTTTATGAAGCGTTGCGCTGATGAACGACAGTGGTTGGGTTTGCTGCGCTCGGTGCTGATTTATCATGGTATCCCGTTCCGCCGTCGGCGCCTGACGCAGTTTTACGCCCGCTTCATCCGGCCGGGCGATCTATGTTTTGATATCGGTGCCCACGTTGGCAGTCGGTTGCGGGCTTGGCTGCCGCTGGATGCCCGGATCGTGGCCGTGGAACCGCAGCCGAGTTGCATGGCCCTGCTACGCCGCTGGTTCTCGCGGGATGGCCGCGTTACGTTGATCGAACAGGCGGTCGGCGCCTGTTCGGGCACGGCGGAGTTACTGATCAGCCCGCGCACGCCGACCGTCACCACTCTTTCGCGCGACTGGATCGCGGCGGTGGGTCGGGATCACGCCTTTGCGGGCGTGCGCTGGGAAAGCCGCCAGCCGGTGACGGTGACTACCCTCGACGAATTGATCGCCCGCCATGGTATGCCGGCGTTCTGCAAGATCGATGTCGAAGGCTACGAGCTGGAAGTATTGCAGGGGTTGTCGCAACCGATTCCGGCACTGTCTTTTGAATACATCTCGATCTGCCTGGATAGGGCGCGGGCCTGCGTGGCACGTCTTGCGGTACTCGGGTATGACCAGTTCAACTGGTCGGTCGGCGAATCGCACCGCTTGCGGTCAGCTGATTGGCTCGACGCCGAGCAGATGCTGGCCCGGATCGAAACGCTCGGCGCAACCGGTCGTTCCGGCGACATATACGCGCGACTGCAAGCGGGAGTGTCCGGCGTGGTGGGCGGGAACGGTCGATGAGTGGCGCGAATCATCCAAGCCCACCGGACCGGACGGCTATCGATCCGGAGCTGGCGTGGTCGCTGCTGCTGGAAGTGCGCCGCTACGCGCGGCGGCCGGAACCGTTGCCCGATCACTTCGGGGTGGGTCTCAATGCGCGAAGCCAGCCGGGCATCGTACCGATGGACGAGCCATCCGCCTTGCTCGAAGTCGCGGCGACCGGTTCCTGGGCCGCCAGAATTCCAGCTACCGAAGTGGCCGTTGAGTTGCTGGATTTGTACCTGCCACTGGCGTTGGCCCACCGTGACCGGCCGCTGACAGTGGCGCATTTGGGCCAAAGTCTTGACGGGTATATTGCGACCCAGGAAGGCATGTCTCGTTACATCAACGGTCCCGAAAACCTAACGCATCTGCACCGGATGCGCGCGTTATGCGACGCTATCGTGGTCGGGGCCGGTACCGTGGAATGCGACGATCCGCGACTGACGACCCGGCGAGTCCCCGGCCCGAATCCGGTGCGAGTGGTTCTTGACTCGCGTCGTCGCCTTGCCGCTGGTTGCAACGTGTTTCAGGATCAAGCAGCACCGACTGTGCTGATCTGCGACGAGATAGTGGCCAATCGAGCCGGGCCGGGCGACGTTAGGGTTATCGGTGTGCCCCGTCGCGGTCATCGCTTAGATTTGTGCGTCGTTTTGGAACGACTGCACGCGCACGGATTATTCGGGATCTTCGTCGAAGGCGGTGGATTGACCGTATCGGCTTTTCTGGAGCAGGGATTGCTGGATCGGTTGCAAATCGCGGTTGCGCCGTTGATCATCGGTTCGGGTCGGCCGGGTGTGACCTTGCCGCCGATTCGGGATTTAGCCCAGGGATTGCGTCCCGGCCATCGCCGCTACGTGATGGGCGAGGATGTGTTGTTCGATTGTCGGTTGCGGGATAAAGCCATGGAGGGTTAGGGAGCGCGTCTGGAAAGTTCGCGGGCTAATTGCGCCATATAGCGCAATCCTTGAATGGCTCTGCTGCCGTACCACGAGGTCATTTCCCCATCGATCAGCCGCAGCTTTTCCGGCGGACAATCGTAATCGTGGGCGAAGGTTTCCAAATCCTGAGGCAAGAAGCGGTACGGTTCGCTGCTGAATAAGATCAGATCGGCGGCGTCCAAGAGTGCTGGGTCCAGCTTCAAGGTCGGGTAACGCGCTGCCGATTCCTCCGGCAAGGTTTCCCAACCGACCAGGGCCAACATGCGGGCGATGTAGGTGTCTCGGTTGATGCCCATCCATGGCTTGCGCCAGATCAAATACAGCACTGACCGCCGGGGCCAAGCGACGTGCCGCACATTCGCCAAGGCCCGCTCGAACCGTGCCACCAGCGCTTCCGCCTCGGCCACGCGATTGAAAATCCCGCCGATCAGTCGATACAGCGGTATGTTGTCTTCGGGAGTCAAGGGATGCGTGACGATCACTTGCAGACCGTCCGCCAGCAACTGCTCTGCCAGTTCGCGTGGGTTTTCGTCGATGTTGACGATGACGTGAGTGGGCCGTAATGCTTGCAGTCGCGAGTAGCGAATTTTTTTGGTGCCGCCGACACTGGGCAAAGGCGCGACCCGCGGCGCGGGATGGATGCAGTAATGGGTGCGGCCCACCAACTGATCGCCCAGCTGCAACGCAAACAGCAGTTCGGTAATGCTGGGTACCAGGGAGACGATACGGGCGGTGGCGGCAGCCGGCACATGCCGTACGCCGAGGGCGTCGGTCAGCGTCTCCGGGGCAATCTTCACGCCTTGCTTTGTCATCTGGCGTACTCAGCAAGAAATTGATGGATCCGTTGAGTATCCGACCAAGTGGCAAACTCGTCCAGAGTTTGGCAGTCGAGCGAGATCCGTATCGGACAAGGTTTGAGTCTTTTGGGATTGTCTCCCCGCTAGTGTCCCACACTACCGAGCGCCAGATCGCGAAGACCCTGTGCAAATGGTAGCGTCGCCTCAAACCGCAGCATGTCGCGCAGCGATGTCGGATCGCCCAACGAATGGCGAATGTCGCCGATCCGGGCTTCGACATGGGTAGCCGGGGGCGCGTCTGGAAACAACTCTCTATAGATCATCAATACCTGGTTCAGGGAAACCGTATGGCCGGTACAGACGTTGTAACGCCCAGCGATAACGTTCGTACTGAGTAAGGCATCGCCGTTGGCTCGTGCCACGTCTCGCACCGAGATGAAATCCCGTGTTTGCTCGCCATCGCCGTAAACGGTCACCGGCAAACTTTGCCGGAATCGATCGGTAAAGATCGACAGCACGCCTGAGTAGGGTGAACGGGGATCCTGGCGCGGTCCGTACACATTAAAGTAACGCAAGCAAACCGTTTCCAGCCCATAGCTGGCCGCGTAACCCAGTAACATGACCTCGGCCGCCAATTTAGCGGCGGCATACGGTGACTGCGGTTGCGGTGGCGCCGATTCTTGATTGGGCAGCGCGGCGGTGGTGCCATATACAGCGGCCGACGATGCGAATACCAAGCGCTTGCAATCGAATTCAAGGCACAGTCGGGCAATGCTGTCGGCAGTGGCTAGGTTGAGGCGATAGTTGAGCGCGGGATCGGAGAAACTTTCCGGCACGCTTACCAAAGCCGCCAAATGCAGAACACCGGCAAAACGATGACGCTCGAACAGCGCGCGCATCGCCGCTTCGTCGCCCGCGTCGGCCAGCACCCACTCGAAATTCGGCGACGAGCGTGCGACAGCAAGATTTTCCAGATGCCCGGTTCGCAGATTGTCGACTCCCACCACGCGCTGCCCTTGGTTGAGCAACCGCTCGGTCGAATGACTGCCGATGAAGCCGGCCGCGCCGGTGACTAAATAGGTTGGCGTCATGGTCACGCTCCAAATCTGTGATGGATGGATGGGTGCTTTATCGAGCCAGAGCCGCTTACAATAACGACTCTATGGATGCTCGTACAACCGCAACCGCGCGCCCCCAGTGGTTTGCCTGGCATTTTCTGGGGCTGCGCTATTGGCCGGTCTGGCTTGGCCTGGGCCTGATGAAGATGATGGCTGCGTTGCCCTTTCGCTGGCAGCTCGCCATCGGCGGACGAGTGGGGCGCTGGTTGGGCAAAATTGCTCGCCGGCGGCGGCGTATCGCCGAGATCAATTTATCGCTGTGCTTTCCAGACCTGTCGTCATCCCAGCGGACCGCTTTGCTAGAGGCGCATTTCGCCGCATTGGGCATTGGCTTGTTCGAAACGGCCATGGCATGGTGGGCGCCCGACGCGAAGCTGCGGGGGCTGGCCCGGGTCGAGGGCGCGGAGCATCTCGAACGAGCGTTGGCGCGCGGCAAGGGTGTAATTTTGCTGACCGGGCATTTCACTACCCTGGAGCTGGGTGCTCGCTTCATCACCTGGCACCAGCCCTTCCACGCCATGTATCGATCCCACAAGAACCGATTGTACGAAACCGTGATGCGTCGCGAGCGCGAACGGCGATCCCGCCTGCCGCCGCTGCCCCATGAGGACATCCGGGGTTTGCTGCGCGCTTTCAAGAAAGGGCGGGCAGTCTGGTATGCCCCTGACCAGAATCACGGTATCCGCAACAGTGTCTTTGTCCCTTTTTTCGGGATTCCGACCTGTACCGTTACCGCAACGGCGCGCTTGGCCACGATGAGCGGGGCGGCGGTGGTGCCTTATTTTCCCAAACGATTGCCCGGAACGGCCGGTTACGAGATTGTTGTGCTACCGGCGTTGGATCGCTTTCCGAGTGGCGATATCGAAGCCGACACCCGGCGCATCAACGCATTGCTGGAACAGTATATCTGCCAAGTGCCTGAGCAATACCTCTGGGTCCATCGCCGTTTCAAGACCCAACCGCCGGGCAGGCCCAATCCCTATAACCACTAATCTGGATCGCGCCATGCCCTATTGCGTCGACTTGCCCGCCGATCCGGCCATTCGCCGCATTTTGGTGATGAAATGGAGCGCCATGGGCGATGTCATTATCGCCACCGCGCTGTTCGAGGACATCGCCCGAGCCTTTCCCGGCCGGGAAATCCATCTGAACACGCTCCCTCCCTGGAAGCATCTCTTTCAGGATGACCCGCGTTTTCAGCAGGTTTTCAGCTTCGACCTGCGCGGTCGGGAGCATTCCTATCGAGAGATGTGGCGCTGGCTACGGCATGTGCGCCATATGCAATACGATTTAGTCATCGACTTACAGACCACCGACCGTTCCAGGTTATTGCTTGGTTTGTTAGGGTTAAGCGGTCAGCGTATTCCTTACCGTCTGGGCAATCATCCAATACTCCCCTACAACATTGCCCCCCCTCGCCTGAAACAGTCCACGCATGCCATCGACCGGATGCGCGCTGCCCTGCGGGCTGGTGGAATCGTTGCTCGAACCCCGCGCCCCGTATTGCATATCCCCGAGCGCAATCGAGAGCGTGCCCACAAGTTGCAGCAGACTCACGATCTGAGAACCGGCGATTACGCGGTGTTTTTCCCAGGTTGCCAGGCGGCGGGTCACCTCAAGCGTTGGGGAGCGAGCCGTTATGCGGCTCTGGCGCAACGGTTGCGCGATACTGAAGGTCTGTCCAAGGTCGTATTGATCGGGGCCAAGGACGAGATGGAAGAGTGTCAGCGAATCGAGCGGGACTGTAGCCTCTGGTTGGTTAACCTGTGTGGCCAAACCGAGATCCTCGACATCGTCCCCCTATGTGAACCCGCCCGCCTGCTGGTCGCCAACGACACCGGGACCGCGCATGTGGCCGCTGCCACCGACCGTCCCATGGTAGTCATTTGCGGTCCCACCGATCCCCACCGGGTCAAGCCCCTGGGCGACAATGTGGTGGCCCTGCAAGCGGACCTGCCCTGCATCAACTGTTATCAAAAAGACTGTGCTCATCACTCTTGCATGCCAGCCATCACACCGGATCGCGTGATGGCGACGCTACGGGCGCTGCAAACATTCGAACGGGATCGACGAGAAGGTTCTGCATCAACCGCGGTCGCCGGAAGTGGCAGTGTTCCGGGGTAGCGGTGGCGCTCCCTCCGGCAATAGACGATCGCCGTATTTTTCGAACTGATGGTGTTCGTACAGCTTGGCGTACTTGAGAAAAACATAAAACGCGATCACCACCGAATTGATGAAGCCGGCCCAACCGTTCAGAAAATTTCGCTTGAAAATGTAGCTGCGCACGAAAGCAAACGGCGGGTAAACCAACATGATCAGCGGATTGCCGCGCCGACCGCGGGCAAGTTTGTCGGCTATCAGCCCCGTGGAATAGGCGTTGATCTTGTCCACCTTGATGTGGATGCTCGTCTCGCCGTAGTGATAGAACGGCGCACCGAGACGCGCGACTCGCCCCTGAGTCTCCGGAGCGGCATGCACGGGTATCGCGTTCATCCGGCCTTTCCGTCTGTCGAACAGACGCAGATAATAATTGCCGCGCACCCGTGGGTCGCACATTTTCCAAAACGACTGTTCCTGGCGTAAAAGCTCGTAACCGTCGGCATCCAGGGCAGGGCGTGCCAGAAGCTGGCGGATTTCCTCCTGCAAGGCCGGCGACAAAGCTTCGTCGGCATCCAGCAGCAGCACCCAGTCGTGGCTTGCCATATCCAGTGCCATCTGTTTCTGGCGGCTGTAACCGAGAAATTCGTGCTGGTGGATCCGAGCGCCGTACCGCTCAGCGATGGACAGCGTTTCGTCGTGGCTGAATGAGTCAAGCACCACGATTTCCGAGGCCCAGCGCAGGCTTTCCAGGCACGCAGCCAGGGTGTGGCCGTTGTTGAAGGTCGTCACAACTGCTGATAGCTTTGTCATCTCCCTGCCTCCTCTCCGTTTAAAACTTTGTGATTTTCAATCATGCTCACCTCTATTGCACCGTCCGAAAAGATCCCCGTTCGCCGGATGCTGTGGTGGGGGCGTTTCGATCCCGACTATTCCCGTAACCGGATCCTTCGCCAAATTTTGCCTGGTCTTGGCTGGGAAATCGTCGATTTTCAACCCGGTTTCAGTCGGATCGGTGATTTCGAAGCCACGCTGCGACGTCCGCTGATCCCGGATCTGGTTTGGGTGCCGTGCTTTCGCCAGCGCGATATCGGCGCGGCGCGGCGCTGGAGCGACCGCCACGGTGTGCCTCTTTTGATCGATCCGCTGATCAGCGCCTACGACAAGCAGATTTTCGAGCGTCAAAAATCAGCAGTCGAGGGGCGCTTTGCCCGCCGACTGTTGGCCTGGGAGCGTAAATTGCTCCGGTCAGCCGATATCGTGCTGGCGGATACCCGCGCGCATGCCGAGTTCTTCACGAACGTGTTGGGCGCCAAACGTGCCAAGGTGGTTTATGTAGGTGCCGAGGAGCGCTTGTTCGCTCCGCGTCCGCCTCCCCTCAAACCACCGGGATGGCCGTGCGAGGTGTTATTTTACGGTAGCTTCATTCCACTCCATGGGGCGGAAACTATCGTTGAGGCCGCTCGCCATTACGTCGGGCCACCGACGATCTGGCGGTTGATCGGCAACGGTCCGCTGCTCGCGGGTTGCCGCCATCGGGCTGAGGGGCTATCCCACGTCGTCTTCGAGGATTGGCTGCCTTACCGGCAGCTTCCCGAGCGCATCGCTACCGCCGATATCCTACTCGGAGTGTTCGGCGCCACACCGAAAGCGGGCCGGGTGATTCCGAACAAGGTTTTCCAGTCCCTTGCTTGCGCTCGCCCGGTCATCACGCGCCTCGCACCAGCCTATCCGGAAGCGGTCATCAACCAGCAGGATAGCGGTATCACTTGGGTGGAGGCAGGCGATGCCCCGGCCCTGGCCGCCAAAGTGGCGGAGTTGGCATGGCAGTCGGATCAGCTGCCCCAGCTCGGCGCGCTGGCACGTAAAACCTACGAACGGTACTTCTCTCAAACCCATATCGCCCGGCAACTTCAGGAGGCGTTATCCGAGGACGTGGTAGCGTCCGTCAAGGTGGCGTAGACGCGATGCACGACTTTCTGATCGAGTCCAGTGTCAAGGCTGTAGCATAACAAAATAGATTTGATTAATATGAACGGATGACTTACTCATTGGATTTTCGTCGTAAGGTGCTGGAGGTTCGGGACCGGGACCGGTTATCGATTGCCCAGGTGGCGGAACGTTTTGCGGTGGGGAAAGCGAGCGTGATGCGCTGGCTGAAGCGGATCGAGCGCAAGCCGTCGGGGTTTCGGCGGCGGAAGCTGGACGTGGAGGCGCTGGCGGCGGATCTGCGGGACTATCCGGATGCCTACCAACACGAACGGGCAGCGCGGTTGGGGGTCACGCAAAATGCGATTTGTTACGCGCTGAAGAACAAGCTACGGGTTTCCTATAAAAAAGACGCTGGCGCATCCGGGCGCGGACGCCGCCGTGCGGTGTGCCTTTCAAGCCTGTCGTGCGGCGTATGAGGCGGCCGGACGAACACTGGTCTGGATCGACGAGAGCGGGTTTGCCCGGGACATGCCGCGCCGGTTCGGTTACGCGCCCGTCGGGCAACGTTGCCACGGACGCTGGGACTGGCACGCCAAGGGGCGCACTAAGGTGATCGGTGCCCTTTGGGGTTCCCAGCTCATCGCCGTCGGTCTCTTCGAATCCAGCGTCAACGCCGAGGTCTTCCTTGCTTGGACCCACCGCGTGCTCCTTCCTCAACTGCCGCCCTTCGCAAACAATCCCATTGCTCCGTTGACGAACTCTTTCGCTCCAATCAAATATGATCACTTTTATTTGATTCTGCGATATCAGGCGCGATTAGGCGGCGAGAGAATAGAATGGTTTGGCATCAGATAACCCCGGTGGGTTGGCCAGCGGACTTATCTTGAGCACATGGACGAGTTCAATGCTTCGAAGGGCGATCCCGGCAGAGGCCGACGGTTTGAAAGCCAAATATCGGTCGAACGACCCTTTTGATCGCCCGATGCCCCTGCTTGATCATGTTATTTCACGCTTGGGGTGAATCCGCTGGATAATGGTTGAGAGGAAGGCGAGGCTCGCAAGTAGCAGTTCTGTCTCGACAAACGGGGAGCTTCGGCATGGTCGACCCCGCGACACCTTCCTCACGATTCTGTATGTCATCGTGGATGACTTCGACAAGCAGTGCCTTTGTTTTGACTGGGACGGGCTTGTGCGATCCGGAAGGTACGGCACCTCACCGCCTCCGCCAACTGGCTGAGTTGACGACATGCTCTAAAAATTTCTGGGCTCTTATGCGGTTGCCTTAGTCATTCCATCGCTCGCTTTGTTGAAATCGGCGGTTAGGTAAATCAATGCTCCGAAGCAGATGAATAGACAGGCGAAGTATCGCGACGTGTAGGAGAAACTCAGCAGGGCAGCGGCGATAATCGCCAAGGTAGCGGCCAGCAATATGCCCGCCTTCTGACGGTCTGGTAACGATAGCTGATTCCACTTGCGGGCCACCCGCCAGAACACAGCACCGATAAACACCACCAGTGTTCCGACACCCAAAAGACCGGTTTCATACCAAGCATCCAACAAAAAATTGTGTAAATGTTGGACTTGGATGTGTACGCTATTCAGCTCAAAACCGAGGATGTTCGTGGCATAACGGCCATTACCTAACCCGACGCCGACCCAGGGTCGTTCTGGAGGGTGGGCCAATGCCTGTTGCCATAAGGCTGTGCGTCCGGACGTAAAACCGTTCAAGGGATGCTCGGGATCAAGGGTGCTCCTGCGAAAGGGTCCGGTATTCGCGATGATCGCGATCGACAGCGCCGCCGCCGCCAGTGTGATGGTCCAACGCAATCGCCAACCCAGCACGAGCCTGCTAAATACGATAAGAGCGATGATCGCCCCCAATAAAGCGGCCCGCCCTTCCGACAGCACCACGTAGGCGAGCACGGCGATAACGACGCTGGCCATGCTCCAGTAACGCCGGACGCCGTTGCCGTGCTGCCAGATCCATCCCAGAAAAAACGGTAACAAGAACGGCAACAAATCTTCCCGAAGCTGGATTTTGGGATCGAACGGTTGGCCGGATAATTCGAGCACGTAGTACGGTAGCTGTAGATACAACCCGACCAGCGTGATACCCCCAAACAGCGCGATAGCACTCAGCAGGCGATCCAGAGCGTTCGGGGATTTCCACAGGGCAGCTTGTACCAGCAGCACCGCCAGACTCGGCGCCAGAAACCCCGCCCAAATTCTCAATCCCCCCGCAGGGTCGATCGCGCCAGGGATCCCCAGCAAAAACACGCCCAGCACCGCTAAATACAACAGCGTCGTAGCACGCTCTAAGCTTCTGTGGTGCCCCCAGAGGCTTAACAGCCCCCAAACGGCGAAAATGCCAGCGGTTATATTAAACAAAGCGCGCCCGCCAAGTTGGGTCAGGGGTAGAACCGCGACCAACAACCAGCCCGATTTGAAAAACGATACCGCCAGCGCGGAGCGCGCGTGTCCTATATAATTTTTCCTTGTCATCGCCCACCCTCCGCACTTGAAACCATGAGCCTGAATACTCCCGTTGCCCCCGGTGAATTTCTCGACAAATTAACCATTCTCGAAATCAAAGCTGAGCGGATGCAATCTGCCGCCAAACTGCTTAACGTCCAGTACGAACTTGAATTATTACGAGCGATCTGGTCTGGTTCGCCCTATGGAACCGCCGATCTCGGCAATCTAGTCCGAGAATTGAAAATGATCAACGAAACGCTATGGGAGATTGAGGACAAGATTCGCCTCAAGGAGGCGGCCCATGCCTTTGACGCCGAATTTATCGAACTGGCTCGCTCTGTCTATCTGATCAATGATCGACGAGCGGCCGTAAAACGCCACATCAACGTTCTGCTCGATTCTAAATTGGTCGAGGAAAAATCCTACGCGGATTACGGTATGTCCGCGCCGTAACCCGAGACCGATGTCCATCAAGCCAAAGTGCTCAATCAGCCAGCAGGATAGCGGCGCGCCTCAGTACGGCATCGACCGAGATGCCTGCCATGTTCCGGGAGCTGTAATCGCAGCTCTGTTCGCCATCTGGCAGAAGCACATGGATAAACGGTGAATGAGAGAGTGGCGGTGAACTGCCGAACAGCCCGAGGGCATGGATACCCAAGGCTGCCGCTACGTTCAGAAAACCCGTATCGTTGCCGATGTAAAACCGGGAGCAGCTGATCAATGCTGCAGTTTCGGCGACGGTCAAATCCACACCGTTTAAGAGATTCGCTCCGGCTGCTTGGACCTGGTTGGCGATCGAGTTGGCGAGCGCGGCCTCGCGTGGACCGCCGCCGATCAGAACCGGCAAGCCCCATCCGCGCTGGACGATCTTAATGGCGAGTTCCGCAAAATTACGTTCACCCCACTGTTTCCAAGATTCGCTGCTACCGATACCGAGTGTAATCCAAGGCTGCGGCAGGTGCGCAAAACGGTGCTGGATCCGCTCACGGTGTTGCGGATCGAGATGGAGATGCCCGTCATCGTCAGTTCGGGCAACGTCATAAAGTTCCAGCAACGCATCGGCCTTCGCGATGGGATGTGCGCGGCGGTGTTGTCGCGGCAAGCGGGTAGGCCCCTTGAGCCAAAATCCCTGCGCACCGAAACCGTAGCCGATCCGTTCCGGAATACCTGCTAGCCGAGCGACAAGAGCGTAGCGAGCACTGTCGTGCAGAATCCAGACTCGCTGATAACGGGCCTGGCGCAACAGAGTGACCAACCGGATCGTTCCGGTCAGGCCGGAGTGCCTGCTGGAATCACGTTCCAGCCACAGGATCCGCCGTATGGTCGGGTCGGTTCCCAGCAATTGATCCGCGCGTGAGCGTGGTTTGGCGAGCAAATCGATCAAGCCTTCTGAAGTGGTTCGAGCGATGGCATGGATATGCGGCAAATGCCAGATCATGTCGCCGATACCGGGTAAGGGTTGTACGATCAGCGTTCGTTCGGAAGGAGCAAGTTTCATGTCCCTATCGATCCCGGCAATATGCTTCTCGCCCGTTCGATCCAGGGCTACATGACAATCGACTTGGATTTTCCATGTGTCGTTCGGATGTTTGTATACCGCGATTTTAATCGCGAATCCGTATGGCGGTCCTAGATGACCCAAGTTGCCATCTGGCCGATTCAAAAGGCGAAATTGCAGTCACGAGGGGATGAGAGGGGTGCCTGCGATTCGAAGCTGGCGGTGGTGGCGTGGATGCGTTTGGACGGCGAGCGTTCTGGAAATAGCTGTAAAGGTGTCAGGCTATCAGCAAGGCCGTGGTTGGAAGAGCTAGATTGCCGACTTAGCATGGTGGATTTTTCCAGTGCCGCAGTGCTTTCCACAAGGTCATCCCAAGGCAATAAGCTGATGCAATTCAGGCAGCTAATGACGTTCCGCGCAGGTCATCGTAAGTAGTGGGGGTGCTTACAATACCACTAGACCCCGATGGGCTCCCTCCATAATCAAGGAGCGACTCGGGTTTTCATAAATGCCTTGCTTGGACAGACCTAGAGGATTATGGCCAATACCTGGCACTTGAACGAGTTAGGAACATCTCCACGCTTGCCGGCGGGTTATGGTTTCCGTCATGAGCAGCCATGGAAGGCAATTTGGCGGAGAGAGAGGGATTCGAACCCTCGTTAGAGTTACCCCTAAACAGCATTTCCAGTGCTGCGCCTTCGACCGCTCGGCCACCTCTCCGTACTGTCAGAATCTTTCTACGATAACATATCAACGTGGTCGAAATAAATATTACGTTGCACGCAGACGTGCAACAGTGACTCGATACCGACATCATCCGTGGGCGGCTGACCATCCAGAAGGTAGTGGAAAAGGGCTGTGGCTGGACCGAGGGCCACCGCTACAGTCTTGGTCACTGGATCGCGTGGTTGGATCAAGCTAGTATGCGATCAGAAACAATGAAACCGACAGAGAGGGAACAACATGAACATCCTGGGCATCGACGTCGGCGGGACGGGGATCAAGGGCGCGGTGATCGACACCGCAACCGGCGAACTGATCGGCGAGCGCCTCCGCCTCGAATCACCTCGCCCGGCGACGCCCGAGTCGGTCGGCGTCGCGATTCGATCGTTGGTCGAACAACACCACTGGTCCGACCCCGTCGGCATCGGGTTTCCCGCCGCGATTCAGCACGGTGTCGCCCGCACGGCGGCCAACATTGATTCCTCTTTTATCGGCCTCCCGGTAGCCGACTATTTTTCGCGGCAAATCGGTTGCCCAGCCTATGTCGCTAATGACGCCGACGTCGCCGGGCTGGCTGAAATCCGGTTTGGCGCCGGCCGGGGTGTCGCCGGTGTAGTCCTCGTCGTCACCATCGGGACCGGTCTCGGTACAGCTTTATTTAGCGACGGCCACCTGCTGCCGAATACTGAACTGGGCCATATCCGGCTTGATGACGGCCTAGAGGCTGAACGTTACGCTTCGGAAGCCGTGCGCGACGCCCAACAGCTTAAATGGAAAGACTGGGGCGACCGATTTGACCGCTACCTCGTTGCCATGGAAAAGCTGTTCTGGCCCGATTTGATCGTGCTTGGTGGCGGTGCCAGCAAGAAGCTGCACAAGTTTGCGTCGCAAATCACCGTGCAGGCTCCTGTTATGCCAGCCCGGTTTCTCAACCGGGCTGGCATGATCGGCGCGGCGCTGTTCGCTGAAGAGAAACTGAGGGCTGCTGACTGAAATCTCCCGAGGGGCTCCGCACTCGATTTTCCCCATTAGTTTGATGGGGTTGAGGTAGAGCGATCGCCCTGCGTATCTACAAGTCATGCTCTTGTTTCGATAAAGCTTGATCGGCTATCCTAGCCTCACCGCATATCAATAAACCCGATCACGGGTTAGCCGGTTTTTCCCCTGGACACCCCCCTCGTTTAGCCCCGATAGCTCAGTTGGATAGAGCGCACCCCTCCTAAGGGTGAGGTCACAGGTTCAATTCCTGTTCGGGGCACCATGTTTTTCAGATGGTTAGTTGTTACCTCGGTTGGCGGTTATTCCTTCGTAATGAAAGGCAAGCAAGCGGAAGATGCGCTCCCGGCTCATAAGTAGTGTTGTACATCGCGTGACGTTCTTTGAATAAACAGAACTCATGTTAACTTCTTGATTTTCTCGTATCCGATGTCTCGTGATCGCAGTGTCTAAGCGGAGCGGTAGCGCCCCGCAGCGAGTGTTCAGAACTGCTCGGCCGACAGCGTCAGGATGCTTGAGCCACCGCTACGCACTATCTTGAGCAAAGCGTCCGCCTGAGGCAGGATCTGTTCGGCGTAGAAGCGCGCAGTAGCCAGTTTGGTGCCGTAGAATCCGGGATCTTCGCCAGCGTCGAGTTTCACTTTAGCCACCAGCGCTGCCCGCGCCATCTGCCAGCCGCCGCAGACATAGCCGGTCAACATCAGATAATTCTTCGAAGCGGCAACGGCGGCATTAGGGTTCTGGCCGAAGGTCTGCAATACCCATTGAGTCGCTTGCTCCAACGCCTGAATACCCGCCGCTAGGGATTCACCGATCACCATCAGTTCGGGGTTATCGGTTTGGGCGAGTGCGGCTTCGACACCGCGTATCTCCTGAATCAACTCCGCCATCGCCGCACCCTGGTCCATGGCGAGTTTCCGACCGACCAGATCGGCGGCCTGGATGCCGGTGGTACCTTCGTAGATGGGGGTAACGCGCGCGTCACGGAAGTGTTGGCAGGCACCGGTCTCCTCAACGTACCCCATGCCGCCGTGGACTTGAATCCCGGTGGAGGCAATTTCCACGCTGAGTTCGGTACACCAGCCCTTCATCACCGGGGTTAACAAATCCACCCGTGCCTGGTGGCGCTGGCGCCCGGCGGCATCCGGGTGTTTGTGGGCAAGATCCATATCGACAGCCATTACATAGGCGAAAGTGCGCATGGCTTCGACCTGGGATTTCATGGTCATCAGCATGCGCCGCACGTCCGGGTGCTGAATGATAGCGACGCGATCACCGGATTTCTGGTCCAAAGCACGGCCCTGAACCCGCTCCTTGGCGTAGCCGCGCGCCTGCTGATAGGCGCGATCGGCGATCCCTAGCCCTTCGAGGCCGACCTTTTGACGAACCTCGTTCATCATAGTGAACATATGGGCGAGCCCCTTGTTTTCCTGACCGATCAGGTAACCGATGGCACCGTTCCGATCGCCGAAGCTCATGACGCAGGTGGGGCTGGCATGGATGCCCATCTTATGTTCGGTGGATACGCAATGAACATCGTTTCGTTGGCCGAGCGAACCGTCGGCATTAACCAGAAACTTGGGGACCAGGAACAACGAGATACCTTTGACTCCCTCGGGTGCATCCGGGGTGCGCGCCAGCACCAGATGCACCACGTTATCGGTCAGGTCGTGGTCGCCCCAGGAAATAAATATTTTCTGACCATACAGCCGGTAGTGATCGGCCTCGGGTACCGCCTTGGTACGTATCGCCGAGAGATCGGAACCGGCCTGCGGCTCGGTCAGATTCATGGTACCGGTCCATGTGCCGCTGACCATGTTCGGCAGATACAGTGACTTCAGCACACCCGAACCGTGCTGTTTGAGGGCTTCGGTCGCGCCGATGGTCAGCAAGGCGCACATGGCAAAGGACATATTTGCCGCATTCCACATCTCCATCGTTGCCGTCAGCACCAACTCCGGTAGCCCTTGGCCACCGTACTCAGGGGAACTGCTGATGCCGCCCCAGCCGCCTTCCACAAATTGCTGATAGGCCGCTTTGAAACCGTCGGCGGTACGCACACTACCAGCCTCCAGGCGCACGCCTTGCGCATCGCCGGTTTTGTTGAGCGGAGCCAGTACCTCACCGGCCAGCTTGGCCGCTTCGCTCAGAACCGCCTCGACCAGATCCGGCGTCGCGTCCTCGTAGCCCGACAAGCGGGTCAGCTGGTCCAAACCGGCCAATTCCTCGATCACAAACTGCATGTCGCGGGTCGGTGCAAAATAAGTGGTCATGAGTTGCTTCCTCAGGCGGATGGGAGCTTGTCCAGTTCGGCGGACAGCTCGGGGAGTACCTTGAATAAATCGCCGACGATGCCGTAATCGGCGATCTGAAAAATCGGTGCTTCTTCGTCCTTGTTGATGGCGACGATGGTTTTGCTATCCTTCATCCCGGCCAAGTGCTGGATGGCGCCGGAGATGCCCACCGCGATATAGAGTTCGGGCGCGATGATCTTGCCGGTCTGGCCGATCTGGTAATCGTTGGGCACAAAGCCGGCATCCACTGCCGCGCGCGAGGCGCCCACCGCCGCGCCAAGCTGGTCGGCGATCTCTTCCAGCAGCTTGAAATTCTCGCCCGAACCCATGCCGCGGCCACCGGAGACGACGATCCGGGCAGCGG
>Ga0209607_1000528_pt1 | contig 34000 bp, 26 predicted proteins | sample AD_UKC117_MetaG_FD_184413 | JGI IMG/M metagenome (GOLD analysis project Ga0209607, IMG submission 184413) | Active sludge microbial communities of municipal wastewater-treating anaerobic digesters from Hong Kong - AD_UKC117_MetaG (SPAdes)... | ecosystem: Engineered > Bioreactor > Anaerobic >... | reverse complement strand
ACCGGATTCAGTCTGTTGAGAATGAAACTCATGTTGAAATCACCGTTTGCAAATCTGTACTGGAATTCACAGCTGAAAAAAAACGGTGTCTATAAAAACCGCTTTGATAAACCCTATCAACAATAATTGTTGGAAGGTATCTGTTTTGCTGATGAGAATTTGTAACCTTATTTCAGAAGGGAAAGGTGGATGATTTTGTCGATAATTGCCCTGATATTGGTATCCTTTTCACTAGCCGTGGTCATCTTTATACTCTTTCTCCTCGCCTTTTTCCATTACAGTCGAACCCTTTCTAAAGTTACCGCCAGAGATGAACGTCCACTACAAGCCAGAAACCCGGAAAAAATAACGGATGAAAAAGATACTGATTCACTCAATCAGCAGGTTCAATGGCAACAAAGACTACAAACTATTCGTGAGTCGGAGGAACTGATTCAGATTCAGCAAAGACAAATGGAAATTGACAGAAGAAAATTAGATGAAGAACATGACCAACTGAATCAACAACAACGATGCATCGAAAAAAGAGAAAAGACCCTGGAAGACGCCCGAATCATTTTAGAAAAACAAAAAGAAGAAATTGACCGGATGAACACACATAAAAATGAATTCATGACCAATATGTCCCATGAGCTGAAAACACCCCTAAACAGCATTTTAACCCTGACGCAAGTACTCATCAAAAACAAAGAAGACAATCTGAGCGATAAACAGCTTCAATTTCTGAAAACCGTTCACGCCTCCGGAAAAACATTGCTTTCACTAATCAACGATGTGTTGGATATTGCCAAAATAGAAGCGGGTAAAACCGAGACGTTTATTGAGCCCATCGAAATTGACGCCGTAAAAAAGGAAATCACGGAGACCTTTTATGCCGAGCAAATTACCAAAAATATCTCCTTCGACATCATAATCGAGGATCACGTTCCCGGAATCATCTATTCTGACAAAAAGCGTTTATTGCAAATCCTGAGAAACATCCTGTCAAATGCCTTTAAATTCACAGAAAAGGGGTATGTTAAGTTTAAAATTCTTAATCACGACCCCTTTCCTTCCAGCTCAACCGCCATGCTCAGCCCGGAGAATTACCTGGTTTTTTCCATCGAAGATACCGGTCTGGGAATCGCAGCGGATAAGCAGGAGTTGATTTTTGAAGAATTCGTTCAAGCCGATGGATCAACCACCAGAAATTATGGAGGTACCGGTTTGGGACTGGCGATTTCACAAAAACTGACTAAACTCCTCGGTGGACAAATCAAACTAAAAAGTGAATTGGGAAAAGGGAGCACCTTTAACGTTTATTTACCCATTTCCAGAAAAGAAATTAAACATGAATCCGATTACATCACTTCACCATTCCCTCCGGAAAAGCAGAAAAGCGAACTATCCAATTCATACGCCTATCCTTACGATGAAGATAACCTGAAAAGAATGCTAAAGGGAAAAAGGATCGTGATGATAACCAACAACATGAAATACCTCTTTTTGCTGACCAGTTTTTTGGAACAGTTTAAAGCCGTTGTAAACGGAACAACCAATCCGGTGGAGGGCGTAGGAAAACTGTACAATCATCCGGATGCGACGTTTGTCATTTTGGATGAGTATATGGCTAGGGAGAATCAATATCAGACATTATCAAAAATTTCGTCTCATGAACAGTCAAAAAATATCCCCTTGATTATCCTTCCACAAAGCGATCGATCAGAGGAAGAATTGATGGAAGAATTTTCAGATTACAACATCGCCTGTTGTTTCCCCAAGGCATTTGAAAAGAACACAATTATGAAGGAAATCTCAACCCTGATTTAAAAAACTAGAAGAAAAAGGTGTGATGCCATGAGAAAAATCAACATTTTAATCGTAGACGATATCCCCGCCAATCTACTAGCCTTGGAAAGCATTTTGGAACAACCTGCATTGAATATCATCAAGGCTAACTCCGGACCAGAAGCCTTGGCATACCTTTTGGAACATGAGTTCGCCTTAATTCTTTTGGATGTACAGATGCCTAATATGGATGGCTTGGAATTTGCTGAACTGGTTCGCGGCACGCAAAAGACAAAACACGTTCCCATCATCTTTATCACAGCCAATGACCAGGACATGGATACCATCCGAAGAGCCTATTCCATTGGAGCGGTGGACTTTTTATTCAAGCCTCTGGATGAAATCATTCTAAAAAATAAAGTCCAAGTCTTCTTGGATCTTTATTCTCAAAGGAAAACACTGGAATTTTTGTCATCTTTTGACGGCTTAACAGGCATCACCAACCGCCGTTATTTTGATGAACATCTCAAAGTGGAATGGCAGCGGGCTTACGAAGATTCCTCGCTGTTGGGCTTAATCATCATCGATGTGGACCATTTTAAACTGTATAACGACAATTACGGTCATTTGGCAGGAGATGACTGTTTAAAAAGGGTAGCCGACTGCATTTCCAAGTCTTTGAAACGCTCGACAGACTTTGTTTCCAGATACGGTGGCGAAGAATTTGCCGTCATCCTACCCGGAGCAAATTTCAGCAGCGCCATGCGCATTGCCGAGAATATTCGTCGGGACGTAGAATCGTTAAAAATTCCGCATGAATTATCCGAAGCCTCCGATTACGTTACGGTCAGCTTGGGAGCATCCTCCATCATGCCAATCAAGGAAAGTTCCCCAGAAGAACTCATCAAAAAGGCAGACAAGGCATTATACAGGGCAAAAGAAAATGGCCGAAATCGGGCAGCGTATTTATAGCCGTCTCTTTACTTGCTGATATCCTTAACCGCCCTGAAACTGAGATAACCGGGGCTGCTTGCCTTTCTCCTTTTGTAAATACCCCCGTGATAAACGATGATCAGGGCATCTTGAGGATGATCAACGGATGTATCTGCTGTCCAATAATAAATAACCTTGGAATGGACATCCCAAAGAGGTGATTCTTTATCGGGGGTTCGTTCATAATGGGCTTGAGCCAGTTTCCCATTCCAAATCCCGCCGGCATTTTCCCCGTGAAGCATCATGGATTGAACCGCCTCTTCCGCAGTGGGCAATCGCCAGATATTTTGTTCACTCTCCAATAACTGTGTACCGTCTTCACTAAGATATTTGCAGATTTCATTCGCTTCATCCCAGGAAACGCCCCTGTCCGGCCATCCCGGACCCCTGGGAGCCCAGACCAACGTGATGCCGTTGCCTTCAACCACTCGCAGTCTAAAATCCCCGTCATTGATCCGCCGGCTGTTGCGAATGGCTAAAGGTGTGGAACAGACAATCACAATGATCAGAGGAATCAATACAACCAAACGGTAGGCCCATTTTTTTGGTTTTGGATGGCCGAAGAAATACAGCAATCCCAAAATAGCCAAAGGAATCACAATCATGAGACCGATCACACTAAAATGAGCGCCACGAAAGAAATACAATGAAAACAAACCCAACCCAATGTGTAAAAACAGTCCTGTCCATCTCCACGTTAAACCCGCCAGGGCAAGGCCGATGAAAATGATGGGAAACAGCATATATTGGAAAAGAAACATAAACAGATTCTCCCAGCCTGAAACCGAATACATCCCCTCATGAAAATTTTCAATGGCTCCCCAATAAGACCACAGACCGGCAATCACCAATGTAATGATCACTCCGATCCAACCGATGACATTTTTTGTCCTTTCACGCATAAAAAGTCCCCCTTCGTTCACTTTAACCTTTTAGTATATCAAAACAACACGATAATTGAAAAATTGACTCCTATCCCTTTTTGTGTTATTATCTCATGAGAAAATTAGAAGGAGGATTATCCCGAATGTTGGTTCAAATTGTTTTTGGGCATGTGATTTCAGGAACACCGGAAACAGATAGTGGGATAATGCCGTCCGATTTGATGTAACTTTTAGATTACAATGGTTATTTAAGATAAAAACCACGGCGGAAGTCGTGGTTTTTTTTTGGAGGAAATTGAATGATGAATCAAATAGAACTGAAACTGAAAAAAAATATCACAAAAAATTATTGGTATTCCCTGGTTAACAGCCTGAACCTGACTCACGGTTTATGGATGATCTATCTGGCATACAAAGGAATGAATCTTTTGGAAATCGGTATGCTGGAAGGTTTTTTTCACGTATGCTCGCTGATCATGGAGGTTCCAACCGGAGCCATTGCTGATTTAATGGGAAGAAAGGCCAGCCGGATAGCGGGAAGGATTTTCGCCTTGATCTCATTACTAATTATGATCGTTTCAAACACCTTCTGGATGTTTGCCTGCTCTTTTTTCTTCTCAGCTCTTTCATATAATTTGGAGTCAGGCTCCGGAGAGGCCCTTGTTTTTGATTCTTTGAAGGTGATCAATGAAGAAAAGGGCTATACCAAAGTTGCGGGAAATCTGGAGGCCATCTTCCAAACTGCTTCCATCGTTTCTCTCATCGTTGGCGGACTCATGGGAGAAAAAAGCTTTATGTTGGCCTTCATGACCGCCCTGGTGATTTCGGGGATCGCCATCATCCTCGCCATGACTTTCTACGAGCCCCCCATTGAAAAGGTGGTGAATTCGGAACATTCGCTGCAAAATTTTATGATTCACACCTTTGAGAGTTTTAAAACGCTTTTTTCAAAGCGTACCATCGCTTTTCTGACCCTGTTTACCACCACACTCTCCGCATTCACAACCGTACTCTTTTATTATATACAGAATTATTGGAAAAGCACCGGATTAAGCATCGCCACCATCGGCGTATTCCTGGCCATCGGCTCAGCCGGAGGGGCATTATTAGCCATTAACGTTGAACGCATGGAAAAAGCACTGAAACGGACTAACCTTGGCAACCTTTCCAAATACCCGTTTTTGTTTTTTGCATTGATCATCTTTATGGGGATATTTTTAGTGGCCTTTTCAGGCTTCACGCCTTTGACAGCCGCTATAACGTTCATTGCACTGACACTGATCATGGCTGGAGAATCTGGAATGTTTGTCTCATTCAACAACTTTTTAAACCAGAACATCCCCTCTCATCAGCGGGCGACGATTATCTCCATCGAGAGCATGCTGTTTAGCCTCATCATGATTGCTATTTTTCCTATTTTTGGCTGGATTGCAGACCAAACCTCCTTTCAGGTTTCTTTCCTATGCTTGGCAGGCCTCGCCGGTGTGCTATTATTTGCATCGCTGATCATTATGAACCAATTTCGATCAAAATCCAGCAGGTAAGAAAACCGTCGAATACGATTCGTATACCGAATCGTATTCGACGGATGTTTATTTTAAACCGATCAGCCCTTTTTCTGATATAATGAAATTGACTACAAGGATGGAGGATATCGTCTCATGTACAAATTGATTCTCATCGATGCGGATAACACGTTGTTCGATTACGACAAAGCCGAATCATTCGCTCTGCAAAGCAGCTTGAAAGATTTTGGCGTGATTAAGAATCTGGAGCAAATTCAAAAGGACTACCGGGCAATCAACCAGGCTATGTGGCAACTTCTGGAAAAAGGTCAAATCACGAAAGATGCTCTTTCTCTGGAGCGCTTCAATATCCTTTTTAAAAAATACACCTTGACGATTCCCGCAAAGGCTTTCAGTCAATCCTATTTATCTTATTTGGGACAATCTGCTTTTTTAATTAAAGATGCTGAACGAATCATCAAATACCTTTATGAGAACTACACCGTGATCATCGTCACCAACGGAATCAAGACCGTTCAATACTCCCGTTTGGAAAAGTCTCCCATCAAGGACTATCATCATGGTATGGTGGTTTCAGAAGATATCGGTGTCAGTAAGCCTGATCCGACTTTCTTTGAGCACGCCTTGACTTTGGCCAATCATCGGGATAAGAAAAGTGTCCTCATCATCGGTGATTCCCTCTCGTCGGATATACAGGGCGGGATCAATTTCGGTATCGACACATGCTGGTTTAATGACCGTCACAGTGAACCGGAATGGCCTATTTTACCGACTTATCAAATTCATGCCCTCAAGGAGATTGTTCCAATCCTTTCGGCAGATAAAAAGAGGTGTTAAAAAACGTTTTCGACGATTTTTCAACGATCCGATGTACCGTTTATATATAATAAAAGAAAAAAAGAGTTTGGAGGGATAAAATGAATCTGGGTATTTATCAAATTGACGCCTTTACAACGGAAATTTTCAAAGGAAATCCGGCAGGAGTGTGCGTTCTGGACGAACCCTTAGAAGACCAACTCTATCAACAGATTGCCGCTGAAATGAATCTGTCCGAAACGGCTTTCGCCATCGCCACTCAGGATGAAGGGGTCTACGATCTGAGATGGTTCACACCAGAAGTGGAAGTTCCCCTATGTGGTCACGGCACCTTATCGGCGTCCTTTGTTCTGACTCAAGATTACTGTGACAGGAAGGAATTAACCTTCCGTACAAAAAGCGGCATATTAAAGGCCTTTTGCGACGGAAATAGAATAACCCTGGAGTTCCCGCTTAATAAACCCGTCGAAACACCGTCTCATGATAAATTGGCCTTTGCCTTGAATTACAGCAAGCCTTTTAAAGAATACTACTCACAAAGCAGCGGCTTTGTTTGTATGCTCATGGATGATGAATCCGATGTGCGGACTCTGGATCCTGACTTTCACCAGCTTAAACAGATGGACTTTGATTTTGCCATACACGGTCTCATCGTCACCGCCCCATCGTCAAATGAAGCTTATGATTTTGTCTCCCGCACGTTTGTGCCTTGGGAAGGTATCGACGAAGACCCGGTGACGGGCTCTTCTCACACCGTTCTGGGACCGTTATGGGCTCAAATTCTGGAAAAAGCCGAATTGACCGCCTATCAAGCGTCAAAAAGAGGTGGATTTTTGTACCTGGATTGTTCCGATGATAAACACATCAAAATCACCGGAGATGCGGTACAGGTTTTTAAAGGGGTTATCACAGTTTAGGCCGTCCAGCTTTACACTTCAACTACTTGTGGAACAGAAGAGGATTTTTTAAGGATGAAGGCGAGGTGTCAACCAAGCAGATGGTCAAAAAGAAACGGATTTTTTTAACAGGTGCCACCGGCAACATGGGTTCGCATACTCTTCGAGAACTACTCAAAAGAAACGACCGGTTCATCATCCGAACGCTGGTGTTGGACACAGCTGAGGAAAAACGCAAAATCACCGGTTATAAGAGCTCACCTGATCTGGAAGTCGTCTATGGCGATCTGCGTGATTCCAACATGATCGAGCAATGTATCCGGAACGTGGACATCGTTTTGCACATCGGAGCGTTGGTTTCCCCCATGGCCGATCAACATCCAAAAGCCTGCATGGACATCAACTATGGCTCCACAGTGAATATCATCAATGCCATCAAAAAACAAGACAACAAGGATGCCATTGGTCTGGTTTATATCGGAACGGTGGGGGAAACCGGATGCCGGATGCCCCCTATTCACTGGGGACGATGCGGCGATCCCATCAAACCGTCGATATTTGATTATTACAGTTGTTCGAAAGTGGCCTCCGAGAGGGCTGTCATCGAATCAGGATTGAACCGGTGGGTTTCACTCAGACAAACGGGGCTGCTGCCTATCAACAAAGCCGGCCTGAAAGATCCCATCGTCTTTCACCAAAATCTCAACAACGTCCTGGAATGGGTCACCGCCAAGGATTCCGGCACACTCATGGCCAATGTTTGCGAGGATTGGGTACCGGAGTCTTTTTGGAAAAGGTGTTATAACATTGGGGGAGGAGAGCCATGGCGACTGACAAGCCATGAACTCATGAACAAAACCTTAAAAGCCTTAGGATTAACCATTCAAGAGGTCTTCGACCCCAGGGATTTTGCACTGTTCAACTTTCACGGCCAATGGTACACGGATTCAGATGAACTCGATGATATTCTGCATTTCCGGTCTCTCTTACCGGAAGAATACTTCAAAAAGGCCAATCAAACACTCAATGTTTTGCGAGCCATCCCCTTGATCAACCTGCTTCTGCCATCGGGTAAACAACTGAAAAAAACCTACGACCGGATCAAATATCACGAAAGGGGACCCGAATGGATGATCCAACAAGGAAAAGATGATTGGATCAAAGCCTTTTTCGGCTCCTTGGGCAAGAAAGCCCGGATTAAAAGCTGGGAAGAAGGCTATGCACTCATCCAGCCCTCTAAAACCCCGACTTTTTTAAACCACGGCTACGATGAATCCAAATCCATATATGATCTATCCCTATTAGACATGAAAGAGGCTGCTGCATTCAGAGGGGGAAAATGCCTGTCACCCGACATGCGCATCGGCGATCTCTACACCCCGTTGAAATGGCAATGCCATCAAAGCCACACATTTGACGCCACCCCGTATTTAATCATCAAAGCCGGCCATTGGTGTCCTGTCTGTGAAAGTGATTCATGGAATTACCCGGATATTGCAAAACACAGCCCTTTCTTCGCCCAAGTATGGAATCCCTTGCATGATCAAAGCGAGCAATTTAAGTTTAAAAAGGATTTACAACAGATTCAAATCCCGCCAGATGAGCGTTGATTCATCGAGTAATTCTTTGCATATTTGCTGGAGTTGTTCTTGCTTGTTGTTTTTAATGAGCAAATCAATGCTTTTGAGGATTTCAGAGAGTTTTTTTGCCCCGACACTGGCCGCCACTCCTTTTAAGCGATGAGCCTGGAATAGGCTCTCTTCCCATTTGTGTTGTTTGATCAGGTTTACAATGAGTTCGGGGTCTTTGGTATGAGTTGTTTTGAATTCCTTGAGAATAGAAAGATATAGTTTGGCATCCTCTCCGCAGTTTATCAATCCTTCGTGCTGGTTGATACCGTGAATTGGTTTCAGTTGTGGGACTTGATTTCCACAGGGTGAATTTTGCGGTTCAAAAGAAACAACTTGGGGAGATTGTGCCGGTTGTATCGGTCTTGATTCATGTGGCTTCAGCCATTTGAGTATGATATTCAGCAAGGCATCCAGATGAAACGGTTTGCTGAGATAATCGTTCATACCCGCATTTAAGCATTCTTCAAATACACCTTGAACAGCATGCGCACTTAATGCGATAATGGGTAGATCTTGATGAAGCGAGGATTCCCTTATTTTTCTGGTGGCTTGATAGCCGCTCATGATGGGCATTTGCAAATCCATCAAGACAATATCCACTTCATTATCAGCCAAAAGGTCAATGGCCTGTTGACCGTTGTCTGCCAAAAGAACTTGGGCGTTGATTTTGCGAAGGATTTCCATTGCGATTTCTTGATTTAAGGGATTGTCTTCCGCCAGCAAAATGCGAATTGGCTTATAAGTGGTTTGAAGCAATTCAATAGCGGCTTCAATTGAAATGTTTTGCTTTTCTGCATGCTTAATTGCCTCAAGAGGCTCTTCTTTAAGATATTTGAGGGTAGCTTTCATGGTTAGAGTGAAGGAAAAAGTGCTGCCTTGATTCAATTGACTTTCTACTTGTATTTCAGACCCCATGGCTTGAACGAGCTTTTGAGATATGGTTAACCCCAATCCGGTCCCTCCGAATTTTCTGGTAATGGTTGTATCCGCTTGGGAAAATGCGTTAAACAATTTGTCCAATTGTTCTTTCGTCATGCCAATCCCTTCGTCTTTGACTATAAATTTGATGGTATAGAGATCATCAGAACTTTCAACCAGATTGACGTTGAGGCAAACAACGCCGGTATCTGAAAATTTTATGGCATTGCTGAGCAAGTTATTGAGAACTTGTTCCAATCTCATGGAATCACCCAAGACCATTTCGGGTACGGATTCATCGATCATCAATTGCAAAAGAATCCCTTTGTCTTTTGCCTTCATTTCGTGTAAGCCCACGAGTTCTTTTATGGTTTTGTGTAAGGGGAATGGAATATTTTCTAATTCCAATTTTCCCGCCTCAATTTTTGAAAAATCAAGAATATCGTTGATAATGCCCAGTAGAGAATTGGCTGACCGGTTTATTTTTTTCATTGAGTCCATTTGATGCGCATCTAAGTCAGAATCCATTAACAGTTCTGAAAATCCGATGATGGAATTCATCGGTGTACGAATCTCGTGGCTCATATTGGCCAAAAACTCTGATTTGATTTGGTTGGCTTTTTCCGCCTCCAGCTTTGCCGCTTGTAATTGATGCGTTCGCTCGTTCACCTGTTTTTCCAAATAAACAGAAAAATGTTCGGAGAGTTCCTGATCTCTAATATACAAATGGCTTAAAACGCTGGATTGGGATAATACTAGGATGAATAGTCCCAAAGGTGAGAAGTATCCGTAAGAAACCAACAATTGGCTGTAAAGCATATCGTTTACAACCGTCAAAAAAAAGAATACAATGCCCACGAAAGAGATCAAAGCCCCTTCTTTCTTTTTGCGAATGCAGTTGATTAAGACCAGGGAGAAGTAAATCATTCCTGCGACCATGAAACCCATGAAGGTTCGGATATACTGTGTGAAGAAAAGCGGCGGAGTCAACAAGACTCCCAAAGAGAAGATGACGGGAATTGCCCAAAAGACAATCATGAGTGTTTTTTCAAATTTCTCCACAAACAGCTGGATGATAAACATGGCAAAAAAAGGTACACTTAAATAAAGACTGATATATTCACCACGAATTAACCATTCCCAGGATAAATTGGGTATCCAATTGTGTATCAGCAAGTCTTCGGTAAAAAGCAGCCTGATAATGATGGCCGAGCATAAAAGGGCAAAGTATAAAGAAGCCTTTTCCTTTTTTCCAATGATAAACAGGATGAGATGATAAAGGGCGATCATCAATAAAGCGCCTACAATGAAAGCGTAGAAGAAAATATCCCTTTCGTAGATGCGGTGTATGAGTGGTTCTTCACCAAAAATGACGGCATACCAAATCCCGCCGCTGCGATGATCGAAATTGGAAACATGAAAGATGATTTCGTTATCTTTTTTTTCCGGAGTCCAGCTGATGATACCCGAACGATAGGCGGGTTGTGAAGATTGTTCTGTTTTGCCGGGAACACCTGCCTGAAACACGGGTTTCGAGTTGATCCACATGGTAAGGGCCGTGCCGGCGGCATGCATTCGGAAGGCAAAGGATTTTCCCAGTGCGTGTTCAGGCAGTTTCAATATCATTCGATAGGTGGCGAATCCGGTGGCCAAATGCGTTTGGGTGTTCAGGGCAAAGGCATTCCAGTTTCCGGGAACTTGAATAAACGCTTGTTCGGATAATGCCGATGGCTGGGCTACGGCCTCTTGAATGGGAACGAGAAATTGCTGCCAATAAAATTCATATTCTCCGGTCAAATTAAAGATATAGTGACCATCCAGGCTCTGGTCACTTAAATCCATCAGACCCTTTTCAACCCTCGCATCATGGATGAGATGATTCCGAAAAGAGATCAAAACGATCAAAAGACTGATAGCAATAATTAAAACGAGAATAATGATATGTTTTTGATGGATTTGTTTGATTGCTATGACATTGTCAAAATCTTTCAATTCCTGACTTTTAAAGGCTGCCATGGCTGTCTCTCCAGGTCTCAGTTTTTAGGTATATTTTCCAATCAATCCGTAGTTCACATGAATGGTTGATATCAAAAAATTATACCACGATTTCGCTTCTTGGGGTGGTGAAATTGCGTTTTTATTCTATAAGGGTAGCCTATCATTTGGTTCTCATGTCTAAGTTACCTGTGCTGGCCGTTTGAACGAAACAAACCATTTGCATTCCGATCAGACGATGGTGTGAAGGAAGTGGTCAATGATGGTCTTAACAAAACCGGTTATATTTTCAGGCAACTCTAAGGGATCGAAATAATCTGCGACATCCGTTTCGATGTGATCGGGAGTAATTTGCCCCGAATAATCCCGGCATGTGTAAATGGCGGCGACGTTATAAACTTCGTCTCCGTTGGGGTAGATGTAATGCATATGGGCTCCTGAAAAAACATTCAGCAACGACAGCTTCTCCGCTTGAAGCCCGATCTCCTCCATGGCTTCCCGCCTGGCACAATCTTCCAAATCCTCACCCGGCTCCATGGATCCCCCCGGCAACCCCCAGTTAAGTGTGGCCTTATTTTGGATCAAAAGTATTCTGTTTTCAGCGTTGATAAAAATAATGGCTGAGCCCACTTGTATCAGCGGGATGTGGCCCACCCTTTTTCTCAAACGCATCATGTAGCCGTCCATTTGTCACGCTGCCGCTTTCATTGGTCTATCTTTTTTATAATTCCATCTGGTTGAGCAATTCTTTCAGTTTTTTCAGCTCTTCAACGGTCAATGTGACGCCTTTGCCCATTTTGGCGTGTTCGGGTGCCCAATCCCGTATATCGTATTTGGGTTCTCTGTCGTTCCAGCTGATGAGCGCAACCTCTTTTTTCCATCCCGTCTTACTCTCGGACAGTGTTCCAAATGTTTTGACGATTTCATACTTGAATTCAGCCATATTTCCTCCTTAGCGTCGTTTATATACTGCGATTATAACATGATTTGGCTTTGTCTGTAAGCTTGGAATGAGATTGTGATAATTATGCCAACCATACAAGTCTCTGTGTTAGTTTAAAACATTTATTAAAAAAACAGTTGTCTGTTTGACATTATAATGGTATAATTAGTGTGTAAAATCAAGACATGTCGATGAATGTTTGTATATGAGAATGGGGCAAAATTTAGGGTTGAAACCGATTTCAAAGGCTTCTTAAATTGATATAGGAGAAGATTTGTTCATGTCAATGGAATGGACTCAGGATCAGTCGAACCAAGAAAGAATATGGTTGAATAGAATGATGGATGTGAGCCAGATCGGGTTTTGGCAGCTTGATCTGAAAACAGGCCTTTTTCATTGTAGTGACGAAGTATACAGGATGCTGGGATTTTTGCCTGAAGAAATTCAGCCGACTTCGGAAGGTTTGTTGTCGCTTTTGCATGATGATGATAGGAACCGAATTGAAACCATCATCAAAGAACAAACACAAAGTCCTCAACCTTTTACCGTTGAATGTCGTTTAAGATGTAAGGATGGTCATTACAAATGGGTTTTATCGAGCGCTAAGCCGTTTGAACAGGATCAAAACGGTAAAAATTGCGTTTTATTTGGTGTTCATCGGGATATCACCGAAAGCAAACGCCAAAAACAGCAATTGATTGACCAGCTGAAACTCATGTTGGAACCTGAAATTGGCGAGAGCCATCTGACGCTTTCGGATCTTCTGGATATTGAATCAGCTCAAAGTCTCATGGATAAATTTTATGAAATTGCAAATATCGGTATGGCGATTCTGGATTTAAAGGGAAACGTATTGGTCAAAACCGGTTGGCAGGATATTTGCATGAAATACCATCGCATTCACCCCGAAACGGCACAAAGGTGTTTAGAAAGTGACCGTTATTTATCCGATGGCGTAGAAAAAGGACAGTTTCGGCTTTATAAATGCAAGAATAACTTGTGGGATATTGCCACACCCCTTTATATAGGCAATAAAAAACTGGGAAATCTCTTTTTTGGTCAGTTCTTTTTTGAAGATGAAAAAATAGACACCGAATCCTTTAGGCAACAAGCCCGTTGCTACGGATTTGATGAAACCGATTATCTTCAAGCCCTGAAAAGGGTTCCACGGTTTAGTCGACGAACCATTGAAAAGGCGATGGCCTATTACATTGACCTTTTAAACCTCCTAACAAACCTGTCTTTCAGTCGAATAAAAATGGCCAAACTGACTGAGGAAAGCAAAATAAGAGAACAACAATTTCGTGCTATCTTCGAAACTGCCAATGATTCCATATTCATCAAAGACCGGAATCTTAAATATATCCGGGTTAACCCCGCTATGGAGAAACTTTTCTCAAAAAAAGCAGAAGAGATTTTGCTTCGCTCGGATACTGAATTATTTGGCCAAGAAGCAGGCCAGGAATTAATCGAAGAAGATCGACGAGTATTAGGGGGAGAAACCCTGGATGTTTTTAGTGCCAAGCCGGTTAATGGTTTTTTTCACAGTTTTCACACCATTAAGGTCCCCTTGAGGGATAAGCATGGGGAGATCAATGGGTTATGTGGAATTGCCAGGGATATTACGGAGCGAAAACAGGCTGAAGACGCCATCCGTAACAACAGAAACCTTCTGGATGATATTATTAATTCCCTTCCCGGAGCTCTTCTGGTCATTGATGCGGATTTCAACATAATCATGGCCAATAAAAGCCGAATCACATTTGGTATGAATCAAATTGATCACATCGAGCAAGTTCAGGGTAAAAAATGTTATCAGGCCTTTGTAAAAAGAAACAGTCCTTGTCCTTGGTGTGCTGTTGAACAGGTATTAAAAACAGGAATACCTCAATTTGAAACAACAACACCGGATGATCCAAGAGAAAAATATGCCGGCAAGGCTTTGAAAGTGTTAGTAACCCCGTTGAAAAACGAAGACGGAACAATCAAAGGCGCTGTGGAATACGGGTTGGAAGTGACAGAGCTCAGAGATGCCAAAAACAAGGCGGAAGCTGCCAATAAAGCGAAAACTCAATTTTTGGCCAATATGAGTCATGAGTTAAGAACCCCACTCAACGGCGTGATAGGTTTTAGCGAGATCCTGAAAGATTCAGGTCTGGATGACAGGCAAAAGGAGTTTGTGGATATTGTTCTGCATTCGGCCAAGAACCTGTTGTCGTTGATCTCTGATATTCTTGATTTCTCAAAGATCGAATCAAATCGGTTCGATTTAATATTGGAAAAAGTCGATATACGAGAGTTGATTGAGAATACGCTGGAGTTGATGAGTGTACAAGCCAAAGAAAAAGGGATCGGGATGATCAAAGAGATCGACCAGGCTATTCCAAATGTGGTTATGCTCGACCCGTTGCGGTTTAAGCAGGTTTTACTCAATCTTCTGACTAATGCCACGAAATTTACAGAAAAAGGACATGTGCAATTCTGCGTCAGAACAGTGGCGTTAAATGAAAAAGAAAAACAGGTCAAGCTTCATTTTTCGATTCAAGATACGGGTATTGGAATCAAGCCCGAACATCAGGGAATCATCTTTGAAGCTTTCAATCAGGTAGATATGTCCATTACTCGAAAGTATGGCGGAACAGGTTTGGGACTTTCCATTTCAAAACAACTACTGAAAAGAATGGGCAGTACCCTTTGCTTAAGTAGTGTTCCCGGGAAGGGCAGTCATTTCTATTTTGACCTTGAACTGGACTATTGCGAACGAAACCCAGCTGACAGCAAAAATGAACCCCTCATGTTGAATGAAAAAAGCCATGTAATCGATTCTTTGACGGGAAAGAAAATATTAATTGCCGAAGACGATGAAATCAACATGAAATTGGCAAAAATTGTGTTGGCGAGATTTTCAAAAGAGCTGATTCTGATCGAGGCTAAAAATGGTGAAGAAGCCGTTCAACTCTATCAGAAACATCACCCTGATCTAATTCTGATGGATGTCGTGATGCCGGAACTAGACGGGTATCAGGCAACGGCAAGAATCCGCCAAATTGATTCCCAAATTCCGATCGTCGCAATGACGGCAAAGGCGTTAAAAGAAGACAAAGCCATTTGTCTGTCCATGGGGATGAACGATTACATCACCAAACCCATTTCTTTGAATCAATTGAAAGAAACCATCATCCGCTATCTTTAGAGCAATCGCCTTTTTTTTCGTAGACCCCTCCCATAATAATTGTAAGAAAACCAAACTTTTTTTCGTTATATAGCATGGAATCAGCTTACAGGACATTACCTGAAGATTGGTCATTTGACAAAGTTCACTAAAACAATTATAATGACATTAAGCACAATAAAAATAGAATAAATCAAACAAGGAGGAGATCACATGAGCGAATACCATGAAGACAATCTGCCGGAAGAGGCGAAAGAGTATCATCGAATCATTAAAAGTGTTATTGAGGAATTAGAAGCAGTGGACTGGTACAATCAGCGTGCGGCGGCAACATCAGACCCCACAGTGAAGGCAATTGTTGAACATAATCGAGACGAGGAAATTGAACATGCCTGCATGGGACTTGAATGGCTGAGGCGAAATAACGGCGTTTGGGATGCCAATATGAAAGAATTTCTATTCACTCAGGGAGAGATCACCGAAATTGAAGAAGGCAACGCTTCTGAAGAATCATCTCCTGTTAGTGGCGCTTCTGATGGATCACTTGGTATTAAAGGCAAAAAGAAGAAATAAAGGAGAGGATGAAAATGGCTAACCTAAAAAGACATGTTGCACCGATTACCCAGCAGGCCTGGGATTTTATAGATGAGGAAGCTCGCAGAGTATTAAACCTGAAATTAACCGCAAGACAAGTCGTTGAGTTTGTTGGTCCCAAAGGAATGGACTTTGCCGCAGTAAATACGGGCAGAAAGGTAGAATTGGGAGAAAAACCCATCAACGGGGTAAAATATTCCAAAAGACAAGTCCTGCCCATGGTGGAAATTGAAGTGCCTTTCAAACTCAAAATCGATGAAATCGAATCCCTCATGAGGGGGGCACAGGATGTGGATACCGATTCACTCATTGAGGCGGCAGAAAAGATCGCAAAAGCCGAAAATCGGGCAATTTTCAACGGTTTGTCCGATGCAGGGATTATCGGCATCCTTCCGGTCTGCGAAAATGACCCGGTACAAGTGGAGGACGATTTGGTCAAACCGGTAGCGGAAGCCGTCAGAGTGTTGGATGATCAGGGAATCGGAGGTCCTTACAATTTATTGGTTGGGGAAAAACTCCGTGAATTGCTTTACAAGCCCAACGACAAAGGGTACCCCGCCAAGAGAAGGCTTGAAAATCTCCTTGAAGGCGATATCCTGTTTGCCCCAGATTTGGAGGATAAAGGCCTGGTTATCCCTGTCAACAGCGAAGATTTTGAATTCATCGTTGGCCAGGATATTTCGGTTGGCTATTCCCATCAGGAGGGAGACGAACTGGTGTTCTTCCTCATTGAATCGTTTACCTTCAGAGTAAACGCACCGGAAGCCTCGGTTGTCCTGAAATAAAACGAGCAGTCATGCCATATAACAAAAAAGCACACCGCTTCTGGTGTGCTTTTTTGTTCTTTTACCCGGCCATTCATCAAGAATATGGCTTATCATCCGGTGTAACTTAGCGTTAAAAAAGCGTATAATAGGGAAAACATCATCAGGGAGGTCGAAATGAACGTTACATTCAGACAGTTGAGGGAAAATGAAATAGTGGATTTCATTCATCTGCGCAACCATGTATATCCTGCATTTACAGCAGTGGCTCAGGATATGGAGCAAACCGTTGGCCGTTATCAGCAGTTTTTTACCAAAGAAACCGTTACACCCATCGGGGCATATTCAGAAGATCAAAAGTTGTTGGGTGTTATGATCTTGTTCGACTTCATCATTAATTACCGGGGCGTGCCCGTTAAAACAGGGGGAATTGGCGGTGTAGGTGTGGATTTAGCCTATAAAAAACAGCACATTTGCCGGGATATGATCCAATACGGCCTTCGTCATTTTTTGAAAAAAGAGATATATAGTTCCGTTTTACACCCTTTCAGAGTCGATTTTTACAAAAAGATGGGATACGGGCTGCTATCCCCCTTCTACAAATACCGGGTGCCCACACAAAGAATCCCCGGCGGGGACCATTCTGAGCAGGTTGATTTTCTCAATGAAACGGATATTCCGGCCATAGCCGAATGCTATAACGAACACTTCCACAACACAAACGGTGAAATCAAACGAAACATGGACTGGCCTAAAGCCATGCTCAAAAACCAAAACAACATTGTCGTGGGGTACAAGGAAGGCGAAAAACTCATGGCCTATGCCATCTGTACGCCGGTTAAATTATCCGACAACAATTTTTTAAGATACGATTTAAAGGTCAACGAAATGATTACCCTCAATTGTGCGGGAAGAAAAGCCATCATGGGATTTTTGAGAAACCAGGCCGATCAATTTGAGAATGTCCTGTTTTACACTCAAGACGACACTTTTTATCAGCCGTTTGACAACCCTGCCGATGAATCGAAAGCCTTGTTCCCCTTTGCCAATCACGCCATGGCCTGTGCCAGTACGGGGTTGATGTTTAGAATTCTTGATACCTCTGCCTTTTTCGGCTCACTAAAAGACCTGCCTCATCACGAAGAAGGGGCTATAGTCTGTTTGTTTGAGATAAATGAACCGTTCATCAAGGGGAAAACCCAATCGGTCAAATTATCAGTTGGCGAAAATGGTTTTTGTCAAACCAAACAGCCGGAACAGCTCACCATCAGCCTTTCTATCCAGGATTTTTCCGCCATGGTCTTTGGTGCCGTTCCATTAAAAAAACTGGTAGAATACGGTTTGGCTGAAAGTTCTGATCAGTCACTCATGCAAACCGTATCCAACCGTTTGTTCAATTGCGAAAAACCTGTGTATCATGTTGATTTTTAAAATAATTGCTGATGGAACCCTTTGGAAGAAAGATATAGATGCTGCTCCCCGTCTATTTCAGCGGGAATTCTTCCATTTCAATGGCATGATAAGGGCAGATATTGTAACACAGTGAGCATCCCACACATTTCTCACTGTCAACAACTGCCAGTTTGTCCTGCATGCTGATGGCCCCGTATCCGGCATCTGTACAGGAAATTTCACATATTTTACAACCGATGCAATGTCTGTCGTCAACCGTTGCTTTTACCTTATAATTGATCTCTAATGATTCGTAACTGCATATCATTTCATTTCCCATGCCCAAGAAATCATCAATGTGTGAAAACTGATGCCATTGCATAAATTCCATCAGCTGCTTTTTCAAAGCCTTGATCAGTTTGAAGCCGTACAGCATGACGGCCGTTGCGATTTGAACCACGGGAGCTCCCAGCAGGATGAATTCAGCGGCATCGAAACCGTTGGATATTCCCCCGCTTCCCATGACCGGTATGCCGGGGCTTTTCAAGAGGGCACTGACGCTTTTTAAGGCAATGGGTTTGATTCCGGCACCGGAATACCCGCCGAATGTAGTATAACCGGCGATGTTGGGCTTTGGTTTGAGTGCTTTCAAATCGAATCCCATGAAAGATGGAATGGTGTTGATGGCACAAATGCCGTCTGCACCTGCATCCGCTACCGCTTTACCCGTTTGGGTGATGTCTGTGACAGCGGCAGTCAATTTTGGGACCAGACGAATGTGAATGTCAGGATCGTTTTTCAGCCATGAGACGATTTGCCCACAGCTTTGAGCATCTTGGCCGATAGCCGCCCCTTTTCCCTTATCCGGGTATCCGTTTGGACAGGAAAAGTTCAATTCCAATAGATCAGCACCTGCTTGTTGACACCCCAATGCCAGGGTTTTCCAATTGTCATACCGATCCGCTTCTCCCATAATGCTGCCGATCATTCGCTTTTCAGGATAGGCTTCTTTTAATCGGCGGATGATATTGAGCCATTCTTCTGTGCTTTTTTCACTGACTTGTTCCAGATTGAAGAAACCGTTAACCAGCCGTCCGGTTTTTTGTACGGCAAACCGATTGGCAAGATTTTGGACGGGTTCATGGATCAAAGTCTTGATCACGGCCCCGCTCCACCCTTCATCAAATGCCCTGCGGATCTTGTCTTCATCTCCCGTCGGCGGTGCAGAAGCTAAAACAAACGGGTTTTCGAATCGAACCTTTGCGAATTCAGTGGTTATGTCCATTCTTCACCTCAGAAAATAATGGTTCCCACATGCTCATGGTCAATATAGGCAGACCCTTCGATCACATGGGAATCATTGAATTTATGACAAACGCTCATCAATGTGAAATCAGGGTGTGAGGCCCGCCGATATTTGCACACGATATCCTCTTCATACGGACTTTTTTCAACGCCTTCATGTAAGATGGTATCAAATTCCTGAAAGATTATCATTTCGTTGTGTTTGATATCCGCCACTTTCTTGTTGATAACGGTATAAGTCACTTCCGGGAGGATTTCGTCGCTCAGAAGTGTAATGCCGTGATTAAAAAAGACCTCCTCAATGTGAACCAAACCAAGCTCTTCAATGGCGAAGTTTTCTTCATATACATAACCGTTTTCGGTGATTGACCGCATGGAAATGTGGTTACCTTCCTGAGAAATATGAACAAATCCGGCTCCCGACAGTGCCGGGATTTGTTCATAATGCCAATATCCTTCAAGTTTAAAAAGAAGTGAGAACCGCCCTGGAAATGAAAAGCCGGTGAAGAGCATTAGCAAGACTAAAAAACTGAATAGAATTGCAGGACGTTTTCTTTTCATTTAATTCACCTCAGTTATTTTAAAAAACAATATTGTATTATAGCATGCTTCAAACAACGTCTTTTTCATTGATACGATGATCAAAAAAGGATTCAGATTTCATACTAAAGCTGTATTTGTAAGGGGAATACTTTTTTGATACTCATGCTAAAACAAACAATTTTAGAAGAAAATTTATCTTCTCCTTCGACAAATGGTGGATTATTTAGGGCTTGCTGGAAAAAGCAATAATTTCTCCTTTAGAGCTGGAGTTGGGGGACACTCCTTAGAAGTTTTAAAAGACAAAACTTCAAGGCCTGTTTTTCAAGGCACGCTGTAAGGTTTTTAGTCAATTTCCTTATGAATCCTTGCACCTAAATCAAATAAAATATTTTAAATGGTTTATTAGTAAGCGCTCTGAGTTTTTCAGCAGACCCTAATTAACAGGACGAAAGCCTTTCTGTGTTTTTATAAGACAACCTTAAAAAAGTCATCCGAGTTAATGGGATATTCTGATGCCCTTCAGGCATGAAAGATGTATTTGAACAATATGAAAAGTCACAAAAAATCGTTATGAGCTGTAATATATTTTCAAAGTTTCTAATTTATTGCGGAAAAAAGTAAGAATCAACAGCAAGTCTGAGAGGATATTTACCTGACTATATCGTAAATGCCACCAAATTGTTTGATTAGGTCGGTATAAGGCGGTAATTTTGAAATGACCTGGTCTGCGAAGGCGCAAGCGCTTAAGTCAAAGGTGATTTTTACTTTTGGAATGGCGAGTAGACCTTGGATGGTTCCTTTTAATTCGATGGATTGTTTGTTGTTCAAAGAGGAAAATATTTTGATCAGAAAGATACCGTTTTCGTTGGAAACCACATAACCTGTTTGGTTATTCGGTAGGGTTTGATTTGATGACTTAACGCTTGAATCCTTTGGGTTGATTGGTTTTTTCTGACTTGATGCTGAGACTTGTTCCAAAGCTTTGGCGACCATGTCAATCTTGAAAGGTTTGATGATGTAATACTTTGCTCCCCGTTCGATAGCTTTGAATACCATTTCTTTTTGGTTAAGAGCTGAAATCATGATGATATTGGCATCAGGATATAATTGGACGATTTGATTCACCGCTTCAATGCCATCCATTACGGGCATAGAGATATCCATGGTAACTACGTCCGGTTTAAGCCTTTTATACAGCTCAACAGCTTCTTGGCCATTTGAGGCTTCGGCGATAACGTTATATCCCAGTTGTTTAAGAATGCTTTTAAGATTTCTTCTCATCAAGATCGAATCGTCAGCAATGATGATTTTCATGGGTCTACACTCCTTTTCAGGTAGGGTTTATCGTGAAAAAGTGCTTGGAATTAAAGAATAAATCATCAAGAATCACACATGAATAAACTTTTTTTCTCCCGGACTATTATATCAAAAAAAGGCGAACACTGATTATTCCGTAATAAGGGACTAACATAGCCGTTTTAAATTATTTTTTCCAATAGGCGCTCTTTATAAGCAAAATCGTATTCTGAGTTTCTCAAGATCTATTATCTGACTCGTTTCATTTTGATCAAAGGAAATGACCAAAGGGAATCACAGATCTGATGAAAAGATTATAACATTTATTTCAGGGAACAGAACCCTCCTGTTTTGCTTTTCGCTCCTTTGATGAGTAATCGTTCAAGAGACTCAAATTGAACTTTAAAAACGCTAATCATTTTTACTTTAATTTTCTCACCCATTTATATCATTCCAGAAAAGGCGCTCCTTCTCTCATTTCTTTCCCGGCACGAATCCTACACTTCCGAGCGAGGATATTTTTTCGGTGTATAATAGATCAGAACAAGGTTAAATTAACCATAAAGAGGTGTGAATCATGAAAAGAGTTTTGATTTTCTTCTTTTTGCCGCTGTTCCTTTCCAGTACATTTGCTTTAATGACAGCCTTTCTAACCACATCAGATGCTTCGCAGGTGCAGATTCTTGGGGATTTTTCAAACTACAAACCAATTGAAATGCAGCAAGTGAATACCCTTTGGCGCTATGTGGTTGATCTGGAACCTGGTACATATCGGTATTACTTTCTTGTCGACGGTGTAAAGCAGCTTGATGATAAAAATACTGATGTAGGGGTCTACAATGGTCAGGTCTACAACACAAGAAGAGTCAATGAACGATTTCAACCAAAACCGGGAGATGGGCAGTTCTCAAACATTTATTTCGAACATTCCAGACAATACATCAATCCGGTGGGAAAAGGGGAGATCTACTTGACCATCGGTTTTAATGAAGAAGATGTTGAAGATGTCCTCTTACAGTCTAATGCACTGGAATGTGAAAAAGAGCGATTTGTCCATCGAAAAATCGAATATTTCAGATTTCATGTAAAAACATCTGCTCCCGTTCTCAAATATCGTTTTTTGATTGAAGATGGAAAGGAAATAGTTTATGGAATAAACGGTTCGGAGGAGTTTTTCGCATTTGATTTCGACCATCCTCTGATAGACTATATGAACATCCCAGACTGGTCGAGAGGGGCTGTTGTATACCAGATTTTCCCTGATCGTTTTAGAAACGGAAATACGGCAATTGATTTGGAAAGCACGCCGGATTGGAATGCCACACCCACCGGCTTTCAACTGTCATCAACCCTTTATGGGGGTGATTTACTTGGGATCATCGAATCATTGAATCACTTGAAGTCTCTCAACGTGGATAACGTTTACCTGAACCCGATTTTTCAAGCTGATTCGGTGCATAAGTACAATACCACGGATTATCTCACAATCGATCCGGGTTTTGGAGATGAAAATGATTTTGGTTTACTGGTTGAAACATTGCACTCCCAAGAGATGGCGTTGATTCTGGATGCTGTTTTCAACCATACGGGAACGGCTTTTTTCGCCATGCAGGAGAATTTCCTGCATCAGGAGGATTCCGGTTATCTGGACTGGTATTTTATCCAACAGTTTCCCCTTGAGAAAAATGCCGACAAATACCGAACTTGGCAGGGCTATGCCTCGCTGCCAAAGCTCAACACGGAAAATACCCAAGTCAGAGGTTATTTGGCACAAGTGCTGGGTAAATGGTTCAGTCAATCCGTTGACGGGTGGAGACTGGATACAACTGATCAGTATTCCAAACGCTTTTTACAGGAGTTTTTATTTCCCACGATTAAAAACATTAAAAGCGATTCCATTTTGGTGGGCGAGTATTGGGATCAGGCTTCTGAATACTTCAACATGGATTGTATGAATTCTGTGATGAACTATCTGTTCAGGGATATGTCGTTGACATATGTCCGTGGCGGTAGTGCTAGCAGCTTTATCGCCTCGTCATTGGACTATTTAAACCTCTATCCCCCGCAAATCATCGATGGCATCTGGAACATGCTGGGCTCTCATGATACGGCCAGGATTCTGACACAGTTGGATGAAGACCTGAATGCAGCAAAACTGGCTGTTGTATTACAGATGACCTTTAAAGGCTCACCGTTGATCTATTACGGCGATGAAATCGGAATGACAGGCGAGACAGACCCTTATTGCAGAAAACCGTTTCCGTGGGGAAGAGAGGGAGAATGGAACAGCGAATTGTTTGGACTCTATAAAGTCTTAACAGCACTTCGTTCAGACAGTCAGGCCCTAAAAAAGGGAACGATTGACTTTATTTATGACAAGGCCGGGGTACTGGGTTTTAAACGAGCATATGAGGATGAAAAGGTCCTTGTATTCACAAATTCCAGGTCCAAAGCATTTGATGTCGATTTGGAGTTGGATGGGGTTTATGAAGATGTATTGAGTGGGGATCAGTTAGATTCGATTGGAATGTTAGAGGGGAAGGGATTTTTAGTACTAATGGGATGTAATTAAGGCTTGCTGAAAACCCCTTTATACTCTTACTGCTTGATACTTTAAAAGCAAGGTTGAGCTGTTGAGTTTTTCAATACTTATTAATTTTAATTCTGAGTCTTTTTCCAAATGATCTGCCAGGTTGGTACCGCTTTTGAAGAGGATGGGTTCAACGGTCAGATGCAGTTCATCAACCAGGGACAGGTTCAGGAATTGTTCGTAGATGCTTTTACCTCCGGCAATGCAACATTCGTTTTCGCCTTTCTCCTCAAGGGTTTTGATGAGTTGCTCGGGTGATTTTTTGGTAAAGACAACACCGGGGAGTTGCTTTTTAAGCAACTCCTGGTCTGTTGTCAAAACGTATATGGTTCTGTCTTTGAGAGGGTTGCTGAGGGTCTCAAAGGTCTTTCTCCCCATGATCACGTTTTTAGCTTGTTTGGTTCTCTGGATAAAATACGCAGTGTCTTCTTTGCTGGTCCATTTTAGCGAGGATTCACCCTCCTCCCTGGCGATCTTGCCGTTGGCCGAGAGGGCGGCGATCAGGATTGTTTTCATCTATGATTCCGTCCTGAACACGTATTTTTCGTTGTTGAACATTCTTGAGGCTAAAAAGACCAGTACACCTGTCGCCGCTAAATTGACAATCATGGTGATCCCAAAATTCATCATGGGAAGTTCCGGCGATGTAAACAACTGCTTTAGCGTGAGGATGCCGTTGATCAGGGGTATGAATATGATGGAACTGGTTTCTTTAAACGCTTCCGGTTGCAAGCTCATGACACCGAAGATGATCACAATGATGTAGATAGGCATGGCGTACGAAGAGGCCTCCTTCACGCTTCTGGCGAAGATACCCACTACAACGATGATAGCGGCAACCAAAACAGCCATCGAGAGTGTGATGAACAACAACATGGCGATGGTGGCGGGTGTAAAGGCCGCCAGGGCGTTACCCGGAACATCTGTGAGGATGGTGGTAAAGCCGATGGAAAAGGCAATAACGGATATAGTGGCCGTTAGGATGTTCATGATCATGATGTACAGGATTTTGGCCCAGGCAATGGAAGTTCTGGAAACTTGATTGGATAACAGAATGGTCAGGGTTTGTCGTTCTTTTTCTCCGGCGGTGGTGTCAAAGCCAATACCGAAGGAGGATGAGAACAGGTAAATCACCAGCATATAAGGCAGAATTGATCCAAAGATCCCGCCGGCCATTTCCTTCTCAGTGGCCACATTTTCTTGAACCAGATTGGGCATATCCAAAATTGAGGCACTCATTCCGTTGTTTTCCAGTTCCTGCCGAAGATAATAATCTCTAAGTTGGTTCATGTTAGCGTTGACTATTGTTCTGATATTGGCTGAAAAAGAAGATTCAGAATAGGAATACATTTTAATCTGCTTGTTTTCATCTTTCAGGAAATCTTCAAAAGAAGTTGCCTCGTCAAAGATAACAGCCAAATGGATGGTGGAATTACGCAGGGCTTCTTCCGGGTTGTCCACTTGTGTGATGATGTTGACGGAATGATCCAAATCCCGGGTGATCTGTTCCATGATCTTTGAGTTATTGGTATAGATGGTGTAGACTGTTTGCTCCAGTTTTTCCTCTTCCTGCTGCATCATCATGTTCATGAAGAAGAAGATGGCGATGAAGATGATCATGGGCAGGAACAGAATTGAAAAAACCGTTCGTTTGTCTTTGAACAAATTGGCAAATTCTTTTCTCAATATGGTTAAGGTGTCTTTCATACGGCATCAACTCCCATCAGTTCGAAGAACGCATCCTCCAAATCTTCTTTTTGTGTTTTTTCCAGAATCTCTTTGACGGTTCCCTCTGCGATGATCTTACCCTTGTTGATGATGACCATGTCATCGCACATCTTCTGGGCAACGGTCATGATATGGGTGGATAGAATGATGGTTTTACCCCTGGCCTTCAAGTCTTTTAGATAATTTAAAACGATGCGTGAGGTCATGATATCCAATCCATTGGTAGGTTCATCAAAAATAACGATATCCGGTTCGTGAATCAGGGCAATAGCAATGAGTGTCTTTTGTTTCATGCCGGTGGAATAAGTGGAGACTCGCCTGTCCAGGAATTGATCCATTTCCAGGTATTTTGAGAGTTCGGCTACTCTTGACTGAAGTTGACTCTCTTCGATGTGATTCAGTCGGCCAAAAAAGATAAGAAAATCTCTGGCGGATAAATTTCCGGACAGGTTCATGTCTGATGATAAAAAACCCAAATTTTGTCGGATTTGTTGACTGTCTTTGACGGTGTCAAATCCCATGACATCCACGTTGCCTTGTGTGGGTCTGATCAAAGTTGAAAGGATTCTGAGTGCTGTTGTTTTTCCCGCACCATTTGGACCAAGCAAGCCGAATATCCTTCCTTTTTTTACTTCAAAACTAACATGATCAAGCGCTGTTACCGTGTTCTTTTTACCATCTTGTTGTGTTGCTTTTTTACTAAATACCCCTCCTAATGTTCGCTGAGAATCTTTTGCAGGAGTTTTAGCGTTCTGGAATACCTTGCTGACTCCGTTAAATCGAATCATCAAATCCCTCCATGGTTCAAAATTGAATTTATTATAACAAAAATGGACGATTTTTAGGTGAAGAAATCACTTTCGTTCAAGGGGTTAACGTTACAATCCATCTTTTAATTCTTTGTCAGTTTCTTTGTCAATAAGGATGCCGTGAAGAATGTTGTAAAAACAATAATCGTGTTAAGAGCGGCAAAGGCTTGACTTTCCAGATAGTATCGATGAGCCGAAAGGGAGTAGTTCACCACACTTGCCAGAGGGAAGAAATCACGGATCTGCATGGTGTAAGAAATGGTGAATTCCCCGTAGATGATGGCGAAAATCTGAAAAAAAACGGCCAGAATAGCCGGGACAAGAATGGGGAATTTAACATATAGAAAGGCTGTTAACCGTGTGGCACCGTCTATGAAAGCTGCTTCTTGCCATTCGGGTTTGAATCCTTTGACACTTTGAAATAAAAAGGAATAGGCAAGGGGGACGGTAATGAAAATAAACCCGAAACAGATGAGCAGTTCAAAGGGCACGTTGTAGAGGATATTGGTATAAAGCAAAGACATACCGATGAACGCTCCCGATACGCCCAACAAGGGCAGGATAAAGAAATCAGCAAGTCTTGTCTTTAAGTCCGCCAGCCAATAGCCAATCATTGTTGCTATGGTGGATGCGATAAGGGCAACGTTGATTGAGTTGAAGATAGAGGTGATGGTTTTGAATTTAACGTTCATTTCCTGCGAAAAAAGATTGAAAAGGTGTTTGAGTGTAAAGGTTCCCTCGTGATGATTATAGCAGATCCCCGAAAGACCGATTACGATGATCGTGTATTCAAACAGGCAGTATAGCCAGGCAACGATTTTTTCAACAAGAGAGCTTTTTGTTCTCATTTTTTGAGGAGGAGCCATTTCATAATTGTCTTTCAACACATTGGAGAGAATAAAGTTGATAACAAACAACAGGGCAAATTGCACAAGAGCGTAAAAGAGTGCCTGTGAGAAGTTAAAATTACCCCTTAAGGCGTTGGCGATTGAGACTTCGATGGTCGAATAGCGAATCCCCCCCAGATTTAACACCACGGCGAAACTCATGAACGAGTAGGTGAAAACTAAGAAAAAAGCTTTCAGGATAGAAGGTAAAATCAATGGAAATTCTATCTTCAAAAGGATCTTAAATCGATTAATTCCCTCCAGTCTTGAGGCATCAAAGACGCCCGGCGGTATGGTCATCAGCGAATGGCTGATGTATTTGACAAAAATGGGAGAGTTGTAGAACACATGGGCGATGAGGATGGCCTTTAACGTATACAGGATATTTGGGTTAAACCCCAATCTGGCAATTATTCCAGAGGATGAGAAGATTGTACTGAAGGCAATGACCATGGAAACCGGTGGAAAAAAAAAGGGGATGAATATGGTGTTTTCCAGCAACAATGATACAGCATTACCGTTTTTTGCACAGTAAAGAGCAGGGAATATCGCTACGATAAAGGCAAAAGCAGATGACAAAAAAGCCTGGTAAAAGGAAAACCATAGGACCCTAATAAATTTAGGGTCCTTGATTAACAAAAAATCTTCGGGTTTGAAAAAGTCTCTGATCAAAAAAATCATGGGTGTAAAGGCAATGATGATCAGAAAGGCTCCTCCGGTGTATCCAAAGGTCTTTTTAATACATGATCCCTTCCCAATCTTCAAGCCACCGGTCCATGTTTTTTGAGATTTGTGAGGCATCCAAAGTCAGGATTTTCTCTGGTTTGAGGGCATATTGGAAAGATTCGGGCATCGAAACATCAATCACTGGAAACATCCATTGATTCAAGGGGATTTCTTTCTGAAAGTTTTCTGAAAGTGTAAATTCAACAAACTTTTCCGCCAGTTTGCGCTCTTTTGTCCCTTTCACAATTCCAACCCCCTCGATTTGAACATAGGCGCCTTCCTTGGGTATTAAGGTTTGATAAGTGACCGAGCCGTAGTATTCATAGGAATAAGCCCCATCCGTAGCATAACTGACCATGATCGGAGCTTCTCCGGCTTCAAACTTAGAAAAGGATTCTGTCCATCCGCCGGTAACGGTTAATATGGCGGGTTTCATCCTTTTCCAATAGGCCTGCCAGTTTTCACCGTAGACGGCAATGGTCCAAAGCAGAAAGGCCTGTCCGGTGCTGGAGCTCCTTGGATCCTGAATAATCAGCACTTTTTCCATACCTGCAAGGTCTTCGAATGACTCGGGAGGGTTTTCAAGCCTTGACGGATCGTATATCAAGGCAATCGCACCATAATCAAATGGACTTATATGTCCGGTTGGATCGAAGATGAGATCATCTGTTTCAACGGTTTGAAGCAGCTTTGGCGTGAATTTTTCGAGTAAATCGTTTTCAAGGGCTTTTATGGTCAAGCTTTGGTCAAGTCCCAGGACGATATCCGCTCGAGGATGGTTTTTTTCCAGGATCATTCTGGAGAGAACACTCCCCGCATCTCCCAATTTGATGATGCGCAATGTACAATCATAGTCCCTTTCAAATTGCTCGGACAATTCTCCGATAAACCAGTCCATGCTTTCATACGTGTAAACCGTCAACTCATTTGAAAAGAGCAAAGTGACGGTTAAGGCCAGAACAAAAAAAAACACCTTTTTCATTATAAATTTCCTCCTTAAAAAAAGAAAAACCCTACCTGGGTGGTAGGGTAATCTCATAGATAATCATGGTCCCTACGCCAGCATTACCTGGATCAGGTTCTAGGGTCGGAACGAATCCCTCTCAGCCTTTCGGCTCCCCTGTATTTATCTTTTGATATTCTATCTTATCAGAAAGATGTTTCGTTTTCATGAACTAAAAACAAGCATTTGTATTCCCGTTTTGTTCTTATGAAGCGAAATTCAAGTTGGTTATCTTGAAACAATGTTTATGACCCTTGTTGTAAACATTCGACGTTCTTTATTTGTCTTGAAGAATCTCCATGACCACTTTGCCAGAACGAATGGTAACTTTAACCTGATCATTATAGATTTCAGACAAGAGTTGATCGGATAAATCCTGGGACATAATGCCTTCCGGAAGGGGGGCATCGTAATAAAGATAATAGATGAAGGCATTTTCCCTTTCTCCTGATTGGATCTTAAAATTCTGAACAAAGTCTTTATCGTAATAACTTACATAATATGATTCTTTGAGAAGTTTTTGGACATCCACTCTTTCATCGGATGTGTAGTATATTTCATCTTGAATGGCATTATTCATATCCAGATAGAATGATACAATCTCATCCAGCTGATCGTAGCTTTGCTGCATGGCCATCTGTTGCATCATCTTCTCCAAGGTGATGGTCAAATGGATGATAAAGTCACCTGATTCATTGTAATCCATGACCAAGGAGATCAGATCTTGGTACATAAACATTCCCCAGAGATTTTCAGGTATTTGATGAGTGATTTCCTTTTCTTTTGCCAGTTCATCCAGAAAATAAAGTTCTCCCCTGTTCAACTTTTCTTCATTTTCATCTGAGTAAAGATAAACCTCAATATAGTCATACCGATTGTCATAGGCGATATACAAACCTTCAAAATAGGCATAAGAAATTGTTCCACTTGTTTCAGACTCCAGCCAGTTATCTTTGACATAGTGGTTGAAGACAAACGGGGCATCTTGAACCTTGATGAGTAGATAGGGAATCATTTCATTCCCCAACAGGTAAAAATCGTATCGCTCAACTTCCGGCCCGAAGGAAGCGGGCAGGGTCATAATTTCTTCCAGGCGATAATCATATCCATATTCCCCGGTGATCTCACTAAATAGACCCAAGTAGCTTCTTAAAGACAGGCCTGTTTGTGGAAGGCTGGCGTAAAATCTGATATCGGGAAAATCAGGAAGCAGTTTGAAATGTTGCACATCGGTCCTTGTCTTTTCTAAGATCTCCTCAGTCCCACCAGCTGGATAATGCATGTCAATGGACAGATCTGCAAAGATATGGTTGTTTTTTATCCCGGCACTCAATCGTTCACCGAGGGGTTTTCCATCCATAATATCCATTAATCTTAACAAGAACCAACTGTAATTTACCCCGTTGTTGACAAGGCTGAGAAAACAGTCCGGATCAGTTGATTCTAACGACTGAAATCTTAACGTCTCATTGGCATAGCTGCTGAGAGATTTGTCCAGAAGGGCTTCATTGGATGTGAACAGAAAATAATCTTCTTCCAACTGAACAAAGAACAGGTCCAAAAACACGTTTGGATTATTACCGAAATAACGAATCTTGATGTGTTTGGTTTGATATCCTGCCTTGTCAATGGTTTCAGTGATAAAATAGACGTCGTTTTCAAGGGCTGATTCCATAAACTCGCCTTCCAGGAATTGAAGAATGGGATCTAAGTTGATAAGGTTCGTTAGGATGGCCATGGGGAATGTCGATAGACTCAAAAGTAATTCCGGCGCTTCGATGATGGATTCGATGTCCGAAAGATCATAAAAGTCCAATTCCTCGATGAGCAGATCGCTTAAGCCGAATTTCCCGAATAGGATCATTCGGGCATCTTCCAAAGAAGGATTCAAAAAATCCAAATCTGAGAGTTCTTCCATCAACGCCTCCTCGAATTGCATCAATTCCATGATTTGTTTTGGATAACTGAGGTCAACTGCAAAATCGATGTCTGAAGGAACAAAGTGAACGGGGTTGAAGGCGATTCCCATCGATACCCACATAAAAACACAAAACAAAACCAACAGGCTCTTTTTGCTCATATGCATCACTCCCTTTGTTTTTTAAATTCTTGACTCTATGTTGAGTGGTTATTCTATATCATAACATGTTTTGAAGATGTTTTAAACGAATAAACGGATCAAAAAGAAAAAGACGGTTTGGGCACTTGAGAAAACATATGGGAAAATAACAAAAAGGGCAACGAAAAAAACAATCAGTGAATATCTTTCATAAAGGAGAAAGGCGTTTGCGAAATGGTTGCCGATCAACTCTTTAACAATATGATAACCATCGAGGGGTGGGATGGGCAGCAAGTTCAATATGGCAAAAGCGATGTTTAAATAAGCGATGGTATGAAAAACAGGAATTAAGCCGGGTAAGGTGTTGTAAACGCCTGGAAAGAATTTAAGGAAAATAACTTCCACTGACAAAGTAATCAGGGCGATGAGAAGATTGGCAGCCGGTCCGCTGATTGAAACCAGGATGTTGTCTCTTTTAGGGTTTCTGAAATTATTGGGGTTGATGGGAACGGGTTTGGCCCAACCGAACCCGATGAGTAAAAAAGCTATGAGACCAAACAAATCCATATGAGCCAAAGGGTTCAGTGTTAAACGACCGTAAGATCTGGGCGTGGGATCCCCCAATTTATCTGCTGCTAACGCATGGGCTAATTCATGAAAGATAATGGCCAAAAAGATGGCGGGTATGGATAGTAAAAGCTGACGTGGGTTTGTGAACATGAATATCACTCCAAAAGAAAAAGCACCCTGACGGGTGCTCTATGGCTGAGAGAGGTGGACTCGAACCACCATTAACGGATCCAGAGTCCGTTGTCCTGCCAATTAGACGATCTCCCAAATCAGTCAGGATTATACTATAATTTACAAGCCTTGTCAACTGTATTCTGGATTATTTTCTGAAGAGCCTTCGATAGATAACCATGAAATCCTTTTGTTTAAGCAAAAAAAGTGTTAAGAAAAGGATTGCAACTGACAAGGTAATTTTCAGTAATACCCCAATAACCGAATACACCATGAGAGAGTTGGTCAGAACGATGAACAATCCCATGGTAAAGCATGCTGCCACACTTTTAAGGATTTCCGATGTATTGGACCACTTAATGCGTAGCAATTCTATGCTGTAAAGGTGTACCAATAGAACGGTAAAACCTGTTATACCAGCAAAAGAGGTTGCAAGAGCTACCCCTAAGGGTCCCATTGTTTTTGACAAGGTGATATCCAAAAAGATATTTACCCCTACTGAAAGGGTACTGGCGAGAAATACAATTCTGGGTTTCTTGATGGCGTATTCGGCTCGGGAAAGAAGTGAATAAAGGGAGTAAAAGGGCAAACCGATTAAATAACCCATTAGGATATCCGAAGTCATGATCGAATCGTATAGACTGAATTGACCCCGCTGAAAAAGTAAGGTGATAATATCTTGGCGCAATAAAAACAGGCCAATGGATGCGGGAAGAACAAACAATGCCATTCGTTCAATCCCCTCGGCAAGATTTTTCTTGAATTCTTCCGGACTGTTTTTCGACAACTGGGCTAAGGCGACTGTGGAAACGGAAATGGCAAAAACACCTAAAGGGAGTTGAAACAATCGGTTGGCATATTGAAGCAGTGAAACGCTACCGGTACCCAAACCGGAGACGACGTTTGTATCCACTATGGAATTGATTTGGGTAACCGAGAGTGCGGCAAAACTGCTTAGAAAAATGGGCATAAAATCACTGATGTCTTTTTTGTCAATCGAGGGGGTGAATTTGAATTGAATGCCCCTGGCAGCCAAGACCACCATCAGCCACTGAGCTGCTCCACCAATGATAAAGAAGATCGCCGGCCCCAGTATAGGAGGATCGAAAAAAGGCGAAAGGCTGATGCCGATAATGATGAAGATGTTATGGATGGCCGGAGAGAGTGCCGGTGTGAAGAAAATATCATGACTATTGAGCATTCCAGCATAAACTGCCCATAAACTGATGAATAAGATAAAAGGGAAGATGAGCCTTCCCATAAACACTGCCAATCCCTTTACTCCTGGCATCAATCCGGGAGCTACAAAAGAGAGAATCTGGGGCATAAAATAGATACTCAGGATGGTTAAAATCAACAGAACGGGAATAAAGATGGTTAATATCGATTTGGCAAAGCGATGCCCTTTTTCAACCCCTTTTATTGCCCGTTTGTTATATAGTGGGATAAATGCACTGGAAAGGGCACCTTCGGCGAATATTTTCCTTAAAAAAAAGGGCAGCAAAATAGCGACAAGATACGCATCGTATTCTGGCGAGGCGCCAAATTCCTTCGCAAACAGCATATCCCTTACTAAGCCGAGTATTCTGCTGATAAGTGTTGCTAAAGCCATTTGAATGGAGAATCTCAGCGTTTTTGACACAATTGAAAACCTCTATTCCGTAATATAAAAATGGGGAAAAGCGGCGTAAAATGCCGCAGCCTTTACCAGGTGTTCATCAGGGCATTGGTCTTTGGGACTGTGGGCATAGATCTCATTAGCCGGGCCAAATCCTACGGTCGGAATGTCAAACATCCCTGCCGTAGCGATGCCGTTTGTTGAAAAAGTCCATTTATCTATTCTTGCAGGCATCTTAAAAAGGCTTTCAAAAGTTTTTTTGGCTTTTTGAACCACCGGGCTTTGTTCAGGATAAACCCATGTGGGATAATATTTCTCAGTGGGGTATAACAAACCCGTGTACGTTTTTTCAGCATATTGCAGGACTTCAACCTGTGCCTCTACACCGGTTGTTTTGAAGATTT